>Ga0214473_10005651_pt1 | contig 14962 bp, 16 predicted proteins | sample RVTome_7_FD_203509 | JGI IMG/M metagenome (GOLD analysis project Ga0214473, IMG submission 203509) | Soil microbial communities from uranium-contaminated site in the Upper Colorado River Basin, Wyoming, United States - RVT98D197 | ecosystem: Environmental > Terrestrial > Soil > Contaminated >... | reverse complement strand
TACCGCACCGAGGAGCTTCGGCCCGCGGCTCCGGGGGCCGTGCACCGGTGCTTCTGACGCTCGGCGCGTTGCTGGCTGCGCTCGGGTGCTCGTGCTCGACGCCCGAGGGCGGCCCGCGCGACGGGGGCATGGACGCCGGTCTGCGCGACGCCGGCTGGGACGCGGGGCGCGACGGCGGGCGAGACGCTGGCCGGCGCGACGGGGGCAGGGACGCCGGCCGAGACGCCGGGGAGGCGGACCCCGACTCGGGTTGGCTTCCGATGCCGGGCCTGCCCGACGCCTGCCCCATCGACCGCGCCGAACACCCTGAGGTCCTGCTCCGGGTCGAGTGGGTCCCGTGCGAGGGGCTGGCCGGTTGCCTCGAGCTCGTGGCCGACGGGCGCTTCCAGCGCGCGCCGCTCGAGACGGGCGCGCACGACGGCGAGCGCGGCTACTTCGGCGTCGTCGAGGGGATCCGGCTCCTCGACGGCCGGCGGATCGTCGTGCTGGCCTCGACCGAGGCGGTGCTCGGCGCCTGGCGCGGTCCGGACCCGACGGACGGCTCGGGGCGCGTGTGCCAGGTGGGGCCCGTGGCCTTCGGTCCCCCGACGGCGGCGTTCGGGGTGCACATCGGCGGCGCGGGGCTGCCGCGCCAGCACGTGATCTACCACGCACCGCTCGCCGAGATCGGGCGCGTCACGACCCCGGTCGCCACGGTCGATGACGCGCTGCTGTCGGGCTCGAGCATCCAGTACCTGCGCGCGTCGGAGACCACCGTGGCCGGCGAGGTGGAGCCCGCGGGCTTCGTCGTGGTCGTCGAGGACGGGCGGCTGGACGTGCTGGCCGGGACCGGCGTGCCGCAGCGCATGTCGGTCGCCGGCCGCGACGTCTTCTGGGAGGACTGGTGGGACTCGATCCGGCTGTATCACGGCGCCTTCGGCGAGCCCGGCGCGCTGCTGCACTCGGCGGCGCCCGGGGACGTGCGAAAGCTGGCCGTGGATACGACGCAGATTTCGTGGTTGCAGGGATACGAGTACTCGCTGGACTACCACTACGCGCGCCTCGAGCTCTGGACCTCGCCGTTCGCGGCACGCGCCTCGGACCTGCGCCCCCGGCTGCTGCGTGATCTCGGGGCTCGGGGGCTGGTCGGCGAGCCCGCCGTCGCCGGCGGCGGGCGCTACGTGATCCAGTACCCATCCACGGATCGCGTCAGCCGCTTCGAGGTGTACGACGTCGCCGACGGCCGCCGGCGCACGGTCGTGCTGCCCCCGGCCGTGGGCGCCTTCGGCGCGCCGCTGTGGGTGACCCCGAGCGAGCTCGCCGTGCCGGTCACGGTCGGTCCGGACCAGCGCTCGATCTGGCGCATCGACCTCGACACGGTTGCCTACGATCCGTGAGGGCCACGAGGGATCGTCGTCCCGGCTGCCGGGAACTGCGCACCCCGCCTCACCTGCACCGCTGCTGGCGGCTCTCCTCGATCACGATCGTGGTGCAGCCGCCCGAGCTGCCGGTGCACCGGATCCAGCGGCCGGTCGTGCCGCAGGCCGCGGGCTCGCTGCTCTGCCAGCCCTCGCCCGTCGGGCATATCTCCCCCACGTCGATGAAGCAGCTGATCGTCGCCCCGTACTCCCGCTCCTCCACGCCGTCGCAGTTCCAGTCGTAGGTCGCCGGGTACGGGTAGTTGCCGGCGTGCCGCATCGTGAACCAGCCCGTCTGGTCCGGGCTCACCATCGGGTCCTCGTTCGCGCAGTCTCTCCCGCACGAGCCGATGAGCGTCGAGGCGTAGCCGTCCTCGTCGCTGTCGATGAGCGTGTTGCGGCAGCCGTCCGCCCCGCGCCGTGCGCTACAGACGGAGCGAGTCGAGCGGCACCGCTGCGCCGGACGTCGTCTGTGCTCCGTCCACCACTCCGCCTTCGATCGCCGCCACCCAGTACAGGTACTGGATCCACGTGGGCTCCCGCGGGAAGATGAGGAAGAACACGTGATCGGTCTCGTCCGCCGGAAGGAACTGCGGTCTCGAACGGAACGCCTCCAGGTCTTCGATCACCCACCTGGTGCCGTCGAGCCGCACGCCATCGGCGTCCGTCAGGTACACCTCGCCGGTCGATGCCGTGACGGACACGGTGCCGGTCATCGTACTGCCGAGCGGATCGGTGACCAGGATGTTGGCCTGCTCCTGCGGATACTCGACCCAGACGTCGCCGGTGGCATCCGCGCGCCCGGGAGCCACCGGTGATCGCGTGCCGACCACGTGCCCGACGACGACGGCGCCTTCGGCGCGCCTCACGAACGTCGCGACCTCGGCCAGGTCGGCCGGCGGTGGTGCATAGATGCCCCCGATGGAGACCGTGCCTCCCTCCGGCTCGCCGCAGCCCTCGATCACTCCAACCGTCAACAGGACCGCAGCGACCATCACTCGGCTCACGTGGCACCTCCCTCTCGAACGGCACTCCGAAGCGCCTCCATCGACACGCTCACACCGCCAACGATCACGGCCCTCCCATCGCCCTCGACCCGCGTGCTCCCGACCAAGCGGCCGTCGGGAAGCGACGTCGCGACCAACCATCCGCCGCGCGCGCGGAGCGGATCGACGATGTCGACGGTCTCTCCCGCCGACGCATACGAGGCCCCACGCGTGTCCGTGAAGCGACGCCGCGCGGCGTCGAGCACGAAGACCGAGTCGACCGAGGTGGCCGGCACCGCGTCCGCCCCGGTGATCGGGACCTCGTACGCGGCGGTCTCGAGCGTGCCTGCCTCGGAGGTCTCCGAGATCCAGATCATCTCTGCCCGGGCGAGAAGCTCCCCGGACACCCAGACGAGCTGCTCACCGGCTGCCGTTCTGCTCACCAGCGCGTCGCTGGACGCCAGCTCCGCGCCCGAGCAGACCGACATCCGCCTCGCTGTGCCGCCCGCTGGCGCGCGCGCCACCCACGCCGGGGCCTCGATGGGCTCCTCCGGCTCGGGCGGCGGCGACGGGGTCCGCTCCGTCTCGACAGAGAACGCTGCGGGCAGCGGCGCCACCGCGGCGCCGTCCGTGCCGCAGCCCGCGAGCAGCATGATCAACAGTCCACAAAGCCGTGCGAGCGCTCTCACCATGACAGCCCCGCCGTGAAGGCAGCTGCGCTGCCGTTGAACGCAACGTCGACCCCATTGATCATCCAGGCGATCTCCTCTGTGGGAGCCGGAAACTCCACGGAAGGGGAGATGCTGGTCTTGGTCGAGACGACCATCGCGCGAACGCTGCTCGTCGCGCGAAACGCGAGCAGGACCCTCCCGTTGCTCGCTCGCCGAGCGATCCCGAAGTGCCGCCGCGTGATGTGAGCGTAGAAGTCGTCGAACACCCAGTACTGCCAGCCGACGCTGTACGACCCCGTCAGCGCCATCTGGACGAGGCGCCCGGGACGAGTGCCGAAGTAGGGATTGCCCGTCGAGGCCACGACCAGGCCGGTCCCCGTGGCGTCCATCACCGCGCCCCCCATGTACCGGAACCGCTCCCCCGGCTGGGAGAGCACCACCGGCGCGGTCCAGCTCGGCCCGATGGCCGGAGACCACGCGCCCCAGATCCGGTAGTCCTGCCCGTTGATGTAGAGGAGCACGAAGCGATCTCGCGACGTGTCGTAGATCACCTCGGGCTTGGCGAACGTCCCGTTGGTGGGCGTGATCGTGCCCGTGGTCCACGAGTTGCCGCTGTTGTTGGTCCAGGCCCACGCGATCCGGCAGTGCGCCGTCATGTTGCAGCTCGTGGGCCAGACCGCCATGACCTCCGCGAAATCACTGACTGCGACCACTGGCCGCCCAGCACCGAGGGCGTTCCCCACGTGACGCCGTCGTCGGTCGAGACGGCGGTCGCGACCTGTCTCCGCGTGATCCCGTCCTGCGTCTGGGCGCTGTTGACGTCGATCGGGTAGAGATGAAGGCAACCGCCATGCTCGGCCGGATACGCCCAGTTCATGATGCCCGTGCTCGTGACCACGTCGGGCAGGCCAAGTCCTGTGTGGCCGAGCTCGTGCGCCAACACGGCCTCGTAGTTGATGACCTGACCCGGGTCCTCACCGCCGGGTGCAGGATTCATGTCCACCGTCCATGGCCGCAGGGCACCGGTGCACGTGTTCTTCAGGATCACTCGGATGATGGTTCCGTCCGTGGCGCAGTTCTCACCGGCACCGCTGCAGCCGCGCCTCCTCGATCACCACCACGCTGCATCCGCCGGACGCCGCGTTGCACCGGATCCAGCGGCCGGTGGTCCCGCAGGCCGCGGGCTCGCTGCCCTGCCAGCCCTCGCCCGTCGGGCAGATCTCCCCGATGTCGATGAAGCAGCTGATCGTCGCGTTGTACTCCCGCTCCTCGATCCCGTCGCAGTTCCAGTCGTAGGTCGCCGGGTACGGGTAGTTGCCGGCGTGCCGCGTCGTGAACCAGCCGGTCTGGTCCGGGTTCGCCATCGGGTCCTCGTCTCCGCAGTCCCTCCCGCAGGCGCCGATGAGCGTCGAGGCGTAGCCGTCCTCGTCGCTGTCGATGAGCGTGTTGCGGCACCCGTCCGCGAGGCACTGGTCCACGGTGCAGGCGCTCCCGTCGTCGCAATCGCCCGTCATGGGCATGCACGGCCGGAACGTGCCGGCGTCCTGCTCCGTGCCCGCGTCGGGTGCCGTCGCGCTGCACATGCCGTCCACACAGAAGAGCCCCGCGCGACACTGATCCGTTCGGATGCAGGGATCCCCGATGTCCCGGTCGCCGCCCGGCGTGCAGGTGCGGCTCGAGGGGCTCCCCGAGCACACGAGCCCCATCGCGCAGTCGGCGGTGGTCGTGCACCCGTCGCCGTCCCCGCCGCTGCCCGCGCGCGCGCATCGGCGGTCCGCGCCGCAGTAGAGGTTCGGGGCACACTCGGAGGTGAGCGTGCATGGCGACCCTTCGCCGCCCGCGCCGCCCGCGGCGCAGTGGCCCGTCGGGTCGCAGGTCAGGCCCGCCATGCAGTCGGCGGTGGATCCGCAGCTATCGCCCACGCCCCCGGAGCCCGCCGTGGCGCAGTGCCCCGTCGGGTCGCAGTAGAGCGCCGCCATGCAGTCGGCGGTCGACCCGCAGGCCTCACCGAGGCTGCCGCCGGGCCCTGCGCTGTCGTCGCCGCCGCAACCGCCGAGCCCGAGGAACAGCACGCCCGCGGCGAGCACGGTCATTCTCTTCATGGCTCCTCCGTCGTGGGTGCGATCCCGCCGAGGCGCGTCGGCCCGATGGCCGGCGGTGTGGGCTCCTCTGGCGCCGCGGGTTCCGCCTCCGTGATCTCCGCCGACACGATCTCGTCGCCCTCGCGCGTGAGGTCGCGGCCTCCGAGCACCCTGCGGCACTCGTCCATGTGGGCGCCATAGTACCGCGGCACGAGGCACTGCTGCTCGTCGCGCGGCCTCGACCGACAGCCCGTCATGAACGCCTCGCGGTCGATGCCCCGCCCGTGCGCGTTGGGCGTCTTGTCGTGGTAGGCCCGCGAGAAGAACACGGCCGCCTCGTAGACCTGCTGGCAGAGCGCGTCGTCCGAGCTCGACTGCTGCTGCATCATGGCCCGCGCCGCGGCCTGAGCCTCGTCCGCCGTCATGACGCGCCCGCGCGGCACCCACCGCGGTTGCTTCTGCGCCGCCCCGCCGCCGCCGCCGCCGCCGCCGCCCCCTCCCGCCAGACGGCTCTCGCTCGGGATCACGCGCGTGCGGACGGGCAGGCTGTCGGCCACGTCTTCGCGCCGAGGGCGCGACACCGGGTCGGCGCGATCGGCGGGTAGCCCCTCCATCACGGGCGATGCCTCGGGCTCTTCGCAAGCGGGGGTGCCGGCCACAGCGAGCACGAGGGCGATAGCGCGGAACGTCATCACCGGTTCGTCAGCACGGTGGTGATACCCATGTTCCGCTCGCTGTCCTGAAATACGAGCGAGACCATTTGGTCGCCGCGCTCGTAGACCAGCGCATGCTCGGGGCGCTCGATGCCCCTGCGCCGCAAGGTGGCGGCGTCGAGCTCGAGCAGGTGCCATCCGCGGCTGGGCATGGCGTTCCGGTAGAAGCTCTCGAGCCCGTCCGCGCCGCGGGGCGAGTCCATGTACATGGTGACGCTCTCGGGTTGCCCCTCTTCGTAGGCGCTCAGGATGCGGCGGCCCTCCGGTGGCCTCGGCACGTCGTCCGGGTCGCGCCCGGCCGCGTCGCCCTCCGCCGGGAAGAGATCGAGGATCCGGAAGGTCCCCTCGGTCCAGAAGGCCACGAACATCGTCGTGCCCTCGCTCTCCTCTGCGTAGATGTACCGGAGCTCGCCGATGTCGGAGAGGTCCATGGACTGCCGGAAGCGCTCGAAGCGCTCGAGCAGATCCTCGGGCTCGAGGCGACCGCTCCCCGTCTCGAGGCACGCCACGTAGCCCTTGTTGCCTTCCTCTTCTCGCATGGTGGGATCGAGCAGGGACTCGTCGACCTCGGCGATCTCGGGGTGACCCGAGACGAGCTCCCGCATCTGCGCGCCGAGCTGCCCGCCACGCTCGAGGCACTTGGCCTGGTAGAAGTCGAGCACCCGGCCGAGCGGGTGGCGGGCGATGCCCGACGCGAGCTTGATGGGCTGCCCGTTGAGCCTGAGTGTCCTCGGCGGCTGTTGGTGCTCGGCGTCCTCGTAGCGCAGCATCTCGACGCCGATGCTCATGAGCCGCTCGCTCACCTGGGCGCGGGCCTGGTGCCCGAGGAGGAGCAGCGCGACGACGTATGCGAAGGCGAGGAACGCCGTGAGCCGCAGCATCTTGGGCGTGTAGGTCCTGATCCAGGACCAGGTTCCGAAGCGGGGTTGGGTCGTCTTCGCCGCCATCAGAAGTCCACCAGGGTGTCCCACCCGAAATCGGCCATCTCCTCGAGGAACGACCCCTTGGGGTCCTCGTTGCACATCAGCACGATCGTGGCCCCGACGCGGCGGCTGCCGCCGCCGATGACCTCGGGGGCCTCGACGCTCCCGCGCCGCACGAATTGCTTCTCCTCGGGGATGAGACCCGGCCAGAAGTCACCGACGATGGGGAGGTTGTCGATGATCGTGCTCACGGCGCCGTCGATCGCCTCGAGCATGTCGAACCAGCCGCTCGCGTCCGACACCTCCGTCCCGCTCGCCACCCCGCCGTTGCAGTTGCTCATCACGTGGTTCCAGGCGGTGGCGCGGTCGGCGGCGGCCACGTCGATGGCCTTCTCGTATCGCTGGCCGACGAAGATGATGCAGCCCCAGACGATGATGAAGAAGGGGATCATGATCACGGCTTCGGCGGTGGCGCTGCCCGCCGTCTCTCTCAAGAGCTCGCGCAGCCCGCGTCGCCTCGGCTTTGCCGCCTTCGCCATCAGTGCACCACGCAGTTGGTCAGGCCGCCGAGGGCGCCGCAGGCCTCCCCGCACTCCGAGGCCCCGCCCAGGTCGGGCATGCGGAAGCGTCTGAGCCGCGCCCGCCAGCGCATCTCCCAGAGCCACTCCTTGTGGTCCGCGCTGCCGTCGAAGAAGAATTCGGACTGCGCGAAGCTGACCTTGCCTGCGGTGCGAAGGATCTCGAGCGCACCCGCGCTCGTCTCCTGCCCCCAGGTCGCGACGGCGACCCCTTGCTCGGTCTCGTCGTAGGGCGGGTCACCCAGCATGAAGGCGCGCAGCTGGAAATTGTCGTCGCCCAGCGCGTAGTCCGCTGGGACGCGTTGGGCCTTGTCCGCGCTGTCGCCGCAGTAGTGGGACGAGAAGGTCGCCGCCAAGCTTCCGACGGAGGTGCTGACGAAGACGCGGATCGGCCAGATACTCAGGATCGAGGGGGTCAGCAGGCGTCCGGCCTGCTCGCCCGCCTTGCGGCAGAGCAGGTCCGAGTCGTCGTCCTCCACGGGTAACTGGTGGACGAACGGATACATGAACCCAGCCGTCGTCGGCTTCCTGTAAGTGTCGAAGCCGTACTCGATGACCTTGGCCTGCGCGGCCAGGGGATAGGCTGTCTTGATCACCCCCTGGGCCGTGCTCGCCGCGGTCACCACGGCCTCGACGATGGGCTCGACGGCTTCGATGACGCTCGAGACGTCCTCGTAGCCGATCTCGAGGGCGACGGCGAGTGGGCACGCCGCACAGCACCCGCAGCACCCGGGGCAGGAGCAGAAGTAGCAGATGGTGGTCGCGATGACCGTGGCCGCGAGGAGCAGGTCCTGCAGGACCTTGAGCGCGACCAGCACCGCGAGTATCGCCCCCATGACCATGTTGAGCAGGGCGATGAGGTTCATGCCGCGGGCATGCAGGACGGCGGCGCCGAAGGCCCCCGCGTCTGCGGCGTCCTGCATGCGCTCGCGGTACAGGATGGTCTCGCCCAGGCCAGAGACGTAGTAGATCATCCCGACGAGCAGGGCGGCCATGAAGACGCCCATCACCATGATCGCGCCCCGCTGGTCCCGGACCAGGCTGCGGCGGCTGGCGTCTTCTCGCGGTTCGTCGGTGGGTCGGCTCCTCATGGGTGTCACTCGTACGTGTAGCTGGCTCCCTGGTTTCGCATCGTCGCCTCGGCCCGGAGCACGACGAAGCGCGAGCCGGTCAGGGCGGTGAGGTAGCCGAGCCAGGGGACCTGCGACTGGCTGAGCTCGTCCATGCCCGGGCGGGCCCTGACGAGGCGCTCGCGGCTGTGTCGCACGCGACGAACGAGCTCGGCGATCTCGTTCGGATCTGACGTCGAGCTGCCCGATCGGCGCGCCAGGTCCCGGAGCGCGGCCATGGGGATCCCCGAGCGCAGCGACGCGTAGTCGTCGCACATGTACCAGTTGGCCAGAGGGATCCCGCAGTGGAACAGATAGGTGACGCGGACGGTGATGTTCTCGTCGCGCGTGAAGCTGGTCCTGAACGAGCTAGCCCCCGGCGCTGTCGGGAAAGTCACCGAGACGGCCGTCTTGTTGTAGAGCAACCCACCGACCGCGGCTCGCGCGCCGGGGTTGCCTCCCACGGCCGTGTAGACCTGTGCGTCGCCCACGAGCTGCTCGAAGGACGGAGAGACCGCCAGAAGCGGAATGGACGCGGCGGCGCGGATGGCATTGAGCCGGGCGCTCCCGCTCGTGTCGGCCACGATGGGCACGCCCCCGAGGGAGCCCAGCTCCGAAATGACGCACTCGGAGGCGTCCGAGGAGCTGCCTCCGCTCGCCGCGAAGCTCACGTTGTTGACGCCCTCGCCGCCGTACTCGTCCGGATTGTCCGGGAGAACGACGACCGCGGCGCGTGCGGCGGTCGTGGCCGCGTGGCTCACGACCAGGTTCGCGCCGTAGAGCAGGGCTGCCTGGAGCATGCCGAGGAACATGATGAACACGGGGATGAACGACAGGAGGAACTCGACGTAGGCGGCGCCGCCCGTGTCTTGCCTCAGCCGTGTCATCCGACCGCGCTTCACGACAGCCCCCAGATGATCGAGGTGCGGTTGAGCGATGCGAGCACGGTGCCGACGAAGATGGCGACGCCCAGGCGGGTGCTCTCGAGGAGCTCGACCGGGATCTCGCGCCGCCACTTCTTCGGCAGGATGGGGTTGAGCCCCACGTAGAACGAGTTGCCGAGCGTGCGCAGGAGCCTCCCGCGCCAGGCGAGGCGGCCGAGCGCGAAGAGGGCCCCGGCGATGAACGCGAGGAACTGGGCCTCGATGCCTCCGAAGACGCCGAGCACTGCGCCGAGGGCGGCGAAGAGCTTCACGTCGCCCCCGGCCATGGCGTCGCGCCGGAACAGAAAGTAGGGGACGAGGCCGCAGGCGATGAGGCCACCGACGGAAAGAAGAAGGCCTCGCACGCCGAATGCGAGGCCATGGGCGATGGGGGCGATCACCAGGGGAGGGAGCGTCAGCCAGTTGGGGATGTGGCCCGTTCGCCAATCCGTGATCGCCCCGACGGCGGCGATCACCACGGCAGCGCCGTGCACGAGCAGGATCGCCAACATAGCGATGTCTCCCCGGGAAGCCCCGAAGGGGACGGCCTACTCGCTGCTGCTCTCTGGAAGCGTTCCGACCGTGCTGTCCGCGGCGTTGACCTTGGTCTTGACGGTCTCGCCGAACTTCTTCCACACGGCGAAGCCCACGACCGCGATCAGGCACAGAATGATGATGTACTCGACCGTGGTCAGACCCCTCGTGTCGGTGAGGAGCCGGTCACGGTTTCGGCGCTTACTCTCTGTCCTCGGGTTGGCCATTCACGTCCTCCTGCGAGCTATGGAATGGGCATCGCGATGATGCCCTGGGCGTAGCGGAACGTTTGCAAAAGCGGGATCCCCAGGCTGAAGACCGCTGCCGAGCCCATCACGGTGACCAACCCGAGCAGGATCACGTACTCCACGTACATGACACCGCGCGTGTCGTCTTTGAGCCGCCTCAACATCTGATCGTCCCTCTGGCCCCGTCGTTTCCAGGTCCCAGTATGCGGTCTGCGCTAGGACTTACGCAAGGCGTGGGCCAGGAAGGGGCCTACCGAAACCACGAGTGTATTCCGAGGTCCGTGGTTGTAGGCGCGCCAGGCGGGCACGGTTTCCGAGCAACTCTTGCATGCGATCGCCCGTCGAGGCGGGACGAACCGTCCCCAGCCGGTGGGGACGGGGAGCCCCACGACCCGGAGCACGAGAGCCTCCCGTGTTCCAGGAGCGGGCGGGTGGGTGTGCGAAGCCTACTCCGCGTCCAGCCGAGTGAACTCGATCCGGCGGTTCTGAGCCCGCCCTTCATCGGTGGTGTTGGGCGCCATCGGCCGGTTCTGACCGTAGCCGCGGGTCGTGAGGCGCGCCGCGTCGATGCCGTGGCTGACGAGCCAGTCGCGGACCGAGTTGGCGCGTCCCTGGGACAGGCGCTGGTTGTAGCCGGGCGCGCCGACATTGTCGGTATGCCCCCCGACCTCGACGCGGGCGTCGGGGTTGTCCCGCAGGACCTGAGCGGCGGTCTCGAGCGTCTGGGCCGAGTCCGGCGTGATGTCGACGCTGTCGGTCGCGAAGTTGACGCCCCGAAGGACCATCTGGGCTCGCAGGATCGTGCAGCCGTTCTGGTCCACCTCGGCGCCCTCGGGCGTGTTCGGGCAACGGTCGATGTGCTCGAGCACGCGATCGTGATCGCTGTCGTCGTCGGCGGGGTCGCGGACGTTGCGGCCGTTGGTGGCCTCCCAGCCGTCGGGAACTCCGCCGCCGTCCGTGTCCGGGTTTCGCGGGTCGCTCTCGTTCGGGTCGAGGCCGCCGCTGTGGTTCGCGTCCTCTTGGCCATCGGGCGCCTGGTCGCCGTCCGTGTCCGGGTTTCGCGGGTCGGTCTCGGTCCGCACCTCGAGGCCGTCGTTGAGCCCGTCGCCGTCCGTGTCCGGGTTGTTCGGATCGGTGTTCCAGCGATTGATCTCCCGCTCGTCGCTCAGACTGTCGCCGTCCGTGTCGAGCGCCTCGGCGCCGCCGATGAGCTCGATCGAGAAGCTCACGCCGCCGTAGACGAGGAAGTCCACACGGTCGCGCATCGGGTTGTCGTTGCCGAACATGAGGGCGCCGCGCACGAAGAGGCCGATCTGCAGTGGCGCGACGACGGACCACTCGTAGCCACCGCCCACGTCGATGCCGAACTGGGAGCCATCGAAGAGGTGATAGCCGAGGTGTCCGGATATCCAGGCGTTGCCTTCGTAGTCACCGCCGTCCTCGTTGCCGTACCCCTCGCGATTGTCCATGAACCGGAAGCGCGGGCCCACCGCGGCCGTGAAGTAGGGCGTCCCCGAGTCGGTCGTGTCGGGGAAGCCGGCGAGGACGTATCCGCCGCCCACGATGAATTCGAGGGAGAAGGGGACCATGAACTGCCAATCGATCCCGAGGGTGCCGGCGAAGCCGAAGGGAAGCTTGGATTGGCCCGTCATCGGGTCTTCCCGGAGCATGTCGCCCGCGAGGGGCGCCCCGCCGCCGAGGTCGATGTGCAGGTTGAGGACTCCGCTCTCGGCCCGGGCAACACTGGGGCCCGCCGCCAGGGTGGCGAAGGCGACCGCGGCCGCAAGCAAGACGGTTATCTGACGCATGGATGTCTCCCTTTCTCGTGTCTCCCGGGGGGGGCGGTCCGAGCCCCGCGCGTGGGACCGCCGCGCCCCCTCCGTATTCATCGATGCCGGTCCTGCGGCGCCGGACTATAGCCCGAACAACGCTCCATAGGCTCGGCGTATCGCCGGGGACAAGTGGAGACAATCACCGGGCATCCGGGCATGGGGGAGTCCCGTCCTCGTCCGGTCCCTTTCCCGGTTCGGGAGGGGGCATCCCCGTCGGCGTTGGTTTGTGGTATGACGGCGTCCCGTTTTCGGGACTGGCTTGTCGGACGCCAGTCGGCGGTTAAGCAAGACCGGCCGACTTCAGCGGCGGCGGCGAGCGTTCTGTTCGCTTCGACCGAGCCACGGAGGTACCGATGTCCGAGCCCGTCATGTCGCCGCCCGCGTCCGGAACCCGCATGTCCATGGGCGCCGATGGCAAATTGCAGGTTCCCAACGACCCCATCATCCCGTTCGTCGAAGGCGACGGCACGGGCCCCGACATCTGGCGCGCCTCCCAGCGCGTGTTCGACGCTGCGGTGCACAAGGCGTACGGCGGCAAGCGCCGCGTCGCGTGGTGGGAGGTCTACGCCGGGGGCAAGGCCTTCGAGAAGCTCGGGACCTGGCTGCCCGATGAAACGGTGCAGGCCTTCAACGACTACCTGGTCGGCATCAAGGGGCCGTTGACCACGCCTATCGGCGGGGGCATCCGTTCGCTGAACGTCGCCCTGCGCCAGCGGCTCGACCTGTACGTGTGCCTGAGGCCGGTCCGCTGGTTCACCGGCGTGCCGTCCCCCGTCAAGAACCCGGGCCACGTCGACATGGTCATCTTCCGTGAAAACACGGAGGACATCTACGCGGGCATCGAGTTCGAGCAGGGCGAAGACGACACGCGCAAAGTGCTCGAGTTCCTGAAGACGACGTTCCCGGACCGCTATGAGAAGATCCGCTTCCCGGACACGACCGGCATCGGCCTCAAGCCCGTGTCCCGCGAAGGCACAGAGCGGCTCGTGCGCGCCGCCATCGAGTTCGCGTTCGCCAACATGCGCACGAGCGTCACGCTCGTGCACAAGGGCAACATCATGAAGTTCACGGAGGGCGCCTTCCGGAACTGGGGCTACGCGCTCGCGGAGAAGGAATTCGGCGACCGCGTCTACACGTGGTCCCAGTGGGAGCGCACGAAGGAAGCCAAGGGCGAAGCCCAGGCCAACGCCGAGCAGGCCACCGCCCTCGAGGCCGGCAAGCTCCTGGTGAAGGACGCCATCGCCGACATCACGCTTCAGCAGGTGCTCACCCGTCCGAAGGAGTTCGACGTCATCGCGACGCTCAACCTGAACGGTGACTACATCTCGGATGCCCTCGCGGCCCAGGTCGGCGGCATCGGCATCGCGCCCGGCGGCAACGTGAACTACGTGACGGGGCGGGCCATCTTCGAGGCGACGCACGGCACCGCGCCGAAGTACGCTGGCCAGGACGTCGTCAACCCGAGCTCCGTGATCCTCAGCGGCGAGATGATGATGCGCCACCTCGGCTGGACCGAGGCGGCGGAGATGATCATGCGCGGCGTGGAAGGCGCCATCGGCGCCAAGACCGTGACGTATGACTTTGCGCGTCAGATGGAGGGCGCGACGAAGGTCAAGTGTTCCGAATTCGGCAGCGAGATAATCAAGCACATGGAGGGCTGACATGGCCAACCGTAGGAAGATCGCAATCATCGGGGCGGGGAACATCGGCGGAGAGCTCGCGGGCATGGCCGCGCGGCACGAGCTGGGTGATGTGGTGTTGCTCGACATTCCGGAGAAGGAGGGGCTGGCGAAGGGCAAAGCGCTCGACATTTCCCAGTCGTGCGCGCTCGAGAACTTCGACGCCAACCTCAAGGGCACCGCCGACTACGCCGACATTGCCGGCTCGGACGTGTGCATCGTCACGGCGGGCGTTCCGCGGAAGCCGGGCATGAGCAGAGACGACCTGCTCACCGTCAACCTGAAGATCATCCGCTCGGTGGCCAACGGCATCAAGCAGCACGCGCCCAACGCCTTCGTGATCGTGCTGAGCAATCCCCTCGACGCGATGGTCTACGAGTTTCAGAAGGTCACGGGCTTCTCGACCAAGAGGGTCGTGGGCATGGCCGGCGCGCTCGACAGCGCGCGTTTCCAGCACTTCATTGCCGACGAGCTGAAGGTGAGCCCCAAGGAGATCACCGCCCTGGTCCTCGGCGGCCACGGCGACTCCATGGTGCCCGTGCTCAGCTATTGCACGATCAACGGCATACCGGTGACGCAGCTCATCGCCAAGGACAAGCTCAACGCCATCGTCGACCGCACCAAGATGGGTGGCGGCGAGATCGTCAAGCTCATGGGCACGAGCGCCTACGTCGCCCCCGCGGCGGGTGCCATCGCCATGGCGGCGAGCTACCTGCTCGATCAAAAGCGGCTGTTGCCCTGTGCCGCGTACCTCAACGGCGAGTACGGCCACGAGGGCCTGTACATCGGCGTGCCCTGCGTGATCGGCGCGGGCGGCGTGGAGAGAATCATCGAGATCGAGCTCTCGGCCGACGAGAAGGCGCTGCTCAAGTCGAGCGCGGGCGCCGTGCTCGAGCTCGTCGAAGCGTCCAAGAACCTCTGAAGGGGTGCGGTGACATGAACGTCCACGAGTACCAGGCCAAACAGCTCTTTCGGAAGCACGGGATCCCCGTGCCGAAGGGCGAGCCCGCCATGACCGCCGACGGCGCGGTCGCGACGGCCCAGCGACTGATCGACGAGACGCGCAACGAGACCGTGGTGGTCAAGGCCCAGATCCACGCCGGCGGCCGCGGCAAGGCCGGCGGCGTCAAAGTGGTCAAGGGCGTTGACGCCGTGCGCGCAGCTGCCCTCGAGCTGCTGGGCAAGACGCTGGTGACACACCAGACCGGCCCGGCAGGCAAGAAGGTGCAGCGACTGCTCGTCGAGCAGGGGCTGGCCATCGGTCGGGAGCTGTACCTGGCACTCGTGG
>Ga0214473_10005650_pt1 | contig 14964 bp, 10 predicted proteins | sample RVTome_7_FD_203509 | JGI IMG/M metagenome (GOLD analysis project Ga0214473, IMG submission 203509) | Soil microbial communities from uranium-contaminated site in the Upper Colorado River Basin, Wyoming, United States - RVT98D197 | ecosystem: Environmental > Terrestrial > Soil > Contaminated >... | reverse complement strand
CAGGAGCTGTTCATCAGTGAGCAGAATCCCGTCTTCGAAACAATCCCGGCAAACCATTCCTCCCAAACTCGCCTGAAAATATTTCTCCGCCGAGAGCGGCTCGGTGCAGTGAGCGCACTGAAAAAGCTCCGGTCCGAAACCGAGCTGGGTGAGGGCTTTGATCTCAAAAGCGCGGATCCAAAGCTCATGGCGCCTCTTGGCGCGGGAAAGAAGAGAGATTGATTCCAAAAAGAGACGGTAAACCGAGTAATTCGGCTGGCTATCCACGACCAGGTATCCCAAGAGCTCCGCCAGATAAAAGGCTAGCGCTGCTTTTGTCAGGTCGTCGCGAAGCGGATAGAAAGAGTTCAAAACCTCGCTCTCAGTAATGGTGTCCATTTCCTTTCCTTGGGAAAGAAAATAGATGCCGTGGGTAAAAAGTTCGGTGGCGGAGGCTTTGCGAGAGGTGATGCGGCGAGCACCGGGAGCAAAAGCAACCACCCGTCCCCGGTCGCGGGTATAGATGGTTAAGATCTTGTCGGCTTCGCCAAAATCTTTCTTGCGGATTACTATTCCTTCTTCGCGGTAGGTTGGCATGGACAGGAACTTTTAAAGTTCCGATTTACCTTCCCAACGGGATAGTGATTTCCCGATCCTGAGAAAGGTCAACAGTTTCAATCGTATCACCAATCTGGACCTTCACAAGACCTATATTTGTGCCGGATTGCTTCTGTAAAAGTAGTTGGTATCCGCTCTCCTCCATTGTGCCCGCAGGTAGGTCATAAACAAAGGTGAGGAAGTACTCTTTCTGCGGTGCCAACGTGAAATAGGCCCCAAAGACGGTCTTGCCGTTTTCCTTCCAGCCGGATGGGTTTTGAATACCCGTATCCCACGAATTTGGATAAGTCCAAATTTGCAAAGCACCGTTCACCGAAACCAGTTTCGACCCTTGCGGTACATAGATCCGGACGAAATCTTTGTAGTAGCCGGAGAGCCAACCGTCGTAGGGCACCGGATTGTAGTATTTGATCTTGACGGTCTTGCGCCAGGTACCATCTTCCAGCTCCTGCAAACTCTGCTCCACCGTCTCCTGCATATAGAGATTAGTCTTCAATCCTCCAAAGTTGCTGTCGTTGACGTAGAGATAGTCTCCGGTAAACTCGCGAACCTCTCCCGCGTAGCCGAAGTCGGAAATCAATGCTTGCTCTTTTTCCGCCGCCGCATAGATCATCAGGTTTTTCTGAGCCAGGTTTTTGAAAACTAAATCCACCAGTTTGGGCCAGATCTCGGCGGAAGAGCTGGAAATCTTTTTGATCACCGCATCGGAAATTAGATCCAAAATCACCTTCCGCGCTTCCGTCCCCTTACTCTTCGGGGCCTTTTCTACGTAGTACTCCAATCGGCAGATCAGATTTACACTGGTGAAATCCCGTCCGCCTTGCCGACAATCATCGGGAAGACCGGTGTTCGCTAGATCCAAATCGTATCCCGAAAGCCGGATCGGACCGGTGAGGTTGAGAAGATCGGCCGCCACCTCGGTATTAAGCGCGACCACTCCCGAAACTTTAGGCAATCGTGATTTGCCCCAAACCGTCATAATCCCTCTAGCGGTGGAGGGAAAGTCCGGCCAGTAGTTGGAATCCTGGAAATGCCATTTCCCCACATTCAGATACTTGCTCAGCGGTTTGGGCGGAGAAAAACCAAGCTCGAGAGGATAACTCTCAGCGAAGTAGGCCCCGCTATGAAAGTCGTTGGAGAGCACCGTTCCTCCTTTGATGGTAAGGAGCGAGAAACCCGTAATAAAACCGCCGGTCGGACGGAGCTCCGCTGCATTTTGAAAAAGAACTAGATAGGTCCTCTTTGGGGAACCGAGAAGAGCCGGAGCAATCTCCAAAATCTCCCGTCCTCGCGAAACAATCGGTTCGGTTTCCTCCAAAATCTTTCGGGCCTCATCCAGCCAGAAGCGAATTCTAATGCCGCGGAAATCTTCCGGATAGCGAGAGGGATTAATACTGTGCAGCTCCTCCTTAATGAGTGGGATGTTTGTCCAGACCAGGTCCAACTTATCGGAAAGAGAAGGAAAGGTATCGAGCAAATTCTGTAGTCGCTGCTCAACCGTGATCTGGCTGCCAAAGCCCTGACCCAAACCCAGGGTTTCTTGGTAAGGCCCTAAAACCGTCACAATTTCTTCACCGGTATCAACCGCCAGTCGCGCCGCCTTTAGGGCGTGCGTCCCGTCCCGGTAGTAATCTCCAACCAAAGGAACCAACCGGAAAACGAACATGCCGGAGAAAGCGGTTTCAACCTTTACCAACTGGGAATCAATGGCGCCGAGCGCTGTCTCGATCCTGGGAAGATCCTGGTCATGGATGGCGCTGTTCAGCTCACTCCCCAACGCCGGAAATCCCCGGACCTGGAAGAAGAGGTAAACCCCGGCCGCCGCGGGGAGAGCGATCAGAATAAGCAGGACGATAAAAATCCCAAAAGTGAACCAACGCCGGCGGCGCGTCTTGAAAGGAAACTGCAGGATCGTGCCGAGTCTCCCCTGTCGTTTTTTCCGAAAAGGAACAGCCGGAAGAAGGTCTTGAGGTGAGGATTTTTTTAGGGAGGGCGGATCGATAAGTTCCACTTTTTAAGGATAGCAGAGGTGGTTAGGCGTTAATGCTGTCTCGGCTAAAGCCGAGTTGCAATAATTACTCGTCGTTAGGACGCGATCGTAGAATCGCTAGTTAACGCCGACGACCGGCGTTAATAAGCCCCTTTCCCGGCAATCATCGCCCAGGGAGTTTTGAGGATGATTTTTAAATCCTCCCGAATTGAGTGGCGGCGGACATAGCCGGCGTCCAGTTTGGCCCGCTGGGGAAAACCCACCTCGGAACGGCCCGACACCTGCCAAACCCCGGTGATCCCGGGCTTGACCTTCATCAGGGTCTCCACATCCCCCTTGCTCTGGGGATACTCTTTGAGCTTGTACTCCAATTCGTCCGGCTTGTAGGCCCGCGGTCCCACTAAGGACATATTTCCCTTGAGAACGTTGAAGAACTGGGGCAGCTCATCCACACTAAAACGGCGGATAAATTTTCCGACCCTCGTGATCCGAGGGTCGTCGCTGTTTTTGAATTTAAAGTTGTTGCGCCTGTAGGCCTCCAGAAGACGGGGATCGTTCTTCTCCAGCTGGATGAAGAAATCCCGCTCCTCTTCATCGGTAGTCGTCGTCATTGATGAAAACTTGTGGAATTTAAAGGTTTGGCCGTCTTTACCGACCCGCGTTTGCGAAAAAATTACGTTCGTGGCACCCTCCGACTTCCGCGCAACCCAAATCGCGATCAACAAAGGACTAAAAATAAAAATGCCGAAGACCGCCGCAAAAATATCAATCAATCGCTTAATCACCCCGTAAGCCATGATTTAGATTAGTCTAACTTTAACATGGCGATTTCTAGCCGTTAAAGCTAAGCTCGCTAAGCGAGCCGTCTTCTACACCGACCACTCGCGCCGCGGTCTTGAGCAGCTCTTTTTGGAACCGCTCCTTGCTGAACCTCTCCGCATTTTTCCGGCAATCCTCCGGTCGGTACCTCTTCGGATCGAATTTCTTAAGAACTTTTGCTAGGGTTTCAGAATCCTGGGACTCAAAAAACTCCCCGGTCTTTCCGGCAATAACGGTCTCCAACGCCCCTCCCCGACCGTAGGCGATTACCGGCTTGCCGCAGGCCTGCGCCTCCAGCGAGGTAATTCCAAAATCCTCCTCTTGGGTCATAACCAGAGCGGAGCAGTTCTGGAAGAGTTCAGTGACTTTTTCGTCCGAAGCCCCTCCCAAGATTTCCACCCCGGGTCCGGCCATCTTCCTTAATCTTTTTTCATCCGGACCAGTGCCCACCACTTTCAGTTTTGCGCCAACCGCATTGGCCGCCGCCACCGCAATGTCCACCCGCTTCCACGAAGCCAATCGAGTTACTACTAGGTAATATTTCTCTACTCCCGACTCATGACTCCCAACTCCCGGCTTGAATCTCTCCAAATCAACAAACGGGTAAACCACTTCAGCTTCTCTTCCGTAATAGCTCTTGATCTTGCCGGCGACGTTCTTAGAGTTGGCGATGAGTTGGTCCACTCTTTGGGCCGCGGTGTGATCCCAGAGACGAAGATAACTCAAGATGGGTGTCAGGATTGTCTTGAGCCGCGAATCCGGACCAAAATAAAAGTCCGGCTCCCAAAACATTCTCCCCGGACTGTGCATATAACAAACGTGTTTTGTTTCCGGGCGGGTAATCACACCGTGGGCGAATCGCGAAGAGGAAGAGATCACCAAATCGTAATCGGAAAGGTCCAACGATTCAAAGGCCAATGGGTAGAGGGCGAACAGCGGTTTCTGCAGCTTCCTCTTTAGAGGAAAGCTCTGCATAAAAGTGGTGAGGATCTTCCGGCCCGGCAGCCGGGACCGCCACTGGTTGGTAATCATGCTGGTAAAAATATCCGCCTTCGGAAAAGCTTCGGCGATCGCTGAAAAAACTTTTTCCCCTCCCGCGTAGGGGACGGTCAGGTCATCGTGGCCCACCGCAATTTTTAGATCAGTGAGTTTCATCGCAACACCTTCTCGTAAACCTTAAGAGTTTCTCGTGCCATTTTCTCCCAAGAGAAATCCTTTGCCCTTTTCAATCCCGCCGCAACCAACTTCTTTTTTAACGGGTTGTTGCCTAATACCTTAGCCAGCTTTTCCGCGATATCTTGAGGACTAAGGGGATCAAAGTACAGCGCCGCCTTTCCCCCGATCTCCGGCAGGCAGGAAGCGTTGGCCTGAACCACCGGCACTCCCAATTCCATCGCCTCCACCGTCTGCAGGCCGAAACCTTCCGACAGGGACGGTTGAACATAGGCCTCGGCTTCCCGATAGAGATCAACCAGATCAGCGTCGGTGACGTGGTCGGTTAGAGAGATATACCTCAGTGCTCCCGCCCCCAAAGCCCTGCGAACAACTCTCTCCAGAAAATCGTCCTTCCTTCCCGCCAGAACCAACTGAGTCGGTTTTTTGAGTTTCTCATTCAGGATCTTCACCGCCTCAACCAACCGGTCAACGTTCTTATGCGGATAGAAAGCACCGACGTAGAGAAAATACGGTTTGGTAATTCGGTACTTCCCCAGCACGTTTTCGATCTCCCGCTCCCGATCGGCCCGGCCCTTTCCCGCCAAGATCCCCGCCTCGTAGGTTACAAAAATCTTTTTGGCGGGAATTCCGAACGTTTTCACAATATCGTCCTTTACAAACTGCGAGAAAGTAACAACCGCGGCGGCTCTCTGCGCGGCATCCTGGAGAATAAATCTCAGTCCCGCCCGCTTTATCAGAAAAATTGGAGCGGATAGGGTTGAGGTTTCTCTCCCTCCGAACTTAAGCATCGTCAGGTCGTGAATCGTCACCACCATCTTCCCTTGGTACAGGAGAGGAACGTTAAAATGCGGCACGTGCAGGAGATCGAGATTCGAAGCGGAAAAGATTCCCGGCATCATCACCTGCTCCTTGACACCGTACCAGGTCACATCCGCTAAAACCTTGTGGAAATTTTTGTTTTTTGGCTGGTAGGAGTTGAATCCGGGTTCCCGCAGGAAGATAAAGTACTGGTTTTTGCGGTCGACATTTTCGAGATTTTCCACCAAATTCTGGACGTACCTCCCCACCCCGCGGCTGGAAGAACCCCAGATCCGAGCGTCAATTCCAATGCGCATGTTGATTGAATTTTAGCAGAGGGCCATTCTACTCAAGGGATTCTTGGTAGACCGCCAGCGTATTTTTAACAAATTTTTCCATCGGAAACTTTTCTTCCACAAACTGCCTCCCCCGCTCCCCCATCCTTTGCCTAAGTTCCTTCGATTTGCCCAACTGCCTAAGCGCCTTTACAACTTCTGCCCTGTCATCAAAATCCATCAAATAGCCGGTTTCGCCATTCTTCACCAAATCCCTAATTCCCACCACGTCGCTCCCCACCACCGGCAAGCGGCAGGCCATCGCTTCCAAAACAGTTAGAGGAAGTCCCTCGCGATAAGAAGGGAGGATAGAAGCATCACTAATCTTAAGAATCTTAAAGACATCCGGGCGCTGGCCCAAGAAACGGACCGCCGAGGATACTCCCAGTTTCTTTGACAACCGCTCGATCGGGCGGCGCAACTCCCCGTCTCCGGCAAAAACAATCTTCAAATTCGGAACCTTTTCGAGAATATCCGGCAGCATTCTCACCAACCTCTCGTGCCCCTTCTGTGGGACAAAACGCGCCGCCATTGTTACGACAAAATCACCTTGGTCTAGTCCGAGATTTGTGCGAAAAACGGTTTTTGGGGCTTTTACCCTATCAATTACAGCGGTATCAACCCCGTTCACAACCACTCTTGATTTGAACCTCTGAAATAACCCCATCGCCAGGCCCTCTCGCTGCTGAGTCGCCGAAACGTTAATTATCAGTTTTGTAAATAAGGAAAGAAGTTTCTCCAAATTAATGTAGAGAAATTTTGCGATCCTGTTTGGATACTCATACCACAGACCGTGAAAAGTCTGTACCACCGGCACATCCAGGATAAAACCGACCTTCCGCGCGTAGAGACCGGCCCCTTTTCCGTGGGAGTTGATTAGATCCACTCTTTCTCTAGAGGCGACTTTCAAAAATTTTCTAAAACTCGTCAAGCTAATTCGGTCCAATCGAATCGGAAAAACCTTGTAACCGAGATTCCGGAATTTCTGCAAGAAAACCCCCTGAGGAGCGGCAACCACAAATTCGAAATCCTTCGATCTGGCGCGAGACAGGAGGTCGTAGACAACTTGGGGAGCCCCACCGGGATCGGCGCTCGTCAGCGCAATTAAAACTTTTTTATGCCTATCTGCCTTAATATCTATTTGCCTAAGTGCCTCGACGAGCCCTAACACTCCCCAGAAAGCAATCATCGGGGCATCCGAGAAAAATTGCTCGCCGGAGATCAGATTATCGATCAGCCAACCAAAAGCGAATCCCAAAAGAGGAAATCCGAGCATTCTAACTTCGGCGTCCCTGGAAAATAAAAACCCAAAAACTGTTTTAAATAACAGGATCCAAACGGCAATTGCCAAAAACAACGCCGTCAGCCCACCCCGTGCCCACATGTCCAGGAAGAAACTGTGAGTGCTGCCGACATCGGCAAAATGCTGCAGATTTTTGGTATTGTAGCCAACTCCGAAAATCACAAAAGCGGGTTCTTTCCTAAACATCTCAAGAATCTTTTCCCATCGCTGAAACCGACCCACGGTTGAGCTGTCGAACACCACTTCCGTATCAGGATCGGCGGGCTCTCCCAAAGAATCAGTAACCTCCGAAACCCGCAATGAAATCGTCGAAGCAAATTTCCGATAAACCTGTGGGTTGGCTCCGATCAGGAAGATGTTCGCAAGAGCAACGATCAGCATAGACAAAATTGCTAATTTAAGCCGATGCGATTTCCAAGACCACACCAACCAACCGGCAATTACCAGAGTCGCCACTAAAACCGCTCCCCGGGAAAGCGTATAGAGCACGGCCCCAAAGACGACGACCACGGCTAAAGTTGACCAGAAGAACCGACTGCGGGTAACCGCTTTTGCCCGGGAAACAAGTCCAAGAAAAACACCCAAGACCACCGAGGCATAGAGACCGTAAGTTCCTCCCGCGGATCGCCCGGTGGAACCAAGCGTCAACCAGAACGGATCAAAATACTGGCCCAAAAAACCGATACTGCGGTTGTAGACGTTGTAGGTCCAAAAATCAATCGCCCCGCCCGAGTCAAGGTAGAGGTAAATGCGAAGAAATGAAGCGATCGCCGTGGCAATTCCCACCGCCACAAAAATGGCTAGGATATCGTTCACATCTTTTCGCCCGAGACGGCGGCCGACATACACTGCCAAAGGAAACGGCAAAAAATACAGCGCGTATTTGACCAATCTCAAGAGATCACCAGTGGAAAAGAATCCGGTCGCAACATATCCGTACCCAAATGACATCAAGAGAAACGCGATAAAAACTAAATAGAGGGCGGCGAGACCGTTCGGTAAAAACATTCCTTTTACTCTCTCCAAGAATGTTGATCGGCCAGATCGATAAAAACTTAGGAGAAAAAATCCAACGGCAGCGGCAAGAAAAGGAAGAAGCGGTTCTACATAAACCCCCTCCGCCACTCTAACCTTCACCAAAAGCGGGGTGAAAAGGAAAAAGAGAAGAAAGGAAAATATCCCCAGCTTCTCGAGATTAATTTTTTTGATTAAGTTCTTCATAGATCTTCAGGTATTTTCCGGCGCATACCTTGGTCGAGAAGTAATTTCTAGCCAGGCTTAAGGAATTTTCCTTCAAGCTCGAGTGCTCTTCAACCAGCTTTTGCATTTCAACCCGAGTATCCTTCCGGTCAAATCCGTCCAGAACCACGCCGCAGCGGTGTTCCTCAACCAGGTTGGTGACGCTCGCCATGTTTTTGGTTACGATCACCGGCAGGCCAGAAGCCAGATATTCTCCGAACTTTACCGAAACAACCGTCGGAGTGATCGGGAGATCATCCATAATGTGAAGACCGGCATCGCCGAGGGGAAGCATCTTCCCGATATCTTTCGGACTCGAAATAACCCGGAATTCCTCTTCCGGAACATTCTGATCCCGCAAGGAATTCACCAGTCCCCTGGAAGCGGAGTGGGTTACAACCAGAAAATAGGGACTAGGGAGGTCTTTTCTGATTTCCGAGTAGCACTTTGCCAGGAAATTAGGTTCGTGGAAATTACCCAAGCTGCCGGAGTAAACCACCACAAAGCGATTCTTAATCCCGAACTCCCCTCTTCCCTGTTCTCGATCTTTTTCACTAATCGCAAAAGTTCGCTCGTTAACGCACGGCGGGATCAGTTCTACCTTGGCGGCTGGGGCAACCTTCTTGGTGTAGTCCATCAGGCCGGGGGACTGAACTACCACCCGATCGGAATCTGAAAAAAGCTTTTCCTCAAGGCGCTCCCAAGTTCCGTAGTCGGGGTCGCTCCTCTTCCATCTTCCGTAGGTAATTCCCTCCAGAAGATATGCGCCGCGGACATCAAAAACCAGACCAACTCTTAGGCCGAAATTCCGTGAAATTTGGGCAGCTAGAGCAGGGAGGTATGCTCGAGAATGGATGATATTAATGCGATACTTAATTGAAAAAAACAGGATAAGTGGTATCGTCTGAATCAGGAAGAATGGAATCGCCCAGACCGGCATGATAGAACGCCCAATCGGAAAAATCGGAATTATCACTAGCCGGATCCCCAATTTCCGCGCGTATTCTCGGGTCGATCGGTAATTTTTGAGATTAGCCAAAAACCGATTTATCGAGGGGAAGTTCAAGACCGTAAGCTCGATTTTAGAGCCGCTTTTAATAATTTGGCCAACCAAATCCAACACTTGGCTCTTAAGCACCCCCGGTTCGAGAATGTTTTCGCGGCTGACCAGATAAAGAATCCTCATTGTCCTTCCCGGCCAACAACCACCTTGATTGTCTTAAGGATAATTTCAGCATCCAAAACCAACGACCGATGCTTCAAGTAGTAGAGATCGTAGCGAAGCTTCCTACTGGCGTCCTTGATTGAAGCACCGTAAGGATAATTCACCTGCGCCCAACCGGTGAGACCGGGGCGAACAATATGCCGCAAACTGTAATGCGGAATTTGTTTTTCAAGTTTTTTAACAAATTCCGGGCGTTCCGGGCGCGGTCCGATCAGGCTCATCTCCCCCCTTAAAACGTTGATCAGTTGCGGCAGTTCGTCAATCCTGGTAATCCGTAGCAGCCGGCCGAACTTCGTCACCCGGGAATCGTTCTTCTTCGCCCAGCGCGCCCCATTCTTCTCAGCGTCGGCAATCATCGTTCTAAATTTAACGGCCTCGAAAACTTCGCCATTTTTTCCAACTCTTTTTTGCCGGTAAAAAACCGAGCCGGGACTACTAAGCCTAATCCCCAAAGAGATAAATGGGAGCAGAAGCACCAAGATTAATCCCAATCCGGCCGCTAACAACAAATCCAAAAACCGCTTGCGAATCTCATAAAACTTTTTGCGCGTCCCCCGTAAATTATCCAAGAACCACATCTCGTCCATCTCGGAAATTGGCAAGGATCGGTTTAGATCCTCCCAAAAGCTGGATAAGTTGGAAAACTCAACCCCGGTCGGCAAAAGCTTGTACAAAGATCCAAAAATCCGCGGATAAAGCTCATTGCTGACGACGACGGTGTCGATTTCCCCCTGTCGAATTATTTTCTTGAGTTGATTCAAATTCCCCCCGGTCAAAATTCCGCTGTTCTCCACCCATTGCGGAGTTTTCCCCCCGCTCAAATCAAACAAAGCGACAATGTTGTAACCAAGTTCCGGATGATTGATGATGTTCCGCGCCATCTCCAACGAAGACGGTTGAGCGCCGACCAGGATCAAATTGCTGGTTGTGCCGATCCGGCGCAAAATTTCCCCGTAAATAATTCTCCAAACCAAAAAAATCACTGTGAACGTTACCAGCTGAAGAAAAAGAGTTGTTTTCGGAGTAAGGTTGAACCCCGGAACAAAATAGAAAAAGAAAACCGCTAAAGCAGTATTGTAAATCATCGCGCTGGCAAATCCGCGCAGGGTTTTGGCAGTGTTCCAAACCGAAGCCAGGCTGTACAGTCCGAAAATAAAAAATACTAAAATCCAAAAAACGAACACGAAAGTGAAAATCGGGAAGTTTCGGTCAAAAATACCCGAACTAAAATTGCCAAAATAACGCAGCCAAAGCGCCAACCAAAGTGAAAGGTAAAGGATAAACACGTCGCCGACCACCAAAATTAATTGCTTTACCCTTCTTAACATGCCTATTTATATTACCTTACGGGAAAAGAATTTGGCAGCTTTTGCAAAATCTTTTCCAATTTCTTCGTCTGAAATTCCCGGTTGAAAACGGTTCGAACCAGTTTCCGGCCCCGCTCACCCATTCGGCTAAGCTCTTCTTTTTTTAATCCGGATATTTCCAAAATCTTTTCGGATAATTTTTGGGGATTTTCAGGATCTATCCAAAAACCGCAATCTTCTTTCTCCACAAAATCTTTTAGAAAATTTCCCGCTGAAGCCAAAACCGGTTTTCTCTCCAAAAAGTAATCAAAAACTTTGCTCGGGAGGGCAGGATCGTTGTGCTTGCTACCCACCAGCATGACTAAACCTATGTCAGCCGCCGAAATTCTCACAAAAGCGTCCTGTGGAGAAAGCAAACCCAAATACTTGACGTTCGTCAGGTTCCATTCAGATATTTTCTTCCTAATCGGCGCATCCTCCACCCCGGTCCCGCAAATCACAAACTTAATACCCTGGTGGTTCTTCAATCGGCTCGCCGCTTTCAGCAAAACCGTGATGTTCTGCTGGGTCCCGATCGTTCCGCTATAGATAACGGTAAACGTCCTTCTCCCGCGCTTAATCTTCTCTTCCGTTTTGTCTGAAAGCCGGTTTAGATCAACGCCATTGTAGACCGCGAACGCCTTTCCTTTAAGGATCGGGTTTTCCTTCACCAGCAACGTTACCATCCCATCCGAAACCGTAGTTACCGCCGAAGCTCTTTTATATAAAGCGGTCTCCAACAATCGGAGGGGGGAAAGCAGGATCCGCTTCACTGGGTTTCCCGATTCGGAAGCGACTCCGGGCCAAATATCGCGAATATCGACAACCAGCGGAACCGACCAAACAAAGCTCAAGACAAGCGCGGTTAAACCGGCAAAGATCGGGGGTGAGCTAAAAAGGATCATATCGGGGCGTTTTTCCCCAACGGCCGCAAAAAAAGAACCTCCCATAAACAAGAGGTAGTTCGCCAAGCGCTTAAAGATATTCGTATTTTGGGACGGATATGTCAGCGGCCGGATAGTCCGAACTCCCCCCTCTTCCGAAACGCTTTTAATTGAATTTTTGTAGCCTTGATAAATATTTCCGGAAGGATAATTCGGAACCTGGCAAACTACGGAAACTTGATGACCAAAACGTGTCAGATAATTCGTAAAAGAACCAATCCGGTTTGCCGCCGCCCCCGATTCGGGCAGAAAATACTGGGAAATTATCAACAGCCTCATCGGGATTTCTTAGTAGATAATCGCTGCCCAACTACCATAAAACCGCTCAAAAGCCAAAAATACGGATCGGAGAACAAACTTCCCCGAAACTGAGTGTGGGTAAATAAAAGCAACAAGCTGGCACCGGAGGTGATGATCGAAATCTTAACGCTCGAATTCTCTCGTAGAATTCTGACAAACGATTTGGCCAGTACAAACAGGAACGCCGCAAGCCAGGCCAGTCCCATTAGTCCCAATTCCGCAATAAGGGCCACAAAAGAGCTGTGCAGCAAAGTAATCGGGTTCCCTTGGGTCGGTTTTCTTCTGAAATCAATCAAGTATGAGTAATCGGAGGTATAAACCTTCTGGAAGTTGCCAATCCCGACTCCCGAAATAGGATTATCAATTAACATTAAAATCCCCGCTTTTACGGTGGATGTCCGGTCGTAATTGAATGGTAAGAAAGACAAAACCCGGTCCAAGTAAACAGAAATATCTCTAAACTTTTCTTCCTTCCCACCGGAAGAGGGATCACCAGAGGCCTCGGAACTTATCGCCACAAAAGTCGCATCCGAATTCAACGTTGTTCCCTCAACGATGTCATAGATATTCGCCGTCCGATCCTTAACTTCAGCGGAGCCGAAATAAACTACTCCGGCAACGAGTGCCAGAAAAACGTAGAAGACCAACATTTTTAGATTTTTGGACATAACCAGAACCAAAAACAAAAACGCGGCGCCGAAGGAAACTAATCCGGCTCTTGAAAATGTGAAAAAAAGGGCGGGAAGGGATGCTGCAGCTATCAAAAACGATAAAATCCTGTACTTCCGATCGGTAGCAAAAGAATAATAGGCGATCGAGACAATTATTAATATTCCTAGGAACGTCGCCAAAACATTCGGGTCAAGGAAAGTTGCGTTAACCCTACTTATCATTGAACCTAAACTCTCGTTCCAGAGGTAAAACCCACTGAAGTATTGGAAAATCGCAAAAAGCGAGATGGGAAATCCCCCGATCATAATAGCTTTGATGACACTTTCGAACTGCCATTTTTTCCGAATCGCGTTCACCGCCAAGATGGAAAAACCAAGGTATAACAGGTATCTCAAAACCTCAATTAATCCCGAAGTGGACGGGAAAAGCGCCAAACTAAAAATATTTATCCCGACAAAAATGTAGAGGAGGAACGCGACGGGTCCTCTTGGGAAGGTAATTTCTTTGGCAAGTATCCACTTTAATCCCAATACCAAAATTCCAATTACGGTCAGAACCCTCGAAAACTCCAGAATAGGAAAACGGCTTCCCAGGATGTGCACCGGCAGGAGAAGTTCCGTAACCTGCAGTGGTAGAGTCACCACCACCGAAATTAGCAACCAAAACAAAATTTTGTCCCAGTTGATTTTCATCGCAAATCCGAAGCTATAATCTTTGTTATCTTATTAGTTGCTTGCCCATCTCCAAAATGGTCTGATTGCTTACCTTTAGGTTCAAATTTTTCGATCGATTGCTGAATTTTTTTCTTGTCTGCTCCTACCAAAATGTTCCAGCCGTCTGCCACCGTTTCCACCCATTCCGTTTCTTCCCGCAGAGTGATGCAAGGAACTTTCAGAAAATACGCCTCTTTCTGGATGCCGCCGGAATCAGTGAGAACTTTCTTGGAGTTCTCGATCAGGATCAAATTATCTAGGTAACCGACCGGTTCAATCATCCTAATATTAGGCAGCAATGGAAGTTCAATTCCTCCCATCATCTTCCGTGTGCGGGGGTGAATCGGAAAAACAATCTTTTCACCACTCTCTGCAAGGGCTAAGATAATATTTTTAAGGTTTTCGGGGTTATCGGTATTTTCGGCTCGATGAACCGTCGCATAGAGGTAGGTTTTGGACTTAAGGTCCAATGATTCAATAATCTTGGATGTTTTTCTCCCTTGGTTAACAAACTGCAAGACGGCGTCATACATTACATCGCCGGTGAAATAAACTCCCCTCTTGATTCCTTCCTTCTTGAGATTTATCACGGAATTCCTGGTCGCGCAGAAAAGGAAATCGGAAAGATGATCGGTTACAACTCGATTAAGTTCTTCCGGCATCTGCCGGTTGAAACTGCGCGCGCCGGCCTCCACATGAGCCACTTTGATATGCAGTTTCGCGGCCGCAAGAGAACCGGCAATGGTGGAATTGGTATCGCCATAAACCAAAACCAGGTCCGGCTTTTCCTTAAGCAGAACCTTTTCGATCTTGATCAGCATCTTTCCGGTTTGCTCACCGTGAGCTCCGGAACCAACTCCCAAGTTGTAATCCGGTTCCGGAATCCCCAATTCCTTAAAGAAAATTTCGGACATGTTAAGGTCGTAGTGCTGACCGGTGTGGACAAGCACTTCGGTAAAATTCTCTCTTAGCTTTTTAGAAAGCGGCGCCGCCTTCACAAACTGCGGCCGGGCTCCGACAATCGAAACGATTTTCATAGCTTTTTGTAAAGTTCAATAAATCTCATCGCAACCACATCACTACCGTGAAATTCTCGCACAAACTGCAGTCCTCGACGACCTAAAGTTTTCCTCATTTTTACGTCTTGTACCAATTTCCTAAGCACTTCAACAAGAGTTTCTGTGTTGGCTGGAACAATTGGTAGGTCCGAAGCGTACTTCTTAAGATCGTCTCTGATATAACAAACCACCGGTTTGCCGAGCGCCATCATTTCTACGGCAAAAAGACCATACCAACCGATCAAAAGCTGATCCACAGCAATATCCGCTTTTTCAAAACGCTTCCGAACCTCTTCAGGTAGCACCCCCTCAACGAGATCCAATTCCACCGGTAAGCCCTCTTTTTGCAGCTGATTTACCGCCGAAACCACGTAATCGGATCCTTTGACTGCTCTGTCGGTGGGCGCGTGCACTATCAATATTTTCCCATTCTTTCCAGGTATCCGAAA
>Ga0214473_10005649_pt1 | contig 14964 bp, 11 predicted proteins | sample RVTome_7_FD_203509 | JGI IMG/M metagenome (GOLD analysis project Ga0214473, IMG submission 203509) | Soil microbial communities from uranium-contaminated site in the Upper Colorado River Basin, Wyoming, United States - RVT98D197 | ecosystem: Environmental > Terrestrial > Soil > Contaminated >... | reverse complement strand
CCGGCTGCGGTCTGTGGCGTGCCACCGATGGACCATTCCCAGGTGAAGGTGGTCAAGTCGTCGAACCCGTCCGGATCAGTGCTGGCGGCCGCCGACAGCATCACCGACGTGCGCGCCGGGTCGGTGCAATCGACGGTCTGATCAGGCCCTGCTTCGGCGCGCGGCCAGAGATTCACCAGCTCGCCGACCAGCACGACGGGCGCCTCTGCCTCCGGTCCGACCGCCTCGTCGCCCAGCCGCATCTCGGCACGAAACTGGCGCCTTTCCCAATCGATCTCACCGTGCAACCGGTCTGGCGGGACCTCGGTGAGAGGGAGCTCGAGCGGCGCGGCCGTGTCAGCGAGGGTGATGAGCGCCAGCCATGCAGCGGTCTCGCACGCAGCCTCGAACCGACTGCGGGTCCCATCCACCGGCTCGATTCGCAGCGGCATCGTCCGATCGAGGAGCACGACCAGGCTATCGACCATGCGGTCACCGATCGAGAAGGGACCGATCTCGAGCCGCGTCGCGTCGAGCGATCCGTCGCACGAGAGGCCAGGCCCGCAGTCCTCGGCCGAGAGCGCCACCGTGCCCGAAATCGCGAGTCCCGGCGCCGTGCTTCCGTCAGAGAATGCGAGGTCCGCACTGCTGCCATCCGTCGTGGCGTCGTTCGGGACGAGCGGAATCGAGATCGATCCTGCGACCGGTCCAGCCATCGTCCGCTCCGCGCAGATACCTTCACCGGGTCCTGCGTCGGCCAGACTCATCCCATCGCACTCATCCGGTCCGACCGTCGGAACGCACTCCTCGCCGCACCCAGCGCCGAACAGCCAAGCGCCGACGATGATCGTGTTCCACACAGATGCTCGTCCCCTGCTCATGCAGCCTCCCGTTTCCGTGCCTCGTCGCCATGCAGAACCCAGCGGACCGTCTCCTCCACCATCACCGACATCGCGACCGGTCGGAATCCAAGCTCGCGAACGGCCTTGCTGCAGTCGCACCGGGTTGTGGCCGAGAACAGGGTAGCCATCTCCGGCGTGATCCGCGGCTCCCTGCCGGTGACCACGGCGGCCCAGTCTGCCAATCGCGCGTACACCGCCAGAGCACGCGCCGAGACCGTCTTCCGCGGAGCTGCCACGCCAAGACAGGCCGCTACAGCTTGAACCATCTCTAGGATAGACGCGTGTGTGCCGCCGAGCAGGTAACTCTCGCCACGCCGCCCGCGCTCATAAGCCGCGACGTGGGCCTGCGCCACGCCCGGGGCGTGGCAGAAGGTCGTCGCCCCCGGCGGCACCACCGGTAGTCGGCCGTCGCGCAACCATCCCACGATCCGCGACCAGTTCCCGGGATCGTAGCGACCGAGGACGTTCGAGGGAGCCACGATGACCGCGTCAAGGCCGCGATCGATCCCGGCCCGAACCTCCTGCTCCGCGAGCCACTTGGAGCGCAGGTAGCCGATGGGTGAATCGGCGGCCGTGGACTCCGTGTGCTCGTCAACGACTGCCCCGTCGTGCAGCCCATAGGCGGCCAGGCTGGACGTGTGGATCAATCGACCGGCGTCGCGGGCAAGCGCAGCGCCAACCACGTTGCGGGTGCCCTCGACGTTGTCACGATACTGCTCGGCGTCGCGTCGCCGCCACAGGCTTGTATTGGCCGCGACATGGAACACCGCGTGTACGCCGCGCGGCATGGCGGCCGTGATGGCGCCGGCGTCACGGCTGTCTGCCTCAACGAGTTGCGGCCCCAGCGGTCGAAGGAGCGACAGGTCTGAAGTTGCGCGGTGCGCGGCGACAACGCGCCATCCCGAACGCTGGAGCAGCTCCACGAGGTTGAGGCCGACAAACCCCGTGGCGCCGGTCACGAATGCTGTAGGCATCGGCTATTCCTCCCCGTTCTTCGAAAAGCTGGATCGGCACTTGGACCCCAAGACGACGCCTGCGGGTTTGCGGTACGCGCAGGCGTGAACGACCACGCCCGGTGAGACCGTCACAAACACCACCCAGTCGGCAGCGGTCACCCGGCCGTCGGCCATCGCGCGGGCGAGGGCGAGCAGAGGGCCTGCGGTGTAGACCTCTCCGTCACCCTCCTCGATACGCGCGACGCAATCGGCAGGCACCCTGAGCCGCTCTGCTAGCGTCTGCGGCAACCCGCTCGGAGACTGAGACGGGACGATGAGAACGTCGCAAAGAGTCGGTCCGCGCAGCCCGTCGATCAGCTCGTGAATCACGTCGGCAGCTGAGGTGGCACACGCTGACGCGTAGTCGGAGGATTGCGTGATGGTCCATCCGGGCTGGCAGCCGGGTCCCGTCAGGCGCAGGAGGCTGTGCAGCCCGGCGCGGTGCTCCGGGAAATGTCGGGAGTTGAACGCCACGAAGCCTTCGTTCGTTCCTGGACCCAGCAGCAGCGCGGCGGCCGAGGTGGCGTATCCGGGGTGCCCCCCATCACCTCCAGCGACAGCGCGATCCGCGGCGACGATCAGCGCACGTCGACTGTGCCCCGACTGCAAGAGACCGGCCGTCAGCTCACACCCCGCAAGTAGCCCGTCGACGTCGAAGGCGAACGCCCCCGTGTCGGGGCCCCCGACGAGCTCCCGCTGGATGAAGGGCGCCACCGCCGGCTCGAGGAGGTCCTCCTCCCGATAGGTGCCCGCGTACACGATCAGCCGTACGTCGTCGTGATTGTCCGGTTCGAGCGATCGGCGCGCCGCACCTACTGCCAGATCACGCGAGCAGACGTGTTCCCTCGCCGCGAACGGACCGAGCCCGCAAACCGCTTCAATGCGCACCGGCACGGCCTGCTCCCAACTCGCCGATGATGACCACGAGCGCTCCGACGACGATTCCCGAGGCCTGGGCGATGAGAAGGACACGCTGCCCAGGGCGGATCGAGCCCTCCCTGAGGCAGCCGTGAAGGGCGAGGATCTGCGCCGTAGAGGCCGTGTTTCCGAAGCGGTCCACGTTCACGACCCAGCTCGGTGCATCGCTGCCCAGGACCTCAGCGCACCAGCTGGCGCATCGTTTGATCGCGATCTGAGCCGTCTGGTGCATGACCACGTGATCGATGTCCTCGAACGCGATGCCTGCCTCGCAGAGGGCGCTCCGGACGATGAACGGCGTGGCGCGGATGGCGTGGTAGTGGATGGAACGGGCCTGAGTGAGCATGCGCACCCCTGGCGCGTCCACTCGAGGCCTGGCAGTGCAAAGCCCGGCATGCTCGGCGAGCGTGACAAACCGGCGTCCAACGATTCCGTCACGCTGACCGTCTGCTCGTTGCAGGATCACCGCGGCGCCGGCGTCTCCGAGCGTCAGCGTCGCGGCCTCGGGATGGGTGGGCCCTGTCACGTGCGCGGCTGCTTCCCGCGCGAGCGGTGAAATGTGCTCGCCGCTGACGACCATCCCGCTACGCACGACGCCACGCCGGATCAGATCGTCCAGCACATAGATTCCGGTGAGCATGCCCGCGCACGCATTTCCCACATCGATGGGCAGCGCTGCGCGTGCGCCGATCTCTGCGGCGACGATCGCAGCGAGCGTCGGAGCGCCTCGATACAACCGACAGCTACCGTCGGTCTTCGAGATGCCGCAGAACATCAACACCTCGAGGTCCTCCGCAGCGACCGCCGACTGCTCGAGACAGTCCGTGGCGGCCGCGATGGCGAGCGACCGCGAGTCCTCGCCGTCGACGCATTCGCGACGCTCACCGATGCCAGAGAGTTGCTCCACGTCGACGGGGCCTCCGCAGCCATCCGCCCCCCCTACCGTCCGGGAACGCGTCCGCCGCACGGGCACGCAGACGCCTACACTCTCGATGCGTGCTTGTTGTTGGGCCCGATCCCCCGGGCTCCACACCCATCGGAGCATCGATCTCGCTTCCACATCGTTTGCTGATTCGTCGGCCACGGTTCCTCCTCGCCACCAGCTCGCGTCGAGCCAACCGAGCATCAGTGCATCGGGCGGGCCAATCCGATCCGTAGGCAAATCGCCGAGTTCGCTCGGGGTCTGTGCAGACCGGTGCGCAGCCGTGTGCATCGCCCTTTACAGGACGCAGCGATCGAACCGCGCTGGGGCGTTCGTGGGCGCTCGCCTGCGTGGCACGTGTGTTGCGATGAGTCGCTAACGATGACTCACGTGACCACTTTCCCAAGGTCTGCGACCCGCACGAATCCCGGGGCGAAGTGGCTCCGGTTGGCGGTGCTGGGCATGGTGGGCGGGCTGCTCCCATACCTGGCCGGGGGGTTCTTGCTAGACGACAACTTCCACCTCGAACGCCTCACACGCGGCCAGGGGCTCACCTTTGCGATCGATACCGCGGGTCACCAGATGACGTGGTGGGTGTGGGACGAGCCTGTGCGTATCGTCTACTGCCGTCCGGTGGTCGTTCTCAGCTGGTGGCTAGATCGGCTTCTGTGGGGTCACGGCGCATTTGGCTACCACCTCACGAATCTCCTGCTGCACCTATTCAATGCCTTTGCCCTGCAACGTCTCGCGCGACGGATGGGACTGGGGCAACGTGGCGCCTACGCGGCTGCGCTGTTGTGGGGATCGTCGGTACACGTGGCGCCTGCGGTCGGCTGGATCTCAGGCAGGACCGAGATCCTCGCCATGACCTTCATGCTCGCCGCAGCACACGCCCTGTTCGCCTGGCGACGCAACGGCCAACGGCGGTGGCTGGCAATGGCAGTGGCTGCCGTCGGGGCGGGATGTCTCTGCAAGGAGAGCGCTGTCGTCGCGCCGATCCTCGTTCTGTTGGCGAGCCGCTTCGCAGATGGGACGCGAGCTGGCGAGCTTCACCATCGGCCACGCCTCCTGCAGACCGTGACTCTGGCTGCGCCCAGCGTGATCTACCTGACGTTGCGATCGTGCTACTTCGAAGTGCCGGAGGCGAGCTCGGCATATTTCCAGCCGGTGCACGGCCTAGGGGACGCGGCACGGATGGCTATTAAGGCACTCACCTACGGGAGCGGAGCGCTGTTCGGCTTGCCCGTGTTGCCGCTGGCCTCCGAGTCTGCCCTCGCCGACCACCCGTGGCTGGCAGGAATCGCGTTCATAGTCATCGGACTCGGTTTGCTCCTGCTGTGGAAGACTGCCGGCGCGCGCGCAACCGTGGTGGTCGTGGCGTGGGTCGTCGTCGCGCTGGCGCCGTATGCACCGCTGATGGCCACGAGCCTATACCTGCACGTGCCGATGTGCGGTGTCAGCCTGCTCATCGCGCACGCCTGGGAACGGTCCGGGTCCCGGTTGGTGCACGCGTGGGTGGCCACACTGGTCGCAATGGGAATCGCCGGTCACGTGCTGCTCGGGGTGTTCATCGCCCAGGCCACCGATGCGATGGACGAGGCGGCGGACCAGGCGGCGGCGGCGTTCGACCGGCGAGAAGGCGACCTCGTGCTGATCGATGCCCCGGTGTGGGCCTACTCGCTGCCCGCCTGCCTGCGGCTCCGGCACGGCGACGATGACTTCGAGACGATCTTCCTGACGTTCTCGCCCGGGATCCTGCCCGACGCCTCCGGGACCGTCGTTTGGGAAGGCTCGCACACGCTGCGGATCGATCGGGTCGGCGAGCCGATGTTTGCCTCGCATGTCGAGCGCTTCCTGCTGTTCGGTGCCGACCCGCGTGCGGCCCACGCGGGCTTGCCCGCCAGCATCGCGGCCGTGGCTCCCGGTCCACCGGGGTCCTCCAGCCTCCTCGTAGAGCTTTCGCCCCGGGGCGAAAGCGCCGTGCTCATGCGGTTTCGCGGCTGGCGCCTCGAACCCCTGGCGTCACCGTCTCAGACCGCCGACCGGCCCGATCGCGGCGTTCAGACCGGCGAACGCCAGGACCACCGGCAGGGGAAGCGGCCGCGACGCGACGCGGGCGAGCAGTGACTTGAGCGCGTGGGTTCGAGTGAGCTGCCGCAGCTCGACAGCCGCGTGCTCCGGGTCCACGACGGCGAGCGCTGCCGGCCCACCCGACAGAAGCGCGGGGGCGACCCCGCTCAGGTAGAACGGGTCGATCATTCCGGCCAGTGTGCCCGCGAGCTGAGGGACCGGCCCGGAAGAAGACTGCGGCACATGTCTCGGAACCGCGCCGCGCATGTGAGTCCAACCGTCGAAGTCGAGGCCGAGGGTCTCGAGTAGCCGCCGCTCGAACTCTTCGAGGCTCGAGCGCGGGAAAGACCCGCGTGAGAACACGACGGCGCAAAGCAGGCCATTGGCGGACGCGACGTACCCAAAGCCGTGGCGGGCGTACGCCTCCTTGTACGAGATCAGCGAAGGGGCGCCGGTGTGCCCCCGCACGGCCCAGATAGGTGCGTGAGCTTGACCCACCGCCCGACGAGGCCTCGGGACGCGGTCACGACCCCTCGTCCGGCACGGCCGTTCCCTTCTCAGCGACACGGTAGCTCCGGCCGCCCCACCATACACGGCGATCGACGAGCGGCCACACGCTGGCAAAGGCATTCAGCAGATCGAGTGCCGGGAGCAGCCACACGAATCGGAAGAAAGATGGATCGCGTAGATAGAGGGCGTTGAGGAGCACCATCGAGGCGACCCGGGCGAGCGCGATGGCGGCGAGGGCCGAAAGCGCCAGGTACGAAGAGGGCGAGAGCGCTACGGCCCCGACGGCCAAAGCCAACGCCGATCGGAGGCACACGAATCCGAAGTACGCCGGCCGTGGCAGCACCCGTAGCATGGACACCTGCCAGCGGTGCGACTGCTGCCACCAACCCGTGTAGGTCGACCGTGGGTGATGAACGGCGACCGGCTCCTCACACAGGTGTACGCGGTATCCGGCCCGTCGGACGGCACGGGCCAGGGCAGCATCCATCAGGAGCTGCCGTTTAAGCCACTGGAGCCCCCCGAGTTGTTCGAGCGTGTCCCGCCTGATCGCCATGCAGGAGCCGTTGGCCACGTCCAGGCCGACCCATACTCCCACGAGGGCAAAGCACCCGAGCAACTCCGAGTTGATGGACAGCGACGAAAGCGCTGCGGCGATGTCGCGCGCGCCCCGGTAGGCGGGGAAGCAGGAGACCAGCCCGATGTGCGGATCGCCCAGAGGCTCCACGAACCTGGCGAGGTGGCTGGGCCCCGAGAAGCGCGCATCCGCGTCCACCAGAACCAGCACGTCACCCTTTGCCTCGGAGACGCCAGCCAGCAGGTTGTGCATCTTGCCAAGAGACCCGAGCGGGTCACCGGTCATGATGAAGCGGATCCGCTGACCATCCTCGGACGCAAAGCGCTGGCGGCGCCAAGTCTGGTCCTCGGTGTCCAAGTCCTCGACGCAGACGATCAGGTCCGGCGGCGGCCAGAGCGCCTGTCCCAGCAGCGACTCGATGCTCGAGCGGACCGACGAATCCAGTCTGCGAGAAGGAAGCAGGATCGTGATGCGCCCGGGTTGCGTGAGCCGGCGTCGACGGATGCTGCGCCGCTGGCGCCAGAACAGAATGGCCGCGTGCAGCGGGTACGACGCTACCACTAGAGCGACGAAGAAGACGGGTACCGCGAGCGCGATCTCGAACCCGACCGACGTCATTGCCACCCCTGCTCGGTGTCGATGCCGGCGCGATCGGTGCCTGCGGAGCTGTGCTTGCGTTCGAGCCACGCGAGCAAGGCGGGGAGCATCACCAAACAGGCGAGGAGGTTCAGTGCCATGCCCAGCACCGCAAAGAGACCCAGCGAGCGCAAACCGCCGTGGTCCGCGAACAGAAGCGCACCGAAACCCAGCGCGCTGGTCGCGATCGCTGCCGCCACCGCGCGACCCGCGGTATCTACGACGACGGCGATGGATGCCCCCTGTCGCCAGCGTGCCGTCAGATGGAGCGCGCCATCCACTGCTCCGCCGAACAGGATCGGTACCATGATGATGCTCAGCGCGTTGAGCTCTAGCGGGGAGATGCGAACGAGGCCCAAGACTCCTGCCACGGTCGCTCCCGCTGGAAGCAGAGAAAGCCCGATGTCCGTCCAGCGCTGCGCCCCGATCGCCAGCACGGCCACAACGAGTATCAGCGCGAGAACGAGGACCATCGGCCATTCACGCTCGACCATCTCCTGAAAGTCAGCCATGACCATTGCCTCGCCAGCGAAGCGGAGCGGTTGGTCGCCATGGGGCAGACGGATGCTTCGGAGCTCTCGCCCGAGACGCAGCGCGTTGTTCCCCTCATCCACGGCGTGCGCGGGGAAGACCAGCACGAATCCTTGATCCGGATGGTCGGGATCGCACCCCAACTCGCGGAGCACGGCCGCAGGTAGCTGCTCGGCCGAGAAGGGCTCGGCTGTAGCGAAGCGCGTGAGCCGATCCACGAGGTCCCGATCGGCCGGTAGGAGATCCGAATCGACGTCCGCGAGGATCTCGCGGATCTCTGCGAGGATCTCCCACTTCTCCTCCATGTCGTCCGGCAGGAGATCGACCCGCGCTCGCACGGCTCCTATCATCGAGCTCGGGCCGACCCGGTCTCGATGACGGCGGATCGCCTCCACTGTGGCCGTCTCTTCTGACACTCCGTGTGAGCGGATCACGACCGGGGCCTGGGGGTGACCCAGGAGGGAGTCGAGGCTGCTGTCCAGGACAAAGGCTGGCGAGTCGAGATCGGCGAGAGTCCGTGTGTCGTACCTCACCTCCACATCTGACCCGATGATGGCAAGTGCTGAGACGATGAGGCCGCAGGCCAGCAGGACGCCACGTGCGTGGCTCGACAGCCACTTCGCGAAACGCGAACCTCCTCCGCGGCCGGCGCGTGGGTGCCAGCCTCGACTCACGGCGAGCCTGATCAGCGCTGGCAGCAGTACGGTGTAGGCGCTGAGCGTCACCACCATACCGACCGACGCGATGACGCCAAACTCGCGAAACGCTCGGAATTCGCTGATCGAGATCGCTGCGAATGCAGCCGCTGTGGTGACGCCCGCTACCCATGTCGCTCGACCCGTCTCCGCGAATGTCCGGCGGACAGCTTGGCGAGGATCCGTTTGTGTCGCCATCTCCTCGGCGAGGCGCTGCAAGAGGTGGATGCCGTGATCAATCCCCAGACCAGCGAGGATCGCCCCGACGAACGCTGTCAACACGTTCACGGTGCCAAACACGGCCCCAGCGAATCCGAGCGTCCAGACAATGCCGGCGAGCAACGGCAAGAAGAGCAGAGCGACGCTCACGGCCCGCCGCAGGTGCAGTGCGAGGAACGCGAGGACCATGACGAGCGCGAGCACCGTTGCTCGACGCAGGTCTCGCCCGATCGCTTCCTGCCCCTCGATCTTCTTGGCGAAGGTGCCCCCCAGATACACCCTCAGGGCGGGATCGGACGAGGCGGGTTTGAGGCTCGCGACGAGCCGACGAACTTCCTCGACGACGGCGCGTGTGAAGGTCAGGTCCGACGACCGGCCGTTGGGTTTGAGGAACACGGCGATCCGTCGGCTGGCCGAGTCCAAGTAGTACTCGTCCGCGACTGGTCCCGCATCGACCTCGCCAAGCCTAGCCCGGTACTTCCCGCCCAACTCGGAGAGCCAGGACACGAGTCTCTCGGGTCCTCCGAAACGTAGCGAATCCGGACCGTAGCGATCGTCTACCCGATCGCGAATCGCCCGCAGGTCGGCGAGATCGACGAAGTAGGCGGCCCGGTCCCGCATGTGTGACCACGGCCGCCGAACACCAACGTAGCGAATCAGGTCTGAGTGGCGTAGCCGGTGGGCGACATCCTCCGCGAATTGCACCAACACTTCCGGTTCGGCTCCCTCTGCCACCACCGCGAGACGACCGAATGCTCCGAAGTCATCCTGCACCGCCGAGAGGTCTAGGACGCTCCGGAACGAGCGCGGCAGTAACTCGACCAGATCGGACCGCACCGTCAGCTTCGTCGTGAGAAGCGCTGCTAAGACAAGCAGAGCGAGCGCGACGCCGACCGTGCGAAGTGGTCGGTCGTACGCGATCATCGAGACCGCTCCAAGTCCTCGCTCCACCAGCGCTCTGACCGGTCGTGCCCGTGTTTCCGGATGGCGTTGTTGCTGGCGAAGAGGCATCAGATCCCCTGGGCTCCGGTGTGTCGATCAAAGTGACGCTCGCCCGCTCTCACGAGCGCCAGCGCGACAGCCAGTACCGTGATCGCCACGGCAGCGCCCGCGAGGGTCGAGCAGCGATAGGCAACAAGCACGGCCAGCGCGCCCGACGCCACGATGAATGCCCCGTACAGCCATCGGCGCGCGCGCAGTCCCCGCTGGCGTCCCACGCTTCGCACCCAAGTGCGGGTGCCGGAGCGCTCGTCGTTGACCAGATCTATGAGTTGGTGATCGACGATGAAGGCCAGGCCCAGGACGAGGAGCCACGCGCTGACGATCAGAACGGCAGCCGTGTCGAAGGGTACCGACACGGCCAGCATCAGGAAGTTGGGGAGACGCTGGGCCGCCGCGGCCGAGATCACTCCGAGGATGCCCCGCTCCTTGAGCCGAATCGGTGGCACCGAGTAGGCGACTCCGAGGCCGAGTTGTGACCAGGCCACGACGAGCATCCAAGGACCCTTCGCCAGTAGGTGCACAATGCTCAGGGCCAGTGCGAACGATGCGACCGACAGCAGCGCGGCCCCAAACACTTCGTGGCGTGAACGGAAGAACGGTCGGGCTTTGTACGCGTCGCCCTGGTGATCGGCGACGTTGTTCAACAGGTAGCCTCCAGCAATGGCGATGACTGCGATCACCGTCGTCCAGCCCACCATTCTCAAGTACGGGAAGACCTGAACCCGGACCGCGGTCGCATACACAGCGGCACAGACGAGGTGGAGCAGGATCTGCACGTACCAATCCGCGGCGCGCAGCGCACGTAGGGGGAAAGAAAGGAACCACGGTCGTGCTTGCGGTTTCACACCAGCCCCCACGAGAGGGCGCCCACGACAGCGCCGGCGACGGAGCTCAAGAAGTTGACCAGGTCGTTTCCCACCCAGCGAACTCCGCGCCGGAGTGGGTTGTGCGTCCCGTCTGGCTCGCGCGCTCGCTTTCTCGCTTCCGCGCCTCCGAGTAGTACTGACCCTGCAGCGTCGCGCCGAGCAAGCTGTCGGTTAGCGAGCCGACGAGGCCGCCCACGGCAGACGCAGCCACGATGCGGGGCTCGAGCCGCCCACCACTGATCACGACGAAGACTTGAGCCGCGGTGCCGATGACCAGCGCTCCGGCAACTGTCGCGAACACGCCCGCGAGCGACACGCCTCCGGAGGTTCCCGGAACGACTGTCCGCCAGGTGGTCACGAGTCGCGGTGCTCTGCCAGCCAAGACTCCGATCTCGGTCGCCCATGTGTCGGCGGTCACGGCGGCCATCGCGCCCAGGAACGCCGCAAACCAGACCTGGGAGGGGTGCAGTGCGAACATCGTCGCGACGACACAGGCGAGTCCGCCGTTGGCCAGGACCTGACCGCAATCTCGCCGACTCCCTTTCTCGAAGCCTTCGGCGATGGCCCGCTTGTCTTCACGTCGGTGCCGCGAAAGCGCGCTTGAAGTCGCAAAGAACGTCAGCAGGACTAGCGCCCAGACCCAGCTCCCTAGACCGAAGACGACCGAACCGACGACGAACGCAGCCGCGGCACCGCACTCCGACAACCACTCGCGGCGATACGCCACGGCTGCGACGGCCGCGCTGAGAGCGCATCCGACGATGATTCGTGTCGTCGGCAGAGATGCCCCGGCCGAGTAGAGGACGAACACTGTCGCAGCAGACAGGAACGGCACCGTGAGGTTGTCGGTGCCCTCCGGTGAGACCGCCTCGGCTAGGGCGGCGACGCTGGACACAACGATCGCTGTGCACACCGCGTGAGACGGAGACAACACTGTGCTGCTCGGACTCAGCGCTGAACCGGGAAGGAACAGCAGAGTGGCGGCGACCGCCGCGAAGCTGGCGACCGCCATGGCCAGGGTCCCTTCCCAGCTTCGGGTTCGACCCCAGCAGCGATATCGGTGACGACCCCAGCGCTCACCGACGAGAGCCGCAGCGGAATCCCCCCACGTCATGGCCATCACGGCGGCCACCGCGATGGGGGCGTTGTCGACATCTCCACCTGTGCGCCAGAAAAGCACGAAGAGCACCGTTGTGGAGAACGCGAAGTAGACGGTACCGAGCGAAGAGCCCTGATCGCCAAGCGAGCGGAAGGTCTGCCGACGGTGAAAGAAGAGATTCAGGATGATGAACGTCCCGAACGGGACGATGCCGACATACCAGTGGTCGAAGAGCAGGAGCAGCCCCCACACGAGCATTCCGGCGCCGACGTGCACGAGCTTGCGTGTGACCGAGAGTGGCCACCCTAGGCATCGACGCATCGCCTCGGCGAAGAACAAGAGACCGAATGCGAGGGCGTATCCACATGCGAGCCCGACGCCATCTCGAACGCTGATGATGGTCCCCGGTTCCATCGATCACCCTCGGTCCGCAGTGCTCGTGCATTGGACGAGATCGCCAGCCCAGGCGTGGGGCAGAAGATCCTGCCCGGTTGCCCACCGGATCGCATCGGCGAGCGTGGCCTCAACCGGCGGAGGTGGCACGCCCGCGAGGTGCTCTGCTTCTGTGTCGTCGGTCGGAGCGCTGTTCAGGGTCAGCCACGCGCTCTCGTGGCTGAAGGGCATACGAACCGACACCGTCCCTTGCAGGGCGTTCGCAAGCCGTCCGAGAGCGAGAGCCGCGATGGGTGGCGAGGGGATCGGGTTGGGAAGCCTTCGACCGGTGAGTCTCCGCAGTACGGTGAACAGGTCGTTCCATGGAACGAACCTCCCGCCACAGTGGATGCGACGGGGCGTTGTCGCCCTACCGAACAGAGCGGCGTGCACGCGAGCCAGCCACCGCACATCCACGATCGGAATGCCGCCCCGGAAGAAGAAGAAGGGGAAGCGATTGCCCAGGAAGCCCCGCAGAAGGTGCACCATCTCGCCAGCCCCGGGATCGTGGGGCCCGAATACTCCCCCAGGATTAGTAATGACGACGGGCGCGCCGCACTCCTGATAGCCGCGCGCCACTTGTTCGCCGACCGCTTTGCTTGCCGAGTAGGGGCACGGGCTCGAACCGACTGGGCCATCGAGTTGCAGGACGGGCGTCGACGAGGGCACGAGGGCGACGATGCTGGAGACGTACACGATGGGGTTGCACTCTGCACGATGGGCAAGCTGAAGCAGTTGGTCCGTGCCGTCGCGGTTGACGTGCATCATCTCCTCACGCCGTCGCGGGTCCGTGCTGTAGACGTTTGCCGCGTGGAGCACTGCGTCGCATCCATCCAAGGCGCGCTCGACGGTCGATGCGTTCATCACATCGCCAACGACGACATCACTGGCGGTGGCGCCCAGCGGTCCGATCGCCGCGTGCACTCTCGCCTCGTCCCGGACGAGGAACCGAAGTTGGTGTCCGTCTGCGGCCATCGCTGCGGCCGCATGTGATCCCACGAAACCTGTGCCCCCGGTGATCAGCACCTTCATGCTCGCACCTCCGCAGCACCTGATTGCAGGGCCTGTGCCGAGCTATTTCTCTGCAAGAACGGGCGTCGCCTGTGCAGGGCCATGCACATCGAGCGCGGCGAGAGAGCACTCACTTGCACACGGAGTGCGCATTGCTGCTCGAACGCGACCGCGTCGAGCTAGGCCGGCATGTGTGCGGTGACGTGCACACCGATCATGCACTGGGTGGGCAGCGGTCTGCACAAGTCGGCCACATTCGAGGCGTTGCTGCTTCGGTACTACGTAGAAGCGCCGGGTCAGCAATCGCGAAAGCCTCGATTCCACCTGCATATCTGACTTCCCCAGGTTCCAACGTGCGTGCGGGACCGTACAAGTTCCCCGAGTAGCATCCCAGGGCTCCCGACGCGACGAGGACACCCAAGCCGATCAGGCGAAGTCGATTTCGCACACGCGCGTCAGGGTGAGACGAATCGGCGCGATGCGCAAATCGCGAATGCGTGGCGACGGCCATGATCACCCCGACCTGCGACAGGCGGGGCGCACACGGATCGTCGTGGGTGTAGATGAGATGAAGCGGCTGGCCGCCAGCACCGCGATTCATGTGCGGACCGAGGCGCTAGTTAGGCCGGCAGGTCGGCGGTGAGCGGGCGTCCTGACCTGGAACACAGCCACAGCGCTCGCCAGCGCCGTCGAACATGCAGTCGCCGCGGCAGAGCCGGATGGGCCAGGTCCACTCGGCTGAGTCGTCGCTTCCGAAGGCGTGTAGGCGTGCGACGACCATCGTCTCGGCCGCAGGTTCGAGAGGCGACATGAAGTGTCTTTCGCGAAACCCCATCCGCGGGGGATTCCCGACGATCTCGAATGGTCACCCCCCTTGCCTCGTCCTTGCCGCAGGGGTTACCGTATCCGCGCGGGAGGGAGGAATGGGCGGGGATCGTTGGCTCGCACTCGGCCTGATTGTCGGCGCGTCACAGGCGGGGAGCGGCTGCTATCACACGGTGTCGATCCGACCCGACCAGCTGCCGCGACTCAGCAGCGTCAACGAGGTCCAGGTCGGATCGACGATGCAAACGACTGACGGGACGAGCACAGCGGGGCAAGTGGTGCCGACCACGCAATCGGCCCCGGTGACGGACGGAAGCAATCGGCACGTCATCGCGTCCGACGGGACCATCGTCGATGTGGAGGGGGACTTCGACGCTACCGTCTTCACGGTTTCTGGGGAGCCGAGGGCTTTTGCTCATCCGGTGGTCGCCACGGTGACGCCCGACGGCATGCTCGAGGTCCGAGGCGGCAATGGCGGTCCGAGCCGTGTCCCTCTTCAGGACGTGGCCCGCGTGGACGTCGAGTGGTACGACGCCATGGGAACCGTTCTCGCCCTGTCGCTCGGGGGCGTCGCGGCCGTCGCGTTCATCGCGGTCGTGATCTTCGCAGCCCTGGGCCCCTGAGCACGTGATGATACTCGCCCGATCCCGTGCCTAGACCGCTCTCCATTTGACCTGATCCTGGCTTACGTGGACTAGGGTCCTGCGGACCCGTCGACAGGTCTGTACCCGCGCAGCTTCGTGGACTGCGTCCACTCCGCTGTGCGCGGCTACAGCCA
>Ga0214473_10005648_pt1 | contig 14964 bp, 2 predicted proteins | sample RVTome_7_FD_203509 | JGI IMG/M metagenome (GOLD analysis project Ga0214473, IMG submission 203509) | Soil microbial communities from uranium-contaminated site in the Upper Colorado River Basin, Wyoming, United States - RVT98D197 | ecosystem: Environmental > Terrestrial > Soil > Contaminated >... | reverse complement strand
TTGAGCCGCTGTTCGTAGCGGCGACTGGGACGGTCTCGGCGATCGCCCCGGAAGGCGGCGGAGTGGTCCCGAGTTACTTTTGGAACCACGAGAGCGGCGGGATGGTCATGATTGATCTCGATGGGACTGGCTTTCGACTGGTCTACAAACACCTGTCCCGGATCGACGTCCGTACCGGACAGAAGGTTTTCCAGGGTAAAGTGCTCGGTCTCTCCGGTAACACTGGGAGATCGACCGGCACTCACCTTCACTTCGAGGTACACTGCAATGGCGAGGCCACCGATCCCCTCTACTACTTGCCGGGGCCGGTGCAGTCCGTCTCCCTCTAAAGTATAATTAATCTGCCTGGGGCTGCTCCGCTCGACGGAGACTTTTAATGGGGAAGTGCAATCCTTCCCGGCTCCACCAACGGGGGGACGTAGCTCAACGGTAGAGCGCCGCATTCGCATTGCGGAGGTTGTGGGTTCGATTCCCATCGTCTCCACCATTGTTCCGATTGCGCTTGGGGACGTAGCTCAACGGTAGAGCACTTCCATGGCATGGAAGGGGTTGTGGGTTCGATTCCCATCGTCTCCACCAGTTTTTCAGTTATCTCGTTGGTTGATTACTTCTTCTTTAACTCGTCGAGGACCTTTTTGGCTTCTTCGTATCCCTGGACGCCAGGATCGGAGAGCTGTAGAGCGGTTTCCAACTCCTGGATTGCCAGTGCTTTTTCTCCCAGTTCCTTGTAGGTTCGGCCAAGGTTGTAATGGGCGTTGGCGAAGTCCGATTTAAGGTTCACGGCGGCCCGGAACTGCTCCGCCGCCAGGTTGTACTGCGCTAGCTGGAAGTAGAGCCCTCCAAATCCCACCCGGAGAAGCGGATTGAAGAGATCCAGATTGATCGCCTTCTGGTAGGAATCGATTGACCACTGCTCGGCATCCTTGGCGGCCCCGATCAAGGAGCGGTAGATCTGGGCAAGGTTCTCCCAGTTTCCGGCGTTGAGCGCGTTGAGATCGGTGGCGATGCGGGCCTCATTGATCGCCTGGGCCACCAGTTGCTTGACCTGTTGTTTATCGGCATCGGTGGGTTTTTCCTTCTTTGCGAGCTCGTTCGCGGTTAAGAACGCCGTTTGGGAAAGGGAAAGTCGGTAAGATGTTTGCCAAGGAAGAGAGGTGGCACTTTTGACTTGGTCATTGTAGGCTTGCGCTAGATTATCGGTAGTGCGGGAATGCCGCTGCCAGTATTCGGCAGCGTAGGCGCGGTAGAGCCAAATGAATTCGAGTATCCCTAATCCCATCACGATGAGAAGGAGAATCACGTGCTTCCAGCCCACTTTGTTCTCCGTCCCAGCGTTATCGTTTTCTCGATCCGGCAAGATGGTTCCCAGGGCGATTGCAAGTAACACCGCCGGCAGGATGGTGGCGTTAGTTAAAATGAATCCAACCAAGACGGCTCCCGCCAAAGGAAGAGTCTCCCATCCTTTTCTCCGGATCGCTTCTCGAATCACAACTACGATTAATATCAGCCATGCCAGGATGCCAATCAGCCCTTCCTCGGCGAAGGTGAGGAGATACTCGTTGAGGGGTTTGTCGAAACGGATTGTCCAGAGTTGACTCTGGTTAAAACGCAACGGTTTGTATCGGGTGAAGTCCGAAAGGAAGGTAGAAGGACCCGATCCCCAGAACGGTTTCTGCCTGAAAGAAGTGGCGGAGACCGACCAGGAAGTCCTCAAGTCCAGGGTAACCTCTTGGGGAAAGCTGCGGTTGAGGAAAGTGCTTTTACCGAAGAGCGGGGGAACAAAAACCACCAGGACAAAAACCAATCCAGCGGCCAGAGCGCCTAGGAGGTGGAATCTGCTTTTGGCTAGGACCGGGAGTGGGCTGGTCAGGACTGTTACCAGAACCGAGGTGACGAGGGCGAGGCCACCGACGGCACTTCCTAACAGAGCGAGCGCGGCGGCGAACAGAAAGAGATCCGCCGTCAGCGTGATTCTAAGCCAGCGATTACTGGCATCGAGAAGTTTCTTTAGAACTACCCCCGCGACGGAACCGATAAAAAGGGCCAGAACCGCCGGGGAACCAAGGGGGGTAAAGGTGGCGCGGTTGGACCAGTCCTGGCCAAACAGATTCGCTCCGAAGTATTGTGGCAAGAACAGCAGTGCTCCAACTGTGGCAGAGAGAACGAGAGCCCAGAGCAGGTGCCGGAGGGTTTTCTCGCTGACATGCCATCCGACTAAGAAGTAGAGAGCGGTAATGATCGTTACCGAGAAGAGCGAAGGATGCCAGCGGGCGTATTGTCCAAACAACGAAACAATCCGGCTGTCGGAGAAGATGGTGGAGACGAGCGTGACCAGCCAGAATACCAGTACCGGAAGATCGAACGGGGAGCGGCGGATACCCCATTTCCCCGTTAGGACCGCTTTCAACGCCCACGCTAGCGCGCCCAGAGTTACTATGACCGCCAGCAAGATCAGTTTGTTGAACTCGTAGAACTCAACCGTAATCGGGAGAAAGAAAAGCGGCAGGAGAAAAGCCAGCCCGACGATCTCCCAGTTAATGAATTTTTCCGCCCATTCGGCAACTCGTTCGCGCATTATCTCAACCATACTAGTTGTTTTCTCCTCCTGTCGTCAACTGCCCCTCTACCACCCACCAGCTGAAGGGAATATCGACATCCTGCGGTTGGGAAATCGCGACCGTGAATGATTCTCCCGGTTTGAGCTCGATGACCGCCAGAGGGACCGAGATCGCCACTTTCGGGGTAACGAAAATCCGGGATTTATCCGTAATCATCGAATTAGTAATCAGGATTTGGACTTCCCCAGCCGGCAGAACGGCTTCTCCGAGAGTTTCCCCCTCCACCGTGACGCGTTTGACGGTCAGGTTGCCAATTATCGCGCTTGTGATCTGGGCGGTCTTGGCGGTAATCGACTCAAACACCGCTTCGAGTGCCACCGTCAGCCGTTGGAAGATACCCTCTCCGGCCTCGATTTGCAGGGGGATTATTTTCTGGGTAATTGGCTCCTCGGTTTGCTCTATCGTATCTTCGATTGGTTCATCGGTTGGCTGGTTAACTGGTTCATTGGTCTCTTCCTGCTCGCCGTCAACTGTCGGCTGCTCACTCTTAACTACCTCCGCCGCATCCCCCTCGCTGTCAACCACTACCCCCGGATCTCCCCAGCTAACGGCGAGGAAAGCGTCGATCCTTCCGACTCCCGAATCCGGGCTCCAGTCTTCTAACGCTTTCGCAACGGAGAATCCCGGTTTGGCGAGTTTCTGGGCCATCCCCGGGTAGGTTCCGGAGGAAGTGAGGAGATCGCCGGCAGTAATAGCGGGGGAATCGGGAGCGATCTTGACCGGAACTCTTCCTGCCAATCCCACCAGCCGCCGGTCTTCCCGCGGGATCCCCAACTCGACTCCCGCTTTAGTGGAGATGATCCCCATGATCTTCGGATCGGAGGTGACAGTAGCCTTCTGGATCTTCGGTACCCCGGCGTCGTCCTTCTCTCCCGCGATCGCAATCACGTCTCCCGCTTCGATCGAAAGATCACTTGTCGGATACCACTCCGCTAAGTCCGCCCCGAAGACGATTGCTTCCAACCGCACGTTCTGGGTCGCGCCGGTGTAGTTGTAGAGTCTTACATTATTATTGTCCACCTGAACTGTCTTGTACCCCGTCTCGTAGTTGAAGTTAACATTGTGTAATGTCGGGCGGTAACCGGTGTTGGAGGTCGTCAGAATCGCCCGGTATTGGATGTAATCGTTGGGAGTAGAAGTAATGAAGGACGCGTTCGGATCGGTTAAGTATCGATCGGTCGTCAGGTTATCAAAGTAAAGGGTGTAGCTGGTTCCCGGAGCAGTAATCCGAAAGTTTCGAACACCGTCGCGTTCGTGGTCGGGGATGTCGCTAATGTCCCAGTAAATCTTTTGCCAGGTGTTAACGGTGTCAATATGGAAGGACTCTTCGTGCTCAGTCGCGGCGGTTTCGCCGAATCCGAGTTTAATCATGCTGCCGGTCACGGAACTGCGCACCCACAGCGTAAGATAATCGTAAGGATTAAGATCGGTGGTCCCGATAATCCGCTCGGCATAGGTGTCGGCGTTGGCGCCGACGGTTAGTTTGGTGAGGTTGCCGGCCGTAGGTTCATCTTCGTCCTCGTAGTAATCGACATCTCGGGTAACGTCGCCGTCCGCGACCGTAAGGAGGGCGGGATCATTGGCGACCCAGTTGGTATGGGTGTTGGCGTTATCAAGCATTAGCGTGTTGGTCGTGGCGGTGGACGGTTTCCAACTCTCCCAAGTCCCGTCGGTCGAGTTGTTGCTCTTTCCCGTGCGGGTTTGCAGTTGGACCATTCCGTAGGTATTCAGATCGGTGAGCCAGGTGAGGGGAGTATAGCCGACCGCGTTGGGAGTAGGGATCTCATCTGAGATAATGAGGCTGTAGTTGTTGCTGGCGGTACTGGCTAATTCTGCTGACGGAGAGGAACTTCCGGAGACGGTAGAAGCATAGTAAGTCGCGATTCTTCCTACTCCCCCAGTTCCGCCGTTGGTGGTTCCGGCAACTCCGTTTATGCAACCTGTCCCCCCACTTCCTGCGGAAGCAATCGTTTTGCTTGTGCCCACATTGATACTATTGCCAACCAATTTGATCGACCCTCCCGCCCCGCCGCCTCCGCCTCCACCATAATCGCCGGCGCCGGCGCAACTACTTGATGAGCCGGAGGATCCGTTGCTTTGCAAGTCCCCAGAAACGGTAGTGGAATCGGCCGAGATATAAATTATGCCCCCACCCTTTCCGCCATTACCGCTGGTGCCATTGTAGCCACCCCCGCCTCCGCCTCCCGAACCAAAAAAGAGTTTGGTTAAATTACTATCTCCGTAAGTTCCTCCGCCCCCACCGGAACCTCGTCCAACAGCGCCCCCATTACCGGAACTGTTGGTGCCACCGTTACTCCCAGCTGAAGTGTAGGCTCCTCCCGCGTTGCCCGGTCCGCCGTTCCCTCCCGCCCCGCCGCCCGCGAGTCCTCCCCCGCCGCCCCCGGATCCACCGGAAGTCGTCGACCCCAAACCGGGAGAGTTTACATTCTCCCCACTCCCACCACCACCTCCGCAGTAACCATTTCCGCCGGCGAGGTTACCACCACCGCCCCCGGCCGCGCCAGCCGCACCGGCAGTAGAAGAGGTGATACCACCGACTCCTCCACCACCACAGATTGAATCCCCACCGTACCCGCCATAATCTTCGGTTGCTTCGCCAGCCGCTATACCAACACCCCCGGCGTATCCGACAGCATTAGCGTGAATCGTCCCGTTGATGTTGGCGGAAACGGAAGCACGGAAAAACATCACTCCGCCCTTGGCGCCATTCCAAGTCGCCGGGAAGAAGTTGATCCCGGTATTGACGGTCAGAGTGCTGTAATTCGGGACCCGCTGGAGCATAACCCGCTGTGTGCCTTCGGTTGTTCCTAGGTTGGTATCGTCACTAGCACCATTGCCGTAGTATTTAGCTTTGGAAGAAGTGAAAGTGACCACGTTGTTGGCGATGCTTTGGATGTGGAGGGTTTCATAGTTTCCGGTGTTGCCAAAGGCGGTGTTGCTTCCTTGCAGATTAATCAGAAGGATTTCGTCTCCTGGATTCAAACAACCGGTTGAGGGTCCGGTTCCGGAAACTATGGTGGCGGTGTTCGCTGTCAAAGAGGAAACATTGTAATTTACCGCGTCTCCACCGTCTAAACAACTTCGACCCGCGACAAGGTTGGTGGCGTTGATATTGGTGCTGGAGGAGACGGTGACGGAACCGTCCGCGCCGGTGCCGGGGTCAAAATCTCCTTGTTGGGTGATATTGGTCAACCCAATTTCCAAGCGAATGCTCTTGAAGTCGTCCAGCTCATACTCCGTGATCGCCAACCGGCCGGTCAGATCGTATTGGTCCACATCATTCTGGTTGGCGAGGCGGTCATCAATCGTTTGAGATCCGCTGCCATCGGTGTAGTTGATTCGGACTTCCGAAAGAGTGGGGGTGTTGAGGATGCTGGTGGTGGTTAAGAGTGCCCGGTACTGGATGTAGCTGTTGGCGGTGGAAGTGATCGCCGAACCGGCATTGTCAGTCAGATAAACGTCGGAGAACACATTATCCAGATAAATCGTGTTGCTGGCGGTGGTCAGGTTGGTCAAGCGTAGTTTGGTAACCGCATCCCGGTTAGCGGCGGGGACATCGGAGATGTCCCAGTAGTATTTCTGCCAAACATTCGCGGTGTAAATCGTAATTGACTCTTCCCGTTCGGTCGCGACGGTTTCCCCGAAGCCGAACCTTAGCGAGGATCCGGCGATGCTCGCCCTGATCCAGAAAGCAAGATAACGGCGGACGGAGATGTCCACAGGCGAGCCAACGGGAGTGGCTTCGGCGTACCCCCCGTTGGTGGAAGAGGTGATTTTGGTGATATTCCCGGGGGTGGGTTCATCCTCATCCTCGAAATAGTTGACGTCACGCGTCGCATTATCTCCGCCGACAGTCTCGCTGACGACCGCGTTTGTCCCAACCCAATTCGTGTGGGTATCCGCGCTTTCGAGAACTATTCCCTGCGGCCGCCATTCTTGCCAAGTTCCGTCCAAAGAATTGCTGGTCGCGCCCGAGCGGGTTTGGAATCGGATTTCGGTGCCGGCAGGCAGATTTTCGGTCCAAGCGATCGTATCGAGGGAAACCGCGCCGGGGGTGGCGATTTCTTTGGAAGTAAATACTTTATAAGGGTTGAAATCGGCGACGCTGGAGTCAACGATGTAGGTAGGGCTAGTGCTGCCGCTGATCGTCCCGGCATTGTAAACCGCGATCCTTCCCGACCCTCCGACCCCTCCTATGTTGGTGGCACCAAAAGAACCATTCTCACACCCGTTTCCTCCGGATCCTCCCGATGCCAGCACCTTTGAAGCCCCAAGCGTGAGGTTGTTGCCAACAATTTTGATTGATCCACCCGCTCCGCCCCCACCCCCACCCGCGTATTCTCCGGCACCATCACAACTGGTACCGGAGCTGGTGGGGCTCCCGTTGGCGGCATTGCTGGAAACAGTGCCGCTAACCGTGATCGAATCGGCGGCGATGTAAATAATGCCGCCGCCCGCTCCGCCCGCTCCCGCCGTTGGTCCGGTGTTGTTGTAATCTCCCCCTCCTCCTCCCGCCGCGCCGAAGTAGAGCTTGGTGAGATTCGCGTCGCCGTAGATTCCCCCGCCCCCGCCGGTGGTGTAAAAACCGGCCGCGGTATCGTAACCCCCGTTACCTGATTGGTTAGTTCCTCCGTTTACTCCTGCAGCGCCTCCTCCTCGGACGGCCGGAGAAGTACCAAAGGTTCCGTATCCGGCTCCGCCGCCCCCACCAATATTGCCCCCACCACCTCCTGAGCCACCTTGGGTCGCCGAACCCAAGCCCGCCCCGGCAGTGGTATTACCCCCACCCCCACCGCAAGAACCGTTTCCTCCGGAATAGGCCACGTTTTCGTGGCCGATTGCACCCCCTGCCGCTCCGTTTCCACCATTGCCAGCGCCTGAAGCACCCGTGCCCCCAATCCCGCAGAACGCCTCGCCGCCATTCCCGCCCCCGCCGTTTGGCGCAGCGCCGGAAGCCACTCCCCCCGCCCCTCCTCGATGCCCGATCGCGTTCGCGTTGATTGTGCCGGTGCCGTTAACCGCAACCGCTCCGGTGGCTCTAAAGAACATCACGCCGTTCTTGGTTCCATTCCAGGTCGCAGGGAAGAAGTTTATCGCCGTATTGACGGTGACGCTTGTATAGTTCGGTACTCGCTGAAGCATCACCCGCTGGGTTCCTTCAGCCGTGCCTAAGTTGGTGTCGTTGCTGGCGCCATCACCATAGTATTTAGTCTTAGCGGTCGTGAAGTTAACCGTGTTAGTGACCACGCTCAAGACGCGCAAAGTTTCATAATTACCGACATTTCCGAGAGCGGAGTTCGTCCCGGCTACATTAATTAAGAGAATTTCGTCACCCACCGCCAAACATCCGGCCGAAGGAGTAGTGGAAAGCGTGGCGGAGGTAGAGGTGAGGGCGGTAACGCTGTAATTAACCGCATCTCCTCCGTCTGGGGTACAGGTCCGGCCGGCGATTAAGTTCGTAGCGTTAATGTTGGTTGAGGAAGAAACCGTGATGGGCCCATCGGCGCCGGTTCCCAAGCTGAACTTGTTGTACTCTAGTTTAAGAGGATCGATCCGGCGGGTGGATTGGCTGTCGGCGACATCAAAGGGGCTGCGGACGCGGTCGGCATCGATCGTGTAGGTGCCGTTGGGGTTGGTGAGATTGATCTTCACCTTCGAAAGAACAGGGGAGTTGAGGACGTTGGTCGTAGAGAGCACCGCCCGGTACTGAATGTAATTGTTCGGGGAAGAAGTAATCGTGGATCCGCTACTGGTAACCAGGTACTTGTCGGCGGCGACGTTATCAAACCAGATCGTATTCCCGTTGGTAACGCTGGTGATCCGCAATTTGGTCACGCCGTTGCGGGATCCGGCGGCCACGTTTCGAATATCCCAATAGATCTTTTGCCAGCTTTCGACTTTTTCGATGTAAAAAGTCTTGGTCTGTTCGGTCGCGGCCGCTTCGCCAAAGCCAAGGGTAAGCACGTCTCCTCGCGCGCCGCTCCTGATCCAGACGGTGAGGTAATCATAACCGGAGATATCTGTGGAAGAGATTGTCGCTTCGGCGTAGCCGTTCGCGGCCGTGGCGGTTACTTTCGCCAGATCGCCGGAGTTGGAAACATCTTCATCCTCAAAGTAATCCACATTCCGAGCGACATCCCCTTCTGCCACGGTCGCGTTGGTTCCGGTCCAATTGGTATGAACGTTTACGTTCTCTAACGTAAGGGTGTTCGTGCCGGAAATCACCGGCCGCCAGCCCTCCCAAGTCCCGTCGGTGGAATCGGTGGTGTTGCCGGAGCGGGTTTGGAGTTCAATCTTGCCGTTGGTGTCCAGATTTTCCGTCCAGGAAATCGTGTTGAAGGCGGTCGTGCCGGGGGTATGGATTTCGTTGGAAACGTAAACGGCGTAGGGGTTGTATTCAAAAGTAGCGGAGATATAGGCGGGGTCGGTGCTGCCACTGATCGAGGAGGCATATTTAACGGCAACTCTTCCTGATCCTCCCACTCCTCCTTGGTTGGTCGCGCCGGGAGTACCACTTTCACAGCCGAGACCGCCGGCTCCCCCGGTTGAGGTTACCTTAGATGTTCCAAGCGTGAGGTTGTTGCCGACGATCTTAATCGAACCGCCTGCTCCACCCCCACCACCGCCCGCGTATTCTCCGGCGGCATCACAGCCGCTAGTGGCGCTGACTCCGGCAACGGCGGTGCTCGAGATTGTGCCGGAAACGGTGACGGAATCGGCGGAGATATAGACGATGCCCCCTCCCGCCCCTCCGGCACCGCCGGTGGTTGCGAAGGCCGTGTTGTAATCTCCTCCTCCTCCTCCCGCCGATCCGAAGTAGAGCTTGGTGAGATTCGCGTCGCCGTAGGTGCCCCCGCCCCCGCCGGTGGTAAAGCTGCCACCGTACCCTCCGTTGCCGGATTGGTTAGTTCCTCCATTCTGGCCGGTGTTGGTTCCGCCCGAACGGGAAGCGGGGGAAGTACCGAATGTCCCATATCCCGCCCCCCCGCCCCCCGCAATGTTGTGCCCGCCTCCGCCCGCTCCCCCCTGGGTGGCCGAACCCAATCCGGTGTTGGTCCCGCTTCCGCCCCCGCCTCCGCAAGAACCATCTCCCCCATCGTAAGCCGCGTTTTCATAACCTGCCCCACCACCGGCGGCGCCGTTGCTGCCGTTGGTTGCCCCACCGGCTCCGCCGATTCCGCAGAAAGCCTCGCCTCCGTCGCCCCCATCTCCGTTCGGCGCCGCACCCGCCGCAGCTCCACCTGTTCCTCCCCGGTGCCCGACCGCATTGGCGTTGATCGTTCCCGTGCCGTTGACCGAAACCGCTCCCGTCGCCCGGAAGAACATCACTCCGCCTTTGATCCCGTCCCAAGTCGAGGGGAAGAAGTTAATGGCGGTATTAACCGTGACGGTGGTGTAATTGGGAACCCTTTGCAGGAGAACCCTTTGGGTTCCTTGGGCGGTGCCCAAGTTGGTATCATCGCTGGCACCGTCGCCGTAGTATTTGGTTTTGGAGTTAGTAAAGATAACCACGTTGGAGGAAACGCTTTGGACGCGCAGAGTTTCATAGTTGCCGGTATTGCCGAAAGCGGAGTTTGTTCCTTGCAGGTTAATCAGAAGAACCTCATCGCCGACGTTCAAACAGCCGGAAGATGGCGGGCCGGTGAGAGTCGCATTTGTGGAAGTCAAGGCGGTGATGTTGTAGTAAACCGCGTCCCCACCGTCGGCGCAGGATCGGCCGGAAATTAAGCTGGTGGTGTTGATATTGGTTGAAGAGGAAACGATAATCGCGCCGTCCGCACCGGTACCAAGGTTATCCTCCTTGAATTGGAGCTTGACGCTAGCGGTTTTTAGCTTTTGGGTAAAGAGGGGATTAAATTCGCTCCAGAGGTCAAGGTCTTTTGTGGTTGTAAAGTTGTTGATTGTCCGCCATTGGCCGAGGAGGCTGTCGAAGTACCAGGCGGTGAGGGAGAGGTCGTTGGTGGACTGGTTGTGGGCGATCTCGACGTAGCCGGCGTTGGCGAGGGCGGCGTTGGTCGCGGAGTATTTCGTCATGTCCGTCGCCAGTCGCTGGAAGGCCCCGTTGGCGTAGACGTAAAGCTTGTCGTTGTCGGAGTCGTAGTAGACCGTGCCTTCGGTGGTCGATCCCGAGGAAGCGACCGGGGTGAGAAAGATCTCCCCCCCGCTGACGGTCAGGTCTCCCGCCAGGGTGAGCCCTCCCCCCGTGTCGAAATCCGTCCCGTCGTTGCCGATGTTGGTAATAATGTTCGTCGCCATATCCAGGTCCTCGGTCACCGTCGCCCCGCCCCAGGCGAGGGAGCCGTTGATATCGACCGTTGTGCCCGAATCGGTTGTCAGCGTCCCGGTGCCGGTGTAAGAGTCATCAGTATCGGAGCGAAGGAACTGGTCGGAGTTGAGGTCGTCGAAGAGGTCGGCGTTCAGGTTGGCGACGAGAGTGGTGGAAGCGACGGTGAGGGGAGCGGTGCCGGTGGCGATCGACGAGATCAGCTGAGTGCCCTGGAGAGTAGAAGCCGAAGTGAGACTGGAATCCAGATAAACGGGAAAACTCTCAAACCGATATTGATCCAGCGTGCTGTCCCAGCGGAGAACGGCGTTGGGAGAGGAGGTGCCCCGGATGAAGGTGAGGGTGGCGTCCTGGATATCAGCGGAGGCGTTGTCGGTGTTGATCGAGAAATCCGAAGCGATGGTTCCGGAGATATCGCTCGCGCCGGCGGAGAGGGTGTTGACGACGATTTCGTCGAAGTAACCGATGTCCCAGCGCACCCCGGCTGAGCCGATGTCGTATTGAGCATTCAGGCTGGGAATGATGTCGGAATCGATGGCACCGTTAAAGATCACCAGATCGGTGACCGCGTTGCCCAGGTTGATCGCTGTGGAATTGACCGTGAGGGTCGTTCCGTCGGCGATTGTTAGCGTGCCGGCGGTGAAACTGTCGCTGGTGTCGGAGCGGAGGAACTGGAGAGAATCTAAACCGTCGAGGGTATCGGCGTCCGATCCGGCGATGGAGGTGATCGTGATCGTATTCGCCCCGTCGTCGGGAGTAATGACGATATTCGCTCCCGCGATCAGATCGATGTTTCCTTCGTTGTTGGAGACCCCGTCTAGGGAGGAGAGGATCACCGGTGTTCCGGTGAAATTGCTCCAATTGAGGTAGTAATCGCCACCCTGCCCTTCCAGGGTGTCGGCATCGCCGCCGGTGGCGATCCCTCCGCCTCCTCCTCCTCCCGTTCCCGTCACTCCGGTGGTGGTTCCGGAAACGGTCAGGTTTTCGACGTTTAATGAATCTACTTTGATGCTTCCAAAAATTCCTTCCTTTGCTTCAAGAGAATCGGCGACAATCGCGACGGCGCGAAGATCTTTGAGCGAAGCCACACCCAACGGGCTAATAAAGTAATCGCCGGTTTCGCCAAAGAACAGAGTACCGAGAAATCTTCCCGTATCGAAAAGGAAAGGAATTTTGGAATGCAGCCATCTGGTTAAATCGAATTCACTATACTCTAGTACATCATTTGTATCGACAATCGGATCGGCAATCTGGGCGATTCCCAAGAAATTTCCAGGCACGATTCGCTCGACGTATTGGTCCCAGAATCCGCCAAAGATTCTTTGAATGCGTTCACGGGTGAGGTCCGAAAATCCCAGCGCCAAAATTGCAATTGTCCCAAAAACCAACGCAAGCGTAAGGGTGTGGCTGGCAATTTTTGCCAAAATCGGTTCATGGGCGGGCAGGGGAACGCGAATCATGTTGGTCAAGAAATGGGAAATTTGGCTTAGAAGTTCGTTGTGCTTACGCTCCTCCCCTAAAATTATTGGGTCCAGACTGGGGGGAGTTGGTGATGGTGGCGGGGGAGGCGGGAGAAGCGGAGGGAGAACTGGGATTGGCGTGGCTGGCTCTGGAGTAATTGCGGCAGAAGGCACTATTTGGGGGTTTTCCAGTTCTTTTTTGATCCTTCCATTATCCCAGCCCTGTTTCTTGAGTTCGGCGATTTTCTTCAGACTTTCTAGGACTTTCTCCGGATAATGACCGACGGTGGAAGGAGCGTCGGGGTAAGGAAGGCGACGAGACATATAAGGCAAGAGCCCGATCTTGGTGTAGTAGCGGAGAGTGTGGTAGCCCACGCCGGAGCGTTTGACTATCTCACTTACGGGAATGAATTTTTCGGATCCCACTTTGCCAAGGCTTCGTGGGACTCCGCCCTCCGTAGCCTCCGGCGTAGGATGGGCGGGCAGGTCGTTTTCCATTTTCCTAATTAGTTATCGGTCTACTTTCCCACTACGTTATAGGTTACGATATCTCTTCTCCCTATAACCAAGCCGTTTCTGAGTACTTACCGTCACGGCAAGAAAAACTATGGCATATTCAAAACGTTGATGTCAAGTCACTCGCAACTCGCCAATCCCCGAAACGGAAGCGGGGGGTTTCATAGCCCTGCTCCTTTCCGTTTCTCGGAAACGTCTCTGCTCAGACATTAATCGGCTTCGCTTTTGCGGGTTCCGTGCGACTTGGGTTATACTCGTCCTGAATATGACCTACGACCACCAGAAAATTGAGCCCAAATGGCAGAAGTACTGGGAGAAAGAGAGTCTCTATCGGGGGATTGATTTTTCAAAGAAGGAAAAACGCTACATCTTGATCGAGTTTCCCTATCCTTCCGGCGAACGCCTGCACGTCGGTCATGGCCGAAGCTACTGCTGCCTCGACGCGGTCGCCCGCCTCCGGAGAATGCAGGGGTACAACGTTCTTTTTCCGATCGGCTGGGACGCCTTCGGTCTGCCGGCGGAGAACTACGCCATCAAGACCGGGATCCATCCTTCCATCACCACCAAAGAAAACATCGCCAACGCCAAGAAACAGGCCAAATCTTGGGGTCTATCCTTCGATTGGGAGCGCGAGATCAACACCACCGATCCGGATTACTACAAGTGGACCCAGTGGATCTTTCTCCAACTCTACAAGAAGGGTTTGGCCTACAAGAAAGAAATTCCGGTGAATTGGTGCCCCAAAGACAAAACCAATCTGGCCGATGAGGAGGTGGTAGCGGGAAAGTGCGAACGCTGCGGCACTCCCGTGGAACGCCGGATGCAGAGTCAGTGGCTGCTAAAGATCACGGCCTACTCCGACCGGCTGATTGACGACCTGAAGTCCGTAGATTACCGGGAAGATATTAAAGCCCAACAGATCAATTGGATCGGGAGAAGCGTTGGTGCGAAAATAAAATTTAAGATTTTAGATCATAAATCTGAAATAACCGTTTTCACTACCCGCCCGGATACACTCTACGGAGCCACATTTTTAGTTCTTTCTCCAGAGAAGGCACAAGATTACTTGGATTTGATAGCGAGTGATAAGCGGTCGGGGGTGGCAGATTATGTCAAAAAAGCCTTGAATAAATCAGAGCTGCAGCGGCAGGAAGAGCTGAAGGACAAGACCGGAGTTTTCACGGGCCTTTTCGCCCAGAACCCGTTCACTGGAGAGAAACTACCGGTTTGGGTGGCGGACTTCGTTCTTTCAGGATACGGGACCGGAGCGATCATGGCTGTACCCGCCCACGATCAGCGCGACTTTGAGTTTGCCAAAAAATACGATCTTCCGCTCAAGGAGGTCGTCAAAAACGAGAAGGAATCAAGGTTCCCAAACGAGGCCTTTGAAGGAGAGGGGACTCTCATTAATTCAGGCCAATTTGATGGTTTGCAGAAAGAAGAAGCGATTGATAAAATTACTCAATTTTTGGAGCAGAAAAAAATGGGTGAGGGGGCGGTGGATTACAAACTGCGCGATTGGATTTTCTCACGCCAGCACTATTGGGGCGAACCGATTCCCATTATCTTCTGCCGCAACTGCTGGGAGGAGAAAAGCGAAAAGCAGAAAAAAGAGGCCCGAGAGGGATACGACTTCAGTAAAATTGATGGCAAAGAACACGCGGTAGTGACAGTATCTGAAGAAGAACTGCCGGTGGGGTTGCCTTTCGTCGAAAATTATAAGCCCACCGAGACCGGCGCATCTCCGCTCGCCGAAATCAAAAAATGGGTCGAAGTGCATTGCCCTATCTGTGATTCGCAGGCGAGAAGAGAGACTGATACCATGCCAAACTGGGCTGGGAGCTCCTGGTACTTCCTGCGCTACCTTGATCCCAAGAATGATAAGCGGTTTGCCGACCGGAAGAAAATGGATTATTGGCTGCCGGTGGACTGGTACAACGGGGGAATGGAGCACACGACGCTGCATCTGCTCTACTCCCGATTCTGGTACAAGGTGCTCGCCGATCTGAAACTGGTTCCGGGGATTGAGCCCTACGCTAAACGGACCTCCCACGGCGTGGTGCTG
>Ga0214473_10005647_pt1 | contig 14967 bp, 26 predicted proteins | sample RVTome_7_FD_203509 | JGI IMG/M metagenome (GOLD analysis project Ga0214473, IMG submission 203509) | Soil microbial communities from uranium-contaminated site in the Upper Colorado River Basin, Wyoming, United States - RVT98D197 | ecosystem: Environmental > Terrestrial > Soil > Contaminated >... | reverse complement strand
TGCTGAAACTGGTTGGTCCGTTGGACAATTTTCTTTGTACATTATCCTCATGTCACCATCTTCCATTAACGTAATCATATCTTCCAAAGATCCAGTTACATTATAAAGATCCCGACCGGATTTAGCTGTTTGTTTACCAATTCTACCCAAATCCACTACATGTTTCTCGATGACCTCCTTAAACTGTTTTGTCCCATCTTCATAAGGTAAACGATAAATCATTTTACTACTACTTCATTTAATATGTTACTATGACTAGTAGCCTCTACTTCTAAATCTTCCAGCCATCTCCAAGATTTCGGAATCGTAATCACTGTATCAGAAGATATACCATCAAAAGCCCGTACGGCATCTGAATAAGAACACGGATCACCAGCACGTCTAGTGATAATAATAATAGTAGCAAGATAGCGGTCCAATTCTCCTTTCCCATAAAAATTACGAATTGTAAGCCAATGTAATTTACCTAGAAGACTGAGTGTTGACTCTTTTTGCATCTTACAAAAGATTGCTTTATTCATTTATTATCCTCCAGTAGCTTTATGGCACGACTCATTTCTCTAGAAATCTGACCTAAGTCAAAGAATAGGTCTAGCATAATACTCATCCATAATTGACGTGGGATTAGTCCATAAGCCAACGTAAATTCATCTATTACTAAATGTATACCCACCGCAGCCTCCCTAACATGGGCTATGGCCTTCTCTGTATCCATTTCTGGTCTTTCACACATAGTTACCTCGTTATATGTTGCATGTTAGGATTACCGGGAACAATCCGTTCAATTTCAACAGATTTAGAAAATACACGAACTGTGCCATTAAATAATTTAATGTGATGCACATGTTCCTGACCAGAATCCTTGAGGACGTATTTGTCAATAAATGTCCATAGGGGATTTGGTGATTTTGTAATGGTCATTTCGACCTCTGGTCTTTTTATCGGTTTTTATTATAATATAATATAATAAATCTATCGGTCTTTGTCAATAAAAATTTTACACTATAATCGAAATTTATTACACTACCAAATCAGTCATAACTTACAAAACTTAATTTGTATTAAAAAGTCAATTGTGTAAATTGTGACTCTAGTGAACAATAAGTTTCTCCTTATCAAGTTTGTGGACCACGCCTAAATCTCAAAGCTTCACGCTGTGTGATTTCAATTGCTCCGTGCCTAATTGCATCCCTACGTTTGGATAATGCAATATCGTAATGGTCCCGATGTTTCCAGGATAATCGTAGACCAATTGCACGCGCAAAGATGTCAAGCTCGTCTTGTGTATCGGCCCACATGTGGCACATAATCATTCGGCCAAATCTGTATCGACCATCATCTACATAGACTGCCATCTAAAGGTGTCCCCTGCCGCAGGATGTTTGACAAATCAGACAGTTCATTACTTCTCCTCCTTTCTATGTTTTCTTGAGTGGCTAGGTGCGCCGTTATAAAATGGTCGGTCCCCTGTTCACTTAACATTTCTCGGCGAACCTTCTCTAAAGACGAGGATGTACAAAGGCAACATCCGTGCTCACATTCGACGTAATAGATTTTGGCCTTCATCCCTTCTCCTTTCGCTTCTTGTTCTGGCCATCTCCTATGTTAATTAACCGAACAGCGGATATTGTGCCATCAGAATGTGGAGCAATCATAATCGCAGAATCTTTTAGTCCCTCACAAGATTGCACCTCTATCTGATAATAATCATAAATACGGGCCTCCAACGTAGTTACCTTTTTCTGGGTAGTATTAAGTTTGTCTTTGAGATCGGTAATGTCTTTACGTGAAGTCAGCTCGCAGGCCTCAAGAACTACTATTCGCATTTCAAGTTTTTCTAGGTGTTCTATTACCACAGATATGCCAACTAGATTCGTAGTCATGATTATTCCTTTGATCCTTTATATTTCGCTATTATTTTATCAAATTGTGCGTCCTGAGCTTCTTTTGTAGTGTATATTGCTTGACATTTGCGACACATGAAATAGGCTCCGAGTGGTTGTCCCTTCTTCCACGAACCTTCTCTCTCCCGACATAATTGACAGGGATAATCAAGGTGTCTCATGATATCTCCTTTACGGTCCAGCCAGCATCCATAAGCATATATCTGATACCATTATCTGAGCCCGTTAAAATGTCTGCCGCAGAAGCAATTTTTGGATATTCATCGAGCTTTACATATAGAGTGTTTTTGTTAATCAACTTAGGAACATCATCACTAGCAATGACAATGGTTCCAGTTACTTCAATGGGATCGTCCCCATTAAATGGGTAGAAAGTTCTGACTACCCTATCACCTGGTTTTGGTTGAGTGGTCATTGTTTCCTCATGGTTTAGTCATTTTTATTGCTAGTTTAATGTCCTCGACGGTGATATTGGCGCGCACTATGTCGGCCATTTGGGATAGAGCGGCCATCTCTGCGGCGACCCGTGCGTCCCATGCGGCCCCTGTGGCCCGTGCGGCCTCTGCGGCCCATGCGGCCCCTGTGGCCCGTGCGGCCTCTGCGGCCCATGCGGCCCATGCGGCCCCTGTGGCCCGTGCGGCCTCTGCGGCCCATGCGGCCCCTGCGGCCCATGCGGTCCCTGTGGTCCCTGTGGTCCCTGTGGTCCCTGCGGCCCATGCGGCCTCTGCGGCGGCCTTCAATTCTTCGTCGGTGGCTTTGCCGTCAGCCCAGCGCAGGGCTGTAAGGTTACAATCGACGACGCGCTTGTCGTCGGTGTATTTTTCGGCGGTTTGAGCGCACAGAGCAGCGACACGGACGAACTGCCGCTTCGAGATGTTGACCTTTTCGGCCAACCAGAGCATCCAGTCGGCACGTTGGCAGGCGGCCCAGGCGGTGGCAAGGTCGCGGTCACCGAGCCATTCGAGGGCTTCCGGGCAGGCGTTGATAGTCCGCAGATAAGTTACCAGGTCAAGGTTGGTCATGGTTTACCTCCTTCTCGGCCTCAAGGCGTTTAATCTTTTCATTTAGTTGGTCCATCCTGAACTGCATGATAGATTCCAGACCTTCCTGCGCGGCGTCGCGCAGCTCACACAACCTCCGTTTGAAGGTTAGGTCAACGGTTTTGTAGTCAACAAGCATGCGGGAAATAATTGACCGAGCCTCATAGGTGATTCCTGCCAATCGGTCAATGGCCGCTTGAATTTTGATGTCGGTTTTCATGGTTTACCTCTTTTAGTCTCGTGGCTGAGCATTTAGGTGTTTAGTGTACTCTTTAATATCATTCAAAAGATCGAGACCGTCCCAATGACTAAAAAGTGTTGCCGATTTGAAGTCTGGGTTATCCTGGTCCACAAATCTGATTGAAATTCTATCTCCCATGTCATAACTCCTTTAAGTTTAGGTTTCGGTTCCGGTCCACGAATTATTATCGGTAATATAATATACGAATCGGTTCTTGTCAATAAAAATCCACCACAATCTTTAATATTTTTTTTCATCACTATAAATAATACAAATAAAATGGCCCGGCGGAAACCGAAAAACCACCGGGCCTGTTCACGGAGGGCTTAATAATTACCTCCGGAGGAATCAAAACGGACGACTAATCTTCTTCGTCTTCATCATCCTCATCTTCATCGTCGTTCTCGTCTCCGTCTTCTTCTGGTTCAGGCTCTGGCTTAGTCTTTCTACGCTGTTTATCAGACTTCTTGCCTTTACCTTTTCCAGCCTTCTTGCCACCCTCATCGGCTTCGGCACTTTTCTTACGACGCTTCTCGATGTAATCTACCAGAGCATCAATCTTCCGATCATCCTCTGAGAACTGGTAACGCTTACCTCGTTGCCCATCAAATAAATCGGAGTCTCTGATGTAGATTCTCAATTGCCTAGTATCTATCTCCGAACCAATTCGATTGGAGATGATCTCAGCAACCTGTTTTGTTGACAAGAACGTTTGTTCTTGCCTGGATTTCTTTTTCGAAGAATCCTTTTCTTTCTTCTTTGCCACTACGGACCTCCTTAAGAGTTAGGTTGTTAGAGTCAGTCATAATAATAAAATGCTATCTCCTTAATTATTTTTTATTCTTTAGTTCAAAATCTTTAAGTTCAAATTCATCGAAATATCCATGACAACTATTGCACCAAACTCTTAGTGGTATCATTGTTCCTATATCAAAATTACCGATACTACTGCACTTTGGACACTTCTTGATACGAAGTTTATCTCTAATGTCCAATTCGTTCAGTTGGTCTTCCACCATTTATACCCTTTTGTAAAGTTATATTATTACCATCAACATATCCAGAATCAAATCCATCACTGGATGAAGACGGCCTGTGTCTCATTTTTGGCTTTCCAAGGTTAATATCTACCCATTCTTGAACCTTTGGATGTTTCACTAATACTAAAGACTTGCCTGTAGATTCATCTTGCATTAAGGTACTCAATTTTTCTTTTAATCTAACTAGTATTCCTTCAACATATCCCCTTATATAATATGAGGAATTAACTCTATCTTGACGATTCCCCGTAAGTCTTTCTCGCTCATCCCTTAATTCTTTACGTTTTTTCCTAGTCATAGAGTCAATTTGATGACATACACTAGAAAACGTAAATATACATATTTCTAACTCAGGTGGCATTCCAACAAAACATAATATATGAGACCTACTTCTAATAAAAGGCTGGCAGTTGGTATACTTACCGATAATATTGGCCAATTTTGGTTGCCAGTATCCATATGGAGATCCCGTATCTACCTGCGAAGGCTCAGATTTATCATATTCATTTCTCTCTACATCAGACATAGACAAATTATACTTTGCAAGAAGGCTTCGGGCCATACGCATAGCTACATCTATTTCACCTTCAAAGCTAGACCCATCAGCCAAGGCAATCAATTTCTTAACTTTTTCTATAATTTTTTCTCGAGTAGTTTTTTCTTCTTCATTCATAGATTTCGGTTCCGTCCGGCTATTTTATCGGTTAATATAATATCGGTATTGGAGCTTGTCAATAAAAATCCACCACGAGCGCTAATATATTTTTCATCACTAATAATAATACAAGCCCAAGGCTTATTAAAAACATGACAACCTATTTTTATATAAGTGGAAGTTTTCCAAAATAAAAAATGTAATATTTTTATTGACAAGAACCGAATTGTATATTATATTAAAACGATTAAAGACAACCGTTTAACCAAATAACCAGGAGACCAGATGGATAAATCGACAGAGCCTACTCTGAAAGACCAGGAGGCCTATAAACGATTCGGACCCACTGAACCCAATGGTGTTCTCACTTGTTGTAAGGTCTATGCAACAAAAAGATTCAAAGAAAAAATTCCAGGATGGACCATCATCAGGAGAACTAAGGCAAGGGGAAAAGATACAATTGTTTATGCAACATACTACGAATCCTCAAACCATATTCAGGAATTTCTCAATAGAATTAAGTACTTGCAAAAGAAAGACAAAACAATAATAGCCGTAAATCAAGTAGATCCTGACAACTTCGAAAAATTCGATGACCCAGCCGAATGGCCAATCGGGTTACTCGTATTTTCAAATGAGCCATTAGAAGAAGAATTTGAAAATTGGGAAATCATCAGTGGTCCAAGACAACCTCGAGGAATGAAAGATCTATGGATCACAACCTACGCTACTAAGACAGAAACTTGGGATGACTTGATAAACTGTATTAGATCAGATAAAGAACTAAAAAGGATCATAGAACGTATGGTACCATATAGAAAACCAGAACAAAATGTATTCAGAACCGCTAGAAATAAAAACTACGAAGAACGAGCTGAACTGGATAGGAGAAATAAAATAACCACAACAGAAAAAGGTAGAACCCGTAAGGTAAAATATAGTTATCCACAAGGATGTATATCCAAAAAAGATAAATCTGCATACAGAAGAACAATGAGAAAAGAAAGGAAGGCGGCACTAAAAAATGAACAGTAAACCTCATGCAAAGTTAATGCCAAAACTTGATGAACATTTAATAGAATTAGCAAAATTCATTAAAGAACAAAAAGAACCAATTGCCAATATCATAGAATTTAAGTGTGGGAATTATCCAAATGATATTATCCTGCATGATAATATTACAAGACAACTTCGAGAATTAGGATGGTTTAGTTTTGAACATTTCGTAGAAGTAATTATGAATACCACAATTGAAGAACTGGAGAAACATTATGGACAGGTACGATGAAGAACGTAGGAATCCATACCAGAAAGCTGCAAACTGGATTCTAGGAATAATCCTGGGAATAATAGGGTTATTTATATTATATGTAATCTCTACTTTTATATTAACACTATAGCAATATAAAGGTATCAACTTATTTCCTACTGGTCAGTCATATAGTAACAGTCATTTAGGCCCAATTTTATTAACCTGCCCAAGTGCCATATTTAACTTATCTACTATTTGATTAGCAAATGTCAAGGCTGACTGCAAAACTCTCTGGTCTCTTCTGTATCTCAACCAGTGTGTCGAATACCCTATAATATACCAAAGACCGGCAACAATAATAATTTGTATAGTATCAAATGTCATCACGTCTCCTTTAGCTTTTTCTTTTGAGCATTGAGCTTTCGACTAAGTTCTCTAGCTCGTGGCCAATCCATAGTAAAATCATCATTTTATTTAGTATCGGGCTCAGATACTTCTCTGCCACGTTCACACTCATATTGCTTTATTGCCTCTTGACAGTCACTTAACGATGCCACTAACTTGTCCCAATAATGATGAGCCCCCCCAAAAAGCATTACGCCTGTCATAGTTGTAAAGCGCACTTTGCAATACAGATAATTTATCAGCTATCTTCAAATTATGATACCACCATAAATCCCTTTGTTCATTTGTCCATGTCATATTCATACCTCTGTTGTTTAACGATTATATAATTTCCCTGGTGTAACTACTGAGAAACGTCCCAGATTTAATCCTAATCGGCTTCTATTATCTTCCTATTTCCGATTTCGGAGTCCAATTATCCTTATCCAGGATAGAATGTCCATGATCTGGGCAAATATGCCACCACAATAGATCACTTATCTTAATAATAATTCTACCATTATCTACATTAATCTTATCATCATCATTAGTATTCACATCCACTGCCGTACATTTAATAACGGTATTCTCCGAAGCACTCTTTTCCCTGAAACAAACAATAATTTTAGTTAACATATTGCATTCTACGCCTTATAACAAGTTTTCTAAATGGCATTACCCAATAATTAAAATCTTTAATAATAGACTTAAAATCCAATTCTGGACTAGATATCATATTTCTAAATTTTTCATAATCACTGTTAACATTACCATCTAATTTAACATGCATAGATTTCATATTATCAAATGAAGAGACTCTCTCGACAAAACGTCTCAAGTCTATAAGTTTCCTATTTATAGTAAGTTGCTTTTTTGATTCATCAGTCAGTATGTTCAAAACTCTCTTATTAAATTTACTCAAATTACTTGCTACTGAATCTACAGCATTTTGTATAGTGCCAAATTGCAATATCAAATCCTTAGCAGTCTTCTTACCTATTCCAGTTATACCTGGTATATTATCAGACTCATCTCCGAGTAATATATGAAATTCTAAATACAACTTTGGTGTTGTCAGTCCACCAGAATACTTTTCAAAATTATCAAGACATATCAATGTAGCATTGATTGGATTATATACACTAATTTGCCTATCTATCAATTGGAAAAAATCTTTATCCGTAGATACAATAATAATTCTATCAGCATCTCCCATGTGCAATTTAATTGCCAAATTAGCTATTATATCATCAGCCTCATTATTCTCAATTTCCATCTGCGGAACACCGAGACACCCCAATAGTTCTTGGGTTATTTTTATACCACCAGATATATCATGTATATGTAACCGTTCTTTGGTTCTTTTTCTCTTTTTAGTAATTTTATATTCTGGATGTATTCTTATTCTATGTGGATTTCTACCACCATCCCATACTACTATAACTTCTTTAGGCTTAAAGGTTCCCATTACAGAACGAATCGAGCGGATTACACCGAACGGCACAGATACGCTTATTCCAGCATCATTAGTCAAATCTAATATAGTCACCACACGAAATACGATATTATTACCATCGAAAATTATAATTGGTGAATTAGTCATCTTCTTCACTTTCTTCTACACTATCTATTTCTTTTTGTTTAGCTGGAGACTGATATAGATCATCAGGTATATTAGGTAATATATCATCTTCCCAATGATTACCTATTTCACTAAGTCTAAACCTAACCGAGGTATCTGCAGTTAATACCGCCATAGAGCCACTAACGGTTATTATTCCATCTGATTCCAATAAATCAACCAATCCAGAAGTTCTATCTAGTCCATATTTCATATTGGATCTATCAACATATATATTTATTTCAACTTCAGTGAACGGAGGCCTTACCTTATTCTTATCACAATATACCTTTACACCATGTCCTATTACTTTTCTCTTGCCGGCAACTTTACGTGTTATCTTTTTTGTTCTAGTAACTTCACACCTTATTGAGGCATGGAAAGGAAGTGCTTCCCCACCTGGAGTAGTCTTTGGAGATCCAAACATTACTCCAATTTTTCTTCTTATCTGATTCACCACAATATATGTAACATTTTCTCTATATACTAATCCTCCAACCTTTCTCATCTGCCTAGACATAAGTCTGGCTCTGGCACCCATTTCAGATTTCTGCTCCTCATCTGACTCCTCCTCCTCCTTCACGGTAGTACAGGATGCCAAAGAATCCCATCCAATCAACACAGGACATTCTCTATTTCTACTACGTATCTTTTCTATAACACTAATAATAAAATCAGTTACTTCTTCAATAGTTCTTATGTGCGCATAAATGAATTTGCTAAAATCAATACCAAGATACTTTCCGAATGGTTTAGAAAATGATGACTCAGAATCTATAAGTACAAATATGCCACCCATGGCCTGTACATTAACCCCAGCATCATATAGTATTAAAGATTTTGCAGAAGACTTTGGGCCAAATAATTCAATTATTCTACCCATTGGAAAGGCACCCTTTCGTGGATCTCCCAATGCGTAATTTATAGCTATATTTGTTGATGGAATCCACTCCTCAACTAAATCCATAGCCTCGGAACCAGTAAAGGTACCAATATATTCCGAACTAAAACTTTTAGCTATAGACTCTATAAGGGCAGCATCGTTGCTGCCCTTATTACTAATTTCCTTTTTGTTCATGGAAGAATTACCTACCTTTTTTAGTAGATTTCTTCTTACGATCTACTTCTTCCTCTTCGTCGTCCTCATCTTCATCCTCCTCATCTTCATCCTCCTCATCTTCATCCTCCTCGTCTTCATCATCCTCGTCTTCTTCTTTCTTTTTTCCTTTACCCTTCTTTTCATTTTTTGTTTCCTCCTCCTCGTCCTCCTCTTCGTCGTCCTCCTCCTCGTCGTCCTCCTCGTCCTCCTCTTCGTCGTCCTCCTCCTCGTCCTCCTCTTCTTCCTCTTTCTTCTTACTACCAGACTTGGATTCAGACTTTTCTTTAGATTTCTTCTTATCACCATCCTCAGAAGTACCTAATATTTCTTCTATTTCATCAACTCCTGGAGCCATCAGCTTTTCCCAAATACTAAGATCAATAGCCTTCTTCAGTATTTCCTTTTTCAAAGGAGATATCTTAGGCCTAGGTCTTACACTATACTCAGTATCAATACCAGTACCGGATTTGGTAACTGTTATATCTCTTCCTTCTTCGATATCACTAATATCTCCATAGTCAGGGTCATTAAAATATTCAAGTACTTCCTTAAATATCATTATCCCAGCACTAAACACTTGCGGACCTTTAGCCCTATCACTACAATCAATGATATTCATCCAAAATCTTGCCTTAGCCTTTAATTGCTTGGCAGATTTTATATCAGAAGAATTTCCAGAGTTCATCAACTCATCTACTAGGTCACATATCGGACAACTTCCAGTCTTACCTTTTCTATCGGGAGTATTAGCTGGACATATTACCATTTCATTATTTTGTCCAACATTAAAATGCACAGCTCCTTCCTTATAGAATACATCATCCATCTTTCCCACTGGTGGAAGTATTCTTATAAGATTATCACCAGTTTTAGGAAGCCAATATGGACCAAGCTCAGCCCGCTCCTTTACCTCTTTATACTTCTTTTTTAATTTGTCAAGATTAACACCCATGACTATTGATCCCTTCCGGCCCTTATTTTTTCTCGAGCCTTTTCCTTTAATACTATTAGTTCATTATCACGTTCATGTCTTAAATTACTTGCTACACTTATTAACATATCCTTTCTTTGTTCAAATGCTAATAAAGCGGCAGTAAGAATATCCCTATTCAGCTTGGCATCATATACCTCCTTTACATTCTTAACGTACACAGCATCTGATTCCACATCTGATGATATTATAGCCTCAGTTATTTTCAAGTCATGCTTATCTCGACGATTTCTATGCTTATTATCCAACTCAGCATATAAAGCTTTAAGCCCACCCCTCTTTCTATCGTACTGGTCAGAAGCCAAAGCCTGTAAAACACCCACCCAAGCATATATAGCCGGCTGTTTTGTCATTTGTTCATTCAAAATTTGTGGATTATCAGAAGTTATTGATAATTCACTTGACAAGTCCATTCTTCTAATTTTACCGCCAACAGATACTTCTATCCTTAGATCTTCAGCTTTATGATTATCACCATAATCCATAATCGTATCTCCAGTCATTATAATAAAATGCTACCACTGTATTTTTTGTAACTTAGCCCAGGAATCACTGCTGTAATCAGCTTCTACAATAATCGGAACAGATAACTTGAATCCAAAATACTGCTCTGTTGGAAGATTCTCCATAATATCTTTTATTATTTTAGCAATTTCATTAACCTTATCCCCATTTACCTCCAATAGTATGGAATCATGTATTTGATTCACGAGATAACAGTCATCTGGTAATCTTCTAATACCATCTACATATCCCATAAGATAGGCCATACCAAATATAGTATATTGACCAGCCGTACCCTGAATTGGGGAATTAGTTGCTTGTCTTAAAGCCTCAGTCCTTACAGCTCTATCACCTGACTGTACATCTGGTAACCTTCTACGAAGACCAAACAATGTTTCAACATATCCAATTTTTTCAGCCCTACGATGTTGGTCATCTATATAAGCTCTTATTGCAGGAAATAATTGAAAATATTCATCTAAAAATTCCTGAGCCTCATCTGGGCTAAAAAATATACCCTCGGCTGGTGATGATAAATTTTTTGCTAGAGTATACTTTCCAACTTCATATATAGTTCCAAAATTTACAGTCTTAGCACGTTTTCTATGGGCCACAAAGTCTTTATGCTTCTTAAAATCCTCTACACCAATTCCAAGCATCTTAGCACCAACATGGGTATGTACATCCTTATTTGAATTAAACCACTTCAACATAGTTTTTTCACCAGAATAGTGGGTCATTATTCTCAACTCAGCCTGAGATAAATCAAGATGCAAAAATACATATCCAGAAGTTGGAATATAAACAGTCTTTACTTTAGCTTTTAACGGTGAGTCATATTCTGATGGATTGGATCTTGGTATTTGTTGAAGATTAGGATTTTTACAAGACATCCTACCTGTTCTAGTACCTATTACCCTAAATGTAGGATGTATTTTATCTTCACATAAGTATTTGACAAGTCCAGATACATAAGTAGAATCTAGTTTATTAACTTTTCTCAAATCTAGTAATATCCTAGCAAAGGTTCCAACCCTACGTCTTTTGTGTATCAATTCTATAAGGGCATTCTCATCGGCTTTTGGATTTCCAGCATCAGTATAATCTACTGACTTAGTACAAAACCCGGATTCAGTAAATAGCAATCTTTGAACCTGTTGAGAGGAGTTAAAATTAACACCTTTCCATGATTTACCTTTCTCACTGGCCATTATCTTATCAAACTTATCAACTTCCTTAAATGATTTCAACTCAAGTATTATTCGGTCATGTTCACTTGCAAATTCCTTTTTTAATCTATCTAGTCTTTTAAGATCTATTGTCATACCCCTACGTTCAGCCTCTAACATACACCACATAGCAGGTATCAACAAACTTTTATATACATTCCAAAGCTTTTTATCTCTAATAAGTTCAGCCTTCATGGCCAAGAAGGAAATCAACGTGGCATCTGCATCTATTACACAATATTCACCTAACTTTTTAATATCTATATCAGTAGACTTTCCAGCATGTAGACCTAATTGCTGAACTTCCTTCCAGTATTCCCCATAATTAGTATACTTCAGTGATATAGTACCAAGGTCATGTCCTCTATTTTCATCCAACACATAGTGCATAAACATTGTATCATGTATTGTTCCACAAAATTGACAGCCATAATTCATTAACATGTGCATATCATATTTTATATTCTGACCAATTTTTACTACATGTTTATTGGAAAATATATGTTTACTAAGCTTACGTATTATATCGGGGTTATCATTAAATGGAGATTCCTTATGATCTATAGGTACAAAATATCCACTACCAGATTCACAAGAAAATCCAATTCCAGCTATACTGGTATCACCAGAATGCCAACTTACAGAATTAGCCTCTATGTCAACAGAACAACGTTTCTTATCTTTTATTAACAATATCAAATCATCAACTTCAGAAATAGTAGTGATTAACTTCCAATCACACTTAGCTCGAGAAGCTATACCGTCCTCAGCAATCCTAAACGCTTTTTCAATATCATCAACAAAACACTCCATATTACCGGGATTTCTAAGAATAGCAGCAGGATGCAATGTTGGAAATACAATTGCCTTAAACTTTCCATTATAATCTAAAGTGGTACCTCTAAATTTTGTTATGCCACTATGCCCAGTAACCGCCCTCAAGGCAGTATTTCCCATAGTAATTATCACAGTAGGTCTTACCAGATTAAATTCTCGTTCTAAATACAATTTACATTTATTTATTTCTTTAATACTTGGAGTACGATTATCTGGAGGCCGGCAATGAACAGCATTAGAAATATAAACCATATCCCTTGATTGGCCTAATTCCGTTAGAACATCCTCAAGAAACTTGCCCGATCTTCCAGCAAATGGCTTACCTATATCATCTTCACGCATACCTGGAGCTTCACCAACCAAAAATACTTTGGCATTCAAGTCACCTCTTCCAATCAAACACACATGTTCAGCCGTTTCATGTAACGGACACATTTTACAATTCTCATTTCTAAGACCGTTATATTGTACGTCCTTAGATAGTTCTTGGCTTTGTCCTGTTATTCTTCGCATTATATATTATCATTCCATTTCTATTTTAGAAAATCTCAATATGGATACATTAGCAGCTTTTAGATAATCAGATCCCCTGTTATCACGATATTCAGTATGGTATAATACCGATTTTATCCCCGCCATAACTACCATTTTTGCACAGGATAAACAAGGCTGTAATGTTACATACATTATAGTATTCCTCACGGCTATTCCTTCACGTGCAGCCCAAGCTATTGCATTTGCCTCCGCATGCTGTGTTCTTATACAGCCTCCAGTAATTTCATCAATATCACAACCCAAATCTAGACAATGTGGTAATCCTGGAGGTGAACCAGCATATCCCATAGAGACGATTCTATTATCTTTAACAATAACGGCACCAGTTCTTCCACCACGATTGCAGGTTCCACGAAGTGATATAATTCTAGCTATCAACATAAACATAGATTCTCTAGAAATTCTACTACTATCAAGATTATCACCGCTTGTGGAAACTAACTTTTGGAGCAAAATTTCTGTCATTTAATCCCTCAATTCCAAACCCATTGTTAATAAATGTATTTATTCCCACATCAACTATTTTACTATTCAGAATAAACTTCTTTGGCAACTCTATTCTCTTAAATTTAGTATTCTTTTTTATTTTATGTTTACTTATCATACGACCAAATCCAGGTATATTGACTAACCACCCCAACATAGTAGTATCTAGTGATACTACATTAAAATGACAGCTTATATCTATTCCACTTAACATTTTTATTGGGAATACTATTCTACAAAACCTATGAATCATAAATAAATCCATAAGCATCATACGATTCAAATTTGACACTCTATAGTTAGCATGAACTACGGCAGAATTTTTCCCAGTAATCAATATAGAAATAGAATCTAAACAAGGATTATCCTTATCAGCCAACCCATAACCATTACGACATCTAAATATGGAATTATATCCAATTCTACGTTCTACCTTAGATGCAAATTCAATAAGTTCCCGTTCATTAAAATAACTAGACCAGGCCTTTGCTAAATTGAATGAAGTATAACCTACATCTCTATAACCATACGGACCAAGTCTCATGTCCATATTCTTTATATCAACACCAGACAATATTCTACGATCACCAAACACCATACCATGATTATAGCATTCATGCAATAATAAAATCCAAACGTCACACATACCATGACGCGCAGGTACAAAATTATCTATTTTTATACCTTTGGGGTATATAACACCACCAGCTATCCTGCTACTCAATGAATGGCCAATTTCACTTATCATATATTCACGAATATATTCTCTATATTTACCAGCCGACCTGTCACTTGGCTTTAATCTATCTCGCATCAGCAAGTATTGATAATAGTACTCTGTAGATACCGGAGATTGCAAATTATCAAAATACAATTTTATGGCTTTATCAAATTCTCTTTTACCCATTAGTACCACCAATCTTTCCACACATAAATTTATCAAGCACATGTTCATCTTTTTTGTAATAATGTAATGATGATACATTCATAAAAAATTTTCCTAAATTAGCCCCAATAGTATCACATACAAATTCCAATAACCTTATAGCCAAATATACATCATTAGGCATATGGTTAATAAAATCACAGCTACGCATGGCATATACCATATCAAGCTCAACAATATCAT
>Ga0214473_10005646_pt1 | contig 14967 bp, 9 predicted proteins | sample RVTome_7_FD_203509 | JGI IMG/M metagenome (GOLD analysis project Ga0214473, IMG submission 203509) | Soil microbial communities from uranium-contaminated site in the Upper Colorado River Basin, Wyoming, United States - RVT98D197 | ecosystem: Environmental > Terrestrial > Soil > Contaminated >... | reverse complement strand
ACCAAACCGGTCGGGTTGGTCACCTTCCAAGGAGACATCGCATGGCGAAGTGGTCACCGATGGTTGTCGTTGGGTTGGCCCTCGCAGGCTGCAGTACCGCCCCGGCTGCCGTTGCACCGACCGAGGCTCCCACCCTGGCGCCGACCGTTCCACCGCCGACGCCCGTGCCCATCGCCCCGTCACAGGTACCAACCGAGCCGAGCCAGGGAACCGGGGGATCCGCGGTGGTCGTCTTCGTCAAGGATGGAAACGCCCTGGTGTGGGACGAAACCACCGGCCAGAGCCAGACCATCTTCGACAGCAGCGACGTGATCCGGGTCGAGCTGAGCGACGACGCCCAGTTCGTGGCCTTCCTGCGCCGCTCGTACTTCGCGGCGGGCGGCTACGACCAGAACGAGCAGTCCGCCCTGTGGGTTGTGGGCCGGGACGGCTCAAGCCCGCGCGAGCTGGTCTCGGCCTCAGCGCTGCGCGGCCTGCTCAACGCCGCCGAGCCCGACTCCACCAACTTCCCGCGGCTGGACTGGATCCCGGACAGCCATCGACTGCTCTTCAGTGGCAACACCTATGAGGCCCACGGCTACGGCGAGGGGGCGCACACGCCCCTGCGCGGCGTCTACCTGCTCGACGTGGATGCCCTCGAGACCCTCACACTTGCGTCGGCCGACACCGGTCCGGCCTTTTCACCCTCGCCCGACGGCCGGCAGATCGCGCTGATTGATACGACCGGTCTCGTTCTCGTCGACGCCGAAAGCGCCCAGCGGCGACGGGAGTTCTCGGCAGGACCGATCGTCGGAAATTCGGGATGGTTCGCCGGCGCCGGGGTCTGGACCCAGGATTCGACCGCCTTCGTAGTTAATGCTCTGGTCGAGCCCTCGAATACCGGCCCCTCGAAGTATGAGCTCTGGCGGGTCCCGGTGGACGGCACGCCCGCGTCGCGGTTAACCAGCTTCGAGGCCAGCTCGGGCAGTGTGGTCTATGCGCCCGACGGTTCCTCCGCCGCGTTGCTGCGCAGTGCGACGATGGTCGGGCCCTCCGTGTGGGTGATGGTCCCGCTTCCGGAAGACCTCGGACCGTTGGCCGTTCCCCGCGATACCTTCGATTACTCCCACCTGACCTGGTCCCCGGGAAGCTCGGCGTATGTGCTCGAAAAGCTGGTCTTTGACCCGCAGGGGGGCATGCACGGTCGCGAGAACCTGCTCCCGCTCTGCCCGAACGCCGTGCAGGCCGTCGAGGTCTGCGGACCGGCGATCCACCTCGGTGAGCAGATCGAGTGGCTGGAATGGGTCGACCGGGTCCGCTTCCTGTACGTGACCTACGAACCGAGGCGGCTCTTTCTCGGATCGCTGGATGGCCCGGCGAATTTGATCGCCGATGATCCACCCAGCTTCGACGCGGCTGCGGGGACATGCACGGACGATTCCGAGTTTGTCACCGACGTGACGGTGCCGGACGGCACGCACTTCGCTCCCGGAACGGTCTTTCAAAAGACCTGGCGGATCCGCAACAGCGGTACCTGCACCTGGGACGCTGCATACCGATTTGGGTTCCTTGCCCGGGAACGCATGTCCGGCCCGCGGACTGCGGCGCTTGGCGGCCTGGATCTCGGGCCGGAGAGCCTCGATCAGTTCCCGATCGTGCGGCCGGGAGAAGAAATCGACCTGACCGTCATTCTGATCGCGCCGGAGGCGGCCGGTACACACCGGGGGCAGTGGACGATGTTCGCCTCGGACGGGACGCCCTTCGGGACTCGGCCGTTCGTGCAGATCCAGGTTCCCTGACCGTGGGCCGGACCACGAAATCTCACATAGGAGTCTCCGACACGATGCCACCCATGCTCCACCTGTCGTCCGTCACAAGCCAGCCGGCAAAGGTCCACAGCATGCAGGGGCTGAGATCAACCACTCTTTGCGGCATGAGCGGCTCGCATTCCTGGGGGAGGCTGTTAGTTCTCGGCGCTCTGGTCGCCACTGGCTGCGCACCGGTCAACCTGCGGCCTACCCCGACTTCGACGGCTTCGGCCCCTCCCACCTCCGCCGCATCACCGATCCCTTCCGCCGCCCCGGGAACATCCGCTGTCGTCGTGTTCGTCAAGGACGGCGATCTGCTGGTCTGGGATGAGGCCAGCGCTCAGTCCCAAACCCTCTTCGACGCCGGCGACGCCATCAGTGTGTCGGTGAGCGGCGACGGCCAGGTGGTGGCCTTCCTGCGCCGCTCGATCATCGGGGATCTCGATTCGGAATGGCGCCAACAGTCGGCCTTGTGGGTCGTCAACTGGAACGGGGAGAACCCGCGCGAGCTAGTCTCGGCCGAGGAGCTGCGTCGCCTCCTCAATGCCTCCGAGACCGAATCCACCAACATCCCGCAGCTCGAGTGGGTCCCCGGGACGCACCGCCTGCTGTATAGTGGCTGGACCTACATTGTCCAGGCCGAGGGAGAGTCGCACGCTGTGCCCGAGGGGCTCCACCGGGTCGACGCGGATTCATCGGAGAACACTGTCCTCCAGCCGGCCGGGGACAACCTGCGCTTTGTCCCGTCCCCGGACGGCGCGTGGATCGCGCTGATCTCCTCCACCGGCCTGAGCTTCGTCGATTCGGATGGTAGCGGTCTCCGCCCGGATGTGCTGACCTACCCCAGTGTCGGGGAAACCGGTCCGCTCTTCCCCATCGGTGTGTGGACTCAGGATTCGCGCGCATTCCTGATCACCGGCTCACTCGAGAGGCACCCCAGCACAAATCACAACTTCACCATCTGGCGAGTTCCGGTGGACGGCTCGCCCGCGCAGGCGCTGGCCGCCGTCACCGACTCGATCGTCGACTCGGTCACCTTCTCACCCGACGGCCGCTATGTGGCGTACTTCCGGCACGCCGGCCCGGCGGGGCAGGCGACCGACTTCGGCTGGTATATCGCCCCGCTCGCACCGGAGGCAGGGGCGCTGGCGGTTTCGAGGTTGGCGTCTCTGTTCTGGAAGAACCTGCACTGGTCGCCTGCCGGAACGCCATACGCTTTCGCCGGCAAAACCTTGTTTCAGCTCTGCCAGGGTGCTGTGCAGGACACCGAAACTTGCGGGGAGGGGTTTGAGCTGGGAGGCGACCTGGCCAGCCTCCACTGGATGGACGGCACCCGCTTCCTCTATACGACGCGCGAACCGTACGATCTGTATTTCGGCAGGCTGGATGGTGCCAGCGTTCGAATTGCTGAGGAGGTCGAGGACTTCGCCGCCGTACCGATGACCTGCCGGAACGATGCGAAGCTCGTGTCGGACGGAGGCGTCACCTCTCCGCAGCAGATCGCGCCCGACACGGTCTTGTTGACCTACTGGCGGATCCGGAACATAGGGACCTGCGTCTGGGACCCCTCCTACAGGCTTGCCTTCTTGGGAGGAGAGCGGCTGAGCGGCCCGAGGGCTCTCTATCTGAAGGACACCGTCTCGCCCGGCGGGGAGGTCACGCTGACCGTGCGGATCATCGCGCCGGCTGTCGGCGGGAGCTATCAGGGGCGGTGGCAGCTGTTCGCCCCGGACGGAACGCCGTTCGGGGGGATAGCGACCGTCAATATCGTGGTCCCTTTCGATGAATCGACCGCGCTCGCGCCCGACCAAGTCGTCGCGAAGATCGCTGTCGGCCAGGGTCCGCGCCGCGTCGCGCTTGGGGAAGGCGCGGCCTGGGTCACCAACGAGGCAGCGGGGACTGTCTCACGGATCGACCTGGACACGAACCAGGTCGTCGCAACGGTACCGGTCGGCAACTCGCCTCGCCCTGTGGCCGTCGGCTATGGTGCGGTTTGGGTCGGGAACCTCGGCGACGGGACGGTCTCCCGGATCGATCCTTCGACGAACTCCGTCACCGCGACCATCCCACTCGACCCGTCACGCTCGCAGTTCGGACCCCAACTGTCCGGCCTCGCCGTGGGTGCAGGCGCGGTCTGGGTCGCCGGCGGTATCACCGGGGCGGACCATGGAGGCATCACCCGCATCGATCCGGCGACGAACCAGGTCGTGGCCACGATCGAGGTCGAGCGCTGGCCGGCGCAAGTTGTGGCCCTGGACGACGCCGTCTGGGTCACCCACTCCGTCACTCCGTTTCTCACAAGGATCGATCCAGCCACAAATGCGATCTCAGCCACGCTCAACCTCGAGTGCCCAACGATGGGACTGGCGGCTGACGCCACAGGCGTCTGGGCAGCCTGCGTCGACGTTCCGGTTCTGTTGCGCATCGACCCGTTGACGAACCAGGTTGCCGCCAGGATCGCCATCGGCCCTCGCTCCGAAGATGTCGCGGTCGGTCCGAACGGTGTCTGGGTCACCTCCGGGCCGGGGAACACGCTGACGCGGATCGACCCTGAGGCGAACATGGCTGCCCGTGTCTACGCAGTCGGGCAGGGTCCGCAGGGCGTGGCGATCGATCAGGTCGAGCTGTGGGTGGTCATGAGCGACGAGAACGCCATTTGGAGAGTCCGGCCCTAGCCGCGCCCAGGCCCCTTGGGCGTATGCAGACACATTCCACAACTCACAAAGGAGACGTGACATGATCAAGAGATGGATCTGGATACCGGTTGTGACCATCGCCCTCACCGCATGCAACCTCGGTCAGGCCACGACTGCGCCGACCGTGATGCCAACGAGCGTGCCAACCCAGGCGCTAACGGACCAGCCGGCGCCCGCGCCAACCCCCGATCCGCGCTGCCCCGAGCCGACGGAGGGCACGCAGTTGCTCACGCACGAAGAGGACGGCTACTGCTTCCTGTATCCCGACGGCCTGCTTCGGGTGGATTCTTCCGAGCACGTGGTGTGCCTCGTCCCCGAAGGGGACACCCAGGGATGCGACAATCTCGTCGCCGCCGTCGAAGTCACCGACGCCGAGGGAAGGACCGCCGCCCAGATCGCCGACAAGAAGATGCCCAGTGAAGGCGGCTCCGGGGCCGGCCTTTGCACCGCAGCGATCGCCGGAATCCAGCCTGTGGTTCTACCCCAGGTTGCCGATCAGGGGTGCGAAATGTTGTTCGTGCGGGAGGATCGCCTGTACACACTGAAGTTTGCCTTGCCCGACCCCGACGACCCGCCCGAGGTCGGCGACGCCCTGGTGTTCCTCTTCAACACGGTCACCGCCTCGTTCACGTTGCCGCCCGTCGTTGCAGCTCCGAGCCCGGCGCAAGGAACAGCGGTGGTCGCCTATGTCCAGGAAGGCGACCTTCGGGTATGGTCCGAAGCGACCGGTCAGACTCAGATCCTCATCGACGCCCGCGATGTGCTCCGGGTGGAACTGAGCGATGACGGCCAGCTGGCGGCGTTCGTGCGCCGATCGTACTTCGCCGCCGGCGGGATCGACAACAACGAACAATCCGCCCTGTGGGTCGTGGGCCTGGACGGCTCGAGCCCGCGCGAGCTGGTCTCGGCGGCAGAGCTGCGATCCAACCTGAACGCCGCCGAGGCCGACTCCACCGACTTCACGCAGCTGGAGTGGATCCCCAACAGCCATCGCCTGCTTTACAGCGGGAGCACCTACAGCGTCATTGGCCAAGGCGGTGTCCTGGGAGGCGTGTACATGGTGGACGCGGACAGCTCGGCTCGGGCGGAGCTCGCCCCGGCCGAGGCGAGCTCCGAGTTCGCGGCCTCGCCGGACGGGAGACACGTCGCGATGGTGACGCCGACCGGCCTCAGTTTCTATTCTTTCGAGGGCGGCCGCCTGCGTCGCGACTTGTTGACCTACCCGGCCACGGGCGTGCCCTTCGCGGTCACACCCTGGGGCGTCTGGACGCAGGATTCGAGCGCCTTCCTGATCGCGGCGCCGGACGAGACCGGGATCACCATCTGGCGTGTACCGGTGGAGGGCGGCCTGTCACAGGCGCTGATCACCGTTGACAATGCCAACCTCCAGGTGATCTTTGCGCCGGACGGTTCGGGTGCGGCGATGGTCCTTCAGGGCGCAACCGTTGAGCGCGTAGATTCCGCTCCTCCCCTCGCTCTCGGTGGACGGGGCGGGCTGTTTGCGCCGCGCTTCGCCGGTCGAGAGGTGGCATCAGCTACGTTCTTCGTCCCCCTTCCCGAGAACCTGGGCCCGCTCGCCACGCCACGCGATACCTTCGTTAACCTCCCGGTGTGGTCACCGGGGGGCCCGGCCTACGTGTTCGACGGCAAGAGCCTCAGGGAGTTCTACCCCATCTGCCCCAACGCCAGTCAGATGATCGAGGTATGTGGACCCGCCATCCAGATCCCTCTGGAATTCGGGGAGTTCGAGTGGGTCGACGGGAATCGATTCCTGTATGTCACCGGCCCGCGGCGGCAGCTCTATTTCGGCGACCTGGCAGGGGGCGCGACGCTGGTAGCCGAGGATCCTGCGAGCGTCGACGCCGTGGCGGCGACCTGCACGGATGATTCCGAGTTCGTCTCGGATGTGACGGTCCCGGACGGCACGACCTTCGAACCGGGAACGGTCTTCCGCAAGATTTGGCGTATCCGCAACAGCGGCAGCTGCACCTGGGATGAGGGATATCGGTTCACGTTCCTCTCCGGCAATCGGATGTCTGGGCCGCGCAGCACGCCGCTCGGGAGCCTGGATCGGAACCCTCAAAGTCCTCCCTTGTTCCCAACCGTTCGGCCCGGCGAGGAGATCGAGCTGTCCGTCACGCTGATCTCGCCCTCCGAGGAGGGAACCTACCTGGGGGAGTGGCAGTTGTTCGCCCCGGACGGGACGCCCTTCGGGGCCAGGCCATCCGTGGTTATCCAGGTTCCCTAGTCGAAGCAGCTACTGGAGGACCTCGCCACGAAGGAGGACAAGGTCGTGCCTGAGCAGCAGGAGCACAGCGTTCGAGGAAGGCGGGGGTTCTTCTACACAGTCTTCGGCGGCCTGCTGGCGGCGCTGGCGGGCTGGGGTCTCGGGCGCATTCCCCAGAGCGCCAGGAGCACCGCCGCAGACGACCCCGGGCCCGCCGCCCGACGAATCCAGGATCTCCGCGCTGGAGGCCGAGGTCGCGCGGCTGTCCGAACGGCTCGCCAGCGCAGGCGCCACCCAGCCGCTTGGTGAGCTTGAAGGTGGTGAGGGTGAGCGGGTCGTCTTCAAGAAGAGCGAACTGACCGTCACCAACCCGGAAGGCGTGCTGCTCAATCTGGTCGCCACCCGCGGCCATGTGGGGATCCGCTTCTACAAGGACTTCGATTTCGGAAACGAGCAGGTGACCAGCCCCTGGCACATGGGCTACATCGAGCGGGACGAGGGCTACCAGGGCCTCGCCATCCTGCGCGATTGGCGCTTCACCGCCGCCCTGTGGGATGAAGACGGCAAGCTCTCCCTGGGTAGGCTCGATCCCTATCCTCCAGGAAATCCGCCTGCCAGGGCCAGGGTCCACGTGCGGGGCACAGTGGATGAAGTCCAGACCCTGGTCGAGGCCAGCGCCGATCAGACCACCGACATCTTTCAAGTGGCGGGCCGGCAGGGGACGACGGACCTGGCAGTCAACGGTGCCGGGAACCTCGTGGTCGGATCGCTGGGCGACCCCAAAGCGGTCCTCCTGCACGACACGCAGGGCGGAGGCCCCTACGCGCTGAAGGTGACCAACGGGCAGCTCGTCCTGACCAGAGCGTAGTGCCGCACGCCCGGCCCTGACGAACAGGAGAGGATGCCATGAACAAGGACGTCCAACGGTTCCTGGATGGAGTTTCGGGTGAGCAAAGGCCGCTCTTCGAGCAGCTGCACACGCTGATCATGGGCCTGTACCCGGAACCCGAGGTCGGGATTTCATACGGCATCCCAACCTACAAGGCGAAGTCGGGGCGTGTGGGGCTGGGGCTGTGGAAGGGCGGAGTGACCCTCCACACCTACGGCGCCCGTGAGCTGGTCGAGGAGTTCCGCGCCCGCTGCCCGGCCTTCAAGACCACCACCGCCGGCATTGACTTCAGGGTCTCCGATAAGATCCCGCTCGCGGCAGTCAAGAAGGTCATCAAGCTGGCGATCGAGCGGCCGAGGCGCCGCTGAGCTCGACCGTACGTTACGGGCGGTCCACTTCCATGCCCGGATCTCGGTGGACGCTAGCCGGCCATTCCGGTAGACTGCCGGAATGAACGCGATGCCTCAGGTCCGTGAGACGGAGCGGGCGCACCTCGAAAGCGACGACCTGTACGAAGGGCTGCTCTTCCTTAGCGTGCGTACGACCGGGATCTTCTCCCGGCCCACTGGCCCGCCCATGCTCGGTGTGGCGCTCGCCCTCGCGCTCCTGGCGGGCTGCGCCCGAGTTGAGGAGCGAACCCCGACAGGCGCGCCGGCAGCTTCGGATTGGACCCCCCTCGTGCCCGCCGCGACCAGGAGCGAAGTCGCCACCTCGTCCCCCACCTGCATTCCCTCTGGCAACCAGCAGGCTATCAACGCGAAGCTCGTTCGAGCGGGGGATACGGCCGCGCTCTGCCCGGGGGCGGTGTTCGAGCTGACCGCCCCCGTCGTCTTCCGCGCGGATGGCCAACAGGTCTACACCGAGGGCTTCCCGACGGACGATCGCAGGGCGGTGCTGCGGCTCGCCTCCTCGAGCGTGACCACGGCCGTCCGGATGCTGGACCGATCCGACGTCGTGCTGAGCCACGTGATCGTGGACGGGAACCGGCCGAGCCTGGGCCCCGTGCGAGGCGATGCGCTCATCCTAGCCGGCGGATCGGCGTCGGGCCAGGTGATCCGCGATGTAAGGGCGCTCGAGACCCGGAGCTGGTCGACCATTCACCTCTTCGAGGGAGGGGCTCCCCGCTGCAGCGAGGCGCTGGTCGAGAACAGCGAGGTCGGCCCCGCCGGTCAGCCCGACGGCAGTTGGGCGGACGGTATCTCGTTGGCCTGCACCAACAGCGTCGTGCGGAACAACAGGATCATCGACGCCACAGATGGGGGGATCGTGATCTTCGGCGCGACCGGCTCCCTGGTCGAGGGCAATCTCATCCGGGCCGATAGCCGCACGCTTCTGGGCGGCATCAACATGGTGGATTACGGTCCTTACGATGGCGACTACTCCGGCACGGTCGTGCGCGGGAACGTGATCGACGCGGCGGGGGCGGTGATTCGAATCGGGCTGGGAATGGGCCATCGGGTGTGGGTCTGCTTCGAACCAAGCCAGGCGCTGCCCGACCCTACGATCTTCGGGGCCGTTGTAACCGAGAACACGCTGCGGGGCGAGCACATGCAGTACGGCTTCGCCGTCGACGGCGTCCGGGATTGGACCGTGACCGGAAACCTCGATCTCGCCACCCACTCCGGCATCCCGACGGTCGACTGCCGCGGCCAGGTCGCCTCGCCGCCGGCCGGATTTCAGGTTCACCGCTCCCGGGCGGACGGCAAGTTCCAGCCGGAGTTCGAAGAGGCCGATCTGGAACTGGCGCTCTGGGCGATCGCCGACCCCCGGCCCTAGACCAGCTGCCGGCGAGCCTGGGCGGCCGCTGCCGGCTACCGAAACCCTCACCAAAGTCTGTAGGTACGCTCAACTAGCTCACGTCGGGGCCACCGTCCTGCTGAATCAACCGCGCGGACTGACCGATATTCGTGCGACAATAGATCAATCCGGGGGTCAGGATGGATTGGCTCGTCAATCGCTACCAGATTGAACGGGAGCTCGGCCACGGCGGGATGGGGATCGTCTACCTCGCCAGGGACGCGGTGCTCGGCAGACCGGTAGCGATCAAGGTGGTCAGCGAGCCCAACCTGGATGCCAAGGGGCGGGAGCGCCTCCTGCGGGAGGCCCGCCTCGCCGCCCAACTCCACCACCCCAACATCGTCACGATCCACGACGCCGGCGAGGCCGACAGCACGGCCTTCATCGCCATGGAGTACATCGAGGGAAGGTCCCTCTACGCCGAGTCGCCGCGGGAGCTGCCCGAAATCATCTCGATCGCGGTTCAGCTCTGCGAGGCGTTGGCACATGCCCACCGCCAGGGGATCGTCCATCGGGACCTCAAACCGGAGAACATCTTGATGACTCCCGAAGGCACGGTCAAGCTGACCGACTTCGGGCTGGCCACCTCGCTCGGCTATCGCATCACCAGCGACGGAGTGATCGCGGGAACGGTCTATTACCTCGCCCCGGAAGTGTTGCAGCGCCAGCCGCTTGACGGACGGGCCGATCTGTACGCCTTGGGCGTCCTGCTCTATGAATGGTGCACCGGCCACGTGCCGTTCGATGCCAGCGAACCGCTGGCCATCATCACTCAGCACCTGTTTACCCCGGCGGTGCCGCCTCGGGCAAGAGCCCCTCACCTGCCGCAGGCGCTGGACGAGCTCATCCTGCGCTTGTTGGCGAAGTCGCCCGCTGACCGCCCCGCCTCGGCCTCCGAAGTTCTCGATATCCTGCGGGCTCCTGACCTGTTGCGGCCGACCGTTCAGACCCAACCGGAGGTCCCTGCCCTGGAGCGGATCGGCCGCGGGCGACTCGCCGGCCGGGAGCCGGAACTCCAGCGAGCGCGCAACCTGTGGGGAAAGGCCCTGGGTGGAAAGTGCCAAACGCTTGTGCTCAGCGGAGAGTCAGGCATCGGCAAGACCCGCCTGGTGCGGGAGCTGATCGCCCAGGCGGAGATCAGTGGGGCGCGGGTGCTGCAGGGCCTGAATGATCCCCAGCTCGGGCAGCCTTTCGCGGCGTTCAAACAGATCCTGCGCGCCGCGCTTGAAGGCCGGACGGGATTGCTGGCCTCCCTGCCAGAGTTTGTCACGGCCGACCTGCTCTCGCTCGTCCCCGAATACCAACGGGATTTTCCGGACCTGGAGGTCCGTCCGCCGGTGGGCGCGCCGCACGAACAGCATCGCCTTTTCGAAAGCGTGGCCGTCCTGTTCGCGACGCTGGCCGAAGAGCAACCGATGCTGGTCGTCATCGAGGACGCGCACTGGGCTGACAGCGGCACCCTTCAGCTGGTCCGGCACCTCGTGCAGCAGATCCGGGAACGGCCCGTCTTGTTTGTGCTCACCTATCGCCCGGGCGACGCGCCGGCCGATGTAGCGCTGCAAACCATGCTGCTCGGTTTCCAACGCGACCAGCTCGCCCAGCACATCGAACTCGCTCGGCTCACCCGGGAGCAGAGCGAGGCGATGCTGGAGGGAATTCTTGGGCAGGAACTGGCCCCGGACCTGGTCGAGGAGCTCTATCGGGTGACGGAGGGCAACCCCTTCTTCATTGAAGAAGTGTGCAAGGGCCTGGTCGAGAAGGGGCGGCTGGTGTACCGGGACTTCCACTGGGAGGTCCGAGGCAAACAGGCGCTTGGGATCCCGGCCAACGTGCGGATCGCGATCGAAAGCCGAATCCAGGGTCTGCCGGAGGAAACCTGCCGGGTGCTTGAGGCGGCGGCAGTGCGCGGTCGGGAATTTGAGCTGGAAGTGATCCGCCGGGTCGAGCAGATCGAGGAAGGTCCGCTGGCCGAGGCGCTCAAGGTCGCCGAACAGGCCCAGCTCATCGAGGAGGCACCCACCGAGGACGGCCGTCGTTTCAGCTTCACTCACAACCTGATCCCGGCGGCCATGCTGGAGGGGATGCCCCTGGCCCGCCGCAAGTCGATTCACGCCCGGCTGGCGCCCGTGCTGGAAGACTCCAGTCCCGGCGAATACGAGTCGCTTGCCCATCACTACCGCGCCGCCGGAGAGCCGGACAGGGCCATCGGATACCTGCTTCGGGCCGGCGAGCGGGCGCACGCCCTCTATGCCTGCCGGGAGGCGATCGGGCACTACTCCGAGGCGCTCAGCCTGGAGCGGGAGCAGGACCAGCCCGAGTTGGCGGCCCGCACCCTGCTCCGGCTGGGGCTGGTGTACTCGGCCGATTTTCAGTTTGACCGGGCCCAAGAGGCCTACCAGCAAGCTTTCGACTTGTGGGAGCGGGCCGGCGGGTGGCAGGAGCCGGCGATGGCTGAAGGCCGGCCGGCAATGCTGCGTTTCGCGGTGGACAGCCCGGCCAGCATCGATCCCGGCTTAGCCGGCGACGATGTGGCGGCATTCGTGGTGGGTCAGCTCTTCGAGGGCCTGCTGGAGTTGGACGAAGCCGGCGGGGTCGTTCCCGCCCAGGCCGCCCGCTGGGACGTCTCGCCGGATGGGCGGCGCTACACCTTCGTCCTGCGGAAGGGCCGCAGTTGGAGCGACGGCCGGCCCCTCGGTGCTGGTGACTTCGAGTATGCCTGGAAGCGGAACCTCTCGCTCGGCGCGCAGTTCCCGGCGGCGCTGCTGCTGAACAACCTCGAGAACGCGTCGCGGGTCGCGGCAGGGGAACTGGATGCCAGCCAGCTAGGCGTGAAGGCGCTCGACGAGCACACGCTTGTAGTCCGCCTGTCTACCCCGGCCGCGTACTTCCCGCTGGTGCTCACCCACCCCGTGACATACCCGCTGCCGCGGTGGGTGGTCGAAGGTGTCCGGCAACCGTGGACCGACCCCGCCATCCTGGTCGGAAATGGCGCCTATCGGCTGACGCAGTGGGCCGCGGGTGAGGGCCTGGTCCTCGAGTGGAATCCGCAGTACCGCGGGCTGGCCCGCGGGAACGTCGGCCGAGTGCAGGCCCCGCTGATCGATGGCTACGCGGCCCAACTCACGGCATTCGATCAGGGTTCGCTCGACGGGGTCAGTCTGATGATGGCGGGTCCCGCAACCGTCGCTCAAGTCCGGGCCAGCTACCGGCGCGAGTTCCGGCTGACACCGCTGCTCTCGACCCTTTACCTGGCCTTTCGGTTGGATCGGGCGCCCTTCGATGACCACCGGGTGCGCACCGCGTTCGTGCAAGCCATCGATCGAAGGGCCTTGATCGAGCACGCCGGGGGAGTCCACTATCGGCTGGCGGATGGGGGGTTCCTTCCGCCTGGAATGCCTGGCCACTCGCCGGCCATTGGAATTGGCTTCGACAAGGAGGCTGCACGGCAGGCCTTGGCGCAGGCTGGATATGAAGGAGGAGCAGGGTTCCCGGAGATCGAGCTCGTTTACTCAGGGGATCCGGCGAGCCATCTAATGCCGGCCACGTTGCAGAGCCAGTGGAGACAGGTGCTGGGGGTCGAGGTGGTGGCTCGCAGGCTGCCATGGGCCGAGTTCATGGATCGTCAGGACCACGACCCGGCGCAGATCACGATCAGCGGCTGGTCCGCCGACTACCCGGACCCTGACAGCATGCTGCGAGTGCTCTTCCACAGCCGGGAGGGATTAAACCCGATCCGCTGGAGCAATGCTGAATTCGATGGGTTGACCGAGCAGGCCGCCCGGATCGCCGACCGGAAGAAACGGATCGAGCTCTACCAGCAGGCCGACCGGATCCTGGTGGCCGATGAGACGGCAATTATGCCCTTGAGCTATGCTCAGGGGAGGCAACTGGTGAAGTCGTACGTAGAACTCCCTCGCATTCCGCCATCACTGTTACGGCTGAAGCACGCGGTCGTGCGGCGAGGGACGAGTGTGGGTCCGAATGCCGCCTAGCGGCGGCGCCAAGTCAAAGGAAGGCGAACATGGTCGGTGAGGGGAGCAGCGAGAGCGGGATGGGTGGTGAAGGAGGGGAGATGTCGCAGCAAGCGGAGAGTGGTCGCGTCAGGGCGTGGGTAATGGCGAAAGCGGACGATCCGGCCAAGGCCGCAAAGAACCTGTGGGAAGAAAAAGAAGGGGGCGATAAGAAACATATGATTGTCCGGGCGGACGTCGTAAGAGGCGCTGGTCCCAAGAACATTGTCGTGCCGGTGGACGCGGCGGACGAGGGCGAGCTACAGGACGCGGTGATTATCATAAAGAACGAAACCGATGACAATTCGCCAACCCTCGTCAGAGTGACCAAGCTCTATCCAAACCCACCGGGCGGAGGGCGCGATCCATCGCCCGACGAGGACCAGATCGTGGGGAGGAATGCGTGGGGCTAGCCCCGGCTTAGGCCCCGCTCGAAACCTGGTTCAGCACCCCAGGACGCGCAAGGCTCTGAACGCGAACATCTGTCGATGGTGGCCTTGCCGGGTCGCTCAATCCATTGAAGCGAGCCGGGGAGCCTTCGGCTCAATCCATTGGGCCGTCAGCCTGCCCCTGACTCATGCTCAGGGGATGCAGTTGAGGACGGCCTAGGTAGAGCTGCTGTGCAGGCCGGCGCCGTAATTCAGCTGAGGCCCGCGGCCTATCGGCGCGCCCAGGCCGTGGATCCGATTGCCGCCCAACCGCGGCGCCGAGTCAAAGGAGACGAGAATGATTAGTGGAGGGATGAGCGAGAGCGCGATGCCCGGCGGAAGGCGGGCCCGCGCGCAGGCAGCGCCCGAGCGAGTTCGGGCGTGGGTGTTGGCGAGGGCAGCGGACGCGCCTCAGGCGGCCGAGGCGCTGTCGGCCTACTTTGACCAGGGGGGTGACGATTATGTTCTCGTTCGGGCCGACGTCGTGGAGGGCGAGGCCAACCTGATCGTGCCGGTGGACGCCGCGAACCAGGCGGCGCTGGATTCGGTGGTCGCCATGATCCGAGATGCGACCGGCGACAGTGCGCCTTCCGTCGCCAGAGTGCTTTCGCACAACCCCGACCCTCCCCATCGGTCGCATACATTCGTGACCCCAGGCGAGCTTGATCGGGACCCGGTCGACGAGTACTCGCCTCCGGGCCGGCACCCGAAGAGCCCGGGGAGGAACGGCTGGGGATAAGCTCTCGCGGCCTGGTTGAGTCGGGAGCCTGCGGAAGGCTAATCGGGGCACCGGGTGCCTTGGACTTGCCGGTCCTTTCCGGCGAGGTTCACGCGGCAGATTGAGCAGCAGCACCAAGGCTGGTTGCTCAAGAGCATCGTAGGCCTGGTCGCGCCGTCCAACCTCGGACTGAGCCCTCGCTGACCGATACCCCCGACCTCTCCGGACGGCTCGCTCCCCTAGGACCAGGGTACCGAAAACTTTAAGGTAATTCACCCCTTTGGGGGTTGGCGCGCGCTTACCCGCGTGCTACAATCCCGCCCCCGTGACCCGAACATCTGGCGGAATTTGCCGGCCGCCAATCACATCTGGCTCGAACTAAAGTTCGGGGGGGCGCCTCGCAGAATGCACTGTC
>Ga0214473_10005645_pt1 | contig 14968 bp, 19 predicted proteins | sample RVTome_7_FD_203509 | JGI IMG/M metagenome (GOLD analysis project Ga0214473, IMG submission 203509) | Soil microbial communities from uranium-contaminated site in the Upper Colorado River Basin, Wyoming, United States - RVT98D197 | ecosystem: Environmental > Terrestrial > Soil > Contaminated >... | reverse complement strand
CCTCCCTCAATACCAAAACATCTGATTGGGCTAACTGGGATGATACCTATCGATATATTCAGGACAAGAACACGGCGTATGAAACATCCAATTTACAGTATGAAAGTCTGGAAAATCTGGACATAGACATCATGCTGTTTTACGACAAACAGGGAACGCTGGTGTATGGAGCTGATATACATGAGAAGAATGGTGTTCTTGGTCCGCCTCCCAAGGGACTTCTTGATCATTTTGAAACCCACAAGGCGCAGATTATTCCATCAGAACAATGGACAGACCGCAAAGGGTTGCTTCTTATTCCCGAGGGCATGATGAGTGTCAGCATACGGCCTATTCTGAACTCCCAAGCAGAAGGACCGGCGCGGGGAACGCTCATATTCGGTAAATACTTGGATACTGCGTACATTACTCACCTGCAGGAGCTTACCCATGTGTCCTTTGCTATTATTCCGATAACACAGAAAGGCGTGCAAGAAGAACTGCTTCATGGCTTTACTCCCGATGTTATTTCCGAAACCGATGTTCTCATACATGAGCAATCACCCGAAGAAATCATGGGGTTTCTGAAAATGCGAGATATCCACGATGAGCAAATTCTTGTGCTGTCGGTTACCACTGCGCGTGCCGTATTTGCCGTAGGTTTACGAAGTGTTGCAATATTCGCCTGGTTTATCGTGCTGTCATTTCTGGGATTTGGCGTATTGGTGTATATTGTGCTGAATCGTACGGTCCTCAAAAAAATTATAACCTTCACACAGTCGGTACAAGCAATCGGGAAATCCAAAGAATTGACTGCCCGTTTTCCCGTTGCGGGAGATGACGAACTTGCGACACTTGCAGGGAGCATCAACGGGCTTCTTGACGAGATAGGAAAAATGCGGATAGAAGAAAATGAGCATCTAAAGACGCGGGAAGATGAATTGAAAAAACACGCCGAAGAAATGAAAAAGCACACGGATGAACTGGAAAAACTCAATACACTCATGGTGGGAAGGGAGCTGCGGATGGCGCAGCTCAAAGCTGACTATGAACGACTGAAGGCAGAGCTTGAACAAGTAAAAAGCCATGCCGGTACTGGCTAAACCGGTTTATGTACAAACGGTTGTTTGTTCTTCAGAAAGGAGAACATATGAAAAAAAGTTGGTTTATGGTTCTTGGATTTTTGATAGTTCTGGCGGGTGCTGTTGGTCTTCTGCGCTCCGGCAAATTTCCGGTAGGTATAGTACAGCGCGGAAATGCGGATACAGACGCAGTGGGACAGAGAGGAAAACTGATCGTCGGAACGGACGCGACATATCCGCCCATGGAGTCAGTTGATGCGAACGGAGCGGTCATAGGATTTGATGCGGATATCATCGCAGAGGTAGCCAAAGAGATAGGTGTACCGTTGGAATTAAAAAATGTCGAATGGGACGATCTGTTTGCAACGCTCAAGCGCGGAGATATTGATATGGCAATTTCATCCATCACCATCACCCCGGAGCGCAGCAAGGAGATGTCTTTCAGCAATCCCTATATGAATGCGGGCTTGACTGCGGTATTTCGGAAGGCAGACACCGGCATCGAAACAGTTTCGGATCTGAAGGGCAAGTTCATCGGCGTTCAGATAGACACAATATCGCAAGGGGAAGCTCTGAAGGTGACCGATGATGCCAAAGTCAAACGGTATAAGGACTATGATCCGGCTGTAGCAGATTTGAAAGCAGGGCGAATAGAGGCGATTTTCATTGATTTTCCGCCCGGAGCATACATCGTTCAGAAAGACCCGTCTCTCACGATGTTCCCGGAGCCGTTCACGTCGGAGTTTTACGGCATAGCAGTGGCCAAGGGGAAAGAGGGTTTACTTGTTCCTATAAATAAGGTCATTGCATCAATGAAACAGTCGGGCCAATATGACGCTATTAAAAAGAAGTGGCTCACCAGATAAGATGAACGGATACGATGCCATGGAAAAACGGGGTATTTTCAGTATTTCGACAAAAATACTGCTCATCATTCTTATTCTCGGGCCGCTTGTGGTCGTAGGAACGATAGCTGTGAGCGTCAGAACGCAGAACACTTTCTTCCGGGAAGTTACAAAAACAAACGTACAGGCACTTGCACGATCCCTTGATACGTCCATATCGAAACAGGATATACAGGATCAAAATACACTTCAGGGAAAACTTTATAAATTTATCCTCAACAGCCCCGATGTTCTGCGGGTGAGTTTTGCCGTTTTCGAGGGCGGTGCAATGAAAACCATCGCGTCTACGGACGTGAATTTGATCGATACCATGGCCGATGCACAGAACAAACAGGCGTACGATACGGATGGAACGGTCGTATCAGACAGGGTGGTACAGGGAGAATCGTATCTTTTCGTTGTTGCTCCGGCGCACATTGCCGGTCAGACGGTCGGGACGTATGAACTGTTGGTTTCGACCCAACTGAGCGATTCCCTCATCCGGAAACAGACATATGTATACGTCTCGCTTGCCGTTGTCGGAATATCCGTCTTTCTCCTGTTTGTCTATGTTTTTCTTCATTTCTGGCTTATCCGACCGCTCCAGGTCTTCATCAAGAGCGTTGATGTCATCGGCAAAGGCGAGCTCAATCATGTTGTCCCTATCCGTTCCCGTGATGAAATCGGACAGTTAGCTACCGCATTCAACTCAATGACACAAAAACTGCGCGATTCCTATGAGCATTTGGAGTTGAAAGTGAAAGAAAAGACAAAAGAACTGGCAGAGCGCATTGAAGCGCAAGAGAAGCAGAATCGCCTGTTGTCTGATACTAAAACCGCAATGCTCAACCTTCTGGAAGACGCGCGGCAGCTGGAAGTTGACTTGCGCGTTGAGCGGGATAAAGCAAGTGCCATTATTTCCGCTATCGGCGACGGTGTCGTCGTATTGGACAACGCGTATCGCGTGACGCTCCTTAATCCTGCGGGCGAGACATTGCTGGATGTGCCGTTTTCCAAAGCCAACGGAAGGTACTGGAAAGACATCATTACCGTACTGCAGGGCGACACACCACTCCCTTTTGACCAATGGCCGGTAGCGGAAGCTGTGCGTGAAGGGAAAGTCCGTACATACGGACTGGAGAAAGATTTTTATTACCTCACTGCCGGCGGCAAGCGATTTCCTGTGGCTATTGCCACAGCACCGCTTAAAAGCAAAGAGGGAACCGGCGCGGTGGTCGTTTTTCGCGATATCACGTCCTCGCGGGAGGTCAAGGAACGCATCGAACGGGAAGTCACAGACCGGACGAAGGAATTGGAAGAGAAAAATAAAGCGCTCATGCTTGCCCAGCAGCAGATTAGTGAAGGCTGGTTGCAGCTGCAGCGCGAGAAAGCACGATTGACGGCCTCCATCAATAGCCTGTCTTTCGGTTTTATTTTGACCGATCCGGAAGGGAATATCCTCATGACCAATTCGGCTATAGAACGCATTACAGGTAGTCGTCGGGACGACCTCAAGCACATCAAGCAACTGGAGGCACTCCTGGCGCCTTCATTTGACCTTCATGCACACCTTGAGACGAGCCTGAGAGAGCGGCGTGCTACCAACGTAGCGGATGTTCTGTTTGGCGCAAAGCACCTGCGCATTTTTATGGCGCCCATTCTCCTTTTTACCGTGAAAGAGGAGCATATCGGTACGGTTATATTGGCAGAGGATGTTACGGAAGTTAAGGCTATGGAGCGCTCCAAAGATGAATTTTTCACCATTGCTTCCCATGAACTCCGAACGCCGCTGACTGCCATACGCGGTAATACGTCGATGCTCAAGGAGTACTACGGCGGAAAAGTCAACGATCCCAGCTTCACGGAAATGATAGATGACATCCACGCTTCAAGCGTCCGTCTCATAGAACTGGTCAACGACTTTCTGGATGTGTCGCGGCTTGAACAGAAACGGATGGCCTTTGCCCGAACACCATTTGACATACGTGTGCCCGCAGGGGAGGTGTTCAAAGAACTTGAGACAACCGCAAAAGAGAAAGGCATCGCGTTTACCCTGTCTTCACCTGACGAGCCACTATTGGCTTTTGCGGACCAGAACAGAACCAAACAAATACTTATTAACCTGGTCGGGAATGCCATAAAGTTTACGCATAAGGGTGAAGCAAAAATGGTCATAGCGAAAAAGGACAATACCATCGAGATATCCGTGTCGGATACCGGCATCGGCATAGCACCGGCCCAGCAGGGCCTTCTGTTTCACAAATTCCAACAGGCAGGCGAGAGCACATTCACCCGCGACGCGACACAGGGAACAGGGATGGGTCTTTACATCTCAAAGCTTCTGGCTGAAGGGATGGACGGCAGCGTGCGGTTGGTATCCTCATTACCCGATATGGGTTCAGTATTTACGCTGACACTTCCGACCGAAACTCCTTAGTGTGAAACACGCGTCCGGCACACACTGATACTAGGAAAGATTTTTTTTCACGAAAGCAACGAGTTGTTGGGGGGTGGTATCCGCTTTGGTTATGCACGCATGGGCTCCCAAGGTCAATCCCTGTTGGATAATCGCGTCTCCTGCAAGATTGGTCATGAGCATAATCGGGCCGTTGGCTTGCGCCGGAGGGTTTTTCTTGAGCGCAGTGATAACATCCAACCCATCAAGCTTTGGGAGCATGACATCCAGAAGAATGAGCGCCCATCCGCCGCCTTGTGCTTTTTTGAGTCCGGATTCGCCATCGACGGCCGTCTCGACGCGGTATCCGGCGTTTTGGAGAATGGTTGCGTATAACTGCCGCGTGGTGGCATCATCTTCAATAAGGAGTATCGGGCGTGTTTGGGCAGTCATAATATTAGTATTCCAAGGTATGAGTCCTCTGTCAACCGGAAGGAAGCGTGAATGTAAAAATGCTTCCTTTGCCCGGTGTTGAAGATACGCGCATTGTTCCGCCGTGTAAGTCTACGATTTTCTTTACGATATACAACCCCAACCCTGTCCCTTGTGTTTTGGGAATTGTCGCAAGTGTCGTATCAAGTCTGCCGAATTTGGTAAATAATTTGGGAATATCAGCTTTCGCTATGCCGATTCCGTTATCGTTCACGGAGGTTTCCACCCGCGCGTCCTTTTTGCGGTGTTCTACGGTCACAGAACCGCCAACAGGCGTGAATTTGAGCGCATTGGAGACGAGATTCATAACGACTTCACGGATCCTGGTTTTATCAGCCTGTATCCAGAGGGGCATGAGCTGTTTGGCGTTCAAAGTTATGCGTTTGGCAGCTGCCTGCGCCTGCATTTCCGTGATGACTTCGCGGGATAACGCCCGTATATCCATTTTTTCCGGCATCAACTTCATCCTGCCGGATTCTATCTGAGAGACGTTGAGCAGATCATTGATGAGCGCTACAACGCGCTCGGTGGACATGTTTATTTGATTCAGTTGTTGTACGACGAGGGCACTCAATTTCTGTTTCTTCTGCTCGTCCAGAAGGAGCCAGACATACCCTCTGATGGCGGTTAGGGGAGTGCGCAGTTCATGGGATGCAAGCGCAATAAATTCATCCTTCAGTTTGTCAAGTTCTTTGAGGTGCAGATTCGCCAAGCGCAGGTCAGCGGTAGCGATTTTAACTTTTTGACGCAATGTGTCAGCAAACTGTTTGATTTGTTCATAACGGGTTGAGTTCTGTAAAGCAACAGCAAGCTCCGGCGCGAGTATCTGGAGCAAAGTAATGTCCTGTGAAAAATAGATGTCATCGGATGCTTTCTCACCCAAGAGGAGATAGCCTACCATGTCACTTCCGACAACGAGTTTGACGAATACCGCCAGATGATGCTTCTCAAATATTGCTTTGAGGGACGGGTCTTCCAATTCGCTGGATACGAGGAGCGGTTGTGTCGCGGATGCGATACGTCGAAGAATTGCGGGTTCAAGGGGCGGGGAATGCTGGGCATTGACACAGGCGACATAGGAATGTGGCTTGCCGGCAAGCACTATCGCGGCACATGCGGGTTTCAGGGTTGTTTGCAAAATAGCAAGAATGCGATGTGCCAGATCCTTCTGGTCCAGCGTTCCGGCCATGGCACGGGACAATTCCAGAACCGTCGCGTCCGTTTCGTAGGATGACTGGAAAAAGAGCCGCTTGACACTTCGTTCCAGAAATTTCTGAAGCGGGACGAAGGTAACCGCAATTACCAAGGCTGAAAGAAGCGAAGTGGTGACCACTTGCGGTACGGTTTGATTCTTTGCGAGCATTGCTGTCGTCAGAAACAGCGTGAGGCCGTAAATACTCGTGAGAAACAGAAGCAGCAGGAGATATACGGTGTATTTGGCTACAACTTTGCGGATGTCCAGGAGCCGGTGGCGCACAATTGCATACGCAATGATGGCTGCCATAGGGAATGAGAATAACGGACCAAGCGCGATCAGACGGTAATTTCCGAGCCATGGCAGTATGACGTTGGGCATGACCGCACCGACAACAGGAAAAAGAATTGCGATAAATACATATTGCAATTGCGTTCTGATGAGCCCTTTACTTGTTTGATAGCGCCGCAGGAGATGATAGAACCCCCATCCCATAAATACGAAATAGTAGACCATCCAGGGAAAATATATCCATCCGAGCTCAACATGCCATCCGTATGCGGTCGGAATGAGCGTCCGTATCCACCAGTCGGTATAAAACAACGCAACCAGAAAGATGCTTATGATACCCCATGTGAGAACTACATAGGGGAATGGAGGGAGATGCTTATGCGTAAAAATGTATGAGAATAAAAGAAAAACAGACGGAACAAGAGTACCGGCAATATAGACAGTGCGATCCCAGAGCAACGCAGATTCAAGCGTTGGGGAAAGACGGAAAAAGGATATGGCAACACCCCAAAAGACCGATAACAGGAGGAGAATCGCAAACGATTTATTGACGGGGTTTTTCGTATCGCGCACGAAAACGACCAAGGCAAGGTATGCGGTTGCTGCAGCCAGTGCCTGCAGAAATATGTCTAAAATAGGCAGGTTCACACAAAAAACCCCGTTCCTTTTACGGGCGCGAAATGTTCAGACTCACCGTTTGACCGTGCAAGAGCTCGGTCTCCCGCACACGGTATCCGGCCGTTTCGAGTGTATCTATTATCTCACCCGGGTCCCAAATCGGCAGGTGTTCGCGTACCGCCATGCCGTGGAGCGTTGCACCTTTGAATGACCGGATGTCTTTGATAGCCTGACGTATGCGGTTGAGCTTTCCCGGTCTTGACTTCAAATCCTGTTTCACCTCTTCGATATAAAATTTGCGAAGTCTCGAAGGATCGAATTTCGGGTTGAGAACGACAACCGTCGCATCAGTAGGAAGGCCAAACCGGCTGCCGGCATCGAACAAATCATCCATCTCCCGCAGCAGTGTAGAAAGTGGGCCGTACTGCCCGTAGACTTTTGCTCCCCGCAGCCGCTTTATCCTTGATCCGGCTTCCGGCAGATGTTTGCCGATTATCGCCTTGAGATTTCGCGTCGTGTCCTTGACGGCAGAATAGCCATAGAAATGATCGGTTCCAGCTTCTCGAAAACTATTGTCTGTTGCCCAGAGTATGCTTCCGGGATTACTGTCGATAAGCAGATACCCGAGTTTCGCATCCGGTTGATGACGAACTGCTTCTTTTACATTCCATGATACTTGCGCGCCCCATCCGCCGGCCAGATCTACGATAAAATCACCGTTCCTGGGGGCGATGCTTTCGGCGATACTTTGCCGCAAGCGGAAAGCCTCCAGGGTTGTTTCATAGGGGCCGCCCGGACTTCGGATATCAACGGTTGCCGGCAGTTGCCAGAGAGCCATTTGGTGCGGTTCGAGTAAACCCCACAGGAGACTCGCTTCGTCCGACGGCAGGCTATCGAGCCGTTTGGTCAGCTCACCCGGATTTGGTGCGGTGTGTTTGGCGAGCGCATGTTGCAAATCTGCTGAGACGGGCGGCGCAAACAACGGGCGGGCTTCTGGTGATTTGGACATGGGAACCTCCTTAGGGCGGCAAGCTGCGTATTTGCTTTATAGTGCCAGAGGGTAGTGTAAATGTCCATAAGGAAGATGCTCTAGGATATTGCGTTTCACTCCGCAAGGTGTATGCTTAAAGTATGCCGAAGATCCTCATCGTCGAAGATGATCCTCTCATGGGCCGCATGTATCAGAAAGTATTTTCTTTTGAAAAATATGAAACGGAGCTGGCAACCGACGGTGAGGAGGGGTTAGTGAAGGCAAGAAGCGCCAAACCGACCCTCATACTTCTGGATGTCATGATGCCTAAGCTCAACGGGTTGCAGGTATTGGAGCGGCTAAAAGCAGACCCCGAAACCAAGGCAATCCCTGTTGTGATTTTGACGAATCTCGCCGGTACGCAGGATGCTGAAAAAGCGCTTGCCATGGGAGCTGTCAAATACATCATCAAGAGCGAATACGAGCCTAAGCAGGTTACCGCCATGGTGAAAGAGATACTGGCGGGTTATACGAGAAACGACGTACCGTCTGCTGCTCCCGTAACTATAAAATAAAACAAGCCCTTTGTGCCCACTTGTAAAGCCCGTGACGGTGTGGTACATAGATAATTACTGTCCGTTGTTATGTCTGCCCCTTTGACAGTTCCCGTATGAAAAAAATAGGACGATTTTTTCAACACATTTTCTTCAGCGGCCCCGTACCGCTTGCACCGATTCTGGGTATCATACTTATCACGGTTTCCGTTGTTGCGCTGGTTGTCAAAAATAATCCGCGTATCCTCGGTTTGGGATCGGAGGGAAGTCCGCAGCAGGCCGGAACGGTCGCCTCCGAAGAGGAGGTCAAAGTACTTATAGAGAAAGTGGGCCGGCTTGTTCTTCTGCCTGACAGCGAAACACCCACGGTTGCAACGGTTACGGACATCGCGCAAATAAGAAACCAGCCGTTTTTCCAAAACGCTCAAAACGGCGACAAAGTACTCGTCTATACCCAGGCGAAAAAAGCATATCTCTACCGGCCGACCATTGACCGGCTCATTGATACCGCGCCGGTCAATCTCGGGACGCAGTCGGCCGTAGTTGCCGGCAGTACGGCGCCCTCAGGCGCTCCCCAGGCACATACACCGACGCCTGCCTTGACTCTTACGCCAGCTCCGACGGGTGTAACCGTTTCTAATCCGAAAGTCATTTTATATAACGGAACCCAGACCACGGGACTGACACGGCGCTATGAGACCGAACTCAAAGCAAAAGTTCCCGGAGCTACGGTCGTCGACCGGGATGTTGCCAAGAAAAAGGACTACACAAAGACCCTTATTATTGACTTGAGCGGGACTAAGAAAGCTGCAGCCCAGTCCCTAGCACAAACGCTGGGAATAGCAGTTTCGGATATGCCCGCAGGGGAGACAGCCTCAGGATCGGCAGAATTCCTCATTATCGTCGGAGCAGATAAAGAAACATAGCCTCCTTTGCACTTTATATCCTTTGAGATAGTTTTATTCTTTATCAGATATCTATTGATATATAAAGATATCTATAGATAATCTTTGTTTCTTTACTATATCTATTGATAATCTTTCTGAGGCTAAATGCGTAGGAAACTATAGGCTTTGCGTAGGTAGGTATTCCGGTTTGTAGAATCCAGTTTTTTACAACCAATTTCAAATATCAAATATCCTGCCTTGCCGGCAGGCAGGCAAATATCTAAGATTTTGGATATTGGGTTAAGGATAAAGGATTAGATATCCCATATCCAAAATCTGACATCTAAGACCTAATCTCCAATCTCCAACATCCCTCTCACGCCTTTGTATAGTACACCGAGCGGCCTTTTCCGTGAGAAAACAACAGTCCCATGGTTGCAAGCTTGGAAAGATCCCGGGAAGCGGTTATCTGGGATATTCGAAACATCTTTTGCACCTTGCGGTTTGTTATTGAGCTGTCCGGCGCTTCCAGAAGAGAGAGCACCTGTTTCTGCCGGTCATTGAGTTCCCAAAATACGGACGGAATATCGGTATGGGACCGGTTGGATTCAATGTCAAGAATCGTTTTTTCCAGCTGTGCAGTGATTCCTTTGGCAACGTACTCCAGCCAGACGGTATAATTTCCGTTTTTGAAACACTCGGATTGGATTTGGCGCGTTGCACCCGCGTCTTCCTGCCAGAATTCTTCCATAACAATAAGTCCCCGGCAGTCATATCCGGCTTTGTAAAACAGAAGGTACATGGCGAGGTTAGCGAGCCGTCCGTTGTCAAGGGACAGCGCATCGTTGGCTGCCAGGTATGCCCGCAGGGCTGACCCGCTGACAATCGGGTTTTCGGCTTGTGCTTGGAGGTAATCCAACACGTGTTTGATGGCGGATTCCTGGCCGGCAACTACCCGCAGCAACCCGCGCAGCTCGGTTCTGGCGTAGAGGATATCGCTCAAGGTACTGATAACCCGAAACGAAACGGAACGGGGATTGACCAGCCACTCCTGTCGGATAAAGTCCATTGCCTGTTTATAGTGTATGGCTTCCAGTTCTTTGGCTGATATCTTTTTGGGATTGGGCAGAGCGAACAACTTGATAATTTCCGCTTTGGGCAAGGGTTGGGGAGAGGCGGCGAGCGCCCAGTACGTGCGGGCGACCGTTGCTTCCCAACGCATGCGTGTTTCGGTTTTGGGCGAAATGGGGGTCGTGAGAATCTGGTGCCGAAGCGTTTCTATGCGGTTGAGTGACTCCCGAAGTTCCGTGGATATGGAATATGCGATGTTGAGCATGGATTTTTCCTAATCTTATCGTTTCTTATCAAAATGTCAAATTGTATACATACGTGTTGCACACGGAAACATTTTGTTATAGCATGGGGGACACATTACTAAAGGAGTATTCTATGGCATTTCACGATGATAAACTGTGGCAAGCGGCATACGTTAGCGCGCTTGATGTTGTTGACGCATCAGACACGGGTGAGGGCAACGTTGTCATGAGGAAAGCTGCAAAAGCGTCCCTCAAAGTGTTGACAACCATTGCTGATGGACTGTCGCGCCGGGACAGACGGGAGAAAGAAATGAAATTGCGCGACAGCGTCGGACTGATTGCTGCTACCCGCAGTCTGTTGTCCGTTGCATGGGCACAAAAGACCATAACGGATGCACAATTTGGGACGCTGGACGGCGCTTACGAAGCGCTTTCCAAACAAATAAACCGCTAGACAAACCACGGAACCTTCCTGCATACTGAATAAGGATTGAGGGTTGGATGTTAGATATAGGATGCTGGATGTTTGGTAGCTGAGTGAAATCCAATATCCTTTGCCCAATATCTAATATCTAACTTTCCAACATCCAAATTCATGAAGATTTTCATAGGTTCGGACCACCCCAGTAGAACGCTTGCCGTTCGCGAGGTCTACGTCCTCGCCTCACGGTGTCGCGTCTACGGGGCAAGCAGGGATATATCATGAATGTATATATCGGTGCGGACCATCGGGGGTATACATTGAAAGCAAAACTCATGGCGTGGTTGGGCCCCATGGGACACGCTGTCACTGACTGCGGTAACTATGCGACGGATCAGGATGATGATTACCCGGATTTTGCTTTTGCTGTAGCTGGAAACGTTGCGGTTGACGGAGAATCGCGGGGCATCCTCATATGCGGATCGGGGGTTGGTATGACGATCTGTGCCAATAAAATTAGCGGCGTGCGGGCGGTTACCGGTACCGGAGCGGAACAGGTTCGTTTAGGCCGGCAGGAAGACAACACGAACGTGCTGACGCTTGCGGCCGACTGGACGAGCGAGGAAAAGGCGAAGGAGCTTGTCAATGTGTTTCTCAATACTGACTTTGTCCCGATGGAACGGTACGTGCGGAGGATTAAGAAGATAGAAGAGAAGGAAGCGGGAAGCAAACGATAATTCCAAAGTTCAAATGTCAAATCAAGCACAAAATCCAAATGTCAAAACATGTAATATTTGAATTTTGGATTTGTTTAGGATTTTGTCATTAGGATTTTGGATTTCATAAGGTACTATGGTTGACATAATACCAGGAATTTTTGAAAAGGACTGGTCTCTATTAGAACAGAAATTGAAGATGGCATACGGTCACACCGACTGGGTGCAGATTGATTTTGCTGACGGTACGCTTGTTCCCGCCGTTTCCAGTTTGGATATAACTAAATTTGTCGGTATCACCCATGATTTTCCGAAGCTATTTTTTGAAGCGCACCTCATGGTCGATATGCCGGAGAAATACATAAAACCTCTGTCCGATGCCGGCTTTAAGCGCGTTATCGCGCATGTTGAATGCCATGATCCGCGCGTGTTTCTGGAAGAGGCGCGGTTTGAAAGTATTGAAGTGGGGCTCGCGATAGACGCAGGTACGGATCTGGAGCAGCTGGAGCCGTTCCTCGAAGAAATTGACATTGTGCTTGTTATGACGGTAGAGGCCGGTGCAAGCGGTCAGAAATTTATGCCGGAAACTCTGGAAAAAATTAAAACAATCCGACGCAACTGTCCTGATCTGCCGATAGAAATAGACGGCGGTATCAACGAAACCACAGCCAAACTCGTCAAAGAAGCAGGAGCGACGCGTTTGGTATCCACAAGCTTTGTGTTTCAGGACCCCACCGCGGTTGGGGCTGCTGTCAGTACGCTTCAATCCGCCTGATCCAATATCCAATATCTACGCTCTAACGCCCCTATTTGCCTTTTTTCCGTTCCGATGGTACCATCTCGCCAGCCGAAATAAGGCTGAAACATGGCCTTGTTTTCGACGATTTTTCACTTGCACTTTAACATTTTCATATCAACAAAATGTCACTCTCGGGGATACGTAATCCGGCAGGAGAGCCTGTGAATATATCATCGGTTCCCGTGCCGGATTAAGGCACATATCACCCGGGAGGGGTCAAGATGTCCGCAACAAACTCGCTTGAACAGGTGCTGTTGGGCGGGGGGTTGATAGGTTTTCTCGTGCTTCCCGTTGGTTTACTGTCCTACATTCTGAAAGGAGGAGGAGAGAAACAACCGGTTCTTCTATTCGGCGGCCTTGCGGTATTTGGGATTTGCATGTTCATCCACAGGATTGGGTACCCGTATCGGTATAAGCGTCAGTAGGGCGTTTTCCACAGGAGGTTGGGAATGGCACAGCTCAGAGCAGTGTTTCGGTGGGTAACGCTCCTTTTCATAGGCATATTTATGCTTGGGACTGGAGCAATTCTGGGAACGGACCGCGGATATTTGGTGATTGTCCTGTTCGTTGCCGGCTTCATCGGTCTGGTACTTCTGACAGAGAAATTCCGACGATAGTTGCCGACCCATTCCATATCAGGGAGTATTGCAATGATTAAGAGACTCGTTGTAGGGCTTCTGGCAGTTGGGGTCGTTCTCTTCGTCGTTCTGGCTAAGTACATTGCACCATTGGTTCTGGCTATGTTCATCGGTTTGACAGCCTGGGCATCCCAAGACAACCGCAACGGATTTCTGCTTCTTTTTGCGGTGCTAATACTGGGTGTCTTGGGAATTGCCGCCTACAGCGCGTGGGAAAGGGCGCGATCAGGGAGGAAAAAGTGAACAAAAGACATGCGATCGCAACCGGAGTCGTGTACGCGATCATCATCTCGGCTTTCGCGCTGACCGCCGCAGGCATTCTGGATTTGGTGCCTGGGCATCCGACGCTCGAGATCGTCATCGGATTGGCTTTTGTGGGATTTGTCGGTGTAGTTGTTCTTGACACATCCAGACACAACACCCCGCAGTTTCCGGATGACTGGAAAGAACCCGTGGAGTAGGAGGAGAGAATGGAGGAGCTTTACAACATCGTTCTGCTTCTCATTGCTCTGGGTATCCTCGGAGTCGTCCTCATCATACGGGATGTGACGCTGAGGTTGTGGATTCGGCATCACACCCGGAAAATTCTCAGGCGCCAGCCGGGACCCAGAAACTCCTATGAAAGGAGAGGAGATGGACACTAACGCTATTGCACTCGTCGTCATCTCTCTGCTTTTCGCTTTGCTCCTCATCGTTTTCATTCGTGAGATACGTAAAGCAAGGCGCGAACAGAAGAACAAGTGGTTGGACAATCGTATCGCCGGTAAACCGGAACCAAGGCCACCTCGGCCGCGACCGGTGTCAAAACCCAGGAAAGCCAAGTACAAGCCCCATCGTCGCTGACACCGCAGGCGGAAGCCCCGCCTATCCGACAATCTGGGGAGGCCCAAATGCTCGGTTATGTCGCTTTCGCGTATATGGTTCTAATGCCTGTCGTACTTGTGATCGTGGCAGTCCGGCAGGTCAAGAACCCGTCCTCGCGGTGGACTTTGATCGTGCTGATCGGGGGGGGAGTTATCGCGATCGCCATCTACTGGCGACTCATTCTGCTTTTGTCTGGTAGTATGTAATAACTCTCCCGATACGTAGTCCGACACAGCAGGAACCGATCTAGATAATCACCAAGCGCACCTGGAGAAGGGGAGAATGAAGGAATGTTCTCCTCTCAAGGAGATGACAATGTTGGACACGTTTCTCTCCCTGCTCATGCGCAATCCCGCCTTTCTGTTTGACGCGGGATCCCTGTTCCTGATGCTGGCTCTTCTGTTCACCTTCGAACAATCCGTCATCCCGGCAGTCGTGTCGGGGATTCTCGGTGTACTTCTGATTGCGGGTGCTTACTCTGTCGATCGACGCAAGACCCAAGCACTTGACAACATCCTCCGATGGATCGAGGAACAGAGGAACCGCAAACGGTGAGCCGTCGACAAATTCCCAAAAGGGAGGACGACAGAACTGTCGTTGTCCTCCCTCAAGGAGGTTCTCGTGTCGTATGACACGGTTGGTATGAAAGAAAGGTTTGAAAAGGGGGTTTTTTGAGCCCTTAAGAAACTTCTTGAGGTTTCAAAATACCCCGCATCTCTCTTGAGAATGTGGGGAAACCCTTTTCGAACTTTCATGTTTATCTAAATATCCCCTCAAAGGAGTACTAGCACTTCTGCGAGGGGATATATTGTGCTCTGTACACCACTTGTACCATACTTTATGATGGGTATATGGACAAAACTGCCC
>Ga0214473_10005644_pt1 | contig 14969 bp, 21 predicted proteins | sample RVTome_7_FD_203509 | JGI IMG/M metagenome (GOLD analysis project Ga0214473, IMG submission 203509) | Soil microbial communities from uranium-contaminated site in the Upper Colorado River Basin, Wyoming, United States - RVT98D197 | ecosystem: Environmental > Terrestrial > Soil > Contaminated >... | reverse complement strand
CAACATCTTTACTTATTGTAGATAACGCTTTTAGTTTTTCAGCTTCACGATAAGTAAGTTTAACGTCTTTACTAACTAGTTCAGTAACTACTTTACTGAATCTTTCACCTTTACCTCTAACAAAAGGTTGATAGATAACACCTTTCTGTTTTATAGATGTTAATAATTCAGCTTTACTTCCACCTACACCAAACTTCTCTAAAACATTTATAGGTATACCAGTAATTTTACTTAATGTGCTTCCCTCTGGACCTATCCTAGATATTTTTGTAGTAACTTTAGCAGCCCCTGACCCAGATTTTTTTAAGACACCACCTATTCCAGCACCCAACAATATTTCTCCTACAACTGAACCCGCAGAGTATAATGGGTTTTGTTGTAAAAACGTTGCTTCAGCATCAGAAGTTAATTTACCTTCTTCATAACTCTTTATTCCAGAACCAATTAAAGCACCAAATATATCAGGAACATTTTTACCTCTAAAATAGTCAGGACGATAGTTTTCAGGTAAAATTTCAAGCATAGACTCAAATGGTGCAACTATACCAGATTCAACTTGAAGCAAAGTACCTGCTGTTCCTGCAAAGATACCACCAAGAACGTTACCTTGTTTCTGTCTTTCAAGAGCTAACTGTTCCTGTTTTTTTCCTTCATAATATAGATCGCCTGAAACTGTTCCACCGAAAGCAGATTCAAGTTGTTGTTCAGGTGTAAGTTGTAAATCACTACTTGTTAATGAAGTAGTTTTTGCATCTGGATTCTGTGATAAAGATTGTTCATAGAAATATTCTCTTACACCTTCAGATTCTAATTTTGAGTTAACAACTATTTCACCTACTCCACCACCTAGATACCAGGTATTTGCTTTATCTCTACCTCTCTGTCTCTCTGCTTCGTTTGCAATATCTTGTTTCTCTGGAGTTAATGAAAGTGCTTTACCATATTCAGTTTGTCCACCATACGTCATTTCAAATATTTCTTTTGCTTTCTGTTCACTAATCTTATACGCAGGTTGACTTGCTAGAAAAACGTTAGCACCATATAATTCGTTTTCACTTCTAACCTTAAAATCTTCTTTACCTTGAAGTAAAGCATTCATTGCAGTATCTACTCCTCTTTGACGTTCAGCAATATCAATGATTTCTTTCATTTCAGGCGTAGATTGACGTACTTCACCAAATGGTGTTAATCCACTACGACCAAATAATGCGGTGTTAACACCATACAACATATCTTCATTCTTAATAAATTTAGAATCAATTTCTGTTTTACCTTGTAACATAGCATTAATACCTAAGTCAATTCCTTTCTGAATATCAGCTTGTTGAATAACTTTTTCCATCTCTGGAGTAGATTGCCGAATTTCTCCAAAAGGAGTTAATCCACCATAAGTTAATTTATATTCATCTGCTTGTTTCTGTTGCTCAATTTCAAATTTTTTCTGTAAATCCAGTTCAGCTTGTTGTGCTAAATAATAGTCTGCACCTTGTTGCTGTTTCTCAGAAGTGACTGTAATATTTTCTTTACCTTGAAGAGTTGCGTTACGTGCTAAATCGATACCTCGCTGAAATTGGGTTTGTTCAGATAAAGCAACATATTTTGGTAACTGACTTCTTTCAACACCGTAATCAGTTAAACCACCGTATGTAACATATTGAGTTAAAGCCTTGTTAAGATCTGTACCATAAACATCAACCTCTTTTTTATAGACATCAAGAGATTGTTGTGCACTTATAATATCTGATTTAAATTGTTTTAAACTTATAGGATCATAAACATCTGGAGTAGCCAAATAAGTGTTGAGTTGCTCTTTAGCTACATCTAACTGTTTTTGTTGTTGAGAAATAGTGTCTAAAGCACTAGCGTACTCTTTCTGTTCTGTAACATATTTATCTGAAACAGATCTAATAGCAACAGGTTTAGGAGATACAACATATTGTGATGTAACATCTCCAGGTATTTGTACAGCATTACCGTTTACTGTTACAAAAGTTATATCCAAATTTTCATCATAAATAGAACGTGAAATATAGGGACTAGATTTAATAGGTGTAGTCGGTATTTTCTGTAATTCCGCCTGTAAATCAGATAAAGTCATACCTGAAGTTACAGGTATCCCAGCTTTAAGTGCCTCACTTATCACTGTTGAAGTATCATGTGCAGATTGTGGTACAGGCGATGGAGTGGGTGCTGGAATATTTGGATTATACGGACCATACATAGCATACCTATATTCTTCATTAGAAACTTCTACAGGTTTCTGAACCCATTGCCCGTTTTCAAATACTCCTTTCATTAAGATTGGCACTTAAATTACAACTCCTAAAAGTCGTACAGTAAAAACAATAACAAAAATTGTAATTACTAAATTTATTGATCCAGAATGTTTTTTAATAAATTCTTTTAACATTATAATTCTCTCCTTAATTTTCTTCCACATTCTGGACACCACGCAGGTATTGAATTTGGTTTAGGTATCCACTCATAATTACATACTTGACATTGACAGAAATCTACTAAATGTTTTACAATAAGATAGTATGAATTAGGATTTCTTGGTCTAGTCAATCACGGTTACTTCACCGTTTAAGTAACCGAGGTTGTATATAAGTGAGTGGTTTACTGATTTATTTAATCAACTAAATTTCCAGTCACATCTTATTTCTTTATTTTTGTAATTTTCTAATAGTAAGTTTATTGATATAACCAATACTCATTGGTTTAATTGTGTTTTGAATAATTTTACCATTTGGTAAACGTATTTGACTAGCTATCACTTGTTTAATGAAATCGTTATCTCTATCTACACCTGTTAATATAGTTACTATTGAACCAACAGGTATATGATATTCTTTACTACCATCTTTAGTCCATATAACCCAAATAAATGGTCTTATTACTACTGCCTTATCACCATGTCTGAATTTATTTTGAGGTACTATTCTATTGTTATTTCCTTTACTTACGTAAATAGCATACCTAAAATATTTTATAATACGTTTATGTTTTGTTGGTAACATAGTAATTTCTATTTTCTGTTCTGTTGGTAACTTAATTATCCTTGTAAGATGTCCAAGCTCTCGAAAACGAACAGCAACTGAGATTGCTGTCAACTCATCATTTTCAATAGTATTAAGAATATAAACCTTACCATCAAATATTCTTGTTTTATTAACTTTTCTTAACAATCTATAAGAAAAAGAATATGTCTGATATATAAGGAAGTGTTTTACTAAGGTGTTTGAACAATGAATTTGTACTGGAATAAGATAAGATAAATCAAGTAAATTATGTATGATTCAGCGATATATAAAACAAATGGGTGACCATAAACAACAGATATTTTTGTGTCTCTATTAGTTACGTCAAATAATATATCACGTCTATTATTTATGTTACGATAAAGCGGTACATTATTAAAATTCACTGGTATCCAATGAGGTTTACGTCTAAATTCTGATATAGAAATTATTGTAGACTTGAATTTTTGAGAAACATAAACAAAATTTATAAAAATAACACATAATAAAATAAACATGAATGTGATTGGACTCGCTAAAGAATATGAATCAGAGAATGCGAATATAAATGCAATTACGTCTGCTTGACCTATAAATTTGAGGTAAGCTAGAATTGAGCCAACAACAAAAATAAGTAGTATACGAGAAGTGATTTGTAGAAAAAGATCTGGTATTGTAACTACAAAAATAATGGTAGCTATTACAGATGGAATCCATATAACATCGTTTATGTAACGTGTACGATAATCATAGATTGCTGCAAAAATCAGTGAAATTAATATGATTGGGTAATAATACAATTTGACAGATTAACTTATAAACAAGGCACGTATAAGTAATTATTGGTATGAAACAAAATTTAGTAGTCACATCTATGTTTGCTGTTATGATAATGTTTACAATAGTTATATCAGCGTTCGGACCATTTCTTTTATGTGTACCTGTTAAAGATGGGGTAGCATGTACTGGAACAGAAGCAGTATTAGCAAGAGATTTCCAGTTGAATGGTAATCAAACACTTGTAATTTATAAAGATTATCCAATGGAATGGCCATTTATGAGTGGATTTTTTATACAAATTATAAACACAGTTGCATCTACAGCAGAGAATCCAGAAATGGTACAAGTTGTACAGATGTTCACTAACGCTATTCTGATGGGTGTAGTAAGTGTGTTCACTGTTTATGTGTATTTCAAACGAGGTGATGACTGGAAAAGAGTCATGATGTTTTATGTATTAGTACCAGTAAATGTTGCATTCGGGTGGCTAGAAACAGTCCAAGTTTTCTTAATTTTGTTAGGAATAACATTTTTTGAGAAAAAGAGAGAAGGTTTAGCAGGTGTTATGTTAGGATTAGCTACAGGAGTAAAGTATCTACCACTACTATTATTACCATTCTTTATACAGAAGGCAAAGAAGAAGTGGGTTATTACATTAAGTTGGTTAGGAACATTTGCGTTAGGTATGTTAATTGAAGTTGCGTTAAGTCCTACAAACTTTTTGAGAGGAATCAGCTTCTATTCAGGATATGGAGTAGAAGGCAGTTGGTTAGGACTATTATTCAATAACGTAATTGAATATGGAACCCAAGAAACATGGTATATAGGAGAAAGCACAACCATTCATTTACCTCAACTATATCAGATAGTGAGTGGGTTAATGATGTTAACTACGTTAGTACTGATCTGGAAAAGCAAATATAATTTAGTTGAAAAAATGATGTTAGTGTTTGTAGCTGAAATTACTTTACTTTGGTTAAGTGCACCACAATTCATTATCAATATTGCAGTACTTCTACCATTAATTAATAGAATAAAATTGAGTATAAGATCTGTAACATTGTGGTGGATAACTGGATTACTAGGATTTTTTCCATTCATAATACTTATTGCACAAAACTTTCCAATGTATACAGCAGCATATATGTTACAAGTATTTGTAGAGATAACATTAGTAGTGTTTGTAGTAATAGAGTTCTTTAGAAGTAAACATGTAAAGTAGTTAATTTAATTACGAAACTTAAGTCTGGATTTGGTGACTTAGGTGTTTTAATATTTTTTGTATCTATTTTCACCATAAAGAATATGTCCAACAGTAATATTATAATGACATTTGTTACTACCACAACAACCATGTTTACCATGAGAATGAGAAGAAGTATTATCACAGGTTGAACATCTTCTAGCTTTTCTTATAGCATTCTTCTCAGCATGATAATTGATATCATCAATAGCCATCGCCTTATGTGATTCATCATTTTGTGCTCTTCTCTTTTCATATCTTTTCGGTTGAGTTTCTATATATCTATCTGTTTGTCTAGATGGTGATAAATCTATTTCTGGTCTAGTACTCCTACTTGAACCAGTTGAAGCAACTAAGTCTAGTCCAAATGTGGCATTTCCCGCAGATTTATTAGACATACCAGATTCTTTTGCAGTTTTATGAATGACATAGTGTAAAGTCTCATGTGAAATAACTTTTGCATGAGTTTTTACTCTACGTGTTTTTAGATTATCAGGATCGTCTTTTCCAATATATATTGAAGAATCAGCACTCTTACCAGGAAGTGTAAACATTCTACGAGCTTTACGTTTACTAAACTTAATTGTATAAGGCAATGTCTACTTACCTCTTATCTTACTTCTACTGATTGGTGACTTAGGTTTTCTGGAGAAAAATGATTTAAATAAAGAGAAGATAGATGTAAGTCTAAATCCCATTCCACCTGAATGGTCATTTGATACGTGACTAGAATAATCAGAGAATGAAGTGAATTCTTGTTTATCAAATGGACAAGTGTAGTTTGTCATTTTCTTCTCATTAATTTACCACAACGACGACATTTTTCAACAGAAACGTATGGATCTTCAAACAGAACTGATTTACCACATCGAGAACATGTACGTATTTCTGCAAGTACCAACTATTTTTGCCTCGTTTTTCTTTTGCAACATCGTCTTCTTCAATACCACCATAATAACTTGCTAACCATATATTATGAAGAAATATACCACTTGGCAAACGTATACTACTTGCACATGGATTGTTTCCACCTCTTGATATTTTTACTATTGAACCAACAGGTATATCATGTTTTGAACGACTTAATATCCAAACAAATGGTTTTACTACTACTACAACATCTCCACGACTGAGTTTACTTTTAGACATCTACTTTTTACTCCTCTTTCTAATTGCTCTTGTACCCCAACTTTCTCCAGAAGCTCTATGTTTACCAGTGTGTCCTTTCTCTCTAGTACAGTAAATCCATTTAGGAAACATCTGCCTCTTTGTAGCATTATTACATCTTATTTTTTTCTTATCCATAAATAATCACCTACCATTCTCCTCTTTCAATATGTTGTAGAACATGTCCAGATATATTCAAAGGAGTACCTTTATTTGCTATTCTAACCAACTATTTTTACCTCGTTTAACCATTTTTTAAATTGTATGTATTGTGAAGTACCATCTTTATGACTAATATTTATTTTCATAACTATCCTAGTAACTCCTTATAGATGTCTATACCTATTTTCTTTGAACTTCGACGTTTTTTAGATACTTTAATACGATGATGACGAGCATGTTGTTCAACTTTTTTACGGTCTTTACTAGAGAAACCACATTTCCTACATTTAGCGAAACCAGAAATGGCATCTATAACTACAAGACCAGCCATTATAGGAACAGAAGAAGCAATTATACCCGTAGCAGCAGCAAGAGAAGCATCTATTGAAGACAATTTATAACAATCCTTTTGACCTTAAAATCCCTGATGACGTAAAATGTGTTCATCCCATTCGTCTCCATCTCTACTTCTGTATTCATCTCTATCTTCTTTATGAGTAAACTTTTTACGACAATGTGGACAAAGAGCAGGTGGATACCATTCACCTATATTAAGTTTAGTAAGTTTTCTAACAGTAGAATTGAAATTAGGCAATTATCTTCAACCTAAAGTATTAAATCCATGTATATAAGTAAGTGTTTTACTGATTTATTTAATTATAAATTTATGTGATAGGACCGTAATGATAATTTTTCTCTCGTATTCCTCTCGCTTTAGCTTTTGCATATATTCTTTTAGCTTCAGGAGAATCGTCGTGACCTAGTTTTTTAAGTTTTTTAAGTTCTGCATCTGTATATGTCATAATAACTCTTCTCTTTAATTTCTTAGATTTCATTATAGAAAAGTGACTTATATTAATTATATATAAGTATATGGTTTACTGATTATAATATTTTTATTTTAGTAACAGATGTTTTAGCATAAAGTGGACGAAATGTTTTATAGTATATAGCATTAACACTACCACCTAGTTTCCAAGCAATTTTGTTTATATCAATACTAGAAGGAATATAGATTGTTACTAGAACTGGAATAGAATTAGCCATTGAAGAATTGATACGTGCATAACGAGTAGCTTCATTTTTACTAGTTGTTAACCAAGTGAATTTAGGTATGTAACCTGTTCTAATTGTTTTAATTTGACTATCTGATAAACTGGTACCACGATAAAGTTTCACTGATTATACACATCTACACGCTTAAGTTTACTTTTAGATATTTCTAGAACCCTATAGTTCTATTTATTTTAAATGTATTAGGATTTCTCTATACATTCGTTTAACCATATTAGATGCCTCTATCTAACCAATATGTTCTTAAGTATAAATCTCCAATACCAACACTTCTCAGAATACCTTGAGCCTTTTTTACGTTATTTTTTGATACTCTAAGTTCTATTTCTCCATTCATAAAATTTGTTGTGTTTTTTTGTTTGATTTTATGTTTTTTAAGAGCATTCCATGCTATTAAATAACTTACTCTTTCAGAAAATCCTGCTATTACAATCCACATAATTAGTATAATTTAAGTCCATATATATATATAAGTATATTGTTTACTGATTTATCCAAGAACACACTGATTGTTGTGGTTGAATAGATTGGGTGTAATGAAGAATAACAAGACCATCTTTTGAGATTAGTTCAGTGTAATGATTATTTGGAATACAAATAAGTTTGTTGAGTATAAGAGATACTGCATCTTTCACATAGTAGTTTGTTGATACATTGTTGATAACAATGTAGTCAAAATGTTTTTTATCTAAAATTATTAAGAAACGGTTATGGGTTTCAGTAGAGTTTATGAAAGCGATTTGCATTGAATTAATGTTAGTTGCGATATGAGAAAAAACATCAACAGTGGAGAGTACAGAAGCATCAAAAGGAATTATGGAAAAAGTAGAATCCCAAGATATAGTTGTAGAATTAGAATAATGAGAAGGTGCTAGTAAAGAGTTGTAGTATATAGATTGAGAAAGACCGATGGAAGAAGTGAGAATTAGTAGAAAAGTGAATATTATGCGGACGTGAGGTGTGAATTTGATTAAGGTTTTACCTATTGTTTTTAGAGAGAAAACTAGTGGGAAGAAAACACCGTAGACTATGAATGCTGAATAGAATCCGTAAGGAGAGAAGAAAAGATAGTAGTCACTGAATAAAGAGAGTGTGAGCCAAGGTAGAAGAAGGAAGTATGAAGGAATGTTTAGAAGAGATAAACCAGCAGATGATGTGAAGAGAAGAAGAAGCCAATTTGTTTTTAGGTTTAGGCTTGAATTTAGTGCTTGAAGTGCTAAGTCAGGATGAAATATGATTTGGAGAGGAACGTGAGCGACAGTAGGTGCATCTAGAATGTGCCAATAGTAACCGTAGATAGAAGAGGACATTAAACCGAAGTAGTCTTGGAAGTAACCTGTGAGAACGTAGTAAAGAATGCAGACAAGAATGTAAATGAATTGCCAGGACTTAGGTTTACGAGTTTGATAAACGTAGAAAGGTATTAAAGCTATTAGAAGGAATGGTGTGAATTCGATACAGATTAAGGTGAAGAAGGAAGAGATTGTGAAAAGTTTCCATTTACTAGAGAAGAGTGCGTAAACAGTAGTGAAAAGAAAGAAGATGAGAATTGCTTCTGTTTTGAATTGATTTACAGTGAGAGCGATGACGAGAGGATTGAGAAGAAAGGAAAGAGATACAGCGAAGCTTACTTGAGCAGATATGTAACGTCTGGAGAATAAATAAAGAGGTATAGCTGAAAGTGCCAGAAGAAGGTTCTGAAGTATGTTTATTGTGAGGATAGAAGGGAATATGTAGACGATTGGAGTGAAGAAGAAAAGGATAGGATCAAAGTGAGAAGACAGAAAAGAAGAGGGACATATTGATTCTGGCCAACAAGTAGAAAGCCAAGGCTGAGAATTTATTATTAGAGGTTTACCTTCAGAAGCAGAATAAATAGATTGAAGAAAATTAGATGCGTCGATGTCATCAGAGAAGGATATGTGTTGTTGATAAGTGAAAAATGTGGTTGATAAAAACCAAATAGAAGAGACTATAATAAGTGCTATAAAAAATGTGTTTCTTCTTAAATGGGATGTATTAAACACAATTTGTTTGTTGTGTCAGTGTATTTAAGTTGGATTAACAAACATTTACTGAATTCTATTTCTTAATTAAGCTTTACTTAAGCTGTTACTGATAATTAATTATCTCTTATATATTGGTATATATACGATTGAATTAACTGAATTATAATAAACTTAATTAAAAAGATTTTACAAGAAAATGTATAAGTAAAAGTAAGATAAGTAAAGAAACAATACCTAACCACTCTCGTTTAGAGTGGATGATAAATTGTTTTTTAATGTTTGAATTAGCCAAACAATGTCATAATTGATCAGTGTGTATATAAAAATATATAAAAGAGTGTTTATTGGTTGAATTAAGTTGTTTATGTAAGTTAGGTTATTGACGATTCATTTCTAGCACCCATTCTCTAACCCAATCTCTTTGTTGTTTATGCTTTTCATCTTAATCACTTATGCCTATTTTACTTCTTTCTTATAACCTGATTAACTACTGCTTTATAAATATATACTACACGATCTCCTCTTAATGCTTCATTAACATAAAATTTATTTTCATTTATACATTGTGCTTTTGTTGAATAACCATCAGAATTTCCCAATACAGGAAATCCACGATAATTCGGAGCCACAAAAAACCATCGAACAGGATATGACATATTATCAATATATCAATAATATGTCCTAGTATTTAAGTAAGTGTTTTACTGATTTGTTTTGAATTTTAATGTAACAGTTTATGGTGTTCATTACATAATATTTCTAAATCAGTTTCTATTGGATAATCCTTCTTTAGCCAATCTTTAGGATATTTCTTCTTTTCAGGATATTTATGATGTATATCTAGATATTCAGAGATACCTATTTTACAGCCATTCCACATACAAACTTTTCCTAAAATTTTTATAATATATAATCTTCTTTGAGTTCTGTAATTATTAAACCATTTTTTCTTATACTTTTTTCGTTCTAATGAATCTTTTCGCATTTTAATTCATACTCTTTATTGAGAAATGTCTTCTTAATCCACAAAATTGAATGTACACAGGAGAGCAACCAACATGTGTTACAAACAACTCTGTTCTAGACGAAGACATTTCACATATCATTAGAATGTCTCATAGAAATATACACAGGAAATCTTGGAGCTTCTTTTACACCGACACTCTGGAATTTATATTTAACAATTTTACCAATGTATTGTTCTTTATTAATCCAGATTTTTTGTCTAAGTCCATCATCAAAACCAGTTCCTACATTAAAAATCAAATCTGTATATATATCTTTAACTACTAACGATCCCATTGTACCTTTCGGTACCTTACCACTTTTGAATGATGAACGTTCTGCTCTACCAAAAACATCTCTTCGTAGTTCATTTGTGTTTTCCATTTGTTCTTCTATAGAAATAATAATTGCCTCACTATCTTCAAATCTTTTGAGTTTCAGAAGGTAACCTTCTTTCTCAGTTGAGCGACCGAATTTGTATGGACCAGAAGGAGAACGAATCATTACACCTTCAAATCCTTCTGATAAACATTTTCTTTCAAAATCTAGAAGTTCATTTTCATTGTTTATAGTAATTGGAAGAAGACGTTTAGCGAAAAGTAGAGAATCTATCCAGGATTCAGAATCTAGTTCATTCATACGTTGTTTATATCCAAGTTCAGAGTATTTGTCAAATATATAGAAAACAAAATCTGGTTCACCCATAACTGACATTACAGCAGAAGATATTGCTTGAAAATTGAAAAGATTGTTTTTTAGAAGGATTTCACCATCGAAACCATCTGGAATATGAGTAGATAGTTTATTACGAATATAGTCGTTAGGTATAGGTTTGAAACTTCTTGTTACTGCTTGACCGTTTACCATCATACAACGAATTCCATCGAGTTTAGGCGTACAAAGTATTGTATAATGAATAGTAGAAATATCTTCTGCCTTACCTGCTAGCATTGGCTTTTGAATTTGATTACTCATTTTGTTCACTCCCAAACTTCGTTAACTTCTGTTACACATTTGTCATCTTCATCTAAGTCATCAAAATCATTTTCATCTAAGTCATCACAATCATCTTCAATATCTAACTTATAGAATCCTTCCCAAGTAGTTTTACCAAGAATCTCTGTACCTTTACCATAAATTATATGTCCTTCTTTTAGATATGTTGTTTTCATACTAGATAAGAAATCAAAATTAGATGCTACTAAGAATAAATCATCAGTATTTACGTAACTTAAATTACCATCTGATATAATAACCCACTCATCTGTTGAATAATTATATAAGATAACATTTTTAGTCCCGTCATACATTGAAGACATATTCATCATTTCTTTAGCTAAGTCACCTAGATTCTTATCTTTGTTGTATATATCACCCCAAATGTGAGCAAAGTTTTCACTATCTATACCAGTTTTGTACTCGTGTCCTTTTGAACCGAGAGATTTTCTAAAATGACCTAGTGCACGAAACACACCATTATGAATTACATACCAATTAGGTGCATGTGAACAATTAAATGGATGAGTTCCAGTTCCACCAGTACTGTAACGAAAATGAATGAGAAGACGATCATACGCATGTTTTACTGTTCTGTAAGCAAATGTTGGTTCATAACGATTTAGATGAAATAAGTTCTTTTTATCACGAAAAAGAACTCCAACACCATGAGGATTATAATCACCCCAAGTATTAAACATGACAGTGTCTAAACCAGTGATATGTCCTTTCTTAGAAACCATGAAAGCCATTTTACACATTTTACTGTCCCTCTGTAGATCTCTTTAAGAATACACCATTAAGATTAACTAGTGTTTGTTTCTTTTTTGGATATACTGTAAAGAAAACTTCGTTTGAAAAATCCCATGCCTCTTTATGAGGAGCATTAATATTCTTCTTTATATGTATTGCATGATAGAACTCATGAAGAAGTGTAATAACACTATACTTGTTTAATTCAATACGATGTTTTGAATCATCATATTCACCAAAACAATTACAATTAATATTTCTTTTAATTACAAGTTTTGGTCTCTCTATTTCAACTATATCTGAAATTTTTTTGAGAAATTCTATCCATTTCTTTTTCTTATCTGGAACAGAAACCCATACATGTGTCTTTTTAAATTCAGACAATGCCTGGATTATGTTTTCCATTTCTACATCAGATATTGCAGAATATTTACGTGTTTGTTGATTGCTCATACCTTTATCATCATTTAATATACTTATAAATATTACGTTACAGTAAAGTTACTATTTAACCAACATAATTTTACTATCTTCATCCCAGTAAGCATCAAGTTCTTCTATTGCTTTAACAACTTCTTCTTTTGTTATTTTAAAAAATACAGATACTTTTGTTATCCATTCATCTTTGCTTTGTGCTTGTATTACAGATATAATTACACGTTTTATTGTCTTTGCTGTTTCACTTATATTCTTTTTTGTATCTATACTCTGAGTAGTTGAACCTCTTCTATTTCTCACTGGTTTATTCATTACATTCATGAAACAATCTCTCTCGTATTTAGTTAAGAATTGTGATACATCAGAAAATAAAGATTTAGTTAAGTCATATAAGAAGTTTTCATCGATTGTCATACTAGATGATCGTGAGTTTAGTTGTTCAATAGTTTCTTTGATTTTTCTCCATGTTACTTTGTTTTTATCAACAGATATTAATCCGTAATTTGAGAGTTGTGATGCTCTTACAAATAAAGCTTTTGATAGTGCTCGTGCTAAGACAATTTGTTCAATATAAAATGAGGCATCATTTGTTCTAATTTCAACATCTAGGTGTCTTATTTTGTTTTTATGTAATTGTACCATTTTTAGATTTAATCCTTTTTCTCTATTTTCACCTATTATTCCTCTGAAAGTACTATCATTAGTAGGACTAATTTTATAATTATTAAATTCAGAATATGAACTATCACGTAGATAAGTTGATCTAGTGTTACCAAAAAGATTTACCCACGCAGGATAATAATATCTAAATAATTGCCAGAAATTTTTGAGAATCAGAATTGGAATGTCTTGAACTTGATTTACTAGTAGAATATGAACGTGCATACTATCTCGTTCTGTTATTTCAAAATATTGTTTCATTTTCTCAATTGGTAAACGACTTACAAAATCTTCAGAATCAAGATTATTACCATAAATAATAAATTCCTGTCCTCGTATACTTCCATCTCTTTCAATTGCACGTATAAGATTATTTGGAATATGTTTCCAGCACCCCGATTCACCACATATTGGACAACTTGGTATTTCATGATAACTAGTAGGAGATACACCAAATTCTCTTCTTAATACTTCATGTGAAACTTCTTCATCTTTATAATCAAATTCCATTTCTAAACCAACAGAAATATTCTTTTCAAGATAAGAAATAAAATCATCATTAATACCATTTCCAGTAAAATTCCATCTAGAAATATCTACATCTCTTTTACTAGGTCTAATTCCACGATGAGAAAGATTTACATGTCCAACAGCACCAAATCTTGTTCTTAATACTTTTCCACATGTTACACACATGAAACCGTTGTCAGTTTCTACGACGACATTATTCGAATTTTGTTGATTGCTCATATTTTTTCACTTTCTTATTAATTTTTAATACCACTATATACTTGAGTATTACCATACCCAAGCATTACCAGAGATCTGGGCATTACCAGATATATGAGCATCACCATATACCCAAGCATTACCATATACCCAAGCATTACCAAATACCCGAGCATTACCAAATACCCAAGCATCACCAGATACCTGAGCATCACCAGATACCTGAGCATTACCAGATACCCAAGATTTGTTTTCTTGACTCAAATTACTATATTTTTCAATCCAACCGCCTTTATCACCTTTTTTTATGGTTCCAAAATCTTTTATTGCTTGTATACGATGTAAAGTTATTCCCACAATTGTTTTCGTTTCGTCAGTTACGATATATTTATTATACATATTTTTTCCATTCGAATTTTGTTGATTGCTCATAGAAAGATCAATTATAGTTCTCTATATAAATATTACGGTGAAGTTGAATTAGAAATAGTGACAAATATAATACGATTTTTAACTAAATCCGTAATTATTTTTTATAATATTATTGAGTGAGCGGTGGAACTAATATAAAATTAATCTATTACATATTTAATTATCTTTAAATGTATCTTTATACCACTTTCTCTCCACTCTATTTTTGATTCTTTAATACCTAATTCTTGTTTTGCGAAATAAATCCTTCTCAATAATCTCAAAGCATTATCTTCAGTCATAATCGAAGGTAAATCTTTTAATTTGATCTGAATAATTTACAGTAATACTATCATAAGCACCATCATGACCAAGTTTACACTCCTTCTCCCCTGCCCCCTTTCGTTAAAACTCTGAGTAGTACCAATATTGAGAAGAAAAGTGTTTACTTGAATTGACAATTCAGAGTGTAGTTTCAACCTCAAAAAATGTTGTAAAATAATAGAGGAGAAGAGTTCAGTT
>Ga0214473_10005642_pt1 | contig 14977 bp, 7 predicted proteins | sample RVTome_7_FD_203509 | JGI IMG/M metagenome (GOLD analysis project Ga0214473, IMG submission 203509) | Soil microbial communities from uranium-contaminated site in the Upper Colorado River Basin, Wyoming, United States - RVT98D197 | ecosystem: Environmental > Terrestrial > Soil > Contaminated >... | reverse complement strand
CAGCACGCCCGAGGCCTGCTCCAGGCTCTCCATGCCCACCAGCGGATGGTGCAGCGCCTGGCGGATGGCGGTGCGGGCCATCTTGTGGCCCTCGCCCAGCCCAATGGCCATCAGGGCGCCCCCGCCGCGCATCATCAGCTCGCGCACGTGAGCGAAGTCGACGTTGACCAGACCGGCGCTGGTGATCAGCTCCGAGATCCCCTGCACGCCCTGGCGCAAGACGTCGTCGGCAAGACGGAAGGCCACCTCGAGCGAGACGTCCCTCGGCACGACCTGCAGCAAGCGGTCGTTGGGAACGGTGATCAAGGTATGAGTGTGCGGCTGGAGCAGGCGCACGCCTTCCAGCGCGTTGCGCGAGCGGCGGGTCATCTCGAAACCGAACGGCATCGTGACAATGGCGATGACGACGGCGCCGACCTCGCGCGCGATCTCGGCCGTGACGGCGGCGGCACCCGTTCCGGTGCCCCCGCCCATACCGGCCGTGATGAAGACCATGTCCGCCCCGGCCAGCGCCCGGGCGATTTCGCGGCTGGATTCCATCGCCGCCGCTGCGCCGATCTTCGGATCACCGCCGGCCCCCAGGCCGCGCGTCACGCGCGGTCCCAGTTGAAGGCGGACGGGCGCCAGGGAGCCCAGGAGCGCCTGCGCGTCGGTGTTGGCCGCGATGAAATCCACACCGGACAGGCCGAGCTCGATCATGCGGTTGATGGCGTTCGATCCACCACCGCCCAGGCCCAACACCTTGACGCGGGCCTTACCCAGCGAGGACAAATCCTCGTTCGTGGACGTCGTCAACGTGGCCATCGAGACTACCTCAGTCATCGCCTACTCCTCCTGGCGCAGGGTGGCGTCGGACGCCGGCATGAAGATGCGGGCGACACGACAACCGGCCTGGCGAAGATCCGTTTCCATCTCGGTGGAAATCAGGTCGGGGCCTCCGACCAGCGTCACGCGTTCGGCGGCGCGCGCCTCGCGCGCCGAGAAACCCACGGCACAGTGTCCTTCGGCGGCGAAGGGAAAGATCGCCGGCCAAAGGCCGGCCAGCTCGGAAAGACCGGTGTCCGGAAGCAGCACGTAGTGGGCGATGGGGCGGGCCGGAGTCGGCCGCGCCGACTTCGAAGCCGCTCGCACAGCCCGCCGGTAGGCCTCGACCCACGGGCGAGGCGCGTCGGGAGCATCGAACCAGGCGGCGTGGGCCTCGGCGGAAGAAGGGTCGGCCGTCAGGTTCGAGAAGGCGAAATTCATGACGGCGTCCGGGACCTCGCCGCTCAGCAACAGGCGTGCGATCTCGGCGTTCTGTTCGCCGAACGAGTCACCCAAGAGACCGGAGTTGCCGCGCGGAGGGACGGCGCCCCCGCCGAGGACGAGCATCGGCAAGTCATGTTCCAGCGCGCGACGCGCAATGCCGGCGTACCAATCGAAAATGCGAAAGCCGCGCTGATCCTGGGACGCTTGTGGCGTGAAGTACGGCCGTGTCTCGGGCCACGCCAGCGGCCCTCCCGCGCCCCACGTCAAGGGGCGGTCATAGGTCCACACATACATCCCGAGGTGCAGGTGCTCGAGCAAGGCCTGCTCGCCGCGGCGGACGAGGGAAGTGAGGGCCGCCTCGAGGAAGGCCGTGTCCCAGTAGTCGCCGCCCGGCTCGAGCGGCGGGAAGATTGGCGCCAGGCCGGCACCCTGTGCGGCGCGAAGCAAGGGGAGCGACCGGTCCAGGAACCGTTCCACTAGACCGCCTCGCGACCACTCCGAGGCTTCCCATCGGGCGCGCAGATTGGGCCGGTCGAACAGGACGACGTAACGCAAGCCCCAACGCGCATAACTGGTGAGCAAGGGCGCAACGTCGGCCTCCGAGAGACTGCCAATTCGGGCCGGGATATGGACGACCGGCTCTACGCCCGCATCGAGAACAGCCTTCAGGAAAGCCTCGGGGACGGCCCGTTCCACTTCTGCCCGGAGAACGAGCCAACCGGCTTCCAATCCGGTCAGGATCGGAAGCCAGGCTTCGGAGTCCGCCAGCGTGTAGTGGCGGTCATCCGGGTAGTAGGAGAAGCCAAGACGGCTACGAGAAGACAACATGGGGTGCCACCAGCACCCCATGTTGCAAGGCTCGTGCCGAAACGGCGGTTAGCGGGAAACGGCCAGCTTGAGCACCTTCCCGTTGGCATCCAGGGTGAGCCGGGCGAAATGAACGTGCTTCTGCCCACTTCCGCCGGCCTGCTTGGTCAGGGTCACGACGACCGTATCGTGGCCGGCCGGGGAGGCCGCCTTGACGCCCAGATGAGCGGCCAGGCAGGCGTGGTCCCGGCCGTCACACCCGTAGTGCTGAGCATGGACTCGGGTGGAGGCGTCGGCGAGGCCAGGCAAGTATTGGGACACGATGGATTTCACCCTGTCGAAGGCGATCGGATCCAGGTCGCTGGCCTTGCGTTCCGGCCCACCCAGAGCGCAAACGACCTTCATGGCGGTGGGTCGCGTGACCTTGCGCACGACCGACTTGGCCGAGGTCGCGACGGCACCGATCTGCGGAGAGTGCAGAGGGTCGCCGAAGAGAACAAACGAGATCAGCGTCTTCTGATCTTCGCCGTCCAGGTATCCCTGGCGACGATGCATCTCGGCCGCCAGGCTTAGCTTGGCTCGCCGCAGGGCTTCGCCGACAGGCAGTCCGAGGTTGAGCTGCTCCCAGAAGTAGCGCCCCAAGAGATCGGCGGCGATCAGGGGCGGGGTGACCGAGCCGTACGAGACCTTCGTCGAACCGACGACGGCGTGGCTCCCGGAACTCAGAAACTTCAGGGCCATGGCGGTATCGGCCGTCCGGTCAATGACGTTAGCTCCGTAGCAGGCCTCGCTGAACACGACCTTCGGCGCTCGTCCGCTGTTGACGACATCCTGTGGACGCAGCGCGACCGGAAACTCCTCAGCGGGATCACCGTCTCGCAGCGGATCCCTCTGCCCAAACCACTCCGGTGCGTCGGGGACCCCGTGCAAATTGAAATAGGAGAGCCCGCTAGGCCGCATGATCTGGGCCGGCAGGGCGCCCACGCGGGCCGGCGGAGAGGTCAGCATCGTATGCGGATCTCCGATGGCCCGGTAGACGGCCATCGACGCCTTGCGCCAGATGCTGGCCGTGTAGCCCACCGTCCGTCGGCGGGGCGCCAAGAGCCATGGGAACACGCGCGACAACCAGATACGGAGGCGGCGGGAGGGGTTTGGAGGCCGAGCCGAGAATCCGTGTTCGAGCGCGGCCTCGTGCACCAGGCGCACGAGCAGGTCGGGATCGTTGTCGCTGGGCAATCGTCCGACGGGCCATTCCGGCGCCAGGTAGTTCTCGTCGGAGGTCGCGTAGGGATTGTCGGAGTAGACCGTGTCGTCATCGTCGTCCGTCGGGTTCGGCAGCATATGGAACGGCAGAATGGAATGGCCGCCGACAATCAGCACCGCGCCGACCATTTCCCCCCGGCGTGCCAGGCTCCGGTCCAAATCGGCCAGGCGCAGCTTGACCTGCCAGGCATTCCCTGGATCCGCCGGTACCAGGCCGAGGGGCGTGACGCTCTTGGGGTCGTCGATGTAGAGGCGGTAGGCGGTCCACCCGGGCTTCTGCCCGGCGGCCTCCAGCAGGTCGTCCATGGCTTCGTCGAGACGGGTAAACCGATCTTCACCGAACTGCTGGATCAATCGCGTCCGGCTCGTGAGCACGATGTAGGCCGGGATACGCCGGTCTTCGTCGGGGACATGCCCGCGGACGTGAAGCCGGCTCGCCAGACGCTCGAGGTCGGCGGCGATTTCGACCAGGCCTTCGCTCTGCAGGGCCCGGCCGCCGGCTGAATCTCCGGCGTCCGGCCCGCGGAACGATTCCCAAGGTTCGGGAGAAGGCAGGGGGGAATCCTCAGTCTTGGACGATGCCGCTGATGCCAAACCGGGATCCGTGGCCGTCTGATGAGGAACGGCGCGCGGCGCGTGCGAGCGCGTCGGCCCGGCTTCGCTCGCCTGGCTCGGAGTGCCCTCCGCGCTCGGCGGAGTGCCGGCCGGGCCTGGCCCAGCCGCCAGGCGATTGTCGCCGAGGACGGCGGCCACATCCGCGGGGATGGGCCGGCTGAGATCTGCTTCCATGGCCGAAGGCCACAAGGTTTGGTAAGCGTGATCACCGCCGAGGTATCGGACAGCGACGCGTGCGGTGGGATCCAACGCGGCGGCCTGGTGCAGATAGTCCACCCCGCGTGCGGTTTCCGATCGGCGGATGAGATCTTCCCCGATGAGCACCAGGAACGGGACGCACTCCGGCCAACGGTCGTGACCGGCGCGCGCCGTTGCCAGGGCCCCGGTCGCTTCGCCTGAGGCTTTCTGAGCGCGTGCAAGAACAAGAGTCGGGAGGGGCGTCTCCGGGTCCGCCAGAAGGGCCTGCTGGGCCTCGCGGACGGCCTGCTGTGCCTCTTTGCCGGCCATGGCGGTGAAAGCGCTTCGGAGATGGCCGATCCACGTCGGGAACGCCTCGGGTTTGATCTCTTCGCCGCGCAGGGCGAGAGCGCAACCTTCGTAGACCGAAGCTCGCTGAGGATCGCCGGCTGCCGTCAATGCGTGGGCTAGCTCCGTGTACGCTTCGGCGAACTCGGGATCGGACGTCACGACCTGGCGCAGGCGCCGGATCGCCGGCTGCACGTGCCCTTGCTCGATCTCGATTCGGGCGAGGTACAACTGGACCTCGGAGTCCCCGGGCCAACGGCCCAGCCAGTCGGTGGCCGCCTGCCGGCCGAAATCGGCTCGGCCGGAGGCCCGGGCTGCATGCAGCAGGCTCATTAGGGTGGAGCGATCCGTCATGTCGTCACCGCCGAAGGATGGAATCCGCCGTGTACCAGTTGCAAGGCGTGGACCGCCGCCAGCTGGTGCAGGGCGGAGGCGTCTTGGGGAGCAAGCTCCACGGCATGCTTGAACATGCGCGCCGCCTGGGGATAGGCCTTAAGGCTCCGATAGACCAGGCCGGCGCGCAGGTAGGCCTGGGCGAGACCCGGATTCAACTCGACGGCGCGCTGGTAGGCCTGGAGGGCGCGGTCAAACTCCCGCCGTTCCTCGAACACCTGGCCCTGCTCCATGGAGAGGTCGGCCGTGGGTTTTGCCAGGGATTCGGCCTGGGTCAGCTCATCCAGGGCGCGATCGAGGTAACCGGCCTGGCGGCTGATGCGGCCCATACGGACGCGGTGGGCGGCGTTGCGCGGAGCGATTCGCACAGCCTCGCCTCCCGCTTCGAGCGCTTCGTCAAAGCGCCCCAGGGAGGCCAAAGCGTCCGCCAGTGCGGCCCACAGTGTTTCGTCGCCATCCTCTTCCAGAGCGCTCTTCAGATCGACGACAGCCTGGTCGCCGCGTCCATGGTTCATCAGTAGGCGAGCCCGTCCGGCCCGGATCGCCCCCGGCCGATCCGACTGGGCCGAAGCGCGCTCGAGCATGGAAATCGCCTTGTCCACCTCGCCGTCGGCTGCCATGACCTCGGCCAGGGACTCGAGAGCCAGCGGCGATTCCGGGCTTTGCTCGAGGGCCGTTTCCGCCTTCTGTCGAGCCTGCCGCGTCCGCCCCAGGCCCAAATCCGCACGCGCCGCGCCTACTAAGGCTTCCACATCCGACGGGCTTACCGCTTGTGCCCGAGCGAACCATGTGGCGGCCCGCTCGAAATCGCCTCGCCCAAGCGCGATCGCTCCCGCTTCTTTCCAGACCAAACCGAGGCCGGGCAGCAGGCGGACCACCTGTTCGTAGGCTTGCTGGGCATCGTCGGGGTGGCCTGCTTCCCGGAGGGCACGCGCCAGAGCCAGCCAGGCATCGCCGTTCTCTGGATCGAGTTCGGCCGCGTGTTGGAGGTGGGGGAGTGCCGAGTCGAACTCCTCACGCTCCAGGTACAGGTTCGCCAGCTGGAGATGCCAGGTCGGCTCGTTGGGCCAGGCGGCCACCGCGTCATTGAGAGAGGCGATTGCCCGCGTACCATCCCCTGGAGCCGCTTCCACCGTCGACAGCAGCGCCCGCGCCAGAGGCGCAAGGGCCGCGTCGGAGGTGGCCGCCTGGAAGGCCTGGACGGCCCAGTCCAAGTTGCCCAGTCGAAGGTGACAAAGCCCCGCAAGCAGTGGCTGCCAGGCGCCGTCCAATGCACTCGGGGCAAGGCGCCGGACGATCCGAAAGGCGTCCTGGGCCGTAGCCATTCGGATCAGGACGATGGCCAGTCCTTCAAGCGCGGCCGGCGGGTTCCCCGCGGCGCGCGTCGCTTCCTCAAGTTCTACGGCGGACTTCTCGGACGGCTCGCTCGAGGCCTGCCAGCGTGCGAGGATCAGCCGGCGGCGAGGATCACCATCGGGAAGACGCAGGGCGGCTATCGCCTCTTCCGTCCGGATACGCAGGTCCTCCCGAGAAAAGGCGGGCGCATGGCGCGTTGCGCCGGCGATTTCGCCGTACAGCCACCAGGCATCGTTCATGCGCAAGAGGATTTCCGCCGCCGCGATCAAGGCCGAAGCATCGTGAGACGCCTCGCCATAGTCTTCGACGGTGTTCAGCGCGGCTTGCCATTCCCCCAGCCGCAAGTGAGCCGCGGCGACAGACCGCGCTTCCTCCAGGGAGGTCGGGCGCTCCGAGGAGGCTGCCCTCAGGGCGTCCCACGCGGACATTGCGTCCCCTCGGGAAAGGTGGGCGTGCACGAGTAGGGCATACGCCGTCAAGGATCGGCCGTCCAGCCGCACGGCGTGGTCGAGGCATGGCAGGGCCTCGGCGGGCAAGTTAGCGCGCAGCCATACTTCCGCCAGGCCGGTCCACAGCTCGCCTGACTCGCTGTCGGCCTGCGCGGCCTCGCGTGCGAGACGCAGTCCGGATTCCATTTCGCCGACGCGGCTGAGAAGGACTCCGGCTCGTCCTAGCTGAACGGGCGGGAGATCCCTCGCGGCGGGGACGTCCTGCAAGAGTCGCAGGGCTTGCTCGGGCTGGCCTCGCTCGATGAGCGACTCGGCGAGACCCAGGCGCAGGGTCGCATCCGATGGGCTCGCTTCCCACGCCGCTTGAAGAACGGCGTAGCCTTCATCGGGGCGGCCGGCCTTCGCCAATGCGTGCGCGGCGCGGCGGGATGCCCCTTCGGTAGACGGCTGCAACTTGGCGGCGTGAAGCCAGGACTCGCTGGCCGCCTCCGGCTTGCCACAGCGATCCTGGAACTCGGCCAAGCTTACCCAACCCTGCGGGTCTTCGGGGTGCAGGCGAGCCGCAGACTCGAGCAATCGCTCGGCCGCTGCAGCGTCTTCCAGGCGGGCCAGCAATTCGGCGCCTTGCCTGAGGAGTCCGGCGTTCTTCCGTCCGATGGCGACGGCATGAGCGACAGCCTCGCGTGCCTGGGCAGGGCTGTCGGTTCGATCGAGAAGATCTCCTAGTGCCAGCCAGGCCGGGCCGTCGGCGGGCGTGAGATCGGTCAGCTTGCGCGCCGCCTTGACGGCTTCCTCGAGCGAATCCGATCGCCGGGCGGCCTCGGTCCATTGGACCAGCGCCTCAGCGGATGTCGGATCCAGCTCGGCCGCGACCCGCGCCTCGGCCAGAGAATCGGACTCGAGGCCGGCCGCGCTGCAGGCCTTCGACAACCAGAGACGCACCTCGGAGTCCTGGGGGTGGGCCTGGCGCAATAGTTCAAAGGAGGCAACAGCTGAGGCGGGTTGTCCAGCCGAAAGGGCGATCCGGCCCTTGGACATCCAGGCGCGGCGGTGGAGATCGCTTCCGGCCTGCGAAGCCACAGCAACACGTCCGTAGGACTCGGCAGCCCGCGCCGGATCCTCGCCAGCTTCGTACGCCCGACCCAGCCACCAATCCAATTCGATCTCCGTCTCCCCGAGAGCCCGAGCCCGAAGCAAGTGGCCGGCGGCTTGGCGGGCAGACGAGGCCTCCGCTCCAGGTCGCAAAGCGAGGCGGCCGGCGGCGTAGTGGGCGGCGGCCGGGGCGTCGATGGGCAGGCCCTCCAACCAGTGGGAGGCTTCCTGCCATCGATCCTGAGATTCATGGGCCTTGGCGAGCGCTGTGCGAGCCGGCCAGTTGCCGGGCTGTTTCTGGACGCATCGTTCGTAGGCCGCCAGGCTCTCGCTTTGCCTGCCCAACGAGTCGAGAGCGCGACCGTATTCGAAGAGCCACGCCGGTGCGGCTTCAGAAAAGGCGCAGGCCTTGCGCATGAGTTGTTCGGCCTCGCTCCACCGAGAATCCGCGGCATACCATCGGCCGAGGGCCATGAGGAGCGGTGGGGAGTCGGGAACGGCCTGGGCGCCCCTGGTCAGCACTTCGCCCGCTCGGCGATCATCGCTGCTGCGCGCCAGGACCTCCGCCAGGGTCACCCAGGCTTGGGCGTCGTCCGGCGATTCTTCCGTCAATGTCTCGAGTTCACGCACTGCTTCGTCCACGGCTCCGCCCAACGCCAAGGCGCGGGCGTGCAATGACTTCGCTTCGGACGAGGCGGGCGACGCTTCCAGCAGTCGCAGGGACCAGGCGACAGCCCGATCGGCCTCGCCGGCCTCTAGGGCGTAGGCCGCCGCGGCCGACATGGACTTGGCGTCGCTCCCGGCCTGCGCCCCCAGCGCGCCCAGCGCTTCGGCCGGACGCCCGGCAGCCTGGAAGGCCTTAGCGAGAAGACGCCGGGCTTCCGACGAGGTGGGCTCCAAGGCCAATGCCAATTGGGCCTCATCCACGGCGGAAACCGCTTCGCCATTAGCCAGCAGGCGTTCGGTGTGGCTGCGGCGGAGAGCGGCGTTCGTCGGCTCTGCCGCGACCATCGCGGCGGAGATTTCCAGACCGAGGGCGGCATTCCCTGCGCTGTCGACTGCGGAGATCAAGGACGGCAAGAGCGAGGCGGGCAGGGCACTTTGGGGATCCGCGCTGGACCATCCCGCGGAGAGATCCTCTGAAGCGCCTTCTGGGTCTCCTCGCACGGCCTGGACGATTCCACGGGCAAGAAGTTCCAATGGATCGCTGGGGTTGCTCGATAGAATGTCGCGGGCGCTGTCAACGTCCCCACGGCTGGCCAAGGCCACCGCCAGCAGGGCCCGCCGAAGAGGGGTGGGGGTCGCGCGGACGGCCTGGCGGCGGGCTTCAAGGGCCGTTACTCCGTCGCCATCGGACTCGGCTGCTTCGGCCAGTGCATCGGCCGCCTCGGCCGCATCCTGCTGAGAAGCGTCCCACGCCTTCTGCGCCATCTCCAGCGCGGTTTCCGCCTTTTCGTTGAGTCGGGCAAGCCGAGAGGCCTGAAGCCAATCCTGCGCGCCGGCCCCGGTGTCGACCGTAATTGCTAGCGCAGACAGGGCTGCGGCCAGGCCGGCTTGTCCGCTGGCGGAAAACACCTCGGCCGCATGCGCGGTGCGAGCCCCCAGCGCTTCGTTTAGGGCCTGGGCGGCGTCCATGGCCGTCGAATTCGAGGTCAAAGCAAAACCGGCGAGCTGGAGTCCGACATCACCACGGCTTTCGAGAGCCCGAATCCAAACCTGAGCCTGGCCAAGGTGCGGCCACACGCAGGCCAACGCCTCACGCCAAGCCTCGGGGTGGTCGAGGATGAGGGGCGCAACCTCTTCGGGCGTGGAGGCAGCTGCCACCAGGCGTGCGCAGCGAAGCAGGATCTGGCGCGTGGAAGGCTCCCCTTGAATATCGGCAGCCAAAGTCTCGCCGGAGGGAGGCGGACTCTCGTCCGGTGGGGAAACGGGGATGTCGGCGAAGCGCGAATAGCCGCAGGCTGCGAGCAGGACGACTCCCGGCGACAAGACGCCGCCGTCGGCGGCCAGGCATCGCTCCGCCACTCCCGGCTCACGAAGCGCCGTCCAAAGTGTGGGAAGAGGCAGCAGCCGCCGGATGGTCTCGGCAACTTCATCCGGCGACCGCGAGCCGGCCAGCCGCTCGAGAACCTCCGCGATAGAGAACATCGGATGGAGCCCGAGGGTCAGGCGGGCCAGGTGATTTCGGTGATGATCCAGTAGGCCCCGCCGAGCATCATCAGGCCGAGGATCATCAGAAACAACCCGACCCCATTGGCCGAACGAACGAGCTCACTCAGGGCGGCGACCAGCGTGGAGGCGCTGTTGACCAGCCCGCTGACTTCCTCCGCCAGACCTTTCTGGCCGAGCCGCGCAGTGTAGGATGCCAACGCCTTCACCTCGCGCGAATAGCCGCGGCTGATCAGGACATACGCCCCCAACAGAATGCACAAGCACCCGAGGACAAACACCGTCCCGGCGATCAGAATCTGAGTATCCCGCAGGGTCAAAGCAATCATTTTGGCCTCCAGAACGACGCTACTGGAGGCCGTAGTGCAAGGTGCGTGCCAGGGGTCGGGGTGGGGCTAGACGGCCAGGGCCTGGAATTCGGGCGGCAAATGCCCGATGTCGAGCCCTTCATCGTCGCAGAAAAGCATGGCGCGTTCGATGGCGTGACGCAGCTCGCGGATGTTGCCCGGCCAGGGATGAGCCTTCAGGGCGTCGATCGCCCGCGGGGTGATCCCGGTGATGTTGTTGCCGGTGCGCAGGTTGACCTGGCGGATGAACATCCCGACCAGTGCCGGGATGTCCCCGATCCGCTCGCGCAGAGGCGGGAGATGCAGATCGACGACCTTCAGGCGGTAGTACAGATCCTCGCGGAACTCGTGGCGCTCGATGGCGGTGGGGAGGTTGCGGTTGGAGGCGGCCAGGATTTCCACGTCCACGGCGATCTCATTGACGCCGCCCACCCGCCGGAAGCGCTGTTCATCGAGGACGCGCAGGAGTTTGGCCTGCATGTCCGGGCGGGTGGAGGAGATCTCGTCCAGGAACAGGATGCCCCCGTCGGCCACTTCCAGCAGACCGGGCTTGCGCTTGGTGGCGCCGGTGAAGGCTCCGGCCTCGTGGCCGAAGAGCTCGGACTCGATCATGGTGTCCGGCAGGGCGGCGCAGTTGATCGGGACGAAGGGCTTGTCGGCGCGCGGGCCCATGCGCCGGATGGCCTGCGCCAGGATCTCCTTGCCGGTTCCGGTTTCGCCGGTGATGAGCACCGAGACGCTGGCGGCGGCCGCCCGCTCGGCTTCACGGGTGATGCGCTGCATGACGGGCGTCTCGCCCACGACCCACTCCGGCGAGGCGCCCGAGGCGCGCCGCAAGAGGTCGAGTTCGCGGCGAAGGGCGACGATCTCGCGCGAGCGGTCGACGGCGGCCAGCAAGCGGTCGAAGTCGAGCGGTTTCTGCAGGAAATCCTGCGCCCCGCGCTTCATCGCCTCCACTGCAATTTCGACCTCGCCGAAGGCGGTGATGATGATCACCGGAGGGCTCGGGTTCTCCTGGGCGATGCGGTCGAGCAGCGAAATCCCCGATCCATCGGGGAGAGACACGTCCAGCAGAATCACATCGGCGGCGCCCGCCTCGATGGCCTGGACGGCCTGCGCCAGGTCACCCGCTTCGAGCGTCTCATATCCGGCATCGCGCAACGCCTGGCTGACGAAGCTGCGGGCCGTTTCTTCGTCGTCGACGATCAGGACGGTGATGCTCATTCCCCGTGGGCCTGTGGTGCGGCCGGCAGCCGCAGTGTGAAGACCGTTCCGGCGTCGGGGAAGCTCTCGGCCGTAACGGTACCTTGGTGGGCGGCCAGGATCCGGCGCGAGATCGCCAGGCCGAGGCCCGTCCCGTCTTTCTTGGTGGTGAAGAATGGATCGAAGATACGGTCCATCACGTCGGCAGGAATCCCCGGCCCGGTGTCGGCGATGCGCAATTCCACCAGCTGTCCCTGGGCCGTATCGAGCGCGCCCAGGCTGACCGAGAGTGTACCCCCGGCGGACATCGCCTGCACGGCGTTCGTAATGAGGTTGACGACCACCTGCTCGAAGGTGCGCGGATCGATCAGCGCGTGCGGGGCATCTTCGGCGAAGGAGGTGTGACTCAGGATGCGCGCCTGCGCCAAGCGCGGCTGCCAACGGGCGAGCATCCGGCGCATCAGGTCGGCCAGGTCGGTCGGCTCCATGCGCAGCTCGAGCGGGCGGGCGAAAAACAGCACGTCGGTCATGAGCTGGTCGAGGCGCAGACACTCTTTCCGAATGCGCTCGAGCGATTCGTAGAGCGGGTGCTCCCGGCCGAGGCGCGAAGCCATGAACTGCACGCCGGTGCTGATGTTGTTGATCGGGTTCCGCACCTCGTGGGCGAAGATGGCGGACACCTCGCCGAGCAGGGCGCGCTGGGACAGGATTTCGGTCTGCGATTCGATGGCGGCCTGTTCCGATTGGTCATACAGGACGACCAGGAGCCGCGTGCGCGCCCCCGGCCCGAGCGGTCGCACCCGCAACCGGACGGGGAAGGGTGTGCCGTCGCGCCGGTGGAGGATCAGCCGCGAGCGCTCGGCCGCCCGTTCGTGCCCCAGAGCGTCCAGCAGCGTCCCGCGTACGTCCTCCGGGCCCACCAGGACGTCCTGGATGGGGACACCCTCCAACTCCTTGGGCTGGTATCCCAGGATCTCGGCTGCTCGAGGGTTCGCCTCGCGAACCAGCAAGTTCTCGTCGAGGGCTAAGACGCCGTCACCGACGGCGGCGGCGTGGCCGCGCAGCTCGGTTTCCATCTGCTGCAACGAACGCTCGAGCGACGTGACCGCCTCTCTCTGATACGCCAGGAGCAACGTGGCGTACGCTAGGTTGGCGACCACCCTCAGCAATTCGTCGGCTTCTTCCGGAACGTCCTCCGGTTGGGCCCAGCCGACTGCCAGCACGCCGATCCATGCGCCGGCGGCGCCGATGGGGACGGTTCGCAGATGTCCCAACCCGGCCCCGCGGGCCGCACGGGCGAGAGCGTGCTCCGGCCGCTGGCCCAGGTTCCAACTGCTGGGCCGCTGAAGAGCGTCCACGGAGCCCGCGGCCAGCTCGTGTGGAAATGCCGCAGGCAGGCTTCCATCGAGCACATAGTCCGAGCCCTGCCCCGAGAGGCGGTACAAACCGACCATCGCCGCACCGAGGTAGGGCTGGGCGGCCTCGAAGGCCCCTGATGTAGTCCCGGCCGGGCTCGCGAGCGCACCCGATGTTAGCTCGACGAGGCGCCCCAGACGTTGCGAGCGCGACTCGCGCCGGTCGGTTTCGCGGCGTCTTTCCTCGACTGGGTGGAGCGTCAGCAGAAGTCCGCCGCGAGAGGAGCCGGTAGAGCGTCCGTGGACATCCACGCGGACGATGTCCCCTTGCCGCGTGCGTAGCGGGACATCCTCCTGGGCCGTTTCGGACGAGTCCCACGCACCCAATACCTTGTTCAAGGCGCGTTCCCCGGCCTCGCCGGCGAACAGCTGAGCGGGATCCAGGGCCTCGATTTCGTTCCGGGCATAGCCGGTCAGCAGGAGGAACGCGTGATTGGCCGCCACCAGACGGCGGCCGTCCCCGCTCAGGGCCAGGACGGCTTCGGGGAGGCTGTCGGCAAGGAGACGAAAGAGGTCGCGAAAGGGATCGGAACGGAGAATGCGGGCCAGGGCACCGGGCAGGGGAAGAGGGCTCGGCAAGGAGTCGACCTAAGCGGGCACCGGCTGGGCCTCCCGTGCGTGGCGCAGGCGGGCGGGAAGAATACCTTCAATGGCGCGGTACTTGGCGACGGTCCGGCGAGCGACCCGTACGCCGTCCTTGCGCAGCCGAGCGGCGATTTCATCATCGGTCAGCGGCTGAGGTTCGCCTCCGACGATCTCCTTGATCCGGTCGCGCACGGACAACGAACGATCGAAGAAACGCGTCAGCGGGATGATGCGGCCGTCGGGCAGTGCGACCGATTTGTGGGCCACCGCGCGCGACACGGTCGATTCATGCACGCCGATTTCGGCGGCGATGCCGGCGCGCGTGATGGGCTGAAGGAAACGGTCACCGCGGCAGATGAAGTGCCGTTGGCGGGCGATGAGGGACTGCATCAGCCGTTTCATCGTGTTGTTGCGCTGCTGCAAGCACTTGACGAACAACGAGGCGCGTTCCAGGTGCCGCGTCCAGGCCTCGCTCTGCCCTTCCTCGGCTTCCGGAAGGGACTGGCGGAAGAGCGGATTGACCCGCAACCAGCCGGACAGGGGAGCGAAGATCTCCACGACCAGAGCCTCATCTTCGCCGTTGGGATTGGTCGAAATCTGGATGTCGGGCGAATGATACACGTTCGGGTCGACGGGCGCCGGTTGGCGGCCCGAGCGCCAGAAGGCGCGGGCGGGGTAGGGGTTGAGTTTGTCGTGAATCAGGCTGGCGGCCTGCTTGACACGCGGCAGACTTACGCCCAGAGCTTGCGCCAGGCGCTCGAATTCGCGCCGGCCGAGCTCGGCAAAGTGCTCCTCGAGAAGCTGGCGAGCCAGGCCGACGAGCGGATCTCCGGCGTCCAGCAAGTCCAGCTGCGCCAATAGAGCCTGGCGCGGGCCTTCGGTCGCCAATCCGGGCGGGTCGGCGTGGGAAATCAGGGAAAGGACATGCTGGATCTGATCCAACGAAACGCGGTTGCTGCGTGCCAGGATGGCGGGCGGGTCTTGCAGGAAGCCTTCCTCATCCAGGCCGGCCAGGACGAAGGCGGCCAAGGGGCGCTCTTCCGGTCGGAGCTGTCCGGCCAGTTGGCCGAGGACGTGCAGCGGCAAGTCTTCGGGAGCCGCCGGCTCGAGCTCAGGAGGCGTCTCGTCCATCGAGGCGGACTTGGATGGACGATAGCTATCGCGCGGCGAGAGGTAGACGACCAGGTTCTCGCCGGCCGAGCGGGCGCTGCACGCCGGGCACGGGCCGGCGGTGAGCAACCGCCGATGACAAGAGGGGCAGACCCGGTCGTCGAGCAACTCAAGGGCCGGGTTGGCGGCGATTTCCGCCTGCACCCTGTCCCGGAGCTCGAGGTTCGAGAGCGCCAACAGGCTCATCGTCTGGGCCAGATGGGCCGTGGTCAGCGGTCGAAGGGAGTGATCCTGGACTTGCAGCATGGCTCGCTCCACGGGGCCGAGTATAGCCAGATGCGCCCGTCGGCGCAACTGGGTTGCAAGTTCCGTGCCCTCCTGCGCATGCTAGAATGTCAAG
>Ga0214473_10005641_pt1 | contig 14979 bp, 15 predicted proteins | sample RVTome_7_FD_203509 | JGI IMG/M metagenome (GOLD analysis project Ga0214473, IMG submission 203509) | Soil microbial communities from uranium-contaminated site in the Upper Colorado River Basin, Wyoming, United States - RVT98D197 | ecosystem: Environmental > Terrestrial > Soil > Contaminated >... | reverse complement strand
TTTTACAGCGCCATGAGAAAGCAGGTCGCAATGCATATCAAAGTCCCTGAGAGGCGCGTCAACATCAAAGCCGCCACCACCGAGAAATTGGGTTGGATAGGCAAGGGCCGAGGCATGGCCGCCACGGCGGTGGTTTTGCTTTGCCGAAAGTGATTCTTAGAAGTTGAAAAGGTTGACAATAATTGATTTCTATATTAATCAAACTCCCTAATCCCAAGTGACGTCTGATCCTCCCAATGCGGCGCCCCAGGCGCGCGAACAAGAGATCGAGACATTGGCTCAAGAGCTTGGCCGTCTGATACGGGACGCCGACCCTGAGCGACGCGACGATCTCAAGGAGTTGGCTTTCGCCCTCATCCGGGAGGAGTTGATCCGCGACGCCCCGAGCGATGAAAAGGCACAAGGGTCGGCTCCGGCCCCCTTCAATCCGCTGGGAACGGGAGTCTTGATATTTTTTTTAGGCGCTGGTTTATCTTTTGTGTTCGGGCCGGTGGGTTTAGTGTTGATGTTCGGCGGGGCACTCTTCGTGGTGTGGGGCGCGTTGATCACTTGGCTTAAAGGATCGAAGTAGTTATGGCAGAAGAAAAAGAGAAGCGAGGTATTTGGTCGCGCCGAGATTTTTTCACCCGATTGGGTTGGGGCGGATTCGGCATCTTTGGTCTGGGCACTCTCCTCGCTTTTGTTCGATCCGCGTTCCCGCGAGTTCTTTTTCAACCCCCCTCCACTTTTAAAGCCGGCTTCGTTAATGACTATGCCATTGGCGAAGTCAGTGAAAAATACAAACAGGACCAGCGGGTATGGATCGTGCGCGAAGAAACCGGGGTCTATGCGGTCTTCGCCAAGTGCACGCATCTCGGATGCACGCCGCGCTGGCTCGCCGCCGAAAACAAATTCAAGTGTCCCTGTCACGGCAGCGGCTTTTTCAAATCCGGCTTAAACTTCGAAGGACCGGCGCCGCGCCCGCTGGACCGCTTCAAGGTGATCGTCGGTGACGACGGCCAGCTCATCGTTGATAAGAGCAAGGTTTTCAAGATGGCGCCGAGCAGCGAACCTGATGAGCAGTACCCCGAAAGCATCCTCAAAGCCTAGCGGAAGTATCTTATGGACAAGAATCTATTGGACAAAATCAAGAACGATATCGTCGAGAGCCATGTGTGGAAGGCGATCTTTCGCCACGGTTATGAAGACACGCCGCGCAACCGCGTCATGATGGTGACAGCCAATGTTTTTCTCCATCTCCATCCGGCCAAAGTCCGGCGCCATGGCGTGCGCATGCGTTTCACCTGGTGCATGGGCGGCCTGACCTTTTTTATGTATCTGGTGACGGTCGTCACGGGAATCTATCTGATGTTTTACTACCGGCCGGTCGCCGAGTACGCCTATGCCGATATGAAATATCTGGAATTCGACATGCCTTTCGGTATGCTCATGCGCAACATGCATCGCTGGGCGGCGCACACGATGATCGTTTTTGTCTGGATGCATATGTTTCGCGTCTTCCTGACCGGTTCTTACAAGCCGCCGCGGGAATTCAACTGGATTGTGGGCGTGCTGCTGCTCGTGCTGACCTTGCTTCTGAGCTTCACCGGTTATCTCCTGCCGTGGGATCAGCTATCGATCTGGGCGGTCACCGTCGGATCGAACATGGCGCGCGCCACGCCTCTGCTCGGTTATGAAGGACCGTTCGCCGATTTCGTCGGCGCCAACCCGATTTACGACGCCCGCGCGTTTTTGTTCGGCGGCGGTGAGATCGGCCCTCATACTTTGCTGCGGTTCTACATACTCCACTGCATTTTCATACCGATGGTCGCCAGTATCCTGATGGCCGTTCACTTCTGGCGCATCCGGCGCGACGGCTTCTCGGGCCCTTCCCTCTGATCGCAGGTAGAAGCGAGGAAAAAATGGCAGAGGCCGCCAAAGAAAAAAAACTACCCATCGACGATAAGGTCCATACCTGGCCGCACCTGGTGCGCCTGGAGTTTCTCGTCGCCCTGTTCGTCCTGATCGCGCTGACTCTCTGGTCGATTACGATCGATGCGCCGTTGGAAGAGCCGGCGAACCCGACCCGCACGCCGAATCCGTCGAAGGCGCCCTGGTACTTTCTCGGTCTTCAAGAGATGCTTGTCTACTTCGACCCCTGGCACGCTGGCGTCGTTTTGCCGAGCCTGATCATCGTCGGCCTGATGGTTATTCCGTTTATCGATATCAACCCCAAAGGGAACGGTTATTACTGCTTTAAGGAAAGAAAGTACGAGATTCTAACCTTCATCTTCGGGTTTCACATCTTGTGGATTTTGATGATCATTATCGGCACATTTTTCCGCGGCCCAGGGTGGAACCTTTTTTGGCCTTGGCAAAGATGGGACCCGCACAAGGTTGTGGCCTTGACCAACGTCGATTTGCCCTATTTGCTCGGCTTTAGGGATTACTGGATCTCCGCCGTTTTTAGCTTGATTGTCATCGGCGCTTATTTCTTTATTACGATCGCGGGCTTTTACTGGTGGGTGTTGCGGGTGAAAGGGCAGGAGTTCATGGAGCGATGGGGGATGGTGCGGTTTGCCATCACCGCCGTGCTCGTCGCGTTGATGCTTTCTCTTCCCGCGAAAATGTTTCTCAGACTTGTCTTTAACGTCAAGTACGTCCTGGTCACCCCCTGGATCAACATTTGATGTTTTACGTCGCCAAGATACTTCAAGCCTTAGGGCTTGCTGACGTCGGCTACGCTCTTTTTGTCGGCATGACGAAAAATTCATCCATGGCGGAGGAAATCGTGTTGTCACTCATCGGGCTCGGGGTTTTTTCCTTGGGCCGCGCGCTTGAGCGCAAGGTCGCGTGAGGTAACGGGGATGGCGGAACGAGGAATCGATAAAAACGAAGAAAAGAAATCCTACGGGAGTGTTTTCCTCATCGGGGTTGCCCTCTTGGTGGTATTGACGGGCTGGTCCTTCTGGGACGACAACATTACGCGCCGGCTGTGGAAAGGACTGCAAACTCGTTTCTACCGTCTCGACTACAGCAAGGCCAAGGCCGCCTATGACGAAGAAAACAAGAAACTGCAAGCCGATGCCGCTTACCAAGAACTTTCCAAGAAGCTGGCCGCTGCGCAAGCGAGTTTGAGCGGCGGTGCGTTGGGCCAAAAGCTCGCGTCGCTGGAAAAACAGGAAACCGCAGCCACGGTTCGCTTTAAGGATATCGATCAAGAGGTCAAGAATATCAAGAGTGAGCTGGAGGAAGCTTGGTACGAGCACGATCATGCGGTGCAGCAAAAGCGCAACGTCAAGCCCTACCTGGAGCGTATTCAAGAGCTCGAAAAAGAAAAAGAGAAGCTCGACCCCGAACTGGAAAAGGCGCGGCAAAAACGCGAGCTGATCAAGGAAGAAATAAAGACGATTCGTAATAGCACCAAGGAAATCGAAAGCGAGCTGGGGAAGCTCGCTGCGGAACGAGACAAGTGGGTCCGAGTCATGGAAAACGTCACACTCACCATCGGGCCGTTCTCCTTTTATAAGATTCCGAATATCCAACAAGTGTCGCTCGAAGAGTTCGACCGCAACCGTTTCGATCAGCCCATCGCGCGCGTGGATCGGTGTCAAACCTGCCATTTGGCGATAAATCGTCCGGGGTTTGAAAAGGAGGCCAATCCTTTCAAAACCCATCCGAAACGGGAAATCTTCCTCGGCGACAACGCCCATCCGCCGGGAAAGGTCGGCTGCACGGGCTGTCATGAAGGGCAAGGCGTCGCCGTCAACAGCGCGAAACATGCCCACGGCGAAGTGCATCTATGGGAATTCCCGCTTTTGCGCGGAGCAAAATCGCAGTCGAGCTGCACTTCGTGCCATCTCGATGTGCAAAAGTTTGAGACCGAAGCGCCACTGTTGGCTCAAGGGCAAAGACTCTTCGAGCAGGTCGGCTGCACGGGCTGCCACCTTGTCAAAGGATACGAGAACCTCCCCAAGGTCGCCCCGAGCTTGCGCAAGATCAGCGCCAAAGTCGATCCGAGCTGGATGGTGCGTTGGATCGAAAGCCCGCACAAGTTCCGTCCGCGCACGCGCATGCCGAACTTCGACCTGAAGCAGGACGATGCGGTGGCCATCGCGGCGTTTCTCTGGTCGTTAGCCAAAGAGGATGGCGACAAGTGGACGCAGGAACATCCGCTGCCGGCGGGCTTCCGCGAGGGGGATGCGGGTCAGATCGCCAAAGGAAAAAAGCTGGTTGAATCCATCGGCTGCAAAGGCTGCCACGGTTTAGCCGAAGGCGAGTTCTCGACGCCCTTGGGGAAGGAAAAGGATCTTGTTCCCAATCTCAAAGATATCGCCGCAAAAACCAGCGCCCAGTGGACCTATCACTGGATCAGGAATCCGCGCGGCTACTCTCCAGACACGAACATGCCAAGTCTGCGACTCACCGACGACGAGGCGATGGCCATTACCGACTATTTGATGACCCTGGGCGCCAAGCCTGAAGCGGTGGCGGGTATCCAGGAAAAGCTCGCCGACGCCAAGAACATCAAACGTGGCGAAGCGCTCGTGCGCCGTTGGGGTTGCTACGGCTGTCACGAGATCAAGGGCTTGGAGAAAGAGTCCCGCATCGGCGCCGAGCTCACGACGTTCGGTTCCAAGCCTAAAGAGGAACTCTTCTTTGGCAACCGCACGGATATCAAGGAAACCTGGGACGACTGGACTTATAACAAGCTGAAGACACCTCGGATCTATGCGACGGAACGCATCGAGCAGTTGATGCCGCAATTCAATCTGGCCGATGACGACATCAAAGCGTTGCGCGTCCTGTTAGGCGGCTTTCGCGAAAGAAAGGTTGGGCAGCGCTATCAGGCCGATCAGGGCTTGCGGGTCCAACAGGTCGTCGAAGGGCGGCGGATCATGCAGCAGTACAACTGCGTCGGCTGCCACGAGATCGAGAAGCGAGGCGGATTCATCCGCAAATACTATAAAGAGAATCCCAATCTCGCCCCGCCGCTTCTCAACGTCGAAGGCGAGAAGGTCCAGTCGAATTGGTTCTTTAGTTTTTTAAAAGCGCCTATCCCGATCCGCCCGTGGCTTGAGATCAGAATGCCGACGTTCGGTTTCTCTGACGAGCATGCCAATCAGCTCGTGAACTATTTCAACGGTCTCGCCAAAGTGGATGTCCCCTACGCCTATGTTGATGACAAAAAAATCCCCCAAGAACATCTGGAGGCGGCGCGGGCTCTTGTCTCCAAGGACTTTTTTAACTGCTTCAGTTGTCACCAGCAGGGCGAGCGGAAGCCCGAGGGGCCGGTGGAAGGTTGGGCGCCGGACCTGACCCTTGCCCGGCAGCGTCTCAATCCGAAATGGATCATCAAATGGCTGCAAGATCCGCAAAAAGTCGAGCCGGGAACCAAGATGCCGTCGTTCTATCCGGGAGGCCCTGATAATTTCCTCGGCGGCAAGGACGACCGGCAGATCGAGGCGCTGCGCGATTATTTAATGAGCATCGGGAAAGGCGCTCCGGCCGCTGTAACTGCCGAAGTCGCGAAGGCGAAACCGGCAAAGAGGTGAATTTAGAGGCGCTCTATGACGTCAAAAAGACTGTGAGCTGCATTTTAAGGAGGAATATATGAATAAGTTAGGTTTTTTGTTTTTATCAGCAGTTTTGGTGGCCCTGCCGGTTAGCGGCATGGCGGCCTACGAAGGCGGCGATGTAAAAGACGGCGGTTCGATCTCGGGTAGCGTGAAATTCAAGGGTAGCGCTCCGGCGCCGAAAAAATTGGATGTCGGCAAGGACAAAGAGGTCTGCGCCAAAACCCCCAAGACCGATCAGTCTTTGATCGTCAACGGCGGCAATCTGGTGAACGCCGTGGTGACGATCACGGACATCAAGAAGGGGAAGAAGATCGAGCTCAAGAAGGTTCAACTCGACCAGAACGGCTGCGAATATAAACCGCATGTGTTGGTTTTCCCCGCGGGTTCAACGGTTGAGATCCTAAATCCGGACGGCATTCTCCACAACGTCCATTCTTACAGCAAGGTCAACAGCCCGTTTAACCAGGCCCAGCCCAAGTTTAAAAAGACCCTGGCTGTAAAGATCGAGAAGCCCGAAGCGGTCGAGGTGAAGTGCGATGTCCATGGTTGGATGCACGGGTGGTTGGTCGCCACGGAAAATCCCTATTTCGCCGTGACCGACAACTCCGGGGGCTTCAAGCTGACCGATGTGCCGGCGGGGACCTATACCGTCGAAGTCTGGCATGAGAAGCTCGGCAAGAGCAGTCAGAAACTGACCGTTAAGGCGAAGGAAGAGGCAAAGGTCACCTTCGAAGTCGCGGGCAAGTAAACCGCTAATCGACTGTTACATGCACGGCACCCGGAGTCCGGGTGCCGTGTTTTTTGGGCCCCTCATGATACCGGATCGCGCGGCGCGCGAAGAAATCGCCGCATGCGCCCGCCGGTTCAACTCGATTCCGCACGGTTTTTAAAGTATTTCCACGCGCGCTCCAAATCCACCGGGGGTAGGGCTTCTACCTGCCGCTGCGCGGATTCATCAGCCGTCAGCGGTATCGGCGCGCCGATTTGTAGGGCGCCGTAGAGAATCTCGGCGGCCTCCTCTAGATAGATCGCCATCATCACCGCCTCAGCGATCGTCCTTCCCACCGTCACTTGACCGTTACCCCTGAGCAGGACGGCGGGCTTGTTGCCCAAAGTTTCTGCCACCGCCGCCCCCAATTCTGGGGTTGTAATCAAGTCGGGGCTTTGAAACACGGGGACGCCGCCGGCAAAAAAGCTGCCGTGGTTGTGCACCGGCTCAAGCTTGCGGTCGGTGACAGAGAACATATTGGCCACCCGCGCGTGGATGCGCGTGATCGCGTGAACCTCGGGCTTGGCTTTCATGAGAGCAGCGTGGAGCCAGGTCTCAGACGGAGCCGGTTGGCTGCCTTCGACGACCTCCCCCTGAAGATTCAGGGTGAGCAGATCCGTTTCTGTGACCAGAGCGAGACTGATCCGGGGGGTCATGAGAAAAAGGGCGGAATCGGCAACGCGGGCGCTGACATGACCGAAGCCTTCGACGAGTTTCTGCTGCGACAGAATTCGGCAAGCGCTGATCATGTCTTTTTTCAGCTGGGTGATCGGGGCCATTGCACACCTTTGAAATTTTTTTAAATTACGCTATATTACGTTATTCCGATTCCTGGGAAAAGAGAGTCGATAATGAAGATCACGGTTGAATCTTACGCCGACTCCAAGGGCCAGGAAAGCCCGATCCGGTTCATGTTGGGGGCGCGAAGCGTGCAAATAAGCGCCGTGGTGGACCGGTGGTACGGCGAGCAGGCCTGTTATTATCGCGTCCTTGGAGATGACGAGAACTCCTATATCCTCAAGGGACCCCTTGGGGACGGGTCATGGGAAATGGTTTCTTTCACCCATAAAGATTCTCGCGGCACCGAGTTAGAATACGAAGGCAAGAGGGAATTGCAGTAAAATTCCCGCCCCTTTCCTTTCCGCTCGCTCCGGTCAGATTTTTCGTTGGGTTTCGTCATTTTTTGAAATTGGGATGGAGGTGCAAAAGGCATGTCAAAGCAACATCTAGTCGCCGTCATTGGCGCCGGCCCGGCGGGTATTTACGGCGCGCGCAAACTCACTGAAGCGGGACACAGGGTCCTGCTCATCAATCGCGACATTAAGCCGGGCGGTTTGGCGGAGTACGGAATTTTTTTGGACAAGGAAAAGATGAAAACGGGATTGCGCAAGCAATTCCAGCGCATTCTCGCGGACGGGAAGATTTCTTATCTCGGCCATGTCACCGTGGGGGAAGGAAAATCGCTCACGCTCAAAGATCTCCAGGAGATCGGCTTTAGCGCCATCGTCGTGTCAGCGGGCGCCCAGGGGACCAAGAAGCTCGGTCTTCCCGGCGAAGATCTCATCGGCGTCTACCACGCCAAAGACGTCGTCTATCATTACAACAAGCTGCCGCCGTTTAGCCAACGCCATTTCGAAATCGGCACCCGGGTCGCCATCATCGGCATGGGCAACGTCATGGTTGATGTCGCCAACTGGTTGCTCAATTATATGAACAGCGCCGAGGTCACGGTGGTTGCGCGACGCGGCCCCAAGGAAAAGGCCTACGACGACAGCGAATTCGAGGTGGTAGAAAAGTATCTCGATAACGACGACATGCGCAAGGAGATCGAGCGCATCAGGCCGGACCTCGAAAACGTGGAGCAGAACGTCGACGAGCTCATCCAGAAGTTTGTCGGGTCGACAACTCCGCCGCCAAATCAGAAACTGCGTTTTCGTTATCTCTGCTCGCCGACAAAGGTCGTTGCCAATAGCGATGGAAAAACCGCTGGCTTGGAAGTGGAATTAAATAAACTCATCCTTGACAAAGGTCGAACCGTAGCCAAAGGCACCGGCCAGCATACCCAATTTCCGCTCGATTGCGTCATTTACGCCATCGGCGATGAAGTCGATTCCTCCCTCGGTCTGCCGTTTTCGCGGGGTGCTTTCGTGACCAACCCCGCCGAGCTGCCGGGCAATCCCAATCCCGCGCATTACCAACCCTATGATCCCGCCACCAAGCAGGGTCTCGAAGGTATCTATCTTATGGGCTGGTCGCGCAACGCCAGCGTCGGACTCGTCGGCATTGCCAAGAAAGACGCGGAGCTGGGCATCAAAGTCGTCAACGCCGATCTCGCCGCGAGGGAAGGCTTCGAGCCCGCCGTTATCGATCAAAAAATCGAAGCGGTGATGGACAAGCTGGAAGAGAACAACGTGTCTTACATCACCAAAGACGACATCGCGGTTCTCGAAGCGAAGGAAAGGGAAGAAGCCAAAAAGCGCAACTTCTGGGAGCATAAATACGCCAGCGACGATGAGATGCTGGACATCATCGCCGCGCCCAAAGCGGCGGCTAGTTAATCCGGATTTGGCGTTCCAAACGTTCAAATCGTTCAAGCCGTTCAAGTCGTCAAAACGTTCCGAACCGATTTAGAGTTCTGTAGGGTGCGCTTTGCGCACCATCGAGAGACCGGTGCGCGGAGCGCACCCTACAGTCGGATACAAGACTTTCGCTTCCTCTCCCTCCGGGAGGGAATTGGGGGCAACGCGCGGTCACGCAACTAACACATAATCCTCCCGCCGTTGACGTGAAGCGTCTGGCCCGTCATGTGTTTGGCCGCGTCACTCACAAGAAATGCCACAGCTTCGGCCACATCTTCCGGCTCGCCAGCATGGCCGATGGGAATTCTTTTGGCGGCGGCCTCCCACTCGGCGTCGGAATAAGTCGCTCTTACACGCGGGGTGGCGATCCGTCCGGGAGCCACCGCGTTGGCGCGCACATTAAACGGCGCGAGTTCGAGGGCTAACGTCTTTGTAAGAGCGACAATGCCGGCTTTGGCCGCCGAGTAAGCTGAGCGATGGGCATCGCCGCTGAAGCCGATGTCGGAAGAGATATTCACGATGGCGCCGCTCTTCTGACTCTTCATTAAACCGACAACGGCCCGGCAGCATAAAAACGTCGAGGTAAGGTTGAGATCGATGACGGCCTGCCAATGATCGAGCGGAAACTCTTCTATCTTATGCCGATGCAGGCTGCCGCCGGCGACGTTGACCAGAACATCGAGGCGGCCGTGGTCGGAGATGATCCTATCGAATGCCGCTCGCACCGCACCTTCCTGGGTCACGTCGACACACATGAATGCCGCTTGTTTGCCGCGCCGTTGAATTTCGCCGGCGACCTGTCTGCCACCTTCATCGTTGATGTCCAAAATGACTCCAATGAAATCTCCTTTGGCTAGACGCTCGATCACCGCCCGCCCAATCCCCGAGGCTGCACCGGTGACAACGGCGACTTTGTTCATACGCGACTCCTTCCGCATCGGTTTGATCGTTCAACTACCGTAATTCGTGAACCGGCGTCAAGGGCGGAAACTCCCAGTATCGTGTTCCGGGTTCCGAGTTTCGAGTTCTGAGCTAGACCCGGAACCTGGAACCTGAAACACGACACTCGCGCACTCAAGAGAGCGCCGCCTCTTGCCAAGCGGGTTCCGCTCAATTAAAATCGCCCTCGCTCGTACGCCTGGTTGAAAATTATTTTGAAGGAGGATGCATCATGGCAGACAAGGCCATCGAGGTTTTATTGGACGAAAAGAGAAACTTTTCGCCGCCCAAGAAGTTCAAGAAATCGGCCAACGTCAGGAGCGCGAGCGTTTTCAATACCGCGCGAAAGAATCCTCAAGCATTTTGGGCCAAAGCCGCCAAAGAGCTTCACTGGTTCAAACCATGGAAAAAGGTTCTGGAGTGGATCTCGCCGTGGGCCAAGTGGTTTGTCCGTGGAAAAATCAACGCGCCCTACAATTATCTTGATCGGCACGTTAAATCCGAGCGCAAAAACAAGACAGCAATCTAGGTAAAGGAGGTAGACGTAATTTATGGAAGAGGAAAGAAAAGAAGGGCTTGAGCTCACCGAAGCTCAGATTGCAGTTCACTGGAAGGAAGAAGACTGTTACTCCCCGTCACCGAAGTTCATTGGTCAGGCCAATGCCTCTGATCCGGATATTTTCGAGCGCTTCAGTGAGAAGAATTTCCCTGAATGCTTCAAGGAGTATGCTGATCTGCTCTCTTGGGATGAGTATTGGCATACGACGCTTGATACCAGCAACCCCCCTTTCTGGAAGTGGTTTGTCGGCGGAAAGTTAAACGCGTCTTACAACTGTGTGGACCGGCACTTAGAGAAGAATAGAAACAAAGCCGCCTTTGTCTGGGTGCCAGAGCTAGAGGATGAGTCTACCGAGACCATAACTTATCAGGAGCTTTATGTAAGAGTGAATGAGTTCGCTGCCCTTCTCAGAGACTTTTGCGGAGTCAAGGCCGGCGATAGGGTAACGTTCCATTTGCCGATGGTGCCGGCGCTGCCGGTTTCGATGCTGGCTTGTGCCAGGCTTGGCGTCATCCACTCTCAGGTATTTGGCGGATTCAGTGGCGCAGCCTGCGGAGGCAGAATAGCGGACTCCGGCAGTCATATCCTCGTCACTATGGATGGCTACTACCGAAATGGTGAACTGCTCGATCAAAAAATCAAAGCCGACGAGGCGGTTGAAGCGGCGGCAAAGGCTGGTGTTCATGTTGATAAAGTCCTGGTCTGGAGGCGTTATCCCGGAAAGTATTCCTCCCCGACGCCCATGGTGAAGGATCGCGATTACTTCGTTGATGATTTGCTCAAAGACTTTCGCGGCAAGAGAGTGGATCCCGTATCGATGCCAGCTGAAGCTCCTCTGTTCATGATGTATACCAGCGGTACAACGGCAAAGCCCAAGGGGTGTCAGCATAGCACCGGGGGATATCTGGCCTATGTTGCAGGCACATCGAAGTATTATCAGGACATTCATCCGGAGGACGTTTATTGGTGCTTCGCCGATATAGGATGGATCACAGGACACTCCTACATCGTTTATGGTCCGTTGGCTCTTTGCGCCACCAGTGTCATGTATGAAGGCGTGCCCACCTACCCGGATGCCGGGCGGCCCTGGAGGATAGCGGAGCGACTGGGCGTCAACATATTCCACACAGCGCCCACGACAATACGGATGTTGAGAAAAGCCGGCCCAGAGGAGCCCAGGAAGTACCATTATCATTTCAAACACATGACCACCGTGGGAGAGCCGATAGAGCCGGAGGTGTGGCGATGGTACTACCACGAAGTGGGCAAGGGAGAAGCGGTCATCGTGGACACCTGGTGGCAAACGGAAAATGGAGGGTTCCTTGGCAGCACGTTGCCAGCGTTGCACCCGATGAAGCCTGGAAGTTGTGGCCCCGGTGTGCTCGGTATCTATCCAGTAATCTATGATGAGGAACGGAATCAGCTCAACGCTGGGAGTGGTAAGGCAGGCAATATCTGTATTAGGAATCCGTGGCCAGGAATATTCCAGACCATATGGGGGGACCCGGAGCGCTTCGTAAAGACCTATTATGAAAAGTATTGTAAAAATAAAGATAGTAAGGATTGGCGCGACTGGCCTTACTTGGCAGGAGATGGAGCCACGCAAGCCGCCGATGGATACTTCCGGATTTTAGGAAGAGTGGACGACGTAATAAATGTTGCAGGGCACCGATTGGGCACTAAAGAGCTGGAGGCGGCCGCTCTTACCGTAGAAGAAGTAGCCGAAGCAGCGGTGGTGCCGGCGATAGATGAATTAAGGGGTCGAATCCCTGAGATGTATATTGCGCTCAAACCGGGTTACAAGCCCGGCAAGGGGGTGGAAGAAAAGGTTAAAGAGGCTATTGACAAAGTCATCGGTAAAATCGCCCGTCCGCGAAACGTTTGGCTTGTCCCTGACATGCCCAAGACCCGTTCGGGGAAGATCATGCGTCGGGTCATTGCCTCTGTCTCTAACTTCATGGATGTGGGCGACGTCACGACGCTGGCCAACCCAGAGGTGGTAGAGACCATACGGAGAATGGTGCAAACGGAAAAGGCTCAACGCGGAGAGGTTCCAAAGAACCTTTCCAAAGAGATGATAGAAGAAATCAAGCGGTTTGGAGCAATAGAGTAAGTAGATGCGCCGACGCTCGCGCGGCTAGAGCCGACGGGCGCGCAATGGGCGACATGACGACTTTAGCGGACCCGGCGGTGGTGGCGAAGTTGAAGGAACAGTATGAGGAGGAGTAGGACAATTCAGCCAGAGGCAAGACGCACCAGAAAGAAGGACCATTTCGTGGCTTGACTGAAGCTTATTATCGCATTCCTGATTCTTGTTTTCCCGGAGTTTGGGTGGGCGCAGACGGCGAAGGAAAAGATTCGCGTCGCCCTGGGGTCGGTCACGGTCAATTCCAGCGTCATTCCTATTGGCAAGGAAGCGGGGATCTTCGCCAAATATGGCATGGAGATAGAAGCCATACACATGGGGGGCGGAGTGAATTCCTTGGCGGCGGTCACCTCGGGTTCAGTCCAATTCCTGTCCGCCGGGTCGACCCCTAACGTGAGCGCGCGGTTAGGCGGGGCGGACATTGTCATGCTGGCCGTCCAATCGAACAGGCTTGACTACACCCTTTTTGCTTCCCCTGATATCCACAAGGTGGAAGACCTTAAGGGCAAAATTGTTACCGGCACGCGGCCGGGCGCATCCGCAGACAGCGCCCTGCGCCTGGCTCTGCAAAAATGGGGACTGGAGCCTGACAAGGATGTAATCTTTATCGCTGTGGCTGAAAGCCAACAGGGCAGGCTGACCGCGCTTCAAAGAGGCGCTGTCTCCGCAACGCTTCTCTCGCCTCCATTCGGCGGCATGGCCAAGCGGTTGGGACTCCGCGAATTGGCCGATCTGCGCAAGCTCGATATCGAATTCGCCGGCAGCTCCATCGCGGCCACGGGCTCCTACGTTAAAAGCCATCCGGCGACGGTCGAAAATTTTCTCAAAGCGTATGTGGAGTCGATCCATTTCATGAAGACACAAAGAGAAAAAAGTGTCAGCGTGATCATGGAATACCTGAAGATGAATGACCGGGCCAGGGCTGAGGAGGGATACGATTACTACGTCGAGATCTACCCGCAGATCCCTTACGCCACCCCGAACGGGGTGCGCTCAGTCCTGCAGTTCCTTGCCGCCAGACAACCCAAGGCGGCGACGGCAAGCCCGGAGGAGTTTTACGACAATAGTTTTCTCAAGAGGATCGAAGAGAGCGGCTTTGTCAAAGCGCTTTACAGCAGGAGATAAACGCGGCTTCCTCTCGGATCATCGATGCGGGCGGACAAGGCGATCAGATAATTTTAGATTTTCGATTTTGGATTTTGGATTGGAGGACTAGGACATGACAAAGATATTTCGGACTGCAATTCGGTGGCTTCGATCCGATAATCTAAAATCTAAAACCTGTCCTGAGCCCCGCCGAAGGATCCAAAATCTAAAATGGGCGGGGTTTCTCGCTGTCTTTCTTGTGGGGTGCGTGGCTGTGGCTCTGGCGCAGCAGCCAACGAAAATTTCCCGCATAGGATTCCTAATCACTGCCCCCCTTTCCGCTATCCCGGCCCGCACCGAGGCCTTCCGGCAAGGTCTGCGGGAGCTAAGGTATGTGGAGGGGGAAAACATTGTCATTGAGTGGCGATCCGCGGAGGGAAAACTTGATCGCCTCCCCGCGCTTGCGGCTGAGCTAGTGCGTCTCAAGGTAGACATCATCGTCTCGGCGGGTCCGCAACCAACCCGTGCCGCCAAGGAAGCGACGACTACGATTCCCATTGTCATGGCGCAGGATCCCGATCCTGTTGGCAATGGGTTCGTCGCCAGCCTTGCGCGGCCTGGCGGAAACATCACTGGCTTGGCAACCCTTCGCCCGGAGATAAGCGGAAAACAACTGGAGCTTCTGAAGGAGATCATTCCTAAGCTCTCGCGCGTGGCCGTCTTCGGGACTTCAACCAACCCGGGCAACGTCCAACAGCGAAGAGAGATAGAACTCGCCGCAGGGGCATTCGGGGTGAAGCTTCAATCCCTAGACCTCCTAAGTCCCAAGGATATTGAGACTGCATTCCGAGCCGCAGGCAAGGGGCGGGCTGACGCAGTCCTTATTTTGGTGGCGGGCAGCATCGCCACTGCTAACCGAACAGAGATTGTCGAACTCGCGGTAAAGAGCCGGCTCCCGGCGATATATAACAGCGCAGAATTCGTGGAAGCTGGTGGGCTTATGAGCTATGCGACGAGCTTTACCGACTTGTTCCGGCGCGCCGCCACCTACGTGGACAAAATCCTGAAAGGCAGAAAACCTACCGATCTTCCCGTGGAGCAGCCGATGCGGTTTGAGTTCGTCGTCAATCTGAAAGCAGCGAAGCAAATCGGCCTGACGATCCCGCCGAACGTGCTGGTGCGGGCGAATAAGGTGATTCGATAAAGAAAGCAACAGGCCAAGGTAGGGGCGGACCGGCGCCTGCCCTGAGCCGAGTCGAAGGGTGTCCGCCCGTTCGGAGGGCCGACACGCAGGTCGGCCCCTACACGGGTCCGACAATCGGAAATCGAAAACCTGTACTGAG
>Ga0214473_10005640_pt1 | contig 14979 bp, 15 predicted proteins | sample RVTome_7_FD_203509 | JGI IMG/M metagenome (GOLD analysis project Ga0214473, IMG submission 203509) | Soil microbial communities from uranium-contaminated site in the Upper Colorado River Basin, Wyoming, United States - RVT98D197 | ecosystem: Environmental > Terrestrial > Soil > Contaminated >... | reverse complement strand
AGCTCCGCCCCCCAAGTGGCTGCATCCAGGGTGGCGGTCAGGTAGACGTAGGCAGTTATCCTCTCCCGCTTACCGAAGTTGGGGGGATGGCCGGGCTCGATCAGGTCTCCTGGCTTCAGGTCGGCCTTCGCGCCATGGTAGAAGTGCTGGGAACTCAGATCGTCGGTAGCTGCCACTGGCTCTCTCCTCTCATACTGCGCGGCTGCGCTGCCGCGCGCCGGGGCAGGTCCGCCGGCGTCGACAACACACGCATTTCGAGGCTCCTGTTTCCGTACCTTCCGGCCTGCGGCCGTTGATGATGCGGGATGACCCGGGACTTGCCGCAAGCCCCCACCTGCGCCGTATATTGGACGTGGAGAGGCGCGGTACCCCTTTTCCCGTCATGGTCCGAGGTGACGGACTCTTCCGCAACGCGCCATCATCGCTCGTTGAGCAAGAACCGCCCATCGTCGCAACGGTGCCAGGCCCTCTGACGTTACTTAGAGACGCCTATTCCCGACGCGGATTGAGGGCGGTCGTCTAGGTACATTCGCGAACCCTGGCATGCCCGAGCGTGCTGTCACTCGACGCGCGACTCCCAGGCGGCGGCGACCGGCGCCTCGGGCTCGGCCTCGGGCACCTCGGCGGCCTCGCGGCGGAGCGCGAGCAGGGGCACGAGTACCACCGCCGCTGCGGCCGCGGCGATGCCACCGATGAGGTAGATGCGCTGCGGCTCGACCGCTCGGAGCAGGGGGATCGCGGTCAGATACGCAACGAACAGGCCGAGTGAGAGCAGGGCTTCGAACGCGGCCATCGTGCGGCTCCGGACCGCATCGGGGGTGCGGCGCTGCATGATGCCGTTCTCGGCGACGATCGTGAGGCCGTCGGCGGTGCCCATCACGAACAGCGAGAGGAGCACGAGCCAGAACCACGGTGCGAGACCAACCCCGATCGCGGCCAACGCGATGCACGCTGCGCCGAGCACGACCCATAGCGGCTCGGTGCGCACGGTCATCCACCTCCCCGCCGCCGAGCCGAGGACCGACCCGCTCCCCCACGCCGCGATCAGGAACCCGAAGCCGGTCGCTCCGGTCCCGAAGGACTCAGCCATCGGGGCGTCGGCAACCATGCCCATCCCCATGCCGAGCACGAACACGAGCCACGCGAGCGACATCCGGCGCAGCACCGGCTCGCCGAGCAGGAACCGGATGCCGGCCGTGATGCCCTGGTGCTCACCCTCGGGAGCCTCGCGCTCCGGGTCGCTGAAGCGCCCGTGCACGGTGATCGTGAGGATCAGCGAGATCACGAACGAGACCGCGTTGACGGCGAACACCCACGTGGGACCCCCGCTCGCGACGATCAGCCCGCCGAGCAGCGGTCCGACCGCGATGCCCGCGTGGACGCCGACCGTGATGAGGCTGTTCGCCCACGTGATGTCCTCCTCGCGCTCGACGAGGTTCGGGATCGCGGCGCGTGACGCCGAGAAGAACGGCAGCTCCGAGATCGCCGAGCCGAACGCGAGCGCGATGAGCAGCCCCGGGTCGTCGGCGAACACCATCGCGATGAAGAAGCAGGACGCGAGCGCCTCCGCCCAGATCATCACCTTCCGGCGGTCGAACCGGTCGCCGAGCGCTCCGGCGAACGGCCCGAGGATCCCCGCCACACCGAACGTGAGCATCAGCGACAGCGCCTGCATCCCGGGCGAGTGCGTGCGGTCCCAGACCGTGAAGTTCAGCGCCGTGTAGGCGGCCGCTCCGCCCGTGACCGAGATCAGCCGTCCGAGGGCCAGACGCCGGACGGCGGCCCGGGGCCGGGTGCTCACTCCTCGACTCTCCATCCGCCCCGGACCTCCTCCGTCCTAGCCCAGCTCGACCTGCATCGTAGGCTCCGCGTCGAGCACCGAGCGCCGCCGCTCGCCGCGCAGCACCGGTAGCAGCACCGCCGAGCCCGCGAGCGCCGTCGCCCCGCCGATCGCGTACACGTTCTGCGGGCCGAGGGCCTCGAGCACCGGCCCCGCCGCGACCAGCGAGAGCGCGAACGCCACCGTGATGATGGCCTCGGAGGCCGACACCACGCGGCTCCGCACCGCATCCGGCGTCCGGCGCTGCTGGATGCCCTGCTCGGCGACCATCGTGACCGCGTCGCCGAACCCCGACATCAGCGACATCACCAGGATCGGCGCGAACCACGGCGAAACCGCGATCGCCCCGGTCGAGAGCGCGATGAGCGCCATGCCGAGGAACAGCGCTCGGGGCTCCTTCTCCTCGGTGAGCTTGCGCCCGGCGAGCGAGCCGAGCACCGAGCCCGCGCCCCACGTGCCGATCAACAGCCCGTAGCCGAGCGAGCCGGCGCTGAAGTGCTCGACGAGCGGGACGTCGGCCACCATGACGAAGCCCATGCCGAGCACGAGCGCCGTCCACGCGAACGCGATCGTCCGCAAGACCCGATCCCGCGCGAGGAACACGAAGCCCGCGCGCAGGCCCTTGTGCTCGTGGGCGTCGGCGTGGTCCTCCGAGAACCGAGCATGCACGCTCCACACCAGCACGGCCGAGCCCACGAACGAGATCGCGTTCAGCCCGAACACCCAGCCGGGCCCGAGCGCGCCGACGAGGACGCCGCCGAGCGCCGGGCCGACCATGATGCCGGTGTTCCGCCCGAGCGCGACGAGCCCGTTCGCCCACGCGAGGTGCTCCTCGTCCACGAGGTTCGGGATCGCCGCGGCCGAGGCCGACCAGAACGGCTGCTCGACGATCGCCGACCAGAACGCGAAGCCGAGCAACCAGCCCGGGTCGTGCAGGAACGCCATCGCGCCGAAGCACGCGGCGCCGAGCAGGTCCGAGACGACCATGACCTTCTTCCGGTCGAACCGGTCCCCAAGCGCCCCTCCGAGCGGCGCGAAGATGCCCGCCACGCCGAACGTGAGCAGCAGCGTCGCCGAGAGCCACGTCGCCGAGCCCGTGCGCTCGTAGATCGTGTACATGAGCGCGGTGTACGCGGCGGCCCCGCCCGTGATCGAGATCAGGCGCGCGGCGGCGAGCCTTCGGACGGCGGTCTTCGGTGATGTCTGAGCGTGATGGCGCATACGGCGACTCCTCGAGTGGTTCCGGTGGACCGAGGGACGGTGATCCGGGGTGCCCGCCGGGCGGCGGGCGGACGCGCAGCTAGCGCGTCGTGGCAGCCCCGAGGGCCTTGCCCATCGGGGAGCCGTTCCCGAAGATCACCTGGAGTCGCCTCATGACCCGCCGAGTCTAGCAGCCCCGTCAACCATGCCCCGCAACCCGCGACCGGCATCGACCGCTGCGGACGCTGCGTCAGGAGAGGTTCTTCAGGTTCGTCGTGCGTCCGTCGGCGTACGCCCCCCGTGACCGGCGACGTATCCCCGTGTACCGGTCGTCATCGGCAAGGACGTGATCCTTAGCATCCTCGATCGGAATCAGCGCTGCAGCCGGACGGCCGTCCATCATCACGACGTACGTCGCACCGGATCCCACCTGCGCGATGATCGCGGTCGTCCGCGCGCCGAGCTCCTCCACGTCGATCGTGATCACGCCACAAGCATCCCGGAGAGTGTCCCCCATGCATCCACTCTGCCAGAAAGCGGGATGGTCCAGCGCCGAAGGGCTGGTCCACCTCGCGCAACTTCAGCGCTTGCGGGCGATCACCCAGCGGAATGGGACCTCCGTATCGTCCTCGGCCTCTTCGCGGACCTCAGCGAGTTCTGTCGTCAGCCGGGTCGCGGCCAGCATCCGGTCCTGCACTTCCGTCAGGATGCCCGCGAAGTACATCGGAACACGAGCCAGTCGTCCTCCACCTCCTCGAACGTGGAGTCACCCCCGGGCAGCGAGGCCGCGAAGAATCCGCCCGGCCGGAGCCAACTGGCGAGCCGCGCGAGTGTGGGTTCGAACTGCCCGGGGGGGACGTGGTTGAAGACGTAGAAGGCGACGACCGCATCGAATGAGTCGGGTCGCCACTCCATCGAGGTGAGATCCGCCTGGATGAACGGAACACCGGGCACGTTCCGCCTCGCCAGCGCGCGGCGCCGCCGCGAGGTCGACGCCGACATACCGGTGAAGCGCCGCCAGATCTCTTCCGACGGGGACACCCGCACCGCATCCGAGCTCGAGGATGGCTGAGCGGCTGGGTAGCCGCTCGAGGATCTCCGTCAGGAACCACTCACGGACCGCCGAGGCGCGTGACACCTCCCACTCCGCATATCGCCCGGCGATCCGCTCGTATCCGTCCGCGACCAGCTTCTTCGGGTCCACCGGGACACCCGCCGTGGACCCTACTCGGGGAGTTGGATGAAGCGGATGCCCTCGGCGCCGCTCACGTGCTCGAGCTCGGCGAGAACGTCGGGCGAGACCGTGCTGTCCAGGACCAGGCCCATCAAGGCGGTGCCGCCGCGCTGAGGGCGGCCTACGTCCATCGTGGCGATGTTGATCTCATGCTTGCCGAGGGTCATGCCGACCGAGCCGATCACGCCGGGCTTGTCCTCGTAGAAGAAGAACAGCATCGAGGGGCTCGGGGACATCTCGATGTCGTAGCCGTTCACCTCGATGACGCGCTCGCGGTCCTTCTTGCCGATCAGCGTGCCCGAGACCGAGACCGGCCCGTCGTCGGTCTCGGCGCGGACCGAAACCAGGTTCACGTAGTCGGTCGAGACCGAAGACCGCATCTCGCTGATCGCGAGGCCGCGCTCGCGCGCGATCATCGGGGCGTTCACGAACGAGACGGGCTCATGCACGACGCCGGCGAGCACCCCCTTCACGACGGCGAGGGTGAGCACGCGCGTGTCGGCCTCGGCGATGCGGCCGAGGTACTGGCACTCGAGCGAGCGCACCGCGCCCTGCGCCATCCCAATGAGGATCCGCCCGAGCTTGTCGCACAGCGGGAGGAACGGGCGGGCGACCTCGGCGACCTCGGCGCCGGCCGAGACGTTCACCGCGTACGGCACGAACTCGCCCCTCAGCGCCAGGCTGACCATCTCGGCGACCGTCGTGCCGGCCTTGTCCTGCGCCTCGGCGGTCGAGGCGCCGAGGTGCGGCGTCACCACCACGTTGTCGAGCTTGAACAGCGGCGAGTCAATCATCGGCTCGTGTTCGAAGACGTCGAGCGCGGCGCCGGCCAGGCGCCCGTCCTCGAGCGCCTTCACGAGCGCGGCCTCCTCGACGATCCCCCCCCGAGCCGTGTTCACCAGCCGAGCGCCCTCCTTCACCATCGAGAGCTCGTGCTCACCGATGAGGCCTTCGGTGTCGGCGTTGCGCGGCAGGTGGACAGAGATGAAGTCGGCCTGGACGAGGAGCGCCTCGAGCGTCGGCATGAGCTCGACGCCCATCTCCTTCGCGCGGTCCTTCGGCACGTACGGGTCGAACGCGATCACCCGCATGCCGAACGCCGCCGCCCGTTGGGCGACGAGGCTCCCGACCCGCCCGATGCCCACGACGCCGAGCGTCTTGCCCTGCAGCTCGACGCCCTGGAACTTCGAGCGCTCCCAGCGGCCTTGCTTCAGCGCCTCGTTCGCGTTCGGGATGTTCCGGGCCTGCGCGAGGAGCAGCGCGATCGCGTGCTCGGCCGCCGAGACGACGTTCGACTGCGGCGCGTTCACGACCATGACGCCCTTGCGCGTAGCGGCCTCGACGTCCACGTTGTCGAGGCCGATGCCGGCGCGGGCGACGACCTTCAGGTTCTCGCCGGCCTCGATGACCGGCGCGGTGACCTGCGTCTGCGAGCGCACGATGAGCGCGTCGTACTCGCCGATCGCCTCGGTCAGGTCCTCGGTCGCGAGCTCGGTGCGCACGTCGACCTGGAAGTCACAGCGCAGGAGCTCGAGGCCGGCCTCGGAGAGCTTCTCGGTGACGAGGACCTTCACGGCGTGACGCCCTCCTGGAACACGCCCTCGGCGGCGGCCACGGCGGCCCCGCGCTTCACCGGGTAGCCCAACCGTTCGAGCGTCATCTCGAGCGCAGCAAGGCCGCGGATGATGTCGAGCTCAGAGTAGTAGCCGAGGTGCCCGATCCGGAACACCGTGCCCTTCAGCGGGCCCTGGCCAGGCGCGAGCACGCAGCCGAAGTCGGCTCGGATGCGGTCGCTGATCGTATCGGCGTCGAGGCCCTCGGGCGCGCGGATGGCGGTCACGGTCCAGTTGTCCTCCAGGCCCTCGCCGAACAGGTCCAGGCCGAGCGCCTTCACGCCCTCCTTCACCGCGCGCGAGAGCGTCCGGTGGCGCTGCAGCGCGCCCTCGAGCCCGTCCTGGAAGTACAGGTCGAGGGCCGCCTGGAGCCCCTGCATCACGCTGATCGCGGGCGTCCAGGGGTTCTCGGGGTCCTTCAGTTCCGCGAACTTCTTGTAGATCGACCAGTCGAAATAGAAGCGCGGGAGCATCGCGCTCCGGTGGGCCTTCCACGCCCGCTCGCTGATCGCGACGAACGCGATGCCGGGGCTGGCCGAGAGCGCCTTCTGCGAGCCGCCGACCGCGACGTCGATGCCCCAGGCGTCGAACTCGAATGGGACGGCGCCGAGGCTCGAGACCGCGTCCACGATCACCATCGCGCCGCGGGCGTTCGCCACCTGCGCGAGCTCGCGGATCGGCTGGATCACGCCGGTGCTCGTCTCGGAGTGGGTGAGGAGCACGGCCTTCACTGGGTGCTCGGCGAGGGCGGCGTCCACGTCGGCCGGGCGGATCTTCGTGCCCCACTCGTATTCGATCGAGCGCACGACGAGGCCGTGGGACTCGGCGAGCTTCGTCCAGCGGTCGGCGAAGAAGCCGGCGAGCGGGATGAAGACCTCGTCACCGGGCGAGAAGACGTTCTGGATCGCGCTCTCGAGCCCGCCGGTGCCCGAGGAGGTCATGAGCAGGACATCCTGCTGCGTCCCGTACAGGGTCTTCACGCGCTCGGTCACGTCGCGCATCAGGTTCCCGAAGCCGGGCCCGCGGTGGTACACGAGCGGGCTCCCCTGCGCCAGGTACACCTCGGGCGGGATCGGGGTGGGGCCGGGTGCGAGGATGATCTCGGGCCTGTGCATGATGTGCTCCTTACGGGATGTCCGCGTGCGCCGCAGCCAAGTCCCGGGCGCGTTGGCCCAGCGTATCATCGGGTGACACCGCCTCCGGCGGTGCCCGACCGCCGTGAGGACGCTGCGCTTCCTGCTCACGCGCTTCGCCGCCCAGCGACTGCTCGGGCTCGCGATCGTCGTCAGCCTCGGCTTCACCGTCGGCGTGCTCGTCGCGGGGCCGGTTTACGCCGACTCGTCGCGCGAGGCCATCGCCTCGGCCGCGGTCCAGACCGCGCCCCCCACGATCCGCAACGCCCGGCTGGCGTTCTACGGCGACGCCACCGCCGAGCACGCCGCCCTCGACGCGCTCGTCCGCGAGACCACCGCCGACATCCCGGTCGCGGCGTACGTGGCGCAGGCGCGCGGCGAGGCCCGGATCGCGGGTCCCTTGGGCGAGCCCGTCTCGACCCCGCTCCTGTTCCGCGACGGCGCCGCGACGCACCTCGAGTCCCTCGAGGGTGACCTGCCGTCGGGCCCGGACCAGATCGCCCTGCCGGCGAGCGTTGCCGATCTCCTCGGCGTGGGCATCGGCGACGAGATCAAGGTGATCGGGCCGACGGACGAGGCGCGATCCCTCCACGTGACCGCGACCTTCGGTGGCCCCCGGCCCGAGGACCCGTTCTGGTTCGGCTCCCAGAGCCCGTTCCCCGCCACCGAGACGACGGATCTGCCGCCCTCGCTCCTGTCCCGCGAGGGGTACCTCGCGCTCGCCGAGGACCTGGGGTTCTCGAGCCAGTTCGTCTGGGACCTGTTCCTGGACCTCGAGGGCATGCCCTTCGACGAGGCTCAGCGCGTGCCGCCGGCCATCGCGCGCGACGTGGCCACCCTGTCTGCCGACCCGCGCATGCCCGGCCTCACCGTCACGACGGGGCTCGGCACGCTCTTCCGGCTGGTCCATCAACGGGTCGACGACCTGCGGGTCCCGATCCTGCTCGTCGTGTTCCAGGTCGGGGCGGTGGCGCTCGCGGTGCTGGCGGGGGTCGGCTCGCTCGTGCTCTCGCGGCAGTCGTTCGAGCTCGCCGTGCTGCGGAGCCGAGGGTTCTCGCGCGGCAAGCTCCTCGCGGGGCAGGCGATCCAGGCGGTCGTCTCGGCGATCGTCGCGTACCCGCTCGGGCTGCTGTTCGGCATGGGTCTCGCGCAGCTCGCCTCGCGCTCGAACGGGCCGAGCCTACCGAGCGACCTGTTCCCGATCCGCATCACTCCTTCGGCCCAGGCGCTCGGGGCACTCGGGGCGGCGCTCGGGGTCGTGGTGCTCGTGCTCGTGTCGCTGCCGCACCTGCGTCGCACGATCCTGGAGGAGCGCCGGCTCGTCTCCCGCGAGGACCGGCCGCTCCTCGCGCGGGTGCCGGTCGAGCTGTTCGTGCTCCCGCTGGCCGCGTTCACGTACGTCGAGCTGCGGAGCATCGAGGCGGCCCCGATGGTCGAGGCCACCTCGCTCGACCCGCTCGTGCTGCTCACCCCGACGCTCGTGATCTTCGGCGCGTCGTTCCTGGCCCTGCGCCTGTTGCTCTTCGTCCTGCGGCGGCTCGACCGGCGGATCGGGCGCTCGCGACGGCTGGCCATCTACCTGGCGGCTCGGCGCCTCGGCCCTGCGCCCGGGACGAGCTTCGCCATCGCGCTCCTGCTGCTGCTCTCGGTCGGGCTGATGGTGGTCGCGAGCTCCTACCGAGCCACCGTGCTCCGCAACCAGGAGGACACGGCCCACCACCAGGTCGGCGCCGACTGGCGGATCGAGATCGCCGCGCCGGAGCAGCCGCTCGCCGCGCTGGCCGAGCTGCCCCCGGGCTCGACGGCGCTCACCCGCACGGTCCCGTACCTCGTGGTCCGTCCCTCGTTCCCGCTCAGCACCCTCGCGCTCTCCGTGGATCCGGACACCTTCGCCGAGGGCGGCTGGTGGCGATCGGACTACTCGGCCGTGCCCGAGCGCGAGTGGCTCGACGCGCTCCGTGTGGCGGACGCCGCGGCGCCGATCCCGCTCGGCCCCACGCCGGGCACGTTGTCGATCGAGGCCGAGCCACTCCGAGGCGCGGTCGGGCTCGAGCTCGTCGCCACCGTCGAGGGCGCCGACGGGCGGGTGCACGAGCTCGTCGTCGGTGAGCTCGGTCCCACCTACGCCGGCGCCGTCACCGACGCCGGCGCCCTCAACGACGCCACGTTCCTGTCGCTGTCGCTCCGCGACCAGGACCCCACCGGTCCCGAGCGGGCGGCCGTCGTCATCCGCTCGATCAACGGACAGGCGCCCGGACCGATCCTCGAGGGCTGGGAGCCGCTGCGTTGGCGCGGCAGCGACGGCGAGATGGAGCCCACGGACGGCGGCGGGGTCGTGATCCGGGTCGACTCCGGGGTCGGTCACGTCCTCGGCGGCGTCGCGCCGGCCTCGGGCCCGCTGCCCGCGCTCGTGTCTCCGGGCATGGCCCGCTCGCAGGGCGACGTCTTCCAGGCCACGGTCGGCGGCCAGCTGCTCGAGTTCGAGCAGGTCGCCACCGCCGAGCATTTCCCCACCGTCCCCCGGGACTTCTTCGTCGTCTCGACGCCGGCGCTGCTTCGGGTCGGTGCCCGGATCCCCGAGCCGGGGCTGTCCCTCCGCGAGGTCTGGACCACCGGCGCGGACCCTCGTCGCGCGCTCGAGGCGCGCGGGTTCCGGATCCGCGCAGCGACGAACGCCGCGGAGATCGAGGAGTTCCTCGCGCAGCTCCCACCGAGCCTCGCGGTCGGGCTCGACGGCGCGACGGCGGTGGGCGGGCTCGGGCTCGTGACGATCGGCGTGGCCGTGGGCATCTCCCTCGCGCAACGCCGGCGCGAGTTCGAGTTCGCCTCGCTCCGCGCGTTGGGCGTCGAGCCCACGCGCATCGCCCGCGTGCTGCTGCTCGAGCAGGGGGTGCTGCTCGGGTTCGCGGTGCTCGCCGGTTTCGGTCTTGGCTACGGCGTGCTGCGGTGGCTCCTGCCGTACGTCGGGCGGAGCCTCGGGGCGCCGTTCCCACCGCCCGTGCTCGTCGTGGATCGGACCGCGCTCGCTCTCGCGCTCGCGGCGATCGTGGTGGCGACCGGCATCGGGATCGCGATAGCCCTGCGGGCGCTCCTTCGGGCCTCGGTCACGGGGATCCTACGAGGGGAGGCCGAGTGAGCGACCCCGCCGTGATCGCCGGCTACGGCGAGCCGTCGCTCGTCCGCTTCCGGCACGTCTTCAAGGTCTACCGGGTCGGCGACAACGGCGTGGTCGCGCTCGGCGGGGTGGACCTCGACGTCCGCGAGGGCGAGTTCGTCGCGGTCGTGGGGCCGAGCGGCTCGGGCAAGTCGACGATCCTCAACCTGATCGGCGGGCTCGAGCGCGCGACCGCCGGCGTCGTCGAGGTCGACGGGAAGGACCTCGGCCGCCTGGGCGAGGACGCCCTCACGGCCCATCGTCGCGACCGCGTGGGCTTCGTGTGGCAGGGTACAGCGCGCAACCTCTTGCCGTACCTCGACGTCCTCGACAACGTCCGGCTCCCGCCGATCGCGCGCGGCACGACGATCGCGGCCGAGCGCCGGAGCGCGATGGAGCTGCTCGAGCTCGTCGGGCTGGCCGACCGCGCGAAGCACCGGCCGGGCCAGCTTTCGGGCGGCGAGCAGCAGCGCGTGGCCGTGGCGGTCGCGCTCGCGAACGTGCCACGGCTCCTGCTCGCCGACGAGCCGACGGCAGAGCTCGACGGCGAGTCGGCGGCCACGGTCCTGGAGGTGCTCCGCGAGGCGAACCACGAGCTCGGCGTGACGGTCGTTATGGTCACGCACGACCTCCTGGCGGCTCGGAGGGCCCGGCGGCAGCTCCGCCTGCGGAACGGCCAGCTCGTCGTCGAGGGCGTGCCGGCCGAGCCCGTCGGGCCCGACGGGCGCCTGCGCCTGCCGCGCGAGGCGCTGGACGCACTCGCGAACCTGGACCTGGAGCTCGAGGTCCGCGACGACGGCGAGGTCCGGATCCGGCGCCGCGGCGAGGGAGGGCAGAACCGTGCCTGGTGAGGCGCTGCTCCGGGCGACCGGCGTGGTGCGGACGTACGGGGACGGCCTCGGCGTGCGCGCGGTCCGCGGCGCGTCGCTCGAGCTCCGGCCGAAGGACTTCGCCGCGCTCATGGGGCCCTCGGGCTCGGGCAAGACGACCTTCCTCGGCATCCTCGCAGGCCTCGACGCGCCCGATGAGGGCGAGGTCCGCTGGAAGGGCCGACCGATGGGCGAGCTCTCGCGCGAGGAGACCACGGCGCTGCGGCGGACCGGGATGGGGATCGTGTTCCAGAGCTTCGGGCTCCTGCCCACGCTCTCCGCGGTGGAGAACGTGGAGCTGCCGCTCCGCGTGCTCGGCGTCGGCGTGGACGAGGCGTCCGAGCGCGCGGCTTCCTGGCTCGAGCGACTCGGTCTGGCCGACCGGCTCCACAACCGCACGTTCGAGCTCTCGGCGGGACAGCAGCAGCGGATCGCCGTCGCGCGAGCGCTCGTCACCGAGCCCGAGGTCGTCCTGGCCGACGAGCCGATCGCCGAGGTCGACACCGAGAACGCCGAGCTGATCCTGGATGCGATGTGGGAGGTGATCCGACGGGGCGGCGCGGTCCTGGCCGCGACCCACAACCCCCAGGCGCTCCGTTACTCGAACCGCGTCGTGCTCTTCCGCGACGGCCTGGTCGAGGCCGAGGGCTCGCCGAAGGAGCTCGCGGACCGCGTCACGACCGACTGAACCCGCTTACGCGAGGAGGCTGTGCCCGACGTCCTCGGTCTCGCCATGGAAGGTATCCTCGGCGGTGAGTTCGCGCGCGGGACGGCGCTGGAGCCGGTCGAGCAGCGACCGCTGCCCGCGCCGGAGCGCGACCGCGTGCGCGAGCGAATCCCGCCTCGCCTGGTGCCGGCGCTTCTGCTGATCCAGGTCGCACGGCGCATGGGTGACGTTCGGGGGGATCATCCGGCACCTTTCGGCGGGTGGAGCGTGCGCAGGTCGAACTCGGGATCGGCGAGGAGCGCGCGGGCGGGTCTCGCCTGCGTCGCGATGAGCGGCATGCTGCGGCGGCAGTCGAGCTTCCAGTCCATCGTGAACGTCGAGCGCAGGATCCCGCCCTTCAGCAGGAACGCCGCGAAGCTGCGGTCCTCGATGCTCCCGCGCACGACCATGTCGTCCCACTCGGTCGCGTAGCCCGACATCTGGATCTGCGCGTCGTACTGGTCCGACCAGAACCAGTGCGGGTCGTCGAAGACCTCGTTCGCGCCGAGCATGTTCCGAGCCGCGGTCTGCCCCATCTTGATCGCGTTGTCGTAGTGCTCGACGCGGATCCACCCGAACACGGGATGCGCGTGGTCGGCGACGTCACCCGCGGCGAAGATCCCGTCGCCGGCGATGCTCTCGAGCGTCGGCCCCACCGGGAAGCCCCCCTGCGGGTGGGGGTTGCCGAGGTCGAGCGGGGTCACGGGCTGCGTGCCCACGCCCACGACCGCGAGATCGCCCTCGACGCGGCGGCCGCCCTTCGTGACGACGGCCTCGAAGCGGTCGCCGCCCTCGAACCGCTCGACCGCGTCGCCGAACACGAAGTCCACGCCGTGGTCGCTGTGGAGCGCCTCGACCGCGCGGCCGAGCTCGGCGCCGATCACCCGGAACAGTGGGGTCTCGAAGAACTCGACGACCGTGACCTCGAGGCCCAGCTGACGGAACGATGCCGCGACCTCGCAACCGATGAAGCCTGCGCCGACGATCACGGCCCTCGACGCCGCTCCCGCGGCCTCACGCAGCCGGTCGGCGTCCGGCACGAAGCGGATGTCGAAGACGCCGCCGAGGTCCGCGCCCGGCACCTCGAGCCGGCGGTTCCGGACGCCCGTCGCGATGAGCAGCCGGTCGTATCCGACGCGCGCCCCATCCGCCAGCAGGACCTCGCCGCTGGGAACCGAGACCCCGCCCGCGCGCACGCCGAGCCGCAGCTCGACGGCGTTCTCGTCGTACCAGTCGGACGGCCGGACCCACTGAGGCTCGACGGTCTCGCCGCGCAGGTACTCCTTCGAGAGCGGCGGGCGTTCGTACGGCGGTACCGGCTCCTCGCCGATCAGTGTGAGACGCCCGTCGAACCCTTCATCGCGAAGCGTCCCGACCGCGGACGCGCCCGCCAGTCCCCCACCGACGACGACGACGTCCACGGGCTAGTCGTCGTCCCGCGTCAGGATGCGGAGCTCGCCGTCCTCCTCGACGACGTCGAACACGTCCACGGGTTCGGGCGGCGGACCGCCGACGACCTCGCCGGTCATCACGTCGTACCGGCCGCCGTGACACGGGCACTCGACGATCGTGCCGTCGAGATCGCCCTCGGACAGCGAGCAGCCCTGATGCGTGCACGTGTCGTCGAACGCTTGGAGGTCCCCGTCGACGTTCGCGACCGCCACCATCCGGGTCCCGACGGTGTACGAGTTGATCTCTCCCTCGGCGACGTCGCCGGCGTCCGCGACCTTCACCCACTCCGACATGCTGGGTTCCCCTCCTCCGCGACGGTGCGATCCGAACCGTGGACAGCCTACCGCCGGATCGCGGACCCCGGGTCCGGGTTCAAGACCGCCGTCTCGCGACGAGATCCGGGGTGAGGTACCCGATGCCCGCCACGAGGTAGAGCCCCGCGAGCGCGAGGAACGCGTCCCGGAACCCGACCTCGGTCATCGCGGGGATGAGCGCGCCGAGGACCCAGGCGAGTTGGAACACCACCTCGTACCGGACGAACACGCGTCCATGCGCGCCCTGCGGCGCAAGCCGCTGCATCAGGCTCTGGAACGCGAGCCGGCCGAGCTCGGCCGACGCCCCGACCACGAGCCCGAACACGGCGAGCACCGGGAGCGAGAACGCCGCGAACGCCAGCACCGCGCCGACGCCGGCGCCGGCGACGCAGCCGACGACGACGGCCTCCTCGCGCAGGTCATCGGGCAGGCGCGGCGCGAGCAGGTCGCCGAGCAGGCCACCCGCGGTCGCCGCCGCGGCGAGCACGCCGAACCACCACGCGGGCTCGCCGCTGCGACGAAGCGCGAACGCGAGCGCGAACAGCAGGAACCCGCTCGCCGCCCGGAGGCCGGCCGCGCCGATGGCGGGCGCGGTGAGCTCGGCCACCCGGCCGAGGCGCCCGACCTCGCGGGCCTCGCCGCTCGGCGCCCGCGGGTGCGGCAGCCGCAGGTTCAGCAACGCCGAGACCCCGTACGCGACCGCCGCCACGTACAGCACCGCCGTCGCGTCGCCGAGCTTCAGCACGAGCAGCCCCGGCCCCGAGGCGAGGAGCACCCCGCCGACGGCGATCCGCCCGAGCCGCGCGTTCGCGCGCACGAGCCCATCGCTCCCCGCGTACGCCATCACGAGGCCGTTGCGCGTGATCGCGTGGACCTTCGTGAGCGCGAGGAGCGCGAACGCCACCGGGAACAGGACGAGCGTCGAGACCCTCGGTGCCCCGTACACGCACACGAGCGCGCGTGCGATCGCCGCGCCGAACGAGATGATGCGCCGCGATCCCGCGCGGTCGAGCAGCGGCACGAGGACCGGCCCCGCGAGCGCGAGCGGCGCCATCGTGAGCGCCAAGTACAAGGCGACCTTGACCTTGGCCTCCCCGACCGGGACCTCGAAGAAGACCGAGCCGGCGAGCGCGATCGCGACGAGCGCGTCCCCCGCCGAGGCCGAGAGCTGCACGAGCCCGTACTCGTCGAGCGGCCGCTCCGAGCGCGCCATCGAGCCGATCGGCCGGAAGATGGCGGCGATCAGCGCACCGACCATCCGGACGAGGTGTCGCCACCACGGCTCGGGCTCCGGCCGGCGGTTCGTCCGGGGGTCGACCCGCACGGGTCCCCCGTCAGCCGTCCGAGAGGCGCTCGCGGAGCATCTCGTGCACGACCTTCGGGTTCGCCGAGCCGCCCGACCTCTTCATGACCTGCCCGACGAGGAACCCGAGGATGCCTTCCTTGCCGGCTTTGAACTGCTCG
>Ga0214473_10005639_pt1 | contig 14979 bp, 13 predicted proteins | sample RVTome_7_FD_203509 | JGI IMG/M metagenome (GOLD analysis project Ga0214473, IMG submission 203509) | Soil microbial communities from uranium-contaminated site in the Upper Colorado River Basin, Wyoming, United States - RVT98D197 | ecosystem: Environmental > Terrestrial > Soil > Contaminated >... | reverse complement strand
TCCACCGCGATATCAAGCCGTCCAACATCAAACTCCAACCCGACGGCAAGGTGGTCCTGGTCGACTTCGGCATCGCCAAGCTTTTCGAGCAAGCGGCCACGACAACCGGCGCCCGCGGCCTGACGCCCGGGTATTCCCCCCCGGAGCAGTACGGCGGGGCGCGCACCGACGGCCGCAGCGACGAGTTTTCGCTCGCCGCCACGCTCTACACGATGCTGACCGGCCGTCCCCCTGCCGACAGTATCGAACGCATGTTGAACAAAGAGCAACTCGCTTCGGCGCGCTCGCTCAACCCGAAGGTGCCGCCGCACGTCGATGCCGCGCTGGCCCGGGCCATGTCGGTCGATATGGAAGCGCGCTTCCCCGACGTGGACAGCTTCGCCCGCGCCTTGCGCGGGGAACTACAGGCGCAGACCGTTCGTTCGGCCACGGCCCCGCCCTTGGCCCGCCCGCAGCCGGCCCGCGCCAGCCGCCTGCCGCTCTTTGCCCTGGGGGCAGCCGGCATCGTCGGCCTGGTCCTGATCGGTGGCGGCGCCGCCGTCAGCCTCGGCCTCATCGGCGGCGCGACGGCTCAGCCCACACCCACGACCGTGATCGTCGCCGCGGTCACTACGGCCGCGCCTCCGACGCCGGTCCCTCTCGCGACGGACACGCCTTCGCCGACATTCACCCCTGAGCCCTCTCCCACACCGACCCTCGAGCCGCAGCCGGGCGGAGGCGGCCGGATTGCTTTCGTCAGCGACCGCGAAGACGGACGCACGCTCCAAATCTGGACGATGCTCCCCGACGGATCGGATCCGGTTCAGTTGACGTTCGGGCCCGGAGACAAGACCCAGCCGGAATGGTCGCCGAACGGCGAGCGGCTGCTGTTCGTCGGGCCCGGCGGCCTGGACACCTTCGGCACCGACCTCGGCCTCGACATTTTCGCCACCATCCCGGGCAGCGGGTTCCCGCCACAGAATTTGACGCAGAGCCAGGGCGACGACTTCGATCCAGCCTGGGCGCCCAATGGCACGGCCATCGCCTTCACCAGCACACGGAATAACGACACCGAGCTCGTGCACATCATGTTCATCGAATGCCCTGCGGCCCCCGACGCCTGCGTGCCGCAGGAACCCCAACGCATCACGATGTCCGGCACGTTTGCCCCCGAGTCCGATCCGGCCTGGTCTCCCGACAGCGGTCAACTGGCCGTCGTCGCCAAGATTCGCGGCGCCCTGGGCCGGATCTACGTCGGCGGGTTCATGGGCGGCGGGGCGCTCTTCGATCGCTCCGACCGCATCATCGGTGCCGTCAATCTGGCCTGGTCGCCCGACGGCACTCTCCTGGCGTTCACTTGGAAGCAGCCCGGATCCAACGAGATCTATATCGTGCCGCTGGATGACTCCCGCCGTACCGAACGCCTGACGACCAGCATCGGCAACAAGGAATCGGTGTGGTCTCCCGACGGGGTCTACCTGGCCTTCACTTCGACGCGCAACCAGCAGCCGGAGATCTACCGCATGACCGGCGCCGGTGAGGAACAGATCAACCTGACGGAGAACCCCGCTCGGGACATGCAGCCCGCCTGGCAGCCCGTCCTCCGCTGACGCTGTATACTCTTGCAAATTCGGTTCTACGCTGTGGAGGTCCCAATGCTATCCAAGGCCGCTTTGAGGCTCTCGCTCGCCGTCGTCGCAATCGGCGCCGCCGTGCTCGCCTGTGGACCAGGAGCGGCCAACGCAGTCGACGTCAACGCCCTTGTTTCACAGACGTTGGCGGCCGCCGGGACTCTCTCAGCGGGCACGCTCTCGGCGGCGAACCTCCCGCCGGCCGAAACGTCAGCTCCGGCTGCCGCGGACACCGTGGCCGTCGTTACCCCGGAGCCTTCTCCGACGGTCCCGGTCGTCCACGTCCTTACACCGGGATCGCCCGGCCTGGCGGCGCGCTTCCTGACGGACCGTTCGTCGAGCTCATTGGCCGGCGAGAAGCGGACCATCGCCGATGATTTCAACAACGGATTCTTCGAGCGCCCTCTCACGCTTCCCGGCATGGACTACCAACCCTACCTGGATCTGACGCGCGGCGAGATCAGCGCCGGCGGCGGATGGATCTACGTCACGCTATTCCTGGAGGGCTCGCCGCCCGCCGGCCAACCGGCGAACTACGGGGTCGAGATCGACCTCGATCTGAACGGCCGCGGTGACTATTGGGTGGTCGGCGCCGCGCCGCAGGGTACGGCCTGGACGACGGACGGCGTCCGCGTCCTCCACGACGTCAACCACGACGTCGGTGGACCGTACCCGGTCAAGTCCGACGCGCCGGCGCCTGCCGGCGATGGATACGAGACCCTCGTGGTCGGCCCCGGGGTCGGCGATCCGGACGGCGCCTGGATTCGACTCTCTCCCTCCAACGCCAAGAACGTCGATATAGCCTTCAAACACTCGCTGATCTCCGGCGACTCCGAGTTCCTGTGGGGGATCTGGTCCGACGCCAACCCGCAGCCGGGGTCCTTCGATTACAACGACCATTTCACGCTGGAACAGGCCGGCTCGCCCTTGATCGAGAGCTCCTACTACCCGCTGAAGGAACTCTCGGCCCTGGACTCCTCCTGCCGCTGGGGTTACGACTTCAATCCCACCGGCTCGGAGCCGGGAGTCTGCCGCATCCCGCCGACCCCGACGCCTACCAAGACGCCCAGCAAGACGCCGACGCCGACCTACACGATCTTCTAAACGGCGGTCCCGATGGAGAGCAGCGGAGCCTCGGCCCTCATCACCGGCGCTTCGTCCGGGATCGGAGCGGCCTTCGCCGAGAGGCTGGCGCGCGACTACGGCCGCCTGGTCCTGGTGGCGCGCCGCCTCGACCGGCTAAAGGCCCTGGCGAAGCGCCTGGCCGATTCGCACGGCGTCACGATCGAGGTCGTCCAGACCGATCTGACGGATCCCAATCAACTCAAGAACCTCGAGCGCCGGATTGAGGCGGACGGCCAATTGGCGCTGCTTGTCAACAACGCCGGCTTCGGCGGGTACATGCCCTTCGTACAGCTCGAACCGGATCGGGCGGATGAGCTGATCCAGCTTCAAGTCCTGGCCGTCACCCGCCTCACGCGTGCCGCCTTGCCCGGGATGATCGAACGCCGCCAGGGGGCCGTCATCAATGTCGCCTCACGTCTGGCCTTCAGCTCCGCCATGCCATCGCCGCCTCTCCCTCAACGCGCAACCTACGCCGCCTCCAAGGCCTTCGTCGTTGCCTTCACGCGTGTCCTTCACGGCGAGCTGGCGGGAACGGGCGTTCGTGTTCAGGCTTTGTGCCCCGGGTTGGTCCGCACCGAGTTCCACGAACGAATGGGGCTGGACCCGGCCCGCCTGCCGGCGGGGATGATCATGAGTCCGGAGGACGTGGTCGAAGCCTCGTTGGGGGCGTTGGCCCTTGGGGAGGTTCTCTGCCTGCCGGCCCTGGATGACCCTACGTTGATCGCCGGCGTGGACTCGGCCCATCGGGATCTGTTGGAGCACAGCGGAAGCGGAAAGGTCGCCGACCGCTACCGTAGCTAATCCGCCAAGCCGGCCCCCACGCGCTCGGCAGCCGGCCTTCCTCACCGGCAGCTATCCCGCCCCCAACCCGCCGTTAACCTTCGGCTCTTACACTCGCTTCCCGGTACCTCGGAGGAGAGCGGCGTGACATCGTTACCCAAGAGCCGGAAGCCGAGAACGACTGGGCGTCGTTGGCTTCTCCTGCCCGTGCTCGTGTCTTGCGTGGGTTTGCTTGCTGCCGGCGGCGCGATCGCGTATGGAGCCCATCTCGAGAACAACGACGGCTTTTGTGCTTCGTGCCATACCCAACCCGAGGCCCGGTACTACTCGCGGTCCCAGGCGGCTCCGGTGGACCTGGCTTCAGCTCACGCCGCAAAATCTGTCTCCTGCATCCAGTGCCACAGCGGTCGGGGGGCCATGGGCCGCCTGACGGCCATGGCGTCGGTCGCCCTCCCCGACCTCCTGGCCTATCAGACCGGTCACTTCCGCAGCCCGGCCACCACGACCGTGCCCGAGGGCGACGACCACTGCCTGAAATGCCACGCGGGCGTTCTCGCCAGCGGGGATTTCAACAATCACTTCCACGCCTTCCTGCCGAAGTGGCAGGACCGTGCCCCGCGGGCGGCGGCCACCTGCGTCGAGTGCCACGTGTCACATGCATCAGGCGGAGAGGCGAAGTTGGGGTTCTTGGTCCAGTCGACGACGGTCGCCGTTTGCCAGCGCTGTCACGCCTTCGCCGGCGGCTAGCTTCGCAATCGACCCGCCCGTCGGTTAGCGCTCGACAGCGAAATCCACGGCCTCGCTCTCGCTGGAGTTCCCGGCGCGATCCGTGACGCGGGCCGATACCGAGTGCTCGCCGGCGGAGCCCAGCGGCCAGCGCAGCGACCAGGGCTCGGCCGTCGCCGAGCCCACACGCTCGCCGTCCACAAAGAAGTCGACTCGAACGACTCCGCTGGCGTCGCTGACCTCGGCCTGGATGAGCGCCGCCTCGGGCGCGAGGAAGACTGCACCCAGCGCGGGCAGCACCAGGTGAATCTCAGGCGGCTGATTGTCCACTGCCACCGGCACCGATGCCGTCTCGATCGTCCCGTCCTGGCGCACGACCATGAGCTGCAGAGTGTAGAGGCCGTCCAGGCCGACCGTGTCCCACCGCCCAAGCACATCTCCGTGCGCCGGTTGGGTGCCGTCTTCGCCCACCTGGACCCACGCGCGCGGGTTGAGTCCTACGCCGTAGCGCACCCGATAGACGGCGAATCCTTCGCCTTCAGCGTTCCCGCGCACCGTCACGCTCCCGCGCGCCAGCGTGAACGGCTCCGGGGCCGTCACCATCACCTGGGGATTGGAGAGAGGGGCAGCATACGTATCGTAGTCGGTCGGGGGCGGTTCGATGCCCGCCTGTCGCGCCCACCCCTCGGCCTCGGGCGGCGGGACGAAGAAGACTCGCTCCTCGATGAGCTCGGGCGGCGTGAACAGGGTGGCCAGCTTGCCCGTTTCCCGGTTGACCTCGTACGGCTGATACAGCGCGTCGGCATGCGTCGGCTCGGTACCCGCCAGGAACACCTCGCGGACGACGTTCGGGCAGTAGGGCGTCGGGAGGTATCCCGACGGATCGCAGACCTCGACCGCCGATACTCCGGCAGGCGCCTCCCACGCCTCGGCCGGCAGGTCGCGCGTGGCGTAGCGCAGCAGCGCCTGCCAGATGGGCGCCGCGCCGTTGAGGGCCTCGATACCCTGCATGGGGGAGCCGTTGGAGCTCCCTACCCGTACACCGACCACTCGACTCGGAGTGAAGCCGATAGTCCAGTTGTCGGTGTTCTCAGCGGTCACACCGACCTGCACTCCCGCCGGTCGGCCGAGCTCGAGCGGACTACCCTGGCCGTAGGTCGGCCAGCGTGACGCTTCATCCGAGAGGATATTCTCCATAAGGTAGGCCAGAGGCGGGCTCAACACGGCCTGCGTGTCCGGCCGAACGCCATACAACACGCTGCCGTCGGGTCCCAGGACGCTCTTGACGAGAATCGGGCTCAGGCCCTCGGCCGGCCCGGCGGCCAGCGCTCCCGCCAGGCGACCCCGATTGGCGATGGCCGTGAAGGTGTAGCTCAACTCGGTGAGCGCGACGCGCACCTCCCCCGACGAAAGGCGGGCCAGAGCCTCCGCGTCGGACGGGTCGAGGGACAGCCATCCCATTGGAACGGCGGTGCGGGCGACATTCTCCACGCCGGCCAGGGCCAACACCCGGTCGGCGGCCGCCGCGTAGGAATTCGCCAGCGCCACCCGCATCCGCACCGGCCCGTGAAATGTGCCGCCCGTGGCCGTGGCGTCCGTCGGTGCGTCGATCACCATCGTCGCCGGCGTATATCCTTTGGCGAAAGCTGTCAGGTAGGTGAACGGCTCGAGAGTCGTCCCGGCGGGCCGCGCCTCTTCCGCCGGGCCGCTGAGCGCCAGGATCTCGCCCGTGCCGGCATCGAGGATGACCGCGGCGGCCCGGTCGACGCCGTGCGCGCGTCCCGTGTCACCGGGCCGCAGCAGGGGAAGCAGCCCGGCTGCGACGCACGTCGATCCGTCGGCCGCCGCCTCCACCGCCGCGGGATCACCGCCAGCGAGACGAACAAGCTGGGTGCGAACGAGGCAATCCGTCTGAAGCTGCAAGTCGGTGTCAAGCGTCGTGACGACCGTCAACGCGCCTTGAAGGGCCAACCCCTGACCCAGCCTGGCCTTCAGTTCGTTCCAGGCGTGCACCACAAAGCCCAAACCGTCTAGCGCCCGGCGCGCTTCCTCGGACCGAACCGTCACGGTTCCCCGGGAGGCGACGCCGAACTCCGCGGCCGTCAGTAGGCCAAGGCGCTCCATCTCGCCCAACACGTCCTGGCGGTTCGCTTCGGCCATCTTCGGCTCGTCGATGGGGTTGGTCTCCGGGTGGGCCGGAAGAGACGCCAGGAGAGCCGCCTCCGGAAGCGTCAGGCCGTCAGCGTGCTTGCCGAAGTAGACCAGGGCGGCGGCGTCGATGCCGAACGCCAGCTGACCAAAATCGGCAGAGTTGAGGAACCACTCGAGGACTTGTTCCTTCGAAAAGCGGGCAGCGACGTCGCCGGCGAGCAACGCCGCCCGGAACGCCCGCGCCGCCGGGGGACGGTGGAGATCCGCCGGGGTCGTCAACGTCTGATCGACGAGCCGCTCGGTCAGCGTCGGTGCACCATTGGCCACTGAGGCGCCGGTCAGCACCGCCAGCAAGGAGCGCTCGATCATGCCGTCGGGATAGCCGCGATTCGTCCAGAACGTCGGATCGAGCGCGGCCAGCGTGGCGTCTACCACGCCGGCCGGCAGCACCCCCAGAGGTTGCCAGCGCCGTTCGGCCGCCAAGGGGTGGACGAGGTCGAAGAGCAGCACTTGGCCCGAGCGGTCGTACAGCCGCGCCGGACGATGAACTTCCTGACCCGGCGGACCAAACAGGCTTGGGAGCGACGAAACGCCGGGAAGGTCGGCGGCGGCCTGCAGGTAGACATTGGCTAGGGCGGTAAATCCGGCGCCCACGAGGAGGGTGGTCGCCGTCACGAGGATCAAGCCGATATCCCGCAGGGGACGCAGGCTGGCCCGCGCGGGGCGAGCCTGTCGTCGGTGCCGGCGAGCGCGCAGAGCCGCCGCGGCGATGGGCATGGCGTCATTCTACCTGAGGGCGGCCGGTACGCCGCGGCCTGGCTCGTTTACGGAAGACTCCTTTGGGTTTCACAGTCCTCGCGCACTGTATCCCCTCACCCCCATCCCTCGCGAAGCAGCCCGGTGGGCCTCTCCCGCTGGGCGGGAGAGGGGCGAGGGGTGAGGGATCGGGCCCTGAAGGATTGCGGCGGAAGGGGCGAGACTATAATGCCCAACACGTAGAGGCGGACATGGACGGCTCGAATCCAAAGATGATCCTTTCCGTCGACGGCGGGGGCGTGCGCGGCATCATCCCCCTGGCCTGCCTGGTGCGTCTCGAGTCGAAGTTGGGCAAGCCCTGTCGCGAAATCTTCAGCCTGGCGGCCGGCACGTCCACCGGGGCCGTCATCGCCGCCGGTGTGGCTCTCGGCGTCAGCGCCCGCGGCCTGCTGGCCCTCTACCGCGATCTCGCCAAGCAGGCCTTTCAGAGCCTACCCTGGTGGCAAGTGCTCCTCAATGGAGGCCATCATCGCTACCGTCTCGAATTCATCGCCCGCATCCTAAATGAGATGGGCGCCCAGGTCCCTCTGAATGACCTGCCCATCGACGTGCTGATCACGGCCAAGAACACGGTCACCAGCCGGACGGATTTCTTCGTCCGGGATCGGGCGGGTAACGCTTCTCGATGGGGACGGCTGAGTCTACGGGACGCGGTGTTGGCGAGTGTTGCCGCGCCGACCTATTTCCCGCCCCATCAGGCCGTCTACGAAGGAGAGGACTATGTGTGGGTGGACGGAGGCGTGGGCGTGGCGGGGAATCCGTGCTTTCAGGCGGCCGTCGAGGCCATCCACTTTTCCGACGGCGCGTATGAACCGGGTGCGGTCCGTCTCTTGACGTTCGGCACAGGGCGTTCGCCGCATGCCATCGACGCGCCCCGCGCCAACATCCTGCAATGGGCAGCCTGGGTGCTGAGCGAGTTGCTCGAAGACGCCGGCGACTGGCAGACCTACATCACGCGCCGCGAGTACGGCCTCTCCGGCCGGATCGACTTCCGACGATACCAGCTCGACCTGACGAACGAGGTCATGAACCTGCTCGGGGTCCATCTGCCCCCCAGCGTGGACGTGGGCGGCATCGGCATGGACGCCGTGTGGGCCGTCGACCTGCTCGAGCAAATTGGCCGGGCCTTCGCCGATCGAATCGACTTCGACGACCCGGCCGGCCTCGACCTTGGCGCCTCCTCTTACCCCTACGTGCGGCGGCTGCCCTGAAAACAGTGGTCAGTGGTCAGCCGTCAGAGGTCGGTGGTCGGTGGTCGCGGCCTGTACCTTCCAGCTGATAGCTGAAGGCTGATAGCTGATAGCCGTCTCATCCCGGCCGGTTATTCAGAATTGTCTCAATCCGCTTCAGGACATCCCCGTCGAGGCGCGCCGGCACGTCAATGGCGCGCAGGTTATCTTCAACCTGCTTTCGTGAAGTAGCGCCGGTTATGACGCTCGAGACCTGGGGAAGTCTCAGCAGCCAGCCGATGGCGAGCTGAGCCTGCGTCACCCCCAGATCGGCCGCCACCTTTCCCAGCGCCCGGCTCTTGGACAGATTCTCCTCCGTCAGGACACTCTGCAGCCAATCGTATTCCTTGCGAGCCAATCTTGCGCCGCTCGGGCGCCCACCGTCGTATTTTCCCGAAAGGAGTCCCGAGCGCAAAGGGCTCCAGGTCACCATGCCGAACCCCAACGCCTCGGCCGCCGGCGCCAGCTCTGCTTCGACAACCTCGCGCACGAGCATGTTGTAATGCGGCTGCTCGACGGCCGGCGGGTGGCAGCCAAGGTCGCTTGCCAGGCGATGGGCTTCGGCGATCTGCGGTCCCCGCCACTCGGACGTGCCCCAGTACAGGACCTTGCCCTGGCGGACCAAGTCGTCCATCGCCTGTACCGTTTCCTCGATCGGGGTCTCCGGGTCGAATCGATGGCAGAAGTACAGGTCCAGGTAGTCCGTGCCCAGGCGGCGCAGCGAGGCGTGGACCGATTCGAAGATGTGTTTGCGAGATAGTCCGCGCCCGTTCACGCCCGGCATGGTGGACCAGAAGACCTTGCTCGACAGGACGAGCGACTCGCGCGGCATGCCGCGGATAGCCCGGCCCATTACGTCTTCGGCGCGGCCGGCGGCGTACACGTCGGCGTTATCGAAGTAGTTCACACCCAGGTCGTAGGCGCAATGGAGAAGGTCGGAAGCAGTCGGCTCGTCGATCTGCTCGCCGAACGTCAGCCAGGCCCCCAGAGAGACTTCGCTGAGCTTGAGACCGCTGCGTCCCATCCTTCGGTAGTTCATCGCACCCTCGTTGGGTTCACGGAATGGATTCTACCAAGAGGAGTCGGTGGTCAGGGGTTAGGGGTTAGGGGTTAGGGGTTAGGGGTTAGGGGTTAGGGGTTAGGGGTCAGTGGTCGGTGGTCAGTGATGAGGGGCCAGGGATCATGGCTGATAGCTGATAGCTGATAGCTGATGGCTGATGGCTTCTTACCTCCCCATGCTATACTTCGCGACCGTGCGGTTGAGGGCACGCAGAGGAGCGCGAACCTCGATGCCCGAGATGATGAAGGCCGTTGTAAAGGCACAAGCGGCTGCCGGACTCGAGGTCCGGCAGGTCGCGATCCCCGCCATCGGACCGAATGACGTTCTCGTTCGCGTTCGGGCGGCTTCCATCTGCGGCACCGACCTGCATATCTACAACTGGGATCCGTGGTCCGCCGGGAGAGTCCGGCCGCCCCTTACCGTCGGCCATGAGGTTTGCGGCGAGGTCGTCGAGCGAGGCGCGATGGTTTCGACGCCCGACATCGGCGACTTCGTCTCCTTGGAATCGCACGTGATCTGCAATACCTGCGCCTACTGTCGGACCGGCCAGGGGCACATCTGCGAGAACACACGCCTTCTCGGCGTCGATCGCGACGGCGGCTTCGCTGAGTACATCTCCCTCCCAGCCCAGAATGCCTGGCCCAACCCGCCCGACCTGCCCCTCGAGATCGCCGTGTTGCAGGAGAATTTCGGCAACGCCGTCCATACGGCGTTTGCCTTCGACCTGCGGGCCAAGAAGGTCCTGGTGACCGGCTGCGGTCCGGTGGGCCTGATGACCATCGCCGTCGCCCGGGCCATCGGCGCCAGGGCGATTTATGCCACCGACGTCAGCCGCTATCGTATCGACTTCGCCCGCAGGATGGGCGCCGATCTGGCGCTGCACGCCACGCAGGATCCCGTGCTTGAGGCCGTCCGCCAGGCGACCGATGGCGAAGGCGTCGATGTGCTGCTTGAGATGTCCGGCGCGCCTTCGGCCATCGATCAGGGCTTTCGCCTGCTTAAGCCCGGCGGCGATGCCGCTCTGCTCGGCGTGGCGCCGGGACCGTTCGAAGTTGATTGGAACCGGCACATCGTCTTCAAAGCCGCCCACGTGCAAGGCATCTACGGGCGGCGCTTATGGCAGACCTGGTACCAGGCGCGGGGGCTGATCCGCTCCGGGGCCGTGGACTTATCTCCTATGGTGACCGACACCTTTCGATTGGAGGATTTTGACGCCGCCTTCCAACGCATGGCCTCCGGTGACTCCGGCAAGGTCATGCTGACCCCGTAGGCGGCTGGAGGCGCCATGATCCGACAACGCTCACCCCTGGCCGCCCTGGCCGTGCTGGCCGCGCTCACTCTGACGGCCCTCGCCTGTCAAAGCGTCGCCAATTTCTTCAGCCGACCGGAAAGCGCGGCGCCCGCGCCGACCGAGGCGGTGGGACTCGTCGCGGCGACCAACCCGCCGTCGGCCGGAGAAGCGACGCCCACCCCGCGCCGCCTGGAGCTGCCCCCCACTCCCACGCCCTTCACCGTCGGCGAGGACGACCCGCGCGCCCAGCTCGACCTCGGCCACCCCGACCACAACGACAGCTTCGACAACCCGGTCACCTGGTTCGATTTCGATACTCCCGGCCGAGCGGCTTACCTCGTTGAGGATGGTCAACTGCTGGGGAAGGACTACGAACCGGACGAGATTTACACCTGGTGGTCGTACACCGACACCTCCTCCGGCAACCTGTACACGGAGATCAGCGCCACCAACGGCGACTGCATCGGCAAGGATTCGGTGGGTCTGGCGATGCGGGTCGACCGGGACACCGCCGCCGGTGGCTACTCGCTCGAGGTCTCCTGCGACGGCGCCTGGCGCTTCCGCCTGCACCAGATCGGAGGGGATCAGGTGGAGCTCGTCGACTGGACACCTTCGGAAGCCGTCGCTCAGGGTCCGGGGGCCACGAACCGCCTCGGGATCTGGGGCTATCAGGCGCGCTTCACCCTGTTCGTCAACGGTGTCGAGGTCGGGCAATACTGGGACACGCACTATCGCCACTCGTACGGTACCTTCGCCGCGTACGTGCGCGCCAGCCAGACCTTCGACCTGACCGCCACCTTCGACGACTTCGCCTACTGGAACATCAACTTCATTCCGTGACAAACTCCCACCGGGTAATGCTATTGCTTGCGCTTGGGCTGGCCGGCTGTAGCCGGCCAGCCCGGGTCCCTTCCTCCTTCGACCTGGCGACGAGCATCGCCGCTACCCTTACGCATCTGCCGACGGCGCCGGCGACCGCCACTTTGCCCCCCAGTTCGACGAGCCCGCCCTCGGGGACTCCCTCGGCGACCTATTCGCCCGTTCCCAGCGAAACGCCGACACCGGGCCCGTCGCCGACAACCACTCTGCCTCCGCTGCCGGCCGACGACCCGCGCTTCGGATTGGACCTGAACCTCCCCGACTACCACGACGGCTTCGGACTGGGCAGCACCTGGGGCCAGTTCTCCCATGAGGGCGCATCCAACACGTGGGGGGATGGTCAACTGAAAGCCGTGGATCGGCTCGTCGACCCGAACATCTGGTGGAGCGCCACCGTGCCCGACGCCAGCGCCCCTGATTTCTACGTCGAGGTCACGGCCGCCATCGGCGAATGCCGCGGGCGCGACAGCTCCGGTTTCGCCGGGCGCGTCAGCGGGGTCAACCTTGATAGCGGCTACACCCTTGAGGTTTCCTGCGATGGGGCTTACCGGGTGCGCCGCTTTTTGGCCGGCAAGGTCGAGATCCTGCGCGATTGGACGAACGCCGAGGCGATCTACCGGGGTCCGAACGCCGTTAACCGACTCGGTTGGATGGCGCGCGGCACTTCGCTGTATGCCTTCGCCAACGGCACGCGACTGGGCGATGCTCTTGACGACGCCTCGATCGCCGCCGGCACGTTCGGCTTGTTCGCCATGGCGCGGGAGACACCCGGCCTGACGGTCACGTTCGACGACTTCGCATTGTGGTACGTCACGAACTAGCCCGGCCCGGGACCCGGCGCGGCGGACCGTTCGCCACCGCCGCCGGGCTTGGTCTTGCCCTGGCTGGTCTGCTGGGGGCCTGCCAGCCCGCATCGCCGGCCCCGACGCCGACCGTGCCGCCGCCCTCCTCCACCAGCACGGTCGCCTTTCCGACACTCGTGCCGACCAGCACCACGACACCGGGCCCCAGCGCCACGCCCACACCCGACCTGCGGAGCGAGATGGGGGAACTCCTGTTTGCGGATACCTTCGACGATGACGCAGGATGGCGTCTCAACCAGTCCGACAGCGGCGGGTCGAGCGTCGCCGGCGGCCGGCTGTCCCTCACGGTCCGCCGGCCGCGCGCCTTTCAGCTCGTCACCCGGCTCGACGCTTCCTACACCGATTTCCTGGTCGAGGTCGATATCCACACCGAGCTATGCTCTCCCGGTGATGAGTTCGGGATCGTGCTGCGCGTCAACGCCCTCGGCGAACACTATCGATTCGTCATCGCTTGCGATGGAACAGCCCGCGCCAGCCGTGTGCTGGAGGAAGGTTCGCGCGCCCTGACCTGGCCCATCGCCAATCCCGCCATACTGCCCTCCTCCCCGGCTCGCAACCACCTGACCGTGCTGGCCCGCGGCGATACCTTCCGCTTCCTGGTCAACGATGTGGAACTCTTGGCCGTTCGCGATGTCTCGCTGGCCTCGGGTGGCCTGGGGTTTGTCGCCCGTGCCGGTTCCGGCGGCCAGGTGTCCGTGGCCTTCGACGATCTGGCGGTGTATGCCCTCACGGCCGACTCATCTCCGACACCGACCCTCGCCCCCACCCCCTTGCCCTGAGCCGACGAATGTCAAACCCCCGCCACGTCCGCAACCGTCTCAACGGCCTTACCTCGAAGGATTGGCTCAAGTTCCAGAAGTCGTGGTTCATCCACAATCCGCCGCCGCGCCAGGCCGGCGTCCTGCGGCATCCGGCGAAGTTCCCCGAAAGCCTGGCCTCCGAGTTCATCCAGTTCTTCACCCACGCCGAGGATTGGGTGTTGGATCCGATGGTGGGGACCGGATCGGCCGTCGTGGCGGCGCTGCACGCCGGCCGGCGGGCCGTCGGCGTCGAGCTCAACCCGAGCTACGCCGCCATCGCCCGGCAGCGTTTGGCCGAGCTTCAAACCGAGTTGGGCGATTCCGCCCCCGAGGGCCACCTGATCGAAGGTGACGCCGCTCACCTCGAGGACTTCGCGCTGCCCGTCTTCGACTACGTCCTGACTTCGCCGCCCTACTGGGATATGCTCCACGCCCGCGGCGCCGACACGCAGCGCCGCCGCCGCGCGGCCGACCTCGACGTCGTTTACTCCGACGATCCCGCCGACCTCGGCAACCTCCACAATTACGATGTCTTCCTCGATCGGCTGGCGTCGATCTACTCCGGCCTGTCCCGCTGGCTTCGGCCGGGTGCCTACCTGACGGTCATCGTCAAGAACATCAAGAAGGGCGGCCGCATTTACCCTCTGGCTTGGGACCTGGCGCGCCTTGTCGGCGGTTTCTACACGCTCAAGGACGAGAAGATCTGGTGTCAGGACAACATCCGCCTGGCGCCGTATGGCTTCGGCAACGCCTGGGTCAGCAACACCTTCCATCATTACTGCTTGCAGTTCCGGTATGAACCGTAGTGCAGTCGTCAGTGGTTGGTGGGCAGTGGGTAGTGGCCGATCGCTGACAGCTGATGGCTGACAGCTGACGGCTCCTTAGTTGCGCCCCCGACCAAAGGCAGGTATCCTAGAGCGCGTCACCCCGTTCCGCGTTCTTAACGAGACCACGCATGTTCCTGGCCATTGAAGGCGTGATCGGCGTGGGGAAGACGACGCTGGCTCGCCTGCTCCAGCCCATGTTTGACGCCGAGTTGCTGCTCGAAGCCTTCGAGGAGAACCCCTTCCTGTCCGACTTTTACGCCGATCGGCGGCGCTACGCCTTCCAGACTCAGATCTTCTTCCTGCTGAGTCGCTATCACCAACAGCGCGACGCCGTGCCCCTCGCCCTCTCGCACGGCAGCCTGATCGCCGACTACACTTTCGAGAAGGACGCCCTCTTCGCCCGCCTCAACCTGAACGGCGACGAGCTCGTGACGTACGACCGCCTGCACGCCGCCTTGGCCGAGCGCCTGCACGAGCCCGACTTGATCGTGTACCTGCGCGTCTCCACCGAAGTTGCCCTGCAGCGCATCACCCAACGCGATCGCTCCTACGAGCGCGATATGGACAGCGACTATATCGACCGCCTCAACCGGACCTACGAGGGGCACTTCGCCTCCGCCTCCACCCAGGTCTTGACGGTCGATACCTCACGTCTCGATTTCGTCCGCAGCACCGACGACCTGGCCGACGTCGCTTCTCGAATTCGCGACGCCCTGGGAATTCCGCCCTTCCAGCCCGCCCTTCCTTTCCAACGGGAGCCGTCACGGTGAGGATCGACCGCGAGCGGCTGATCGATTTGGCGCGTCGCCATGTGGAATCCCT
>Ga0214473_10005638_pt1 | contig 14982 bp, 9 predicted proteins | sample RVTome_7_FD_203509 | JGI IMG/M metagenome (GOLD analysis project Ga0214473, IMG submission 203509) | Soil microbial communities from uranium-contaminated site in the Upper Colorado River Basin, Wyoming, United States - RVT98D197 | ecosystem: Environmental > Terrestrial > Soil > Contaminated >... | reverse complement strand
GCTGCGTATTCAGTCCCATTGAATAAATGACTTGGTGGCACAATCCCGTTTTGGTAGTTTGTTCCCCATGGAAGAGTAGTAGGAAGACCATAATCACCATCTCCGGCGAGATGACATCCAATTCGTCCGATACCATAAGCGATAATTAACGAAGGGGCAACGGCATCGGCTGCTTGTAAAAAGTTATATCTTCTTTTTTTTATATATATCCAGCTAACAGCTAATGCTAACACTAACCCGCCTAAAAATGTAAAACCACCTGATGAGAATGTAATTCGAATTGGATTATCAATAAACTCATTAAGATTTTCAAGAATGAACAATAGTTTGCTTCCTGCGATTCCGCAGAACACGGCAATGATAGTTATATCAATTGCTATATTTTTGTCCAATCCCTTTCGCTTAATTTCTTTATTAAAAAAATAAAAACCTATTAAGAAAGCAGTTACAAGCATTGCTCCATAACTGTAAACAGTAAAGGGGCCAATTTTAAAGAGAACTGGAATCATTATTTTCTAGCTGGACTGAGATATTACAATTAATACTAATTGATAATTAGACCACAAGCTAAAATAAATAAAGAATTAAATCCTACAACTATTTTGAAATGCTATTCCTATAAATCTACTGAGGTCTAAAAATATGTCTCGGAGAAACAGGAACTCCTTATATTATTAAAACATATTCGATTTTGAGCTAAAATAGAAACATTTTATTGAGATCTTCCTAAATTCTTACTGAGACAATTAAATAATTTAAGATTCACATCATGAATCTTTATTGGTAGTCCCCAATAATATCTCCATCTTTTTTAGGTAAATGTTCTAAAAGAGTCCTACTTTAACTTGCGTATTCACTCATGGGGGAATGATTAAATATTATAATTTACTTGAGCGGTCTCTATATTTAGAAAATGAGAGGCAAATAACATTTCCAAGAAGTTAGTATCAAATAGAAATATGAAACATTTGCGTCTGCTCTTACAATTATCTTTCACGTTGTTATTAGTATTCAAAATAAATTTTAATTGATTCTCAAGTATTTTAATTATAGTTTAATGTTAGAAAAAACACGTCTGTTAAGTGCATGCGGGTAACAATTAACTATTGTCATGTAATCTCTTATAAAGATCTGTTATGGTTCTTAAATGAATACTCGTGATTCTTTTAACTCTTCCAGAATAAACCTGGATGAATATTCGCAATTAATTAGGAGAGTAATCGAAGGAGATGATTCTGCCTTCAAAGAATTATTCATTTTAATGCAACCTGGCATTTATAAATTTTTGTACAGGTACCTTTCAGATTCCGATGCTGCCGAGGATTTAACTCAAGATACATTTGTTAACTTTTGGACTCATCGCCATAAATTGGATATTTTGCAGTCTCCCAAATCTTATTTATTCAAAATTGCTCGTAACCTTGCACTCAATCATATAGACAGAAATCATGCGTATACTAAAATATCTATAAAAAATATAGAGTATCTCTCCGCTTTAATTAATCCGGAGGAAGAATATGATAAACATTTCTTCATGGACGATTTTCAGAGTGCTGTGAATCAGCTGCCTGAAAGATGCCGGGCAACTTTTATCCTTTGCAAGTATGAGGGATTCCAGTATTCTGAGATAGCGGATATTTTAGAGGTCTCAATTCAAACCGTTAAGAATCAAATGAATAAAGCTCTGTCGGTTTTAAAAATGTTATTATCATCACATCTGGATTAATTCTACTTTTTTCCCATCTGCCCCGCTTAACCTAAATTGCCATACTTCAAAAGTAAATTTTCAAATGAATAGTACTTTTTAAGTCGAATTGTGTATTAAGAGTATAGATCATCTTATGTTATGCTGCAAAAACAACCGAAATCGTTAGACTCTCAATTTCTGATTCGTGTAGTTAGGAATGAAGTTAGTTCTGAAGAGAAGGAATTTTTTGATTCATGGCTCGCCGAATCTGATCAGAATAAAGAAGAATTTGGAAACCTTGTTTTGATTTGGGATTTAGCTGAACAATCCAAAACTTCATCTTTACCGGATCAAGAACAGCAATGGGAAGAAATTCAAAAAAGAATATTTGATGAATCCGTTCGGCAAAAACAACAAATATCATCACACCGAAATATTATTGTCAGCCTAAAACCAAATCGAATAGAAATTCAGACCCATTATAAAAAAGACTATACCTGGCTATTTAGAGCAGCAGCAATTATTGTACTCTCAGTTGGATTGACATTCCTGGTAAAATGGAATAATGATAATAAGCAGCAGCAGAAAATTTTGTTTACCGTACAAACAAATCCAATGGACTACGAACTTATTACTCAAAAAGGTGAGCGAAAAACTTTCATGCTTGGTGACGGCACCATTGTTTATTTAAACTCTGACAGTAAGCTGACTTATCCTAAAGTTTTCTCCGAAATGTTGCGTGAAGTGGAAATATCCGGCGAAGCTTATTTTTCTGTAATGCCGGATAGGGAAAGGCCTTTCCTAGTTAAGTCGGGTAAAATGATTACAGAAGTCACCGGTACGGAATTCAATGTGAGATATAGAAACAGGAAAGTAAATGTTGTAGTCACAAAAGGATCGGTAAAAACTTTTTTGGATGATTCTTACAATGGAATTAATCTCACCAATGGTCAAATGATTTCGTATTCTGAGATCAAAGGTTTTAGTTCTCCTGTAAGAGTTAAGTTAAATCATTATCTGGCATGGCGAAATAATAAATTTTCATTTGACCGCTCACCTTTGAAGGAAGTTATGGGTGAAATTGAAAGATATTATAACCTTGAAGTGGTTTATAATAATGATGCGGTAAAAGACAAAGTGCTTACAGGTGTTTTCGACACCGATTCATTGGATCAGATACTCTCTATAATAAGTCTAACTCTAGATGTCACTATAGATTATAAGGGCAGCAGGGTAACAATTAAATGATAGACTTCTTAAAGAAATTTACCTGGATTTATTAATGAAAGACATAATCAGGCAATACTATATCATCCTAATTATATTTTTCCTACCGGTAAGTATATTCTCTCAAGAAGAGCAATGGAATGTAGATCAAACTTCTGGTAGTTCTTTTGTTGAGGAATTTTTAGAATTAAATAACTTTAGTTATTCATTTGAAGAAATAAAAAACTTTCAATCTTGCCTTGCTGTAAAAGTTTCATGTTCACTTAAGAATCAATCTTTAGGTGATGCACTAAAACAAATTTCGGATTCTGTCGGTGCCGTATTTACTTATGATAATAAGCTGCTGGATATTAATGACATTACCTTTACTGCAGAGAATGAACCTCTTTATTCTGTTCTTGATAAGCTGCTGACACCATATAATGTAAGCTATTATGAATATGAAAACTGCAAGATCGCTCTTGCAAAATCTACAAGGATTGACGAAAAGACCGGGGGAGTGAAGGGCATAATTAAAGAAGAATCCGGTGATCATGTTATTGGTGCAAACGTAATGATAAGGGAATTAAAAATCGGATGTGCTTCCGATATGAAGGGGAATTACTCAATAAAGAATATCCGCCCCGGAGAATATACTCTTCAAATTTCTTATGTCGGCTATGAGAAGTATTCACAAAAAATTAAGATAATCGAAGGACAGGTAATTGAAATTAACATCACGCTGATATCTACTGCTTTTCAGATAGGAGGCATCGAAGTTATCGGGACATCCGATCTATTACCCAGCGATGTAACAACAAAAACTACAATTACCAGTGCTGAGATAGAACACTTCCAAGCTGCAAGTATTAAAGATGTTCTTGATCTTGTTCCCGGTATTCAAAAGTCTGATAATCCTGGTTTAGGCAAAACCACTCAAGTGGCAGTCAGAGGTGACGAATCTGATATGTTAAGTGCTTTCGGAACTTTAATAATTATTGATGGGACTCCTGTTTCAAATAATGCAAATCTTCAATTTGAAAGTTTAACGGGTTCTAAATTTGGATCTTCAAGTTTGGGACGAGGAATAGATTTAAGAACAATTCCTGCGGATAACATTGAGAATCTTGAAGTGATAACTGGTCTTCCATCTGTAAGATACGGTGATGTAACTTCGGGTGTTATTAATGTTCAGTCAAAGATTGGTCTTAAACCAAACAGACTTAAGCTGAAGAATAATCCCGATACCCGTGAAGGAAACTTCGGCGGAGGTATTGTTCTGGGTGAGGGTTCATTGAGCTATAATTTGAATGCTGCTCAAAGTGAACGGGACATTCGAGTTACGGGCGATGAGTATTTACGGCTTACCGGTCAGCTTGTTTACTCTGCAAATTATTTTGATAACCGGCTGAGTAATAACACTAAGTTTTTATTTCAAAGAATTTTAGATGAAGAGGAACCGAAGGGAGATCTGCAGCAAGTAAAAAATTATAACCGCGGGTATGCTCTTACACTATCTACCTGGGGGAAATATAAACCCGAAGATGAGGTTTCCGCCATTGATTATAATTTGTTTGTTACTATGCGCCGTGAGAATACTATGAAATCTAGATTAAAGACTGAATATGTTATTCTGCCTTCAGGAGATACAATCGCAAGTTACATCGGTAAGGTCGAAACTAAAGGAATCGAATGGACATTCGGCGGAAGACTCGAATGGAATAAAATATTTTATACGGGAGATGTCATTCACAAAATCCTGTTTGGTGTTGATCCGCAATACAATGCAAATACTGGACAAGGTGTAGTATTCGACACAGTGCTTAATTTTTACGGCGTTGGATCAGGAAGGCGTCCATATTCATTTGATGATATTCCTGGGCAGTTGATAACAAGTTTTTATTTTGAAGATAAACTAACCTGGCATTCAATTTTCGATTTCAATTTGATGTTTGGATTCAGGTATGAAATGTATCGTCCGTATAAATTTAATTTATCCGGTTTATGGGGAGATGGAGATTTAGTGGAATCTCATCAAGGAACTTTTTTCAATCCAAGAATAAATTTAATGGTCTATCTTTCTGAAGCTAACCAAATTAGAATAAGTGCGGGTACATCATCAAAATCTCCGCCAATGAGCACCATCTACCCGCCGGAGGATGTTTTCCTATGGCGAAATCCTGATGATGGAACGAAATCATATTTACGTTATGACAGAAGAGTTCCCGAACTTAAAGGTTATAAGGAAACCATGATTGAGGTTGCTTATGATCATAAATTTATGAATTTATTCGGTGTGTCTGCATCCGCTTACTACAAGTATCGAAAGAACGAACCAAAATCGCAGACAATTCCTGTTTTCCAGGTTTCACAAACTGGCAGCAGCTATAAAGTTTATTACGTAGATTATTATTCACTTCCTTACAACATAGGTAAAACAGAAACGAAGGGAATTGAGTTTTCTTTGAAGACCGCAAAGATTAAACCGCTAAATATGGATTTTCAAATCACAGGTTCCTACAATTTTATAAAATATCCTGGTACGGGTATTAATTATACCTATCCCCCAGATAACGATAAGGGGCAGGTAGCTAATTTCCGAGTGCCAAATGTTCCTATAGATACTTTAATCGGTTTAACTTATACACCAGGAGAAAAATGGAATGACAGACTCCAAATAAATTACTATGCAAAATATACTTTGGCTTCTTTAGGATTGTGGATTACATTGCGAGCTGAGCAATTATTTTGGGAAAAAAGTAAGAGTTTAAATCAATCTCCAATATTTTTGGAAAGCGCAACTGAAGGAGCAATAAAGGAATATTTCTTTGATAGGAAATTAAAGCAAAAACCTATTAAATGGCTCTTCAACATCAGTATGAGTAAATCTCTATTCGAAGGTGGCGAAATTTCATTCTACGTGAACAATTTTATTGATGAACCAGCTTGGTACAATCACTACATTACAACTTCTACTGAAATTGAGGATAAAAGAAACCCGGATTTATTTTACGGACTTGAATTCAGTATGATAATTGACAAACTATTAGGTTTAGGTGGAAAATATGAAGAAGATTAGTCTTGTGTTTTCACTATTTCTTTTTATACTCATAAGTTGTCAGGAAGAGCCCCCAATCATCCCAGATGGTGATTCCAAAATAAGCATATTTGCTCTTGGCGATACTACGCTTGTGGATACAATTCCTCATTACATTCCAATGCAGAATGCTAAAGTTATACTTTCTTCCGAATACGGTTTGATGATAAAATCTACTGATCAAAACGGCAGTTTAATATTGGAAGGATTGCCTGCCGCTACTTACAGTATTTCCGTGAGGATGGCGCATCCTTTAAATTCAAATATTCTTTTAGTCGGAAACATTAGAGATGTACAAGTTGCGCCGGATAAAGTTGTTGCAGATACAATTTTAGCAGTACAAATTGCAAATACTGGGGTTGCTATCAACGAAATTTATTCTGTCGGTCCTCAGAACAATATATTCTTTTTCTACGATCAATACATTGAGCTGTATAACTACAGCGATGAAACAAAGTATGTTGATGGTATGTTGGTTATGCGGGTTTCAGGTACATCTGATCCGAAAGGGCCAGGTGCAGACTGGGGTGATGATGGTGATATAGATGGGATTGTTTATATCTTTAAATTCCCGGGTAAACCTGGTGAGAGAAATTATCCGTTTTATCCCCATAGTTTTTTAGTTCTTGCACAAACGGCAATAAATCATAAGAATGTTGTTTCAACGAGTATAGATTTAAGCAATGCTGATTGGGAATTTTATAACCAATTTTCTGCAAGCGATTTTGATAACCCCAATGTTAAAAATCTAATTAACATCCGTTCAGATCGTACAGTTGATTTTCTTATAAGCCTGACCAGCGATGTTATTGTATTAGGCTCCGGTGTCGATTCCCTCTGGGAAGATGGATTAGACCTTCCGACAGTTGTCGACGGTGTTCAATATAAATCAAGCGTTACTTCAAGAAAAACTTTAGATGCAAGAGTAGATAAAGGATTTGCTCAATCACCGCCAAAGTACAGCGGTAAATCAATGCGAAGAAGAGAGCCGGGTGTTGATACTAATGACGCAACATTAGATTGGGAACCAATTCCATCAGCAACTCCGGGATTTCATTAAACTAAATGTAGAAATAATTATGAACGAAGCAGTTGTACAAGTAAAAAGCCTTACACATTATTACGGAAGCAGGCTCGTATTCGAGGATTTCAATTTTGAAATAAAAAAGGGTTCAATTTTTGGTCTGCTTGGCAAAAACGGAACCGGTAAAACAACCACTATAAATATTCTAAATGGTTTTTTGAAGCAGACTTCAGGGCAATGTCTTGTGTTTGGAGAAGATTCTCACAGTCTTTCCCCACAAACAAAGGCAAGAGTCGGATTTTTGATTGAAGGACATATCCAGTATTCATTTATGAATATTAAGCAGATAGAAAAGTTTTATTCGGCATTTTATCCTAATTGGAAAAAAGAACCCTATTGGGAATTAATGAGCAAGCTTCAAGTAACTGAAAATCAAAAAATTTCACGTATGTCATGCGGGCAGCGTTCTCAAGTAGCTTTAGGACTTTTGCTTGCTCAAGACCCTGATCTCCTCATTCTTGATGATTACTCGATGGGATTAGATGCCGGTTACAGAAGATTATTCGTCGATTACCTTACTGAATATGCCAAAGCTGAGAACAAAACTATTTTTATTACATCACATATCATTCAGGATTTGGAGGAACTTCTTGATGACTGTGTTGTAATCGACTATCGATCAGTTCTTCTGACAATGCCCATAAAACAATTTTTAAATGAATTTAAACAGTATAAGTGTGATCTAGTGGATGTAACTGGTGGAATAAAAAAAGATGATGTTATTAAAAATGTGGAAGTGGTTAAGAACAAAGCCTCTTTTTATTCGTTTGCTGAAATGAAGGATTTAGAAAATCATCTTTTTCAGCTTGACATCAAACACACAGGATTAGCTCAGATCAAAATGTCCTTAGAAGATGCTTTTATTGGATTAACCGGAAAATATTAGGAAATATAAATGTTAAAATCATTAATGTATAAAGAATGGTTAAAAGTCAGGTGGAGTTACATCGGCTTAGTGCTGTTAAACATGATCGTTGTTATAAATATTTGTATATCGCTTTTCAACGCGTTTAAGTTTTATGAAGCGAATCAAGTTTACGATGGCGTCTTATCTTGGGGATACGTATTCTATATCGACCTGATGTATATTCCTCTTGCGACAGGCATATTGCTTGGAGTGGTTCAATTTTTCCCTGAAATAAATTCGAGCAGATTAAAGCTTACCCTTCATCTCCCAATAAAGGAAATTAAATCGTTGTTAACGATTCAATGGTATGGGCTTAGCTTGTTGATGATTATTTTCCTTGCCGATGCAGTTGTAATTTCTGTTATGACCTTCGCATATTTCCCATCCGAAGTAGTCAGCAGTTTTCTCATTCTATCACTTCCGTGGTTTTTAGCAGGGTTAACAGCTTACATTTTTATTGCTCTTGTTTCTATAGAACCAGCCTGGAGCAGGAGAATCATGCTTGCCGTTGTCGGCGTGGGATTTGTGAATTTATTGTTCAGTAACATTATCTCAATGGGGGTGGAGACTCTGTTCAGTAAGTCCTATCTGTATTTTATCGTTATCACTTTAATCCTTACTCTTATTATCTTACTGTCAGGCTATAATTACAAAAAGGGGATAAGATGATGAACATTAAATCCGTAAAGATTATTCTCACAGCATCTATAATTTTTATTCTATCAATTTATCTGCCTGATATTTTTTGGAGCACTTTTCGGTTCAGAGTTGAACGCCCAATGGTTTCCTACAGCCCCGTGATAAATGACTTTCTCTTCCAGTATTCAGGTAAGTCTAATGCTGGAATTAAGGATAGAAAAGGAAAAACTTATACACGCGAAGAATACGAAGCTGTAATGCCTCAGTTTAATTTTGCTCAGTTAATGTTTGCCGGTAAAATGCCTGATTCAGTAAATGGTATTGCTGTCGATGTTCCCTTAATGAAAAAAAATTTATTCCAAAGCAGGTTTGAACCAAGTACAATTGATGGTTTTAACTATATGATGTACCCTTTGATTGAATCTCAATCGGGCAGAGTAAATCTCGAGTATCCAAATGAATTCTTCATTATAAAAGATAAAATGGAAATAATTGATTCACGAACGAACAAAGTTAATAGGGATATGACTGAGGCATTTACAAATGTTTTAAAACAGCATGGTTTTGTATTCCCGGCAAAAAAAACGTTTGGAAATCCTACAACGCGGAAAGCATTTGATGAAGGGTATTTCGTTATTGACAACAATGATCAGTTTTTTCATATAAAGCGAGTTAAGGGAAAACCATATTGTAAAAAAATCGATCTACCTGCTGGAGTAAACGTTGTGCATTTTAATGTTCACGAAATTGTATTGAAAGAATTTTATGGAATCTTCGTGGCGGAAAATAACGGGTTGTACTTGTTGACTTATGATGATTACAAGGTTATCAAACTAGCTATCGAAGAATATGATTATAGAACCTCTTCAATAAGAATCTTAGGCGATTTGTTTAACAGAACTGTATCTATTAATAATGAAAATAAATACAGCGTTTTTGTATTAGATAGGGAATATAAGCTGAAAGATATGTATAAGGGTCAGGTATTAGGAAAAGAAGAATCAGCACAGGGTAAAATCTCTGCATATCTTTTCCCGTTTTCGCTAAGTATAGTCAGCAGTAAATCCATGTTTGTTAATTTTTTCTTAAAAGTTTTGGATTTGAGATTTCTAATTGTAAATATGATCTTACTTTCCGGTCTGATCGTCTTTTTCTTTATCAGGAAAATCCCGCTTGATAAGAATATATTTCCATTGCTTTTAGTTTGTATCACTGGCATCTATGGTCTTATTTCAGTTTTGGTTATTAGAGATTTCAATTCATCTAACAATTTCAAGTTAGGGAAATGAAAAAAATTCTAAAAATTAGTTTAACTTTTTCATTGGTTTTTAGTGCGATATGTTTTTCACAGCAGAGTCGTTTATTGGCTCTGGGTGGTTTATCAATAGGAATTGAAGACAAAGATAACTCACTAACTCCCTTCGATTTTGGAAACAATCCCGCCTGGCTTTTCATGGATGAGAAAGATTCCTACCTTGATATTTCTCCTGCAATAAGCAATAGCTGGGGAAGTTATCATAGAAAATTCGACTCTGATGGTGATATGTATTATGGTACCGCTTTCAAAGGTGTTAAGCCTTTAGGTGAACTTGGTACTTTCTTAGGATATACTTCTTATGATTATGAGGTGCGGAGAAATTATTATCGAACATTAAAGTATGATACTTACTCCGGCGAAGCATTCTTTTTTACTGATACAACTGCAGGAAACTTCCATTACAATGGACCCACAGTTAATCTGATGTATAGCTGGGAATTGTTACCTAGTCTTTATTCCGGGGCATCTGTATCATACCAACTTTTAGATGGTTTGAAAAAAATATATACTTATGGGAAAACCATTTATAGAAATGTCGGTGGAAATTTTGGTTTGGTATATCAAGCGAATGATAATCTATTATTTGGCGCAAATTATATTTTTTTCGACAGCCAGGAAACTATTGAATCTGCAGATGTAAATTTGCTTAACGTAGAAGTCTTTTATTATCGGGGTGAAACTTACTTTGTGCCGGACAGAGGTTCATCTGTTACTCAAAAAATTAGAAAGAAAGGTTCAACTTTTTCGGGGCAAATATTTTGGCAGGATTCAGAGAAGCTGCAATTAGCTTTACAAACTAATTATTCACCATCAAATTCTAAGGTTCTAATTCCGGAAGGAGATTATAAAGAAGTTGAGGAAGGATATGCCTGGTTCGAATCGTTTGATATCCAATTAATATCTCGATACAAAATTGATAATGATTTAACGGCAGGCATTTATACCGCATATCTAAATCGAGATAGCTGGTCCCGGCATTCTCATAAGAATTTGCTTTTGTGGGAGTGGAGTGTAAAAGACTTAAGCATTGGGATTGGTTCTTCATACAAAATTACTCCCGAGCTTTTAGCAGGGATAGATTACATATTTACTAATAGAGCTATCGATTCCTCAAAGTACATTGATAATAGATATGCCGACCTTAGCTCGAATGATCATGCTGTTAAATTAGGAGTAGAATACAAAATCATAAAAGATGTATTGCTTCGAGGAGGCTGCAGTTTAAGTTTAAATGGATATGATATATGCTTCGGCGGTGAAAATGTGAAGAATAATTCTTTCACCTTCGGAGTGGAAGTACCGGTCTTTGAGACAATTTTACTTGATTCATATATTCGTTATTCAAACATTTCTCCAGGAAATGACTCAGGCAAATCACGATCATTTCTTGGCGCATTTGTTTCGTTGAAATTGAATTCTTTTTAATAGTTGTTAAAATATATACCCATTTATGTGGAGGAAAAAATGAAGAATTGTTACAAAATTATTTTTACAATTTTTATCACATTTCTAGCGCAAAACCTAAACCCCCAATCCTTTCGGCAAGTTACAGATTATTCTTATCCCGCAATGAGTGATATGCACTTTATTAATTCTACTACAGGATGGTTTGTGGCTTCAAATGGTGATGTACGTAAATCTACTGATGGGGGAAGTACCTGGACTAAATTGCCAAAACCTTCACTAACGGATTTTGATACATTAAAAGCCGTGTTTTTTCTTGACCAGAATATTGGATTTGTTGGGAAAAATGGGAACAAGCTATTTAAAACAACTGATGGGGGTTTGAATTGGATGGAAATAAATGTAAATGGAGGTATTAGTCCATTAGTTAATATTCGATTTTATGATGTTAGTAAAGGATGGATTTTAACTTCAACTGCCTCTACCGCACAAGTTTTGAGTACAACCAATGGCGGAACAACCTGGAATACTGATCTTACTCATACTACCGGAGATTTGGAAGACATGGCATTTTTTGGGGAGAACAATGGTATTGTTGTCGGTGGTGGACTTGGCAAGCTTGATATTTATTACACCACAAACGGAACAACATGGACTAAGGCGCCGACACCGGCATTACCACCTGGTTATACTAGAACTGATATTAAAAGTGTATGTATGGTCAATATCAACATTGCTTATGCAGTGGGTTGGGGCTCACTTGTAGGCGTTCAGCCAAGCATTCACCTTAAAACAACTGATGGTGGAGCAACGTGGCAATACCTTACTCAGGTGGATTCAAACCGAACTTTTGATAATCTTAATGCTGTTTATTTCAAAGATATGAACAATGGTATTGCTGTTGGTAGTGCGGGTAGAGGAACAATTGCTGTAAGGACTAGCGACGCTGGTCAAAACTGGATACCAATTGATATTGCATGCGGAGATGCATTAAATACTCTGAATGGATTTGGTGATGAACTTATTACATCTGGTGGTGGTGGTATAATCTTTAAAACCACAAACTTTGGAGATACATGGCGGTTGCTTACACCAATTCCTAATGAAAGTGTATATAGTATATCTGCAGTTAATGATAATCTAATATATGGCGGTGGGTTCAATTCAATTTTCTTTAAAACAACCAATGGCGGAAATAATTGGGAGTGTGGTTTCTTGAGCGCCGAAGGTATGAGTTCGAATATTCAAAGCATTTATTTTGTTAATTCTGATATTGGATTTGCTGCTTTCTCGTATGGAATGGCAGCGAAAACAACTGATGGTGGCTTAACATGGAAGCAAGTAATACCTATAACCACCTCAGCTACTGCAACATTATATTCTACATTTTTCTTAAATCAGGATTATGGTTTTGTCGTGGGTAAAGAAGGTAGTAATGTCGATGTGATTTATAAAACAACAGATGGTGGAGTTTCCTGGGACAAAAAAACGAATCTATTTGCGACTAACTTACGAGCTGTTGTTTTTAAAGATTTAAATAATGGTATTGTCGTCGGTGAAAAATTAAAAGCGTCATATACCACAAATGGCGGAACAACTTGGACTCCTTCAGTATTTAATACCTTACCACCAGGGACAACAACCCCAACACTTTTTGGCGTTACCTATTCAGCTGGAAATAATGCGGTCGCTGTTGGTGATAAATTAATCCTGCTCAGTTCCGATGGTGGGTCAACTTGGAATTATTCTCCTGTCACCAACTTAGTTGAATCTATAAATAGTGCAAAATTTATTAATCAGAATAATGGATGGGCTGTAGGTTCAAGAACATCGGTTCCTCGAAGTGTTGGTGTTTATTTTACTTCGGATGCTGGCTTAACATGGAATAATCAAGCTACTTTAGCTGTCTTCGACACAATGAGAGCACTTCAGGACGTTTTCATATCACCGTCTGGTTATGTGTGGATTGGAGGAGGTTCAGGTACAATTTACACAAATAGTCCCTTAGTCGGAATTACAGACATCAATAAAACTCCCGCTTCGTTTTCGTTAAATCAAAATTATCCTAATCCATTTAATCCTAGTACAAAAATAAGTTGGCAAATGCCAAATGGCGGTGATGTATTATTGAAAGTATTCGATGTTCTTGGAAACGAAATTGCAACCCTTGTAAATGAATTTAAACAATCCGGGAATTATGAAGTTGAATTTCCATCTTCGAATGCCGGTCGGTTTTTGGCAAACGGTGTTTATTTCTACCGATTGCAAGCCGGCGCTTATAATAAAACTCTAAAAATGATTTTGATGAAATAAAAAAATATTATTCACTATTAAAGTTAGATAAGGAACACAAAATGCAGCACTTGTTGATTAAAAAATTCTTTTACAGAATATGTCTATTCATGATATTGATGAGTTTTCAGTTATTTGCAGCTGAAAAATCTAACTATGAAGAAGGAAAAGTCTATCGGCATAGTCTCGATAATGGCCTGGTTATTCTAACGATGGAAAGACATATAGCTCCATTAATATATCATCAATTGACTTATAAAGTCGGTTCAAGGAATGAAAAACTTGGGATTACTGGAATTTCTCATGTTGTTGAACACATGATGTTCAAGGGAACAGAAAAATATGGTAAAGGAACCGCATCAAAGACTATTTCTGAAAACAGCGGAATTTTTAATGCATTCACCTCAAATGACATGACAAGCTATTATGAATACATGCCGGCAAATAAAATTGAAATTGCTTTTGAGATCGAATCGGATAGAATGCAGAATTGTATGTTCAATCCTTCAGAATTCTCTTCTGAAATTGAAGTTATAATTCAGGAAAGAAGAATGCGATCGGAAAGTCAAGCCAACGGAATATTACGTGAAGTAATGAACTCGATGATTTTCTATTCACATCCTAACCGTGATCCTATTATTGGATGGCCAAGTGATTTAAGGAAGATTATACGTGAAGATGCTTATAATTATTACAAAACCCACTACACACCGAATAATGCTTTTATGGTTTTAGTCGGTGATTTTGAAACAGAAAAAATTATAGATCTGGTGAAAAAATATTATGGTCAGATTCCCAAAGGTCCAATGGTTGATGATATATGGGCATTTCAAGAACCGCAGATTGTTCGAAAATCATTTACTCTCCATCATGCAGATATTACACAACCTCAGATTCGGCTTGCATTCCTCGCACCAAATTATTCGGATTCGGATGCCGCGGCTCTAAAAGTTGCAGGACTTATTTTATGTGAAAGAAGCCGGGATGCGAGATTGTACAAAAGGATGGTGGAAAAAGACCAAATAGTCACATCTGTTGCTGGTGGATTTGGAATATCAAAAGATCCAACAATTTTTCAGATTAGTGTTACTTTAAAACCGGATAGCAGTGTAGATAAGGTTGAGAAGATCATATGGGAAGAAATTGAAAGAATGCAAGCTGAAGCGGTTAGCGAGCATGAACTCCAGAAAACAAAAAATAGGTATAAGTTTAATCAAGTTACGAACTATGTTAAAAATGCCGATATTGGTAGCAGAGTCAGTCGTTATGAAACATATTTTGGATGGAACTTTCAGAAGGAATTTGATGATCGTGTGTTGTCAGTGACTAAAGATGATATCATTGCAGT
>Ga0214473_10005637_pt1 | contig 14984 bp, 15 predicted proteins | sample RVTome_7_FD_203509 | JGI IMG/M metagenome (GOLD analysis project Ga0214473, IMG submission 203509) | Soil microbial communities from uranium-contaminated site in the Upper Colorado River Basin, Wyoming, United States - RVT98D197 | ecosystem: Environmental > Terrestrial > Soil > Contaminated >... | reverse complement strand
GCTGTATCCGGCCAATAATATCAATTGAAAATTCCTGTCCACATATACGCATGGTGAACAGTATACATTCCAACACCTGCGGCGTCAAGTGTGTGTTAGGGTCAGCGCCTTGGGGAGGAGAGAAAAGTCAAGTACTCTCACCGTGAGGAGGAGCGAAGAATGTCGAGTCAGCCTGTACAAGGGAGAAAAGTGGGGGTCCTCCCGCTTGGAGTGAGGAAAAAGCAGGGTCCTCGCGCCATGGGGAGGAGAGACAAGACCGGAATCCTTACACTCCACCACTTCTCAATTCTTAACTTCTTCTTTTGCTGGGTTTTTTCCTTCTCGCCTTGGAGGCAGCCATGTTGCGATAAGCGAACTGATCTGAATTCTGTGATCGTGCGAGAAAATGGCACGTTCGGGGGAACGTGCCCTACAACAAAAGGAAAGGCAATCAAGAGCTTTGACAATAAAAGCGCACTTCAAAGAGGCAGTAGACAAGTTGGCGGAGGATTTCTTGCCTCCACGTCGAATTTAACATGTAAGATGTAGTATGGATTGGAGGTTTTTATTCAAATCACGTTTGTCCAAAAACTAGAACCACGAAACTGAAAGCTCTGGTTTGTCCACCGAGAATCTTGTTTAGTCATCTATCTTTGCAAAACCCACCCCAGTAGTGTTCACATCATTTTCTTTTCATTTAATCCAGTACACCGGACTCCGGAATCTTGTCTTTGCATTTGGCTTTCGGTGCAAACGAGAATGGCACGTTCGGGGAACGTCAGAACGTGTGAAAAGTGTCATTCTGAGGCGTCAGCCGAAGAATCTAATAAACGAACAAGTATGTGACCTGGGATTCTTCGCTTCGCTCAGAATGACAACGTGCTGACTCCACCGGTTTTCACACAGTCTGACGTGCCCTACCGACAGCGCAGAAGCGGAGGATAAACCTCCGCGCCGCGAAACAACAAAAACGGCGCGTTCCGGGAAAACCGCCCTGCATCGAGATCATAGGAAAGGAGGCTTAGTAGAAGTGAAGAAATTGGCAGTTGCCTTGTTGGTATTGCTCATATTTGGCTGTTTTGTCTACGGCTTCATCGTAATCAATCAGCAAGCAGAGACAATAAAAGAGCATGAGCGTTTGATCAGCCGGATGCAAGATGAGTTGGAATATCAGAATAACGTTGACTATATTTTGCGAAGCAATTATGCGGACGTCCAGGCGCAACTCGATTGGGATGAGCTGTATATGTGGCAGCAGAGTACTGACAAATTATCTAAGGCTGAGTTTGCCGCCAAGGTGGAAGATAATCCGAGAAGAAGCAAAAGCCTCCTGACAATAACAAAACACACCCTGCCCTGGGCGGAAGAATAGCAGCTAACAAGTCGCCGAATAAGCAGTATTTCAACTAGAAGGAGCTCTTGATTCTCTTTATCCAGGCATCGGGCGCAAGAATTTCATCCCAGGCGGGAAGATTCTCCGGGCGTTCCCAGGCCGTGTTCAAGAAACCGATCCCTTCTCTGTCGGCAATGTAGGTTGCGAAGTTCTCCCCCAATGTATATTGTTTGACCTTTAGATCAAAACCGATCAATTTTTCGAGGACTTGCTCGGCTACGGTCTTTCTTTTTTGTCTCTCTTTGAAGATCTTTGACATTTCATCATAGTCGGGAAATTGCTTGCCTACATGCATCATGATGTGCTCGCTATAACCCTCAATAAGACACATCAAAGCCTGAATCCGTCTGATCAACTCTCTGTGTTCGGGGCTCAACAGACTCTTCCACCAGCCCGCACCCCATGAAAAGGCAGACCGGCCTTCATCCGCCTCATTCTTGAAAGTCTTTATGGTATCGTCTATCAGCTTAAGATATTTTTGCAGCAGCGAGTGGATATACTCGCCTACCCATGGAAATGCTTTGAATTGGAAGCTGTGCGTTACCTCGTGCAGAGCGATCCAAAGTCTCAAATTCGCCGGGTCGAGATCATACCTGTTCTCCAGTCTCTGAATATTAGGCTCGACGAAATAGAAGAATTCTCCCTTGACAACACCATCCGCCTTCGGGAGACCAAAATCATACTGAGCTAGCACCTTTCCGGAAAGATAACCGACAACCAGTCCGAGCTCACAAGTTATGGAAACCTCGCTCACCTTCTGCATGATCTTTTCGGCAAAGGGATACGATAGAGACAAGTAGCTTTCAAGCGCTTCCCAATAATCTTGGCTCAGGGGCAAAAGAAGGCCTTTTAGATTCTCGATGTTTACTACAATCCACTCAGCCCGGTCAAAAACAAAAATGGGATCAAGCTCCTGAGACCAGGGCTTCTTCACGTAGTCAGAGATCAGGGGACGAATCAAACCGACAATATCCCGGTAGATCAGCTCGAATTCCTCTCTAAGCTCCGGAGCATCTTCAAAGATCCTGGAATCGGAGGCGCCCGCGAGGTCGAATGCCAGGCCCGTTGCAACTTCCCAATTGATAAAGGTCCCGGTCGGAGAGAGCATTTGCCAACCAAGCTTGGAAAGAACGCTCCTAGCTGTACTGGTTAAAGTCTCGATTTCTGCCATTTGGTTCACCGCCTCATGTCACTCTTTTGGCTTTGTCCTCTCGCGGTAGTATTGAGCCGTTTGGCTGACACCATCTTCAAAGTTGAACTTCGGTGTCCATCCCAATTCAGTTCTTGCCCTCGATGCGTCAAGAACCATGCGCCTGATCTCCCCCGCTCTCTCCTGCGCATGCAAAGCGGTCAAATCCGAGCGCAGAGCCTTGCTTATTCTCAAGAAAGTCTCATTGACCGATGTCTCGATTCCGGTGCCGATGTTGTAGGCTTTGTTGTCTCCACGGGTCAGCGCCGAGATATTCGCCTCAACCACATCATAAACATGTGCATAATCCCTCGTCTGCTCCCCGTCACCATAGATTGTCGGCTGCTCGCCCTCCAACAACCTGTTCACAAAGATCGCCACGACGCCGGCTTCACCGTGCGGATTCTGCCGGGGCCCGTAGACGTTCGGATATCGAAGGGCTGTGAACTTAAGTCCGTAGAGAACAGAGTAAAGACAGAGGTAACGCTCGACGGTATGCTTTGAAATCCCGTAAGGCGAGGTTGGCTCTATCTGATGGCTTTCGGCTACCGGTAACGATTGAGGTTCGCCATATACGGCTACAGTCGACGCATAGACTATCTTTTTGACGCCGGATTTGGCCGCATTGGTGATTATGTTTAGACCTCCGACAATGTTGACATCCGCATCAAAGACCGGGTCGTCCACGGATTTTCTCACATCGATCTGGGCGGCTTGATGGCTGACAAAATCGGGTTTTTCTTGTTCGAAAACCCCGGCCACCGCCCGGCCGTCGCATACGCTTGCTTCATAGAATTTTGCTTTAGGATTGATATTCTCCCTAAAACCTGTGGAAAGGTCATCTAAAACAGCGACTTGGTAGCCGCGTTCGATGAGCACATCGACGATGTTTGAACCGATGAAACCGGCGCCGCCGGTAACCAGTATGCTCATGCAATCACTCTCTGTTTCAAGAAAACCTTGTTTTGTCATCGCGCCGTGCCTGCCGGCAGGCAGGAGGAGGCTGCAAGCCGACGTGGCGATCTCTTTGTGCCAGGTTGAGCAGGTAGAGATTGCTTCGCTTCGCTCGCAATGACGATGTTGAGCAGTGCCATATCATCCGATCGGTTCGTTCGGGGAACGAACCTACTATCTGAATGCGGTGTAGCAACAAAGCTTGCCTTGTCCAGCATATTGCGCAGAGCAAGCTCTGCAGCTACGTTCTCGGTCAGTCTGTGTTAGCGCTTGCAAGCCCGGTTGCCCTTATTATGTTGACAACCCATATTATAGACAGATAGAAGAAAAGAAAAAAGCGTAGAACAAAAAGAAGGAGGCTGGAATCGCTTTAGAATCCCGATTCTAAAAACCAGCCTCCCTTAGAAGACTTACCTGTTCTCTCCTATTTCGCTTCCTTTATTCCGAAAATCATCGAAAGAAACTCGCCGAAATCTTCCGCCAAAACCAAGTAGATATGGACGGCCACGGTGACGATAAAGAGCCACATGATCAAAAAGTGGATCATTCTTGTCGCGACTAGACCGCCAAGCCAGGTGTTTAGCGCCGGGAAGAAATAACGGTCGGGCCAGTAAAGCGCAAATCCGGTAATTGCCTGAAGAATCAGCAACAGCGTCCAAAAACTGTAGGTGAGTTTTTGCAGCGGATTGAACTTGGCCGTCTTTGGATGAGTCTTCCTGATAAAAGTATAGTACTTGATGACTTCCAGAAGCTGACCCCTGTTCTCCCTTTGAGGAAAGAAGTTCTTAAGGTCTCTGCCTCCAAAAATCGCCCAATACCCCCTCGCCACGAGAACAATGAGCAGGATGTACATGGCATAAAAATGGATCTGCCTCATGTTTCCCATCCAGCCCGCCCAAAAGACGTAGTGAATGTAAAGTCCGGATACCAGCAACACGCCCATGGCAAGCAAGTGTATCCAGTGCATCGCGATCAAAGATAAGGAATGATTTTCTTCCTGCGACATCGTATGCACCCCCTACCCGACGACTTTGAACTTTAGGATCTTGTTTGATTTCGGTTCAATCACGTGAACCGCACAGGCAATTCACGGGTCATATGATCGGACAACTCTCATCACCTCTAACGGCTTCTCCGGATCTTCAACCGGTGTGCCGATGAGCGACTCTTCCAGGGGTCCGCGGTTACCTTTTTCGTCCCGCGGACAGAAATTCCAGGTTGTGGGAGAGACCACCTGATAGTTCTTGAGTCTCTTTCCGGAAATCTCATTCCAATGAGCCAAAGCGCCTCTCGGGGCTTCGGTCATGCCGACACCGGATGCACTCTCCGGAACTTCGTAAGCGTTATAGGTTTTAGCTTCGCCTTTCTTGGCCAAAGCCACTAACTCCCCAATCCAATCAAGCATAGCATCAACAATCTTCTTGCACTCAAGCGCCCTGGCTCCAAGACGTCCAAGAACTGAAACCAGCACCTCCGGCTTGCCGGGCACGCCAAGCTTATCGAGTGTGCTATCGATCAGGTCCACGGCGACTTTGTCGCCACGGCCGTAGGCAACAGCCATCCTGGCTAAGGGCCCCACTTCCATGGGCTCGTCGGTCAGCCTTGGCGATTTTATCCAGGAATATTTTGCCTCAGGATCATACTTTGTGTACTTCGGAGCGGTCTCACCCTTGCTCGGATTCAAATTGTTGGACTCTTTGGTATACCAAGCGTGAGTGACGTACTCCTTTACCTCTTCAGCCTTAGGTTCCTGCACACTCGTTATCTTACCCTTGAAAATCGCGCCCCGCGGTAGAAGCTGTTTGGTCGGCTCCCCGCCTTCATCCGGAAAAGCGCCCCATGCGAGGAAATTCCCCCGGCCGCCGCCGATTGTCGCCCAATCGATGTAGAGCGGAGCAATTGCCATGATATCGGGAAGATATACGTTGTCAACCCAGCTCTGGAGTTCAAGGATTCTATACTTGAGCTCACCGATTAAAGCGGCGGTAGGCGTCGCCGTGATACCCCCGGCGAGCCAACCTTGACTAACGGGAGCCCTACCGACAATTAGCGCATCCACCTCGTTCGCTTTTGCCTGCATGGCGAAAGCATCCAGATAGTGAGCTACAGCCAGGAGATTCACCTCCGGTGAAAGCTTGTATGCCGGGTGTCCCCAAAAGGCATTGGCAAATAGTCCAAGCTGCCCACTCTTCGCAAAGTTGGCAAGCTTGTCTTTTACTGCCTTAAAGTCCATCACTCTGGTGCCGACAGCCATCGCAATTGCCTCTGTTTCTTTAGGGTCGGCATCCAAAGCGCTGATGACATCAACATAGTCCAGCGCGGCCAAATGATAAAAATGAAGAATATGAGAATGAACAAAGTTGGCGCCAAGAGAAAGGTTCCTTAAGATTCGACCCGCACTAGGAGCCTCTACGCCGAAGGAATCCTCCATCGACAAGCAAGATGCATAAGCATGCGGGGTCGGACAAACACCACAAATTCTCTGCGAGATGTACCAAGCATCTCTGGGATCGCGGTCTTTTGCGATAATCTCCAGCCCCCTAAACAGGGTCCCGGATGACCATGCGTCTTTGACTTTTCCATTTTCAATTTCAACCTCAATCTTGTGATGACCCTCGATCCTTGTGACCGGATCGACTACAATCCGTTGACCCATTATTTATCACCGCCTTCAGATGGCCCGCCTTTTCCCAGGCGGCCGGTTGCAATTTGCCCGACCAGATGAACTCCGAGACCGGCCGCTGTGACAATTCCCAATGCGGCCCCAATAGTATCTGCGCTTACATTTCCCAACCCGCCCGGCAAACGAACACCCGGCAGTCGCTCGTATAGCGGCGTAAACTTGTCCCAAAAATCCGGCTCGGCGCAACCCATACAGGGAGCTCCGGCGTGGACGCACCAATTGATTTTATTATTCCACCTGGTCACAGGACAAGCAGCGTGGGTTTCGGGTCCCTTGCAGCCCATCTTGTACAGGCAATAGCCTTTTGCTTCCTCTTCGCTGCCGAATTCTTCTACAAATTCACCGGCCTCAAAATGGCCCCTTCTTTCGCAATTATTATGGATGAGTTCACCAAAGAACGGCTTGGGTCGATTCAGATCATCGAGCTCAGGAAGTTTTCCCAGCAGGAGATAGTTGACGATTGTTCCTACTACCCACATATAGTTGGCCGGGCATGTGGAGATATTGACAACCTTGTCCTTCAGCTCTGGGAGAAACTCCATTACGCCCTTGGCTTTTGTCGGATTAGGAGCAGCCGCAGGGATGCCGCCAAAGGAGCCACAGCTGCCAATCGCTATGATTGCAGCTGCGTCAGTGCAAACTTCCTTAACTATTTCCGCTCCGGTCCTGCCTCCGATGGTCAAGTAGTTGCCGTCCTCACCGGTCGGGATTGAGCCCTCAACACATGCAATATACTTTCCTTTGTTCTGCGTTATGCTGTCCCTTAGGCTCTTTTCAGCCTCTTTTCCGGCAGGCGCCATCACGGTGTCCCAATAATCAAAACTGAGAATGTCGAGAACCAATTCAGGAACCGACGGATTGAAGGAGTTCGCCATCTGCGAAGTACAGCCGGTGCATAGGGACATGCTCAGGTAAACAACGGGGGGACGTTGCGCCGCTTCTTCGAGAGCCGCGGCGATTTGAGGAATGTAAAGTTCGGAAAGGCCCAACATGGCAGCGAGACTTCCGCAGTACTTGAGAAAATCTCGCCTTGAAATTCCATAAGGAGCTAGTTTTTGGTATAAATGTTTTTCCATCCATGCCTCCTCTCATAGTTCAAATATTGCTAAGACAAATTTCTGCAACCACCTCCTCAAAAGACAGAGCTTAAATATGTTTAAAAATTGTATCCATCGAGACCGGGATGAACTCCTTTCTTTCGAAAACCACAGATAACCCCTAACTTCAAGTTAATACTACAAAGCCTCGGGCTTTCCTTCTTTTTGATAGGAATTTCTTATGTAGATCTCACCCTCGTTCCCCGGCGCGCCCAAGCCCCCCTAGATGGGGCTTCCGTAACTATCAGACGATCCAATTTCTTGGACAAGGGCCATAAATGTTAAAGCCTGGGTTTTCGATAACCCAGGCTTTAACTTAAAACTAGCAACTCTTCGAACACTTGCAAACACTAGACAGCTTCTTTGACACTTTCTTGATCTTCATCCGTATCCCCTCCCTCTTACGCTATTGACGAAAGAAAGCGCGATGAGCTGCGCAAGAAGCACATCTCATCCGGCAACGGTGTTAATCCCATATATTCGGCACTTAATCGGGTCAGCACCTTTTTCCCCATTATAGCACTCGGCTCTGTATCTGCAACCCCCTCGGCATTCCTTCAAAAACTCGCAATCACAGGCCAGCTCCGACAAGCGCATCCTGGGCAAATTAAGCCAACACTTGCGCATACCTTCGCCGATGTGGCCGCCGGTCCTGTTGGTGTAGAAGCCGCACTTTGTAAAAATGCCACTGCTTTGAACACATCCCAGATGCGCTCCGCAGACCAAATCCGATTTGGAATCATGGATCTCAGAGCCGAACTGCATTTCCAAAATCGACTTTAGCTTATCCAGCGGCGGTAAGATTTCCTGCCGGCCGGTCAGTCTTCCGCTTTCACTCGGAACATCTATCGACCACGAAACCGCACCCAATCCCTTGACGATTTCCTTCATTTGCTCAAACTCATGCCAGTTTTGTGAGTGAACCATGGAGGCGATGGAAACCGGAACACCCCTCTCTTTGAGAAGCTTCAAGGCACTGATGCTTTTTTGGAAGGAACCCTTTCCCCGCAGATAATCATGCCCGTCCTCCAACCCGTCGAGGGAAATCTGGACCTCGTTAAAACCCATATCAGCAATATGATTTTCATCTATTAGAGTACCGTTTGATAGAAGGATTGAACGGAAGGCCCTTCCCTTAACGAGCCGGTTTATTTCTTTGAATCCCGGATGCAAGAGGGGTTCACCGCCCGAGATGATCAAGCGCAAACCCCCGATGTCTTCAAAGTCATCGGCGAGCTGCGACAGGATGTCCATGTCCAGATCAACGGCCTTTGCCTCTCCTTGATAGCAATGCCTGCAAGCCAAGTTGCATCGGCTGGTTATCTCGACAAGAAGATATCGAAGAGACGGCTTGAGATTGGTCCCTACCTTGATTTCGTTTACGCAAGCGTTTTCCGGAAGAGAAGCGAGATTTTCATTGAGCAGGTATTCGAGGAAGTCTGCAGGCGGGTTGAGTTCACGCACCTTGAGACTGCCGTCACATTTTTGCAGAAAATCAAAGGCATTCTGGTCAACTTCGTAAAGAGAATCGGTAACCGTCTTATAGACTGATGGCTCTTCGAGCTTTTTGAGATAGACGTCGCTTTCCAGAGCAAGGTAGCCGTCTTGACTATCCAATCTGGCTCTTTCTGACCTGGTCAACAGTAATAACCTCACTCTTTAGAAGTCCTTTGAGAGCCAGGAAAGCGCCGCATTCAAGCTGCTCTTCTTCCGGCTTGTAGAACTGGCATTTTGTGCAAATCAAAAGCGCAAAATCCTCTTGGGTCCATTCCGACAGAGGTTTTTGTTTTAGATTATCTAAATGTGTGCTCGACTCTTGCTGCATAAGCTTACGTCCCTCCAAGTAGCTCTTCCTCATCCCTTCCGGATCATCCGGTCGGGGCCGGATGATGACCAACTCAAATGGGCCGGATGACGACGAATCTCAAGCGCTGATGAGATAAAAAGATCAGCACAATCGGTCATACATACAGTGGTCCTCTTTCTACTTATACCGCCAAAATCGGCCAATTACAACCTTGGATTGGCAGGACGTGGGGTCCGAAGTCTGTGATAAAAAAACTAACCCCAGAGTTTTTCTGAGGTCATTGTCTTGCGGGATTATTCTAATTTTTGGCGGCAGTCTAACTTTTTACCCTGCATTTACACAGCTTCTTTTGTCCGGTTCTTTCGGCATGATGTTCACTCAAAACACGGTTGACAAGATGTATAAGCGCGTCCGGGTCAAAAGGCTTGGTAATGTAGCCGCTTATTCCTATCTCGCGGCCTTTTATTTGGTCTACCTCTTCCATGCAGCTCGTAAGCATAATAACGGGAATATTTTGTGTCCCGGCGCAATGCCTAAGCTCTTGTAGAACTTGAAAGCCATCCATAACCGGCATGATCACATCGAGCAGAACCAAATCAGGTTTACCCTCTTTGATCCTTTCCAAAGCCTCCGCTCCGTTTGTGGCCTCAATAACACCATAACCTGCCGGCTCAAGATTGACTCTGACCAAACGACGTATGATTCCTATGTCATCAACCACCAAAATCGTTTTCTCTCTCAATTTGTCCTCTCCGCTCTCAAATTCCTTTTTTCCCTTTGACGGACCTGATAAAAACCTTGCCGTCGCAAGTATGAAACTCAACACTGCGCCCGTAGTCCGCCCCTGTGTCCTCTGAGATTATTCTGATGCCTTCCTGCTTCAATATATTCTTGGCCGCCTCAACATTTCTCATTCCTATGTCCCGCACAAGACCGTTATTGCCATTGAACATATGCGCTCCGCCGACAATTTTTGCAACCAGCCTCTCTTTGCTTGCACCTTTTCTCTCTAATGCTCTGATCATTTGCCTTATTGCGGTGTCGGCAAATTTGGCGGCATTCTGTTTCTTTCTGCTCTTATTGCTGTCAGGCAGCATAACATGCGCCATGCCGCCCATTTTGAGATCCACCTCGTAAAGCACAACCGCCACACACGATCCCAAGGCCGGAGTTGTCAGAATCTTCGGATTCCCGGCGGTCTTCAATTCCGCTATCCCAACTCTTAGACTTTTGGAATTCACGATTCCACCCTCATCTTCTGCAAAGTCTTATCCAGACAATCGACATCGGGCATGAAGAAGAGCAAGCCATTAACCTTATCCGCCGTTTCGAGGATATTGGTTTCAACGAGCACCGCGTTTTCCGTCCTTGCGTTAACCTCAACCGCAATCGCATCAAAAACGGCGCCCAACATGTCAAACGCGACAGCGGCCGGAGCAGCTGACGAAGTCATGCCGGTGAATTTCGTCATCGCCATCAAGTACGAGGCGATTAGAATGTTTGAAGCCTGCCTGAGTAGCTCCCTGTCTCTCTCTGTAAGCGCCTTTGTCTCGCCCATTGGCCTGCCCCAAAGCAGGTCGACAATAGTAAAAGCATCTTTGCTTGACAGCAGAAACAGCATGTTCCCGGAAATCTCACCCGACACCGGCGCATATAGGCCCGCAACCAGCGTCTCGGGACCATTGAAAATATCGCTCAGATCCGACAGGCTGAATTTGGAGATTCTCGGCACGTGAATCATGATCCTCTTTTGAACTAATTGCGAAAGCGCATTAGCGGCATGACAGGCGCCGATATTTGCAATTTCGCGCAACATGTCTATCTGTAACTCATTTAACTGTTGCTTTGCTCCGAAAATCCCCCCTGTCCCCCCTTTATTAAAGGGGGGTGAAGCATGAATTGTTCTGCCTGCCTTTTTTGTCTTCTTAAGACTTGAGGACTTCATTCACCTTTTCCTTCTGTTTAACGGTAGCAGCGATTAAATTCATAACATCAAGGATGAAGGCGACTTTTCCATTCCCGAGAATAGTGGCTCCGGCGAAATGTTTTATTGACTGCAGAACTTTGCCGACCGGCTTTATGACGGAATCTTGCTCGGAAAGTATGTCATTGACAGCCAAGCCTTTCCTCTTACCGTCCGATTCGACTATGACTATTGGATGAGCCCCCTTTGAGTTTTTGCCGTTTGATGAGTTGCTCAGAATCCGGTCTAAATAGACGAGCGGCAAGACCTGACCGTGAATCATGACCACTTTCTCCCCTCTGATTGATTTGAGTTCAGACCGTTCAGCCTCAATGACCTCAACCACATGTTTTAGAGGAATTGCATATGTCTCGGCGCCGACTTTAACCAGGAGCGTCTTTATGATCGCCAACGAAGGAGGCAAAGCCAAAACAAATCGGGTGCTGTTGCCCACCTCGGATTCTACACTCAGTCTTCCTCCCAGCGATTCAATCTTGGCTTTGACCGCGTCCACGCCAACCCCTCGGCCCGAGAGACTGGTTGTCTCTTTTGAGCTGGTAAGACCGGGTAAACAGATTAGTTGGATAATTTCGTCGTCATCCAAGGTTTCAGCTTCTTTTCGAGAAACAAAGCCTTTCTGAACAGCAATCTCGGCAATTCGTTCAGCATCAATTCCTCCGCCGTCATCGCTTACCTCAATCACAACACCTTCTTTTTCTCTGGCCGCTGCCAAGCGGATTGTTCCCGTCCTTGGTTTGCCTTTTTCCTCGCGGTCGGCCGGAGCCTCAATACCGTGCCCAATGGCATTTCTTAGGAGGTGGACTATCGGATCGCCTATTTCGTCCAAGATCGTTCTGTCGAGCTCGATCTCGGAACCCTCGACGATAAAATCAATCTCTTTCCCTAGTTCGTGCGCCAGGTCGCGCACCATTCTCGGAAACCTGTTGAAAATCTGGCCAACCGGAACCATTCTTACCTGCATTACTTCATGCCGCAGATCGCCCAGAATTGTCTTGATCCGGTCTAGGGCTTCATCCAACTCCGGCACCGCGCTACAGGTTTCCAGCTCGTCCAGGCGGGCCTTGCAGATTACGAGCTCGCCGACTAAATTCATCAAATTATCCAAGTGTTCCAATTTGACGCGGACAGTTTTCATTGGCGCGGGTTTGGCGGGTTTCTTTTGCTCTGGAAATCCCCCCTGTCCCCCCTTTTCAGAGGGGGGATGAGGAGCAAGTGGCTTTTCCAAAGGAGAGTCAGACGGAGCGGCCTTTTTCGAACGAGCATGAGAAGAAGGCTTTTCCATAAGACGTTCAATATCGGGAGACTCTTCCGGAGAAACCGCGGGTGTCGGAGAATCTTCTGAAGGGAGTTGAGGACAAGGACCGAGTTCGCCGTTGGCGGCTTTTTCCAATTGATCGATCACAGAATCCAGATCAATTCCGCCGGCGTCGCTGTCTGCATCAACCTGTTCCAAAAGAAGCTGCACTGCGTCGGAAGATTTGAATAGAATATCCATAAGAGGCGTGCTTACCTCGAACTCTTTCTTCCTCACCTTGTCCATCAGGTTTTCCATCTTGTGAGTGAGATTGGCGATAACATCAAAACCCATGGTCGCAGCCATACCCTTTAGACTGTGGGCAGCTCTGAAAACCTCCTCTATCGCCTCTTTTTGCCCGGGGTCTTCCTCCAGAGCAAGTAGTGAGGTGTTTAGAAGTTGCAGCATTTCGCCTGCTTCCTCTTTAAATAGATCCAGGTACTTGGACATGTCTTGCATACTTCTACTCCCAGCCCCCGTTAACCGCTTTAATGATCGCCTCGGCAATTTTCTTGAGCGGCACCACTTTGTCTGCATGTCCCCTTTTTACCGCCGCTCCCGGCATACCAAAGACAACCGAGGATTGTTTATCCTGAACAATTGTCGTTCCCTTATTTTCTTTTATGACGCCAAGACCTTCGGCCCCGTCGCATCCCATTCCGGTTAGAAGAACGCCGATACTGCCCGGTCCATAGATTTCCGCTACCGATTTCATCATCCGGTCAACGGAAGGTCTGAGTCCGCCGATCGGAGCCTCGTGATCCAGCCTGATTATTTCTGCAATATTGGACATGGGTTTGTCGACCGTCATGTGAGAGCCTGCCGGAGCAAGGTAGACAACTCCCTTCTTAACAACCTCTCCGTTCTCGCCTTCTTTTACTTTTAGCTTGCTCGCGGAATCAAGCCGTCCGGCAAGGGACTTGGAGAATCCGACAGGCAAATGCTGAACAATGAAGACGGGAAACGCGAAATTGTCCGGCAGAGCCGCTACAATTAGTTCAAGAGCAGGCGGACCACCGGAGGATGCGCCAATCGCAATTGCTTTCTTATTGGTCGGCCTGAATTTTCTGTTAAGTGTGAGGGCAATTCCTCTCGATGACAACTTTGCGACATGTTTCAAGTCAACATTTGCCGCCATTTTGACCTTGACAAGAATTTCCTCGCTTAATTTGCCTATGTCATGCGACACTTGTCCGGAAGGCTTAACAATAAAGTCCAGAGCGCCTTCTTTGAGCGCATCGAAGACGATTTTGGGATCATCCAAACCTGATAGCATGATGACCCTCGCGGGTCGCTGCTTCATAATTCTTCTCAAGGTCTCCAGGCCGCCCATTTTCGGCATCGCAACGTCAAGAGTGACCACATCGGGAGACCACGAAGCGATTTTTTTCAAGGCATCTTCGCCGTCGGTTGCTTTCTCTGTTTCAATCAAAGGATCTTCGGCAAGTATGTCCCGGATCATCACCCGCATCAGGGCTGAATCGTCAACAATCAGGACCTTGATCGAATTGGCCATTCATTTCCTCCCTGCGCAAATCAATGTGTATGCTTTTCTCAACGGAAGCGGTTCACACCGGCTATCCGTAGAGAAACTGATAGGTTATTTTCACTTGACCAAGGAATAAGATTGTAGAATCTCTTGGACTTTTTCCAGCACTTCTTCGCGCATAAACGGCTTTACGATAAAATCACAAGCCCCCGCCTCCATCGACTCGGCAATGAGTTCTTGCTGTCCCATCGCACTGACCATCAGAATTTTGGACCTTGAATTTATCGCCCTGATTCTCCTGACAACCTCTACGCCGTTCATGCCGGGCATGATAATGTCCATAGTGACGATGTCGGGCCTCACTTCTTTGTACATTTGAATCGCCTGCTCGCCATTGGATGCCTCACCGACTACTTCACAACCGGCTTCTTCAAAAATATCCCTTAGCGTCATCCGCATGAACTTAGCATCGTCTACTATTAACACCCTAGGCTTCATCTCATCCCCATCTCCTTGCATCAGAATAATCGTCTATTTTGCCAGAATCCGATCTGCAAAGCTTAGCTTGTACAGATTCTTGCTTCTCTGTTTATGAATGCAAAGCGCAAAATGAAAAATGCAAAATGGTTTTGTTGCCTTGAAGGTTCTAGAATTTTGAAATTTGCATTTTGAAATTTGCATTTTGCATTGAACAAACCTATCGTAGAGCCTCGCCCACAACCATCAGACCAGAGTGGAATTAGTCTATTCACCACATCTCTCTATTTCCAAAAACTCACCATAATCAAGGAGCGTGGACAAATCCAGCAAACCTATCAAGCGGTCATCTTGCTTGATCACTCCGTGAACGAAGTCCTCGTTCTCGCTTTGCGAAACCGCATCGGGTGGCGCTTGAATTGCATTTCGGCCAAGCCTCAATACTTCAACCGCCGCGTCAACCTCGATCCCCCACAATTGCTTGTCGACCTCAACAACAACAACTCTCGCCCCGGGCGAATACCGTTGATCCGGGAGATCCAAGCGCTTCTTGAGATTGATTATCGGGATAATCTCGCCTCTCAAATTTATTGCGCCCTCCACCGAAGAATTTGCTTTCGGAACAGGCGTTACTTCCG
>Ga0214473_10005636_pt1 | contig 14984 bp, 11 predicted proteins | sample RVTome_7_FD_203509 | JGI IMG/M metagenome (GOLD analysis project Ga0214473, IMG submission 203509) | Soil microbial communities from uranium-contaminated site in the Upper Colorado River Basin, Wyoming, United States - RVT98D197 | ecosystem: Environmental > Terrestrial > Soil > Contaminated >... | reverse complement strand
AAGGGGACAAACCCCCGGTTTCCCTCCCGATCTCTTGCGGGAGGGGCAATCTACGGAAACACCGGCCGCTGGTCAAGGGGGCCCCGCGTCCCCTGCCGACGCCCCCGGGGGCGCGGGTGGGCAAAGCCCCCGGAACCAGCCCCCGCGCCGCTCAGGCGATCTCCACCCGAGCGAAGCGGCGCTTGCCCACCCGGATCCGGTAGGCGCCGCGCCCGAGCCGGAGGGCCGGGTCCTGCACGACTCCGTCGTCGATCGCGACCGCGCGCTGGGCGACGAGCCGGCGCGCCTCGCCGTTGCTCGCGACGAGGCCGAGCTCGACGAGCAGCTCGAGCAGCCCCCGCTCGCCCGAGGCCCCCGCCTCGATGCGCCGCTCCGGCAGATCGGACGGCGCCTCGCGGCTGCGCACCACTCGCTGGAAGTGCTCCTCCGCCCCCCGCGCCGCTTCGGCGCCGTGGAAGCGCAGGACGATGCGGCGCGCGAGCTCCTGCTTGAAGCGCAACGGATCGCCCGCGCCCCTCCCGAGGCGCTCCCGTTCGCCCCGCAGGTCCGCCCACTCGCCGGCGGAGAGCAGGTCGTACCAGGCGAGCATGAGTGCGTCGGAGATGCTCATCACCCGTCCGTAGATCTCCTCCGGCGCCTCGCTGATCCCGATCGCGTTTCCGAGGCTCTTCGACATCTTCTCGCGCCCGTCGGTGCCGACGAGCAGCGGCACGGTGACGACGGCCTGCGGCGGCTGCCCGTAGTCGCGTTGGATCTCGCGCCCCATCAGCAGGTTGAAGGTCTGGTCGGTTCCGCCGAGCTCGACGTCCGCGCGCAGCGCGACCGAATCGTAGGCCTGCACGAAGGGATACAGGAACTCGTGTACCGAGATCGGCTCGCCCGCGGCGTAACGCTTGGCGAAGTCGTCGCGCTCGAGGAGACGCGCCACGGTGTAGCGCGAGCACAGCCGCACGATGTCGTCCGGCGTCATGCGCTCCATCCACTCGCTGTTGAACCGCACCTCGGCCCGCGAAGTGTCGATCACGCGCGCCGCCTGCTCGACGTAGGTGGACGCGTTGCGGCGCACCTCCTCGGGCGTCAGCGCGGGCCGGGTCTTGCGGCGCCCCGACGGGTCCCCGATGCGCGCCGTGAAGTCTCCGACGAGCAGGATCGCCGTGTGTCCGAGATCCTGGAACTGGCGCAGCTTGCCGAGCACCACGGTGTGGCCGAGGTGGAGATCCGGCGCGGACGGATCCATGCCGAGCTTCACGCGCAGCCCCTTCCCCTCGGCGATGCAGACGGCGAGCCGCTCGCGCAGCTCCGCCTCGCCGTAGCAGTCGACGCTTGCCTCGCGCATCACGGCGATCTGGCGCTCGAGCTCCCGCTCCGCACCCATGGCTCACGCCCCTCCGATCCTGCGGATCGTGCGCTCGGTGACGATGGCATCGACGCGTCGATCCTGCGACCCGTGGGGAACGGAGTCCACGATCTGGAACTCGTAGGCGACCCCGAAGAGGAGCGGCGGGCTCGCCGCCCCCGGCGGAAACGCGGCGTCGTAGCAGCCCGACCCGCGCCCGAGCCGGTGGCCCCGCTCGTCGAAGGCGACCCCGGGCACGAGCACGATGTCGCCTGGGCCGGGGATGCGGACCGGAGCGGACGCCGTCGGCTCGACGATGCCCAGGCGCCCGGGGCGCAGATCCTCCCACGCGTCGACGCGGTGGAACACCAGGCTGCGCTCGCCCTGCATGCGCGGAAAGACGCACTCGCGCCCCTGGCGGCGCAGGCTCTCGAAGCACGCCCGGGTCGGCAGCTCGTCGGGCAGCGCCGCGTACAGCCCGATGCAGCCGGCGGCCTCGATCTCGGGGGCGGTCGCAAGCTGCGCGGCGAGCATGCGCGCGGCCGCCGCGGCCACTTCGCCCGATACGCCGCGCCGCTTCGCAGCGAGGGTCGCGCGCAGGATGCGTTTGCGTTCGGCGAGCCCCGGCTCCACGCAGGGTCGCGTCAGGCGACGAGCGCCGACTCCGCCTGCTCCACCAGCGAGCGCAGCCGGTCGGCGTCCGCTCCGACGAGTGATCCCCCCTCGCGGAGCTCGAGGAGCTCGCGCGCGAGGTTCAGGGCCGCGAGCATCGCGACGTCCAGCGTGTCCACGGCGCCGGTGTGGTGCTCGACCCGGCCCATCGTCTGGTCCACCAGTCCCGCGACGCGCTGGAGCGATGCCTCGTCTCCATCGGTGAGGATGCGAAACTCCTTGCCGCGGATGCGCACGCAAACGGAGCGACGCGGTGCCAAGTAGTGCTACTCCTGGGCTCGCGCGAGCTGCGCATCGAGATGGTCGAGCTGGGCCATGAGCTCGTCGATCCGCTTCGCCACGTCCTGGCGCTTCTGGTTGGCCTCGAGCAACCGCTCCTCGAGCGTGCGGATCTGCCGCGCCTTCTCCTCGACCTTGCGCCGCAGCCCCGCGTTCTCGCCGCGAAGTCGACGATGCGCCTCGGTCAACGCCTCGACGGCACGCTCGAGTCGGCCGAAGTCGAAATGCTCGCGGTCGCGATCCGGAATGGGAGGACCCCCGTCCGCAGCGATCGTACCGATCGGGCGGGAACGGCGTCAAGGCGTTCGACGCATCGAAACGCGGTTCGCGTCGTGGATCCACCCTGCGCCTGCCGCCGCCCACGCTCGCGCATGCACCGCGCGGGCGTCCCGCGGGAACGGCCGCCGCGCGTCGGTCGGGCTGCTAGACCCAGGCCTGCCGCGACTGGAGCCACGACTGCCCAACGAGGTAGCGGTCGACGGCGCGCGCGGCCTCGCGTCCCTCCCAGAGCGCCCACACGACGAGCGACTGCCCCCTGCGGCAGTCGCCCGCGGCGAAGACACCCGGCTCGCTCGTCGCGAAGCCATCGACGTCCGCGAGGACGTTGCCGCGCGGATCGAGTCGCAGCCCGAGATCCTTCACGAGCCCTTCGTGCAACGGATGGACGAAGCCCATGGCGAGCAGGACGAGCTCCGTCGGGATCGAGAACTCGCTGCCGGGGACCTCGCGCATGACGGGCCGCCCCGAGGCATCGGGAGGCCCCCACTCGAGGCGCACGCAGTGCAAGCGCGTGAGCTTGCCCGACTCGCCCTCGAAGCGCTTCGTGAGCACGGAGAACTCGCGCTCCCCGCCCTCCTCGTGGGAGCTCGACGTCCGGAACACGAGCGGCCAGAGCGGCCACGGAATCGAGGGGTGCCGCTCGTCGGGGGGCCGGTCGAGGAGCTCGATCGAGGTCACCGAACGCGCGCGCTGCCGGTGGGAGGTTCCGACGCAGTCGGATCCCGTGTCGCCGCCACCGAGCACCACGACCCGCTTGCCGGCGGCGCGGATCTCCTCCTCGGGTGCGAGGCGGTCTCCGGCGTTGCGGCGGTTCTGCTGGGTCAGGAACTCCATCGCGAAGTGGATTCCGCGCAGGTCCCGCCCGGGAATCGGGAGATCCCGAGGCTGCTCCGAGCCGGTGCACAAGAGCACCGCGTCGAAGCTGCGGCGCAGATCGGCTGCCGACAGGTCCACCCCGACGAGCACGCCCGTCTGGAAGGCGACGCCTTCCGCGCGCATCTGCTCGAGCCGGGGATCGATCAGGCGCTTCTCGAGCTTGAACTCCGGGATCCCGTAGCAAAGGAGTCCGCCCAGCCGGTCGCTCTTCTCGAAGACCGTCACGCCGTGCCCTGCGCGGGCCAGCTGCTGCGCCGCTGCGAGCCCTGCGGGGCCCGAGCCCACGACCGCCACCGAGCGACCGCTGCGACGCTCGGGCAGCACCGGGCGAATCCAGCCCTCCTGCCAGCCTCGGCGCGAGATCTCCCACTCGATCTGCTTGATCGTGACGGGATCGTCGTTGATCCCGAGCACGCAGGCCGCCTCGCACGGAGCGGGGCAGACCAGGCCCGTGAACTCGGGGAAGTTGTTGGTCGAGTGCAGGCGGTCGAGTGCCTCGCGCCAGCGCCCGCGGTACACGAGGTCGTTCCAGTCGGGAATGATGTTCCCGAGGGGGCAGCCGTTGTTGCAGAACGGCACGCCGCAGTCCATGCAGCGCGCGCCCTGGGTCCGCGCCTGCTCCTCGCTGAAGTCGGCCTGCACCTCGTGCCAGTCGCGCAGCCGCTCCTCCACCGGCCGGTGGGGAATCGGCTCGCGTCCGTGCTCGAGGAATCCGCTGGGCTTTCCCATCTGCGCGCCGCCTCTACCCGTCGCCCGTGTGGGCGTGGAGGCGCGCATCCAGAGCGAGCTTCAGGTCGCGCGGGAACACCTTCACGAAGCGCGGGCCGAGGGTGTTCCACTTGCGCAGCACCTCCTCCGCCCGCTCGCTCCGGGTGTACTCGAAGTGACGCCGCACCATGCGCTGGAGGGTCTCCTCGTCGGCCGCCGTGAGCGGCTCGAGATCGACCCGCTCAGGGTTCACGTGCTCGGCGAAGTCACCGTCGAGATCGAGCACGTAGGCGAAGCCGCCGCACATCCCCGCCCCGAAGTTGCGGCCCGTCCGGCCCAGCACGACGACCGTCCCCCCGGTCATGTACTCGCAGCCGTGGTCGCCGACCCCTTCCACCACGGCGGAGGCGCCGCTGTTGCGGACGCAGAAGCGCTCGCCCGCGACGCCCTGGAAGTACGCCTCACCCGCTGTCGCGCCGTAGAGGACGACGTTGCCGGTTACGATGTTCTCGGCGGGATCGAAGCGGACGCCGGGTGGAACCCGCACGATGAGCTTCCCGCCCGACAGGCCCTTGCCGCAGTAGTCGTTCGTGTCTCCCTCGACCCGCAGCGTGATCCCGCTCGGGCAGAAGGCGCCGAAGCTCTGGCCCGCCGAGCCATGGAAACGCAGGTCGATGCTGTCCTCCGGAAGGCCCTCGGCTCCGTGACGCCTCGACACCTCCGCGCCGAGGATCGTCCCCACGGTCCGGTCGGTGTTGCGGATCGGGAGCTCGACGCGCACGCGCTCGCCGCGCTCGAGCGCCGGCCGCGCGAGGTCGAGGAGCCGCACGTCGAGGACCCGATCGAGGAGGCTCCAGTCCTGCGAGCCCGTGTTGCGGATCGCGTGCGGGACGTCGGGGCGGTAGAGGAGCGCCGAGAAATCGAGCCCCCGCGCCTTCCAGTGCCGGAGCGCCCGATCGACCTCGAGCCGGTCCACGCGTCCGATCATCTCGTCGACGCTCCGGAACCCGAGCTGCGCCATGATCTCGCGGGTCTCCTCCGCGACGAAGAAGAAGTAGCGGACGACGTGCTCCGAGAGCCCCGCAAAGCGCTCGCGCAGCACCGGGTCCTGCGTCGCGATCCCCACCGGACAGGTGTTCAGGTGGCAGACGCGCATCAGGATGCAGCCCAGCGACACGAGCGGCGCGGTGGAGAAGCCGAACTCGTCGGCCCCGAGCAGCGCGGCGATCACGACGTCGCGCCCGGTCTTGAGACCGCCGTCGGTCTGCACGCGGATGCGCCCGCGCAAGTCGTTGCGCACCAGCACCTGCTGCGTCTCGGCGAGCCCAATCTCCCACGGCACCCCGGCGCCCTTGATCGAGGCCTGCGGCGAGGCCCCCGTGCCGCCGTCGTGTCCGGAGATCAGCACGTTGTCGGCACGTCCCTTCGCCACGCCGGCCGCGATCGTCCCGACGCCGGTCTCGGCGACGAGCTTCACGCTGACGCGAGCCTGCCGGTTCGAGTTCTTCAGGTCGTAGATCAGCTGCCCGAGGTCCTCGATCGAGTAGATGTCGTGGTGCGGGGGCGGCGAGATCAGCCCCACGCCCGGCGTCGCGTGCCGCGTCTTCGCAATGGTCGCGTCGACCTTGTGGCCCGGGAGCTCTCCGCCCTCCCCCGGCTTCGCGCCCTGCGCCATCTTGATCTGCAGCTCGTCGGCGTTGACCAGGTACCAGCTCGTCACCCCGAAGCGACCCGAGGCGACCTGCTTGATCGCACTGCGGCGCAGGTCCCCGTTCGGGTCCCGCACGAAGCGCCGCGGGTCCTCCCCGCCCTCGCCGGTGTTGCTCCTGCCGCCGATGCGGTTCATCGCGATCGCGATCGTCTGGTGCGCCTCGAGCGAGATCGAGCCGTAGGACATGGCCCCGGTACAGAAGCGCTTCACGATCTCCGACGCGGGCTCGACCTCGTCGAGCGGGATGGGGTCGGCCCCGGCGCGGAAGCGCAAGAGCCCGCGCAGGGTGCACAGGCGCTCGGAGGAGTCGTCCGCGGCGCGCGAGAACTCCTTGAAGGTCGCGTAGCTCTCCTGCCGGACCGCGTGCTGGAGCTTCGCGATCGAGTCGGGATTGAAGGTGTGGTTCTCGCCGCGCCGGCGCCACTGGTAGAGCCCGCCCGGATCGAGTTCGGGGTAGACGTAGCGACCGCCGGGGAAGGCCCGGGCGTGGCGCATGCCGGACTCGCGCGCGAGCACGTCGTAGCCCACCCCCGAGACCCGCGACGCGGTTCCCGTGAAGCAACGCTCGACGAGCTCCCGATCGAGGCCCACGGCCTCGAAGATCTGCGCCCCGCGATAGCTCTGGAGCGTCGAGATACCCATCTTCGCCATCGTCTTGAGCAGGCCCTTGTCGCAGGCCTTGAGGTAGTTCGCGGCGCCCTTCTCGAAAGCGAGCCCCTCCGGAACCCAGGTCCCGTCGCCCGCGAGCTCCCGGATCGTCTCGAAGGCGAGCCACGGGTTGATGGCCCCGGCGCCGAAGCCGATCAGGAGCGCGAACTGCGGGACGTCGCGAGCCTCGCCCGTCTCGCACACGATCCCGCACTGCGTGCGCAGCCCCTCGCGGACGAGGTGATGGTGGACCGCACCGGTCGCGAGCAGCATCGGAATCGGCGCGTGGTCGGGATCGACCCCGCGGTCGGAGAGGATCAGGAGGTTCACACCGCCGCGCACCGCCGCCTCGGCCTCCCGGCAGAGGTGGTCGAGCGCGCCGCGCAGGCCAGGGCCTTCGTCGGCGACCTTGAAGAGGGTGGGCAGCGTCCGGGCGGTGAAGCCCGGCACGTCGATGCGACGGATCCGCTCGAGCTCCTCGTTGCTGAGGATCGGACGGTCGCAACGCAGGATCCGGGCGTGCGCCTCCGTCTCCTCGAGCAGGTTCTTCTCGGCGCCGAGGGTCGAGTAGAGGGACATCACGTTGCCCTCGTTGATCGAGTCCATCGGCGGGTTCGTGACCTGCGCGAAGAGCTGCTTGAAGTAGCGGTAGAGCATCTGCGGGCGGTCGGAGAGGCAGGCGAGGGCGGCGTCCTCCCCCATCGAGCCGATCGCCCACTTCCCGCTCGCGACCATCGGCGCGAGGATCACGCGCAGGTCCTCGAGCGTATAGCCGAAGGCCTGCTGCAGCGACGTGCGCAGCGAGGCCTGCATCGGCGCCTCGTCGACTGCCACCCGCGGGAGGTCCGCGAGACGCACGCGATGGGCCTCCACCCAGCTCCGGTACGGGTGCTTCGCGACGTAGCGGGCCTTCACCTGCTCGTCCTCGACGATGCGCCCCTCTTCGAGATCGACGAAGAAGATGCGGCCCGGCTGGAGCCTCCCCTTGCGCAGCACGTTTTCCGGCGGCACTTCGAGGACGCCCACCTCGGATGCCATCACGACGAGGCCGTCCTTCGTGACGATCCAGCGCGAGGGCCGGAGCCCGTTGCGGTCGAGCACCGCACCGATCTTGCGCCCGTCGGTGAACGCGATCGAGGCGGGGCCGTCCCACGGCTCCATCAGGAAGGAGTGGTACTCGTACCAGGCCCGCAGGTCCGGGTCCATGCGGCCGTGGTTCTCCCACGCCTCCGGAATCATCATCAGGATGGCCTCGGGAAGCTCCCGGCCCGAGAGACACAGGAACTCGAGCACGTTGTCGAACTGCGCCGAGTCGCTCGCAGCCTCGCGCATGATCGGGTAGAGCTTGCGCAGGTCCTCGCCGAAGCGATCCGAGCGCAGCGTCCCCTCTCGCGCCCGCATGTAGTTGCGGTTGCCGCGCAGCGTGTTGATCTCGCCGTTGTGGGCCATGAAGCGGAAGGGGTGCGAGAGGTCCCACGCCCCGAGTGTGTTGGTGCTGTAGCGCGAGTGGACGAGCGCGAGCGCCGACTCGATGGACGGGTCCTCGAGGTCCCGGAAGAAGCGCTCCATCTGGCTCGCCATCAGGAGCCCGGTGTAGGCGAAGGTCCGGGTCGAGAGGCTCGGCACGTAGGAGAAGCCCGGGCGCTCCGCCATCGCCGTCTCGAAGACGCGGCGCAACACGTAGAGCTTGCGCTCGAAGGCGTCCTGGTCGAGACCCTCGGCCGCGGCGACGAAGACCTGGCGGATCACGGGCATGCTCTCGCGCGCGACGCGCCCGATGGCGGACGGATCGATCGGGACCTCGCGCCAGCCGAGGAAGCGCTGCCCCTCGGACGCCACCACGCGCTCGAAGGCGGCGGCCTGCGCCTTCCGCTCGCGGTCGTCCTGGGACAGGAAGACGAGACCCGACGCGTAGCGGCCGGGCTCCGGCAGCTCGAAGCCGAGACTCGCCGCCTCCCGGCGCAGGAACCGGTCCGGGAGCTGGATCAGGATGCCGGCCCCGTCGCCGGTCTCCGGATCGCAGCCGCAGGCCCCGCGGTGCTCGAGGCTCACGAGCACCTGGACGCCCTTGTGCACGATGTCGTGCGAGCGCCGGCCGTGGATGTCGGCCACGAAGCCGACGCCGCAGGCGTCGTGCTCCTGGCTGGGATCGTAGAGGCCCTCCGCGGGGAGGCGGCTCGAGCGGGGGCCCGCACTCCGCTCGGCTTCGCCTCGCTGCGCGGCCTCTTCGCGGCCTTGCTGGCTCCGGTCGCTCACTGGGCGGCCCTCCGTCCGCGCGCCCCACCGCTGCGCCGGGGCGATCGCGATTCCACCTCTCCGCTCCCCGAGAGCGCGACCCGGGAGCGCTCGGCGTGCGTCGAGAGCACCACCATCGTCTCGGTGCGGCCGACGCCCTCGCAGGAGCGGATGCGCTCGATCAGATCCTCGAGCGTCTCCGTGTCCCGGGTCTTCACCTTGAGCATCAGGGTCCATGCGCCCGTCACGTGGTGACACTCGAGCACGTCGTCGATCGCCACGACCTCGCGCTCGATCCGGGCGATGTCGCGCGAGCGCTCGGTGGCGACGCCGATGAACGCCGTGACGTCACGGCCGAGCTTGCGCGCGTCGAGCACCGCCTTGTAGCCAATCACGACGCCCGCCTCCTCGAGCTTGTGGATGCGCTCGAGCACCGAGGGTGGCGAGAGACCGACCTTCTGACCGATCGCGGCGAGCGGCTGCTTGCAGTTCTCCTGGAGCAGCTCGAGGATCTCGAGATCGGTCGCGTCGTACTCGATCGAGGTCGGATGGACTTTCATTAGGCTTTCACGCGGCGACAGCGAATAAAATACGGCATTCCGTCCAACCCGGTCAAGCCGATAATCGGCAAAACCGAGTTTTTACCTGGCACTGTGCGGACCCTCGCATTCCCCGCGGGGGAGAAGGGCCCGCAGGCGGTCCGGGTAGTCCGTGAAGATCCCGTCGACCCCGAGGTCGAGCAGCCTTCGCATGTCCTCCTCGCGGTTCACGGTGAAGACGTAGACCGCGAGCCCCTCGGCATGGGCGGCGTCGACCAGCTCGCGGGTGGCGAGGCCGAGCCAGGGGTTGATCGCCTCCGCCCCGACGGCGTGGGCGCGCTCGAGCGGGCGCTCGGCCGACCGCGGCTCGAGGAGCAGCGCGCGCCGGGCTGCGGGCTCGAAGCGCGCGAGGGCGGACAGGGTGGCGTCCTCGAAGGACGAGAACAGGGTGCGGCCGAGGAGCCCGCGGCGCGCAACGGCGTGCACGGCCTCGCTCTCGAGCCCGGGATAGGGGCCGGAGGCGCCGCGCTTGAGCTCGACGTTGAAGTCGATCCGCAGCCCGAAGGCGTCGAGGACCTCGTCGAAGGTCGGCACCCGAGCCCCGCCTCCGAGGTCGAGCGCGCGCACCTCGGCGAGCGTCGCGCGACCGATCTCGGGCGCGGGGAGACCCTCCGGGCGATCGTCGTGGATCACCACGATCTCCGCGTCGCACGTGCGATGGAGATCGATCTCGATCATGTCGGCGCACTGCTCGACCGCGAGCGAGTAGGCCGCCAGCGTGTTCTCGCGCCGGTAGCCCGAGGCTCCCCGGTGGGCGATCACGAGCGGGCGCGGCGGACGAGTCATGCGGGGGCCCGCACTTCGCTCGCCTGCGGCTCGCTGCGCGGCCGCTCCGCGGCCTTGCTTGCGGGGGCCCGCACTTCGCTCGCCTGCGGCTCGCTGCGCGGCCGGTCCTGAGCGGGGGCCCGCCCTCCGCTCGGCTCCGCCTCGCTGCGCGCTTCGCTTGCCGCGGCCTTGCTCACGGCTCCTGCACCCAGTCGCGCGCCCGCTCGACGGCGCGCTTCCACCCGGCGTAGCGCGCCTCGCGCCGCCCAGGGTCGAGGGCCGGCTCGAAGACCCGGAGCTCCCCGGCGCTCGGGATCTCCTCGGGGCGGCGCCAGAATCCGACCCCGAGGCCGGCCAGCGCCGCCGCGCCCTTGGCGGTCACCTCGAGGAGGGCCGGTCGCTCGACGCGGGCCCCGAGGATGTCCGCCTGGAGCTGCATCAGGAAGTCGTTGCGCGAGGCGCCGCCGTCGACGCGCAGCGCGGGCAGCGCAAGGCCCGAGTCGGCGCGCAGGCACTCCACGACGTCGCGGGACTGGTAGGCGATCGCCTCGAGCGTGGCCCGCACCACGTGCTCGCGGGTCGTTCCGCGCGTGAGGCCGACGAGCGCCCCGCGCGCGCGCTCGTCCCAGTAGGGAGCCCCGAGCCCGACGAAGGCCGGCACGAGGTAGACGTCGCCCGTGTCCGGGACGGCGCGGGCCAGGGCCTCGCTCTCGGCCGCATCGCGGATCAGTCCGAGGCCGTCCCGCAGCCACTGCACGGCGGAGCCCGCCACGAAGACGCTCCCCTCGAGCGCGTACTCGATCCGGCCGCCGATGCCCCAGGCGATCGTCGTGACGAGGCCGCTCTTCGAGGCCGGCGCCCGCTCGCCCGTGTTCATCAGCAGGAAACAGCCCGTCCCGTAGGTGTTCTTCGCCAGACCGGGTGCGACGCAGCCCTGCCCGAAGAGCGCGGCCTGCTGGTCGCCCGCCATCCCGGCGATCGGGATCTCCGCGCCGAGCCACTCGCGGTCGGCCCACCCGATCACACCGCTCGAGTCGCGCACCTCGGGCAGCAGGGCGCGCGGCAGCCGCAGCTCGCCGAGCAGCAGGTCGTCCCAGTCGCGACGGTGGATATCGAAGATCATGGTCCTGCTGGCGTTCGAGTACTCGGTCGCGTGGACCCGGCCCCGTGTGAGCCGGTGCACCAGCCAGCTGTCGACCGTGCCGAAGGCGAGCTCGCCGCGCTCCGCGCGGCGCTGTCCGTCCGGAATCGCGTCGAGGATGAAGCGGATCTTCGTCGCCGAGAAGTAGGCGTCGATCACGAGCCCCGTGCGCCGGCGCACCTCGTCCTCGAGCCCGCGCGAGCGCAGCTCCGCGCACAGGGGCGCCGTCTGGCGCGACTGCCAGACGATGGCTGGATGCACGGCCTCGCCCGTCGCGCGGTCCCAGACCAGGGTGGTCTCGCGCTGGTTCGTGATCCCGATCGCCGCCACGTCCGAGGCCACGGCGCCGGCCCGCGCGAGCACGCCCCGGGCCGCCCGCAGCTGGCTCTCCCAGATCTCGTCCGGAGCGTGCTCCACCCAGCCTGGCTTCGGGAAGTGCTGGGGGAACTCGTGCTGATCGACCGCGACCACGGCCCCCTCGTGGTCGAAGAGGATCGCCCGGGACGAGGTCGTCCCCTGGTCGAGGGCCAGCACGAAGCGGCTCACGGCATCCTCCTCCGCGGCCCGGTCTTTCCGCGCGGGTCTTGGGTCACACTCCTACTCCCCGAACAACGCGTCGACGAACTCTGCCGCATCGAAGTCGCGCAGATCGTCGACCGACTCGCCCAGGCCCACGTAGCGTACGGGGATCCCGAACTCGTCGGCGAGACCCACAATCACGCCGCCCTTCGCGGTCCCGTCGAGCTTGGTCAGCACGAGGCCCGTGACGCGCGCCGCCTGGGTGAAGAGCTTCGCCTGGCTGATCGCATTCTGGCCGGTGTTCGCGTCGAGGACGAGCAGCGTCTCGTGCGGCGCGCCCGGCACCTCGCGGCCGATCACGCGCGCGATCTTCGCGAGCTCCTCCATCAGCGGGCGCTGCGTCTGGAGGCGACCCGCCGTGTCGATGATGGCGACGTCCGCGCCGCGGGCAACCGCGGCCTTCAGCGTGTCGAAGGCGACCGCCGCCGGGTCTCCCCCCTGCGTGCCGGCGATCACCTCGCAGCCCACGCGCTCCCCCCACACCTGGAGCTGCGGGGTCGCCGCCGCCCGGAAGGTGTCGCCCGCGCCGAGGAGCACGCGGCGCCCCGCGGAGACGTACCGGGCCGCGAGCTTTCCGATCGTGGTCGTCTTGCCCGATCCGTTCACGCCGAGGACGAGCACCACGTGGGGCTTCGCCGACGTCGCGGACGCCGCCTGCGGCTGCACGCGCCGCAGCCTCGCGAGGATCGCCTCGCGCAGCACGCGCCGGACCTCGGCCAGGTCGCCACCCGACGCCTCGCGGCGGACCGTCTCGAGCAGCGCCTCGGCCGTGCGCACCCCCAGGTCCGCACCGAGCAGCAGGGCCTCGAGGTCCTCGAGCGCCGCGGGGTCCACGCGCCGCGCGCCGAGGAGCGAGCCCAGGCGACCGACCAGGGCCTCGCTGGTGAGGCGCAGCCGGTCGCGCAGCCCCGCCGGCCGCGGCGCAGCCGCGGGTGCCACGACCTCGGGCGGTGGTGCGGTGGCCTCCGGCGCGGGGGGGAGCGAGCGAAGACGACCGGTGATCCCGGCCAGCAGGATGCAGACAGCCGGCACTGCCGCGGCGAGGAGCAGCAGCATCGACGGATGAGCCGCCGCCCAGGCGGCCAGCGCGCCGAGCCACGAGGAAGCGTCCATCACCGCGGACCGAAGAGCGCCCCGCCCTGTCGCTCGCGGCGCTCGCGGCGGGCGTCGGTGCGGGCGAACATCGCTCGTCGCCGGCACTCGAGCCGCTTGCGCCGCGCGTCGGCGGAGAGATGGCCGCGAGCGCCCTGCTCGTCGCGGTAGCGGCAGAAGTCGGCGTAGGCGTCGAGCTCGGGGCGAAGCTCCCGCACGACGAGCTCGACCATGATCGCGTCGTCGAGGAAGCCGCCCCCGGGGATCTGGTCGGGGATCAGATCCGCCGGCTCGGCGAAGTACGCGAGCACGTCGAGCACCCGGGTCCGATGGCGGCCCTCGATCCGCCACTCCGCGTCGTCAAGTATGCGGATCATCGACTCACCGATTCCCGCGGTCGGGGTTCGTTTGTGAGGTCAGGTTGCCGAAGTCTTCCGACGTCGTCCGTCTCGTAGTCTGTGGCATCCGAAAGATCTGAAGACCGTCCCCGGCGATGCGCCGCTGGACGCCGGCGCAGGTCCTCCGCGAGGCCCTCTGGGTCGAAGAGTTCCCCCCGATCGCGGCGGCGACCGAGGAGAACCACGTGAACCAAGCAGCCTGACGCGCTATCCGAGATGTGCCGGGTGTCGGAAGAACTCTAATGGTGAACGTTTCGACCTTCTGCGCGACCGGGGCTGCGTCCGCCCAGAAGTAGATCCGCAGCATCGCGCCCGCGGAGATCGTCTCGGCGAGCAGATGCCGGGACTCGTCGATGTCTTGGATCGCGGTAATCCCGTCCCTGTTCAAGAGCAAGTGCCTGCGCGAATCGCAGCTCTCTTCCCTTCAACTGCTCGCAACCCTGATTCAACTTCTCGCACAGAAGAGGGAGCTTCGGATCTGAGTACTCCCGGACGTCGCATCCCCATTTTGCCAAACGGCCGTTGTTCTGCACAACGCATCAGCAGTATCGACACTAAGCCACAAGCGATGAAGATCAACGGGAGGATTGCTGCGAACCATGAATGGCTGAACCGGCGCACTGTAGGATGATCCTAGTTATTGTGGCTATGTACGCGGGCGGTCATCGAGCAACTCCTTGAACTTCCAATCCTCGAACGTGCAGGTTCCAAGCGCGGAACAGAAGACACCCTCCACGCCATCGAACTCATCTCTCGGCGTACACATGTCCTCGGGCGATCTGGGAAAGAAGTCGTAAACTCCTGCCTTATCCTCAAGAACCGGATCGACAGAAAACGGCAAGCAGATCCAGAATCCGTTCAAGAGATATCGGCCGCAGACAACTACCAGCCCTGTTGAATCCGACTTGTTGATAGGGTCACCAGCGGCGTATTGGTAGAGGTTGGGGCCGCCTCGCAGGCCGATCGGATCCGGCTGCACGTACCGCCCGTACGCCGGGCGGTACTCGCGCATCCAGTTCTGATGGAGGCCGCTCTCGGCGTCGTAGAGCTGCCCCGGGAAGCGCAGGTTCACGACCACGTTCGTGCCGTTGCCGTCCACGTCCTGTTCGGGCAGCGCCTCCCCGAAGCCGTCGCTGCGCCAACGCCAGACCAGCGTCCCGGAGGCGTCGGTCCCCCAGCGCGGCGTGTCGAGGGGGTCGGCGTGGAGATACGTGAGCGTGCTCCCGACCTTCTGCGCCAGCGGAGTCGCGTCCGCCCAGACGTAGATCCGCAGCGTTGCGCCCGCGGAGCTCGTCTCGGCCAGCAGGTGCCCGGACTCATCGTGATGGTAGATCGTGGTGCTCCCCCCCGCGACCTTGCGCCGGCGCAGGCCCGAGGCGTCGTAGGCATAGGTCCCCACCGTGGCGCCGTTCAGCTTCACCGTCTGCAGGCGCCCGTCGCCGCCGTTGTACAGGTACGTAGTGCTCGGGACGGCGGTCGTGCGGCCCCAGGCGTCCGTGCTGATCGTGCTGCCACCGACGCTCGCCAGCCGGTTCGTGCCGGAGGTGTAGGTGTACGAGGTCGGAGAGCCGTTCACGGTCTTCGTGAGCCGGTTGCCGTTCGCGTCGTACGCGTAGCCGCGATTGCCCGAGCCGCCGTTGTCGAGCGTGAGGCGCCCGAGCGCGTC
>Ga0214473_10005635_pt1 | contig 14987 bp, 11 predicted proteins | sample RVTome_7_FD_203509 | JGI IMG/M metagenome (GOLD analysis project Ga0214473, IMG submission 203509) | Soil microbial communities from uranium-contaminated site in the Upper Colorado River Basin, Wyoming, United States - RVT98D197 | ecosystem: Environmental > Terrestrial > Soil > Contaminated >... | reverse complement strand
GCTGTGGTATTGATTCACGTGGTCATATGGGCGACTGACGTCAAGAGTTACAGCGCGATCGGTTTGGGCGGATAGGTCGCGCGGTTTGCGCGATACATAGCCCCCGGCATGCCGGGGGCCAAATATTGCGCGCCGGGATTACCCGCCCTCGTCCCGGCCCGCCGGGATTCCGGGGGCGCTTCCGGGGGTCATCTGTGGCCATTTCTTCTCCGTGGTCTGTGTGCGCTGCGTGGTTGACTTCCGGGGGCGGTCGGGCGAAGGTTGCCCTTGCGCACCCGAGCGCAGTACCATCACACCGCAGACACCTGCCCTCGCAGCGACGACGACCATGGCCAACGACGCACAATTCAAACTCACGACCAAGTTCGTCGGCACACGCGGCGTCAAGGAATACCGCGCGTCGGTCGCCCACTGGGTGACTCACGACGACGTGGTCCTCGAGATCGGCTGCGAGTGGGGCACGACCACGACCATCATCGCCGAACAGTGTAAGAAGGTGATTGGCACCGACGTCAGTCCGGACTGCATCGCCCGCGCCCGCAAGAGTCATCCGAACATCCAGTTCGAAGTGCTCGACGCCTTCGACGTCCGTGCGGCCGCGGCGCTCGGCGAAGATTTCACCAAGGTCTACATCGACATGTCCGGCATCTCCGGCTACCGGTCGCTGCTGGACCTGATCGCGCTCTTGCAGATGTACGCCACGGTGCTTCGGCCGGACGCGATCGTCGTCAAGAGCGGCGCCTTAAAACACTTCGCCTCACACTGCATCCCCTGGCACCCCCAACCCCGACGCCCGGACCCGGAAGTGACCCCCGGCCCCAGGAATCCCGGCGCGCCGGGACCGACCCCCGGAAGCACTCCCGACCCCCGGAAGGACCCCCGAAAGTGACGCCGGCACCCGGAAGTGACCCCCCCCGGAAGTAACCCCCGACCGCTGACCCAGGAAGCACCCCGGCCCCGGATTGACTCCCCCAGCCCCGGCTGACTGAGGGGGATGGTGCCCAAACCCAGCCGCTGCGACGCCGGTGGAGGCGGGCGAAGTGAGCTTCCGAGCGTGTTATCAATCTTGCGGGGGTCAAGGCGGGATGGGTTGAACCCCGATAATAGCCAACGTAGTGTACTTCTGCGCTGGATGGGCGTGAGGCGGCCCGCCGGGGTAATTTGGCTGTCCCAAGCCGTCTCGGCGCAGCGTGATCCGTGTTGGTGATGGCCGCGTCGGTCACCGGCCCCAAATAAGAGAGGGCAGGTTCATGCTCAGTTCAGATGTTGCCCGTATTCATGCGTTCGAGGTGGTGCCGGTCTTGCCCGCGGCGCTGCAGCCGCTCTCGACCATTGCCTATAACCTGTGGTGGAGCTGGCACCCGGAGGCGATCGCCCTGTTCCAGCGGATGGATCGTGATCTGTGGCAGCAGACGCAACACAACCCGGTCAAGATGCTCGGCCGACTGCCGCAGGGCCGGCTGGACGAACTGGCGACCGACGACGGGTTCAGCACGGCGATGCAGCGGGTGATGCAGAACCTGGATCGTCATCTGAACCGCAAGCCGTGGCACGAGACCCTGGGCAGCGCGCCGCAGAACATGACGATCGCGTACTTCTGTGCGGAGTTCGGCCTGACCGAATGTCTACAGGTGTATTCGGGCGGTCTTGGATGCTTGGCGGGTGACCATTTGAAATCGGCCAGCGAGCTTGGCTTGCCGTTGGTGGCGATCGGGCTGCTGTATCGCCAGGGATACTTCCAGCAGTACCTCAACGCCGATGGCTGGCAGCAGGAGTATTACCCGGATCTGGAGTTTGCGAACCTGCCGGTCAGTCCGGTGCTGGATGATGCGGGCCAGCAGGTGAAGGTCTCGGTGCAGTTGCCGGGTCGAGACGTGCACATCGGTGTGTGGAAAGTGATGGTCGGTCGGATTCCGCTGTATCTGCTGGATACGAATCTGCCGGAGAACGATCGCGTGGACCGGCCGATCACCGGCCAACTGTACGGCGGCGACATGGAGATGCGGATCAAGCAGGAGATCGTCTTGGGCATCGGGGGCGTGCGGGCCCTGGAGGCGATGGGCATCGAGCCGAACGTCTGCCACATGAACGAAGGGCATTCGGCGTTCCTGGCCCTCGAGCGCGTTCGTAAGCTGATTGAACGGCACAACTTATCCTTCGACGAGGCCCGTCAGGCCGCTGCCGCCAGCCACGTGTTCACGACGCATACGCCGGTGCCGGCCGGCATCGACCGGTTCCCGCCGGAGATGGTGCAGCGCTACTTCAAGCAGTACTGCCCCGCCCTGCGGCTGGATCAGGAAGGACTGCTGGCGCTGGGTCGAGAGAACGTGTTTCAAAAGAACGAGTTCTTCTCGATGGCGATCTTGGCGATCCGCATGGCCGACTGGTACAACGGCGTGAGCAAGCTGCACGGGAAGGTCAGCCGGCTCATGTGGCGGGGGATCTGGCCGCGCGTGCCGGACGATGAGATCCCCATTACGCACATCACCAATGGCTGCCATGCGCGGAGCTGGCTGTCCAGTGACTTGATTTCGCTGCTCGACCGGTACCTCGGCTCGCAGCGATGGCAGAATAACCCCACGGATCAGACGGTGTGGGACGCGATCAACGAGGTGCCGGATGACGAGCTGTGGCGGGTGCATGAGCGCCGTCGTCAGAAGATGATCGTCTGGGCGCGCCGCCGGCTTCAGCAGCAGCTTCTGGATCGCGGCTCTGAATTGGATGAAGCGCGTAGCGCCGCCGATGCGATCGACATCGACGCGCTGACCATCGGCTTCGCACGCCGTTTTGCGACGTACAAGCGAGGCACGCTGTTCATGCGGGACGCGCAGCGCCTGGTGCGCATGCTCTCGGATACGGAGCGGCCGATTCAGTTCTTCATCGCCGGTAAGTCCCACCCGGCCGACGGCGGCGGCAAGGACCTGATCCGGCAGGTCGTGCACTTCACGCAGGAGCACGGGATTCGCCGGCGGATCATCTTCATCGAGAACTACGACATCGAAGTGGCGCGGTACCTCGTGCAGGGCTGTGACGTGTGGCTCAACACGCCGCGGCGCGGCATGGAGGCATCGGGAACCAGTGGCATGAAGGCCGCGGTCAATGGGTGCCTGAACTGCTCGATCATGGATGGGTGGTGGGACGAGGCGTACGAGAGCGGCTTGGGCTGGTCGATCGGCCGGGGTGAGGAGTATACGAACCCCGAGATGGCCGACGATATCGAGAGCCAGGCGCTGTACGACTTGCTTGAGAAGCACATTATTCCGCTGTTCTACGACCGTGATGAGACGGGGATTCCGCGGCGGTGGATCGCGAAGATGAAGATGTGCATCTCGGCGCTGGCGCCGGTGTTCAATACCAACCGCATGGTGCAGCAGTACGCCGAGCAGCTCTACGTCCCGGCCGCGAAGCGCAGCGAACTGCTGATGCGCGACAATCTGGCGGGCTCGGCCGCGCTGGCGCATCAGAAGGTCCGTCTGCGTGAAGCGTGGGACCGTCTGAAGATCGAGCAGGTGCAGTGCGATAGTGAGCAGAAGGTCGGAATGGGTAAGGAATTGGCGGTGCGGGTCTCGGCCCAGCTCGGAGCGCTGCGGCCCGAAGAGCTGCGCGTGCAGCTTTACGTGGGATTGCTCGATAACGATGGCCAAATCAACGACGCGCAGACGATCGATCTGGCGCATCAGGAAGATCAAGGCGAGGGTCGGCATGTGTTCGTCGGGACGATCGGCGCGATGACCAGTGGCCGGCACGGCTTTGCCGTCCGTATCGTGCCCGGCGGCGAGATGTTCGATTCCGTGCTCGAGCCGGGACTGATCTGTTGGGATCAAGAGCCGTCCAAGACTGACGCCGCCGCCGCACCGAGTAGACCCGCAAGAATCAATGCAGCCTGACCCACCCCCGGCCCCCGGAAGACCGCCGGCCCCCGGAATCCCGGCGCGCCGGCAGGGCAAATGTGACGCTGATTGAAGACGGATCGATCTGGTCCTAGAATCGCCATGGGCGGTGTGGACGCGGAAACGCTGCGATGTCTATGAAGCGCAAGTGTGACAAATGCGATCGGCTGGCGACGGTCCACTCCGTGGAGGTGACCAACGGCAAGAAGATCGAGAAGCATTTGTGTGAGTTGCACGCGGCGGAAGCGGGGCTGGCCGATCCGGCGCTGGAGAGTCCGGTCAATCAACTGCTGAATCAGTTTGTGCAGCTACACAGCACGGGCAAGCCGCCGAAGACCGCGGCGTGCGATGAATGCGGTATGACGTTCGCCGAGTTCCGCGAGCACAGCGTGCTGGGCTGTCCGCACTGCTATACGGCGTTCCAGGCGGCGCTGGCGCCACTGGTGGAGCGCGCGCATGGCGGCGCGACGCATCACGTGGGGAAGGTGCCGCGTCGCGCGGGCGACAGTGAGCAGCATCAGCAGCGCATCGTGCAGATGCGCAGGCGACTCGAAGATGCGGTCGCCCAAGAGAACTACGAACTGGCGGCGAAACTGCGCGATGAGATCACCCAGTACGAGGAGCAGTCACCGTGAGCCTGCAAGGGATGACAGGACACGGCGGGGAATGGCTGCGCGGCACCGGGCCGCAGAGCGACGTGGTCCTGTCCAGCCGTGTGCGGCTGGCGCGCAACGTCGCGGGGTTCCCGTTTGTGAATCGGTGCAGCCGCCGCCAGCTCCATGAACTGCTGGAGCGCTGTCAGCAGGAGGTGATGAGTGGTCGGCTGGGCCAGCGCGTGCTGTGGATGGATCTGGGAACGCTCAATCAGATGGATCGGCATTGGCTGGTGGAGCGGCATTTGATCAGCCGTCAGCACGCGGAGGGCGGCGAGGACCGGCCGCGCGGCGTCGCGGTGGGGGAAGATGAGACGTTCGCGGTGATGGTCAATGAAGAGGACCACTTGCGCGTGCAGGTGCTGCGCAGCGGCCTGCAACTGGAGCAGGCGTATCAGCACGTGGACGAGATCGATGACCAACTCGAGTCGCGCCTGGCCATGGCGTACTCGCCGCGCTGGGGGTACTTGGCGGCCTGCCCGACGAATGTGGGCACGGGCATTCGGGTCAGTGTCATGCTGCACCTGCCGGCCCTGCGCCTGACCGGTGAAATCGAGAAGGTGCAGCGGGCGGCCAGGGACATGCAGCTTGCGGTGCGTGGGTTTTACGGCGAGGGCTCGGAAGCCAGCGGCGACCTGTACCAGATCTCGAATCAGATGACGCTCGGCCACTCGGAGCGGGAGATTCTAGAGAAGTTTCAGTCGAAGGTCGTGCCGCAGATCGTTTCATACGAGCAGCAGGCGAGGCAGGCGCTACTGCGTCAGCGGCCGGCTCAGTTGGACGATCAGGTCTGGCGTGCGTGGGCGATCCTGACGCACGCGCGGGTCCTTGGCGCTGACGAGGTGCTGGTGCTGCTCAGTCACCTGCGGCTCGGTGTGAATCTGGGGCGGCTGACGATGGTCGACGTGCGGACGGTCAACGAACTATTCATTCTGACTCAGCCGGCTCACCTGCAGAAGCTGGCGGGCCGGCAGATGGACCAGATGACGCGCCGTGAGGCGCGGGCGAAGCTTGTGCGTGAACGGCTGGGGGTGGTGGCTGGCGGCGGCGAGGTGGGTCAGCAGGGGGCGTGACCAACCGCTCTCACTGCCTCTGAGGGGCGTTTTTCCGGACCACCACTTGACGTACGTGGGGCAGCGCTGTCATCATAGAGTGCTGCCAAGAAGCGGGTTTACTCGGTGGGTCGGGCTTTGGTGCGTCCATGTCCGCGACGGTTGGGACGGCGTGACCAGTGCAGTGCCCGGCAGCGGGCTGAGGCGGTCTGACTGGGAGTGGTGTGTATGGGCTTGCGATCGGACATCCTGAATCATCAGGTATCGGCTCTTCCCATGCGTGAAGGCCTGATCGTCGCGCCCGACGCGCGGTTGGGCGAGACGATGCAGAAAATGCAGGCGGCGCATCTGGGCTGCGTCGTGGTCGTGGATGAGCGGGGCCGGCCCCTGGGCAAGTTCACGGAGCGGCGGCTGATGCGGTTGGTCGTCGCCGGCAAGGCGAAGCCCGACACGCGGGTGGGTGATCACGTGTTCGGGGCCGAGGATTGCGTGACACGCAACGATCCGATCCACAAAATGATCCGGATCATGGAGGATCGTCAGCTTCGTTTCATCATTGTCGTCGATGAGCAGGGGCGGGTGATCGGACTGACCGGTCAGAAGGGGCTCATGGAATACATTGCCGAGCATTTCCCGCGGCAGGTGAAGGTGCAGCGGATGCAGGCGAAGCTTCACATGGACGAGCGAGAGGGGGCCTGACTGATGACTTTACGGCCAAGACGCAAAGGTTCAACGCTGGGCGAGTTTGAGGACCCGCTGAGCAACTACGACGAGCCGACGTACGCCGACGAGTTGGAGCGCGCGATGGCCGAAGACACCATGGCCGCCATGGTCACCACGCCGGTGACAACCGTCAGCGCCGACACCTCCGTGCAGGAAGTGCTGCGGATGATGATCGAATTGGACATCGCGTGCATGCTGGTCACCGAGCAGGAGCATCTGCTGGGGATCTTCTCGGAGCGCGACGTGCTGACCAAGGTCGCCGGCGACTATGCAAAGGTCAAGGACAAACCCATTCGTGACGTGATGACGACCGGCCCGGTGGTCGTTTACGAAACGGCCAGTCCGGCCAAGGCCCTGAACCTCATGGCCGTCGGAGGCTTCAGGCACGTGCCGATTCTGGACGTCGACGACAAGGTCGTCGGCATCGTCGGGCCGCGCCGTGTGACCCATTATCTTCAGCAGCTCATCGAGAAACACAAGCCGTAACACCCCCGGAAGTTACCCCCGGAAGTCACCCCCGGAAGCTCGGCGCGCCGCTGTCGCTTTGTTCGCAGCGCATTCGGCCCCGGGCACGCCCGGGGCTATGTATTTGGTGGGTGCCACGGCTTGGCCCGAGTCCTTGCTTCCGGGGGCGAGGGCAAGCCGTGCTCGAAGCTCGCCCGTCACACTGCTTGTCCCGGCGCGCCAGGATCAAGCAGTAGCGCCCGCCCGGGCCTATGTATTTGAGGCGCGCGTGCGATTACTCATCGTCGCCGAAGAGGCGCTGCTTGGCTGTCGCTTTCGCGTCGGTTTTTTCAGTGATGCGCACCAGCGCCTGGGCGAGCGTGGCGTCTTCGGGATGGGTGATCTTGAGGTTCGTCGGCTCGCCGTCGACGACGTAGACGGTCTGGCCGGTCGCCTCGATCAGTGCGGCGTCGTCGGTGATCGCGTCGGACGCAATGCTGCCGTCGGCGAGCTTCGCGTACGCGCTGCGGAACAGGCCGATCTCGAAGACCTGCGGCGTCTGCACTTCCACGACGTCACGCCGGTCAATCGTCTCGACCACGCGCCGCACGCGGCCCACGTTCTTGCCGGCCGACCCGAGGATCGCGTCGAGCGGGTCCTGCTTGACCTGGTCCTTGGGCAGGTCCTCGACGCGCTTGAGCGTGGAACTTGCGGGCAAAGCGGGGATGACGGCGGCGTACGTCTCGGCGGCTTCAAAGACGCGATCGATCAGGCGCTTGCTGGTCAGCGGCCGGGCCGCGTCGTGGACGGCGACGTGCGTGGCCTGCGGGTCGACAATCTCAAGGGCCTTCTGCACGGTCTGCCACCGTTCGAGCTTGCCGCCGGCGACCAGCTTGATGTCGTGAAACGCGAGCTGCGCCGCCCAGCGCGTGGTGAATGCGTCCAGATCGTCGGGTCTGACCGCGAGGATGACCTGGCAGACCTCCGGGCGCTTGAGGAACAGTTGCGCGGCGCGCAGGAAGACGGCTCGGCCATTCAGTTCGATCTCGATCTTGCTCTGGGCGGCGTTGCCGGCGAATCGGCGCCCGGCGCCCGCGGCGGGAAGAATGACGGCGATGTTCATGGCGCGATTCCTCGATGCGTTCGGCAGTTCATCCTAATGGATGACGATGGCGTACGGCGTAAGAGCAAGTATGGGCTCGCCGCTGAGCAGTAGAAGTCCGCACAGGACCTGCTGCAGGGCGAGCCATCGCTGCTCGCCGAGCAGGTGGCTTGTTGCGGCCAGAGCATTCTGCGCAAGGCCGAGGTCCGGCGACTGCGTCTCGAATAGCTGGTCGAGGTATTCCGGTAGCGACATCGGGCCGGGCCGCTCGATGACGTCATATTGCCCTTCGACGAGGCCGAGTTGGCTCACCAGGTCCGCAATGGCCTGGTCGACGCCCCCGAGCCGATCCGCCAAGCCGTTCTCGACGGCCTGCCTGCCGGTGAAGAGCCGCCCTTCAGCGACCTGGCTGATATCGCCGATGCGCCTGCCGCGCCCGGTCTGGACGCGATCGACGAACGTGTCGTACGTCTGCTGCATGGAGGCGAGCACGGCCTCACGCTGCTGGTCGGTGAACGGCTGTGCGGAGTTGAACATGTCGCCCAGCGGCCCACGGCTACGGCGGTGAACGCTCAGGCCGATCTTGTCGTACAGCCCGCCGAAGATCAGCTTGCCGCCGACCACGCCGATCGACCCGACGATGCTTGAATCGTTCACGTAAATCTCGTGCGCCGCCGACGCGAGGTAATACCCGCCGCTGGCCGCCGTGCTGCTGACGCTGACGAATAGCGGCTTCGCTTCGGCGGTCTGATGGATCGCCTGCCAGATCACGTCGCTGGCCAGGGCCGATCCGCCGGGTGAATCGATGCGAATCACCACCGCGCGAACGTGCGGATCGTCACGCGCTTCACCCAGGAGCTTGACCATGGTCCGGCTACCGATCGACCCGCCGCCGAACACGCCCGCTTGATGGCTCTCGAGGTTGCTGCGGCCGCGGTGGATCACGCCGCTGGCGTGGACGAGCATGATGGTGTCGCGTGTGATTTTCTGTCGTCCGTCGGATAGCAGTCGCTGGAACAGTGCGAACGGGCTGATCGACGCGGGCATGGCGTCGGCGATCCCCATGTCGCGGTCCCAGGTGAAGTCGTTGCCGAACGTCGGACCCGTCGCGGCGGTCAGGTCCCGGTCGACCAGCACGTCGACCAGCCGCCGGTCGAGATAGTCCTGGTCCTTCATCGCCCACGTGTCGGCCATGGCCTGCTCGACCTGGTCGGCCGTCAGGCCGCGACGCTGCGCGATCCAGCCGATGACCTGCGCGTATAGATCGTCCAGCAGCCCGTCGATGTTCTGGTTCCACTCGTCGCTCGGCTCGGTGCGTGTGTAGGGCTCGAGCGCACCCTTGAATCGGCCGATTTGCAGCAGGTCCGCCTGTGCGCCGATTTTTTCGAATAGGCCCGCGAAGTACCACTCCTCCATCGCCAGCGACGGCAAAATGATCTGACCCTTGTGCTGCAGCAGCACCTGGTCGGCGCAGCAGGCGAGTAGGTAACTCAGTAGGTCGTAGGCCTCTGAGAATACCAGCACGTGCTTGCCGGCCGCGCGAACGCGGTCCATCGCCGCGGCCAGTTCGCACACCTGACTGAATCCCAGGGCAGGGTCGTCGAGGTAAATGGTGACCCCGGCGTACCGGTCGCTGCCGGCCACGTGTTGCAGTTGCTCGATAACCTGCGCCAGTGTCGGGTCTTCATCATCCTGAGCAGCCCAGGCGAACGGCGAGGGCGTTTCGCTGAGTGACCCGGCCAGGCGCAGCCAGCCGACGCGCGTCGGCCTCGCGGCCGTGGCCGCAGCAGGCGCCGCCGACTGCTCGGCCGACGGTGTGCTCTGGGCCTGGGTGAATGCCGTCGGCCAGATGAGACACGCGACGAGCAGTAGCGCGATGACTAGCCCAACGTTCAGACGACGCAAGTAATGACGGCACATACCCAGATCCCTTCAATAGTTAGCGCCTGCGTCCGTGGCCTCTTACCGGCCCGGCCGGCCACACCATAAGCATAAGCGACGCCGTACCCCTTGGCGACGTGGCTGGCCAACGAGGTGGGGATGTCTTGGGTCAAACGCATACGGACCGAACTGCGGAATTGACGTATGCCCACTACTACGTGCCCGATGCCCAGATGCGCATGCCAGAACCCTCCCTTCCACCTTACCCTCTCTTTCTTCCACTACCCTGCGTTGTCCTCTGCTTCTTCTTCGTGCACTCCTCATAGAACTCTGCCAGCAGATGCGATTCATCCGACAGATCCCGGACCTCGCGCCAGCGCCGCAGCGCCAGGAGGAGTACCTGGCGAATGTCTTTCACGTCGGACTGACCGATGAACAGCCGCACTGCCCGAATGGTGGGCCGGCGGATGACGGGCGAGACGCCCATCCCACTGCATTCGTGTGGCCCCTACGGTGGGCGGGATGAGCCGGGCCCGGAGGGCGTGGGGTCTGTGCGTGTTGGGGGAGGTACAACACCGCACCAAGATGGTGCGGGTAACACGCGGATGCGCAGCACAAGTCTTCGATCGCCCGCTATACTATTTCTAACGCATTCGTAGCGGCCTGGGTGGCTGTGGCAGAGCGAAGCGCCGCCACAGAACCATGGAATCGCCAACGCAGACGGTAATGCCTGGGGTCGAAGCCCGCTACAGATGGAGTGGATGTGTTCTAAACAGACCCGGGGGCACAGCCGAGCGCTTCGCCCCGGCTTGGGGGCAGGGGAGCTGAGGGGGTAGTGTGGCGCGGCACCCTCACCTCCTTGGGAGCCCTCACGGGCCTGCCCTCTCCCTCAGAGAGGGAGAGGGGAAGAACACTTCCGGGGGCCGGGCGTGGGCGGTTACGGTGCGGTGCCGAGGACAGGTGGGGGCTGCGCATGTTGGGATGGGCCGAAGATTTCGGTGAGTGATCTGCCGATGCCGCTGAGTGTCTGCACGTCGGTTTTCGGCTCGGCGAGTGTGCCGGTGACGTGGATGGTGAGTAGTTCATCCTTGAAGACGTTGACTAGTTCGCTCAACGGGCCGAAGGCGGAGTCGGCGGGACTGCGGCTGTATAGCTCCAGGTCGAGCGTCTGGTCGCCGTAGTGGAGCAGTCCCGAGCCGACGACCTCGACGGTGGTGGCTTCGAAGCTGACGCGATCGATGCGAATGAGGTTGCCGTCGACGGTGTATCGTGCGGTGGCTAGATCGAATGCGTCGGCGCCGGGGAGGTTGAGGTTGACGATGTGCAGGACGGCCATGGCCAGGGGCGTGCGGAACATTTCAGCATCGCGGATGATGATCTGGCCGCTGCCGCGTCGTGAGGCGGGGTCGCCGGCGACGCCGTCGATCAGCAGATTCGCCGAGACCCGTGCGGAGCGTGACGGGCGTTGGACGACGCGCTGGTCGGGATAGCTTTCGAGACTGTTCGCGGCGAGCCAGGCCTGGTCGTTCTTGGGATCGAGGAACGGCTCGTGGGCGACGTCCTGCATGACCAGGTCGAGCCGATAGGTGCTGATGGTGGGCCCGACGTCGACGGAGCCGCGGCCGGCGATCAGGCCGTTGTAGCAGTGGCCGGTGATGCTGGGGATCAGCAGCAGGTTGTACGGGTCGGCGCTGACGACGCGAACGCGGGCGTTCTGCACGAGTCGATCGAGCGCTCGCAGCTTGACCGCCTCGAGTTGCAGATCGAGCGCGGGAAACTCAGACTTGGGGTCAAGCTGGGCGGCGACGGTCAGGCGGCCGTCGAGCTGCGTGATCGGCACGCCGACGTGGCCGTGGGCGTTCGACCAGTCGATGTCGGCGCTAAAGGTGAGTAGTGGGCCGGCCTGAGCGTCGGGATGGTAGGTCAATCGCGCGTTTTGCGTGTCGTACGCGCCGTCGAGTTCCAGGCCGTCGATGGCCTTGAGCACGCCGGTGGGCAAAACGGCGCGCGTGACGTGGTTGATGTTGTCGGCGTGTGCGGCGAAGACGACGTCGACGTCGTGCTGGTCGCCGGCTCCGATGGTGCCGGTCATCCGCATGCCGCCGCCGTCGAAATTTGCGGCGATTTCGTTGATGGCGACGGTTGCGGGCGTGACGGCGACGTGTCCTTGGGTGATGTCCAGGTGAATGTCACGGTCGCGCACGAGCAGGTCGAGGCTGCGGGGTTCGATCTTCAGCGCGTAGTCGGAGGGCTCGTCGGCAGGGCGGTTGTAATCGAGTCGAGCGTCGAACAGGCCTCGCGGCCGGTGACGATCGAAAAGGGTCTGGAGTCGGCGCAGCGACGGCTGATCGCGTGGGATCAGGTCGAGCACGGGATCCTCGAACTTCATGTTCCGGGCGGCCAGGTGCAGCTTGATTCCGGCGGCCTCACCCTGCCAGGACGCGGCGCCGTCCAGGGTGACCTGGCTGTCGGCATGGAGGCCGTGGACGGCTTTGATCTCGACACCGTGGCGATGCAGGGCCAGGTTGCCGGTGAGATTGTCGATGAGGTATCGCCCGTCATAGGGCCGGGCGGATCCGTAGACGAAATGGGTGTCGATGTCGAAGTCGATGTCGCCCTCGTCGGTTCGATAAACGCGGCCGGCGCCGCTGAGGATGCCCTGCACGTCGAGCTGTCGGACCCACTGGTCCTGCGGGGAAGGGATCGAAGCGAATAGCAGGTTGTCGATGGGGATGTTTCGGGCTTCGATGGTGATTTCAGGGATGAGGCCGGGCCCGCGGTCGTCGCCGGGGAGGATGGCTCGGCCGGACAGGATGACCTCGCCACCGGTCAGGCCGCGCAGGGTCACGTGTTCGAGCGTGACCTCGTCCGGACCGATGATGAGTTTTCCGCCAAGGGGCTGCAAGGGGTACGGCCAGTATCTGAACAGGACGTTGGCGTGGGCACGATGGACTGTGGTGGTGACGCGAGATTGTTCGTCCGGCCCGTATGCACGTTCGATGTGCACAACGGCGTCGACGTTACCGCCGAGCGGGAAGCGGTGGGGCACGGGGGTCTCGGGCTGCTGCGGCTGGTCCGGTGCGATGACGGCGGCGTCGACCAACTTCTGGTGCGCGTCGCGGTCGAAAAACATGTCGTAGATCTTCTGTCGCTTGGGCTTGGTGGCCAAGGCGTCGTAGAAGTACTGATCGAGCGGCATGTTGTTGGCGACGATCTGGATGTCGAGTGCGGCGCCGTCGCCGGGCGGCTCGGCTCGGCCGGTGATGATCAATTCGGCGCCGGTCGGCCCGCGAGCGCGCAGGCCGTCGACGCTCAGAGCGGTGTTGTCGAAGATCATCTGGCCGTTGACGTCGCTGAGGGGGTACGGGAACTTCCAGTAGGTGCTGGTGACGCCGTGCAATGCGACCCGGCCGTCGTAGTCGATCGGTGCAGACGGGCTGATGCGGACGAGCCTGACGTTGGCGTCGAACTGGCCGGCCGGCTGGAAGCGGTAGAACTGCTTCTGGACGGCCCGGGGCATGGCGAATAAGTAGCGCGGTTCGGGCGGGATCTCGCCGCTGAACGTGGCGGTTAGGTCGAACGGCGCGTCGGCGGTGAAGCCCTTGACCAGGCCGTTGATGACGTAGTCGATGTCTTCGATGCGGCCGGTCAGGTCGACGAGTGTGATGGTCTGTTCGCGCAGTTGGAACAGTCCGGAAACGTCGGTCATGCGGCTTTCGAGTTCGCCGTAGGGCAGCGTCAGTGCGAAGTTATGCACTTCGAGCTGTGCGTAGAACCCGGTGTTCGGCGCATAGCCGAAGACGATGGGCGGCACCTGGCCGGTGGGCTCGAGCCGATCCCACCACTGGCGCACGCGGTGGGGCAGCACCTTGAGCAGGGGACTATCCAGCGCGAAACGCTCGAGCATGGCGGAGGCTGTCATGGCGTGGGTGTCGAAGCTGGCCTCGAGCGTGGTTCCGAGCGTGTCGTCGGTGGGCTTGTGGATGAGGGTGATTTTGTAGGACGTGGGCCGGCCGGCCTCGGCGACGAGATTGCCTGTCAGATCGACGGACTCGATCTGGCGATACTTGCCGCGGCGGACCTCACCGAACACGGTCCGAGCTTGGCCCAGGTAGACCTCCGGCCAATGCTCGGCCGGCGGCTGATTGTCGCTCTGTCGCTGTTCGAGCAGAAGCAGGAAGTTGAACTTCTCACGGTCCAGATCCTCGGTGAGGTAGAGCGTGGGCTGCTCGAACGAGACGCGGGTCGGCCAGAATCGCGCCTTGAGCAGTTGCCAGGGGTCGTATTCGATGAGGATGCGCTGGGCGGTGAACAGGGGCTGGGCGTCGTGGGGCATGCCCGGGACGAGCAGGCGAAACCCGGTGATCTGCAGCGGGCCGGTGAGCGAGAATTGTGCGGCGTCGATCTCGACGCGGCCGCCCAGGTGGTACGTGAGCACTTTCTCTGCGAGGAAGGCGAATTGCTTGGGCGCGGTGAGGTATTTGTAGGCCCCGGCGAGCGCGGCAGGGACGAGACAGACGGCAAGCAGCAGCCACAGGCGCCATCGACGGCGGCGCTTCGGCGCGACGCGTGGGCCGGCGGCGGTCGCGGCGTGGTCCGGCGGGCTGTGGGGCGCAGGTTCAGTCACGATGGCGGGGGATCCTGGGATGGCACTTGGGCCGACAAGATTGTACTGTGTCGTGGCCGACGAAGATCGGGCAGGGACTGTGACAGTGGCAGGGGGGAAGGACAGGTGTGTGATGTCAGATAAGCCGACGATTACCTACGACGATTTTGCGAAGCTGGATCTGCGGATCGCGACGGTGACGCAGGTGGAAGATCATCCGAATGCGGATCGCTTGCTCAAGCTGCAGATTGACGTGGGCGGTGAGCAGCGGCAGATCTGCGCGGGGATCAAACCGTTCTGCGGCGATCCGCAGGCGCTGGTCGGCAAGCAGATCGTGGTGGTGACCAACCTTGAGCCGCGGACGATTCGCGGTGAGCAGTCCAATGGGATGCTTCTTGCCGCGACGGTCGGCGAGCATCGAGCGCCGCAGGACGTGGTGCTGCTGACGACGGATCGGCCGGTGCCGGCGGGTTCGACGGTGGGGTAGAGCGCACTTACTCCGGCTGCAGCGTGCAGTGTTAGAGCAGCTTGCGGAGTTAATCTCCATGACTCCCAGAAAAGGTGAGAGTTGACCGATTGGCCGGTCATGACGGGCGATCCCGGCGCGCCGGGACCACTGGATCTGGGGCGGCGCTA
>Ga0214473_10005633_pt1 | contig 14987 bp, 13 predicted proteins | sample RVTome_7_FD_203509 | JGI IMG/M metagenome (GOLD analysis project Ga0214473, IMG submission 203509) | Soil microbial communities from uranium-contaminated site in the Upper Colorado River Basin, Wyoming, United States - RVT98D197 | ecosystem: Environmental > Terrestrial > Soil > Contaminated >... | reverse complement strand
GTGCTCCCAGCTGATCTTGGCGTTGTGCTCCGAGGCGAACAGCTCGCCCGGCACGTAGTCCTTCACGCGGTCTTTCAGGTCGCGGATCAGCCCGCGATCGTAGGCGAGGCCCACCACCGTGCTCAGGAAGCTCTTGGTCACGCTGAAGGTCATGTCGACCCGCTTCGGCTCACCCCACTCCGCAACCACGTAGCCGTGGCGCAGCACCACGCCGCTCACAGGCCCGCGCAGCGTGAACGGACCGATCGGGTCGTCGTATGGCTCGCGGGCTTGGCTGAGCGGGTGGTTGATCGCGAGATCGCGGGGCGCCTTCGACTCGCTCGCGATCGCGAGGTCGATCGCCGCCTGGAGCTTGGCCGGGTCGAGGCCCACGGCCTCCGGCGCGCGCCGCTCCCAGTCGTCGTGCGCACCTGGAAAATAGGGCGCCGGGGAGGCGGCCGCCTTCGGCGCCCTCTGCGCGGCGGCGAGCGGCACGAGCGCCGGCGAACGCGGCGACAGCGCGAGAGTCAGGAGGGCGACCGCCAGGGTCCGCGGCGGGCTCACGACTGCCGACCGATGCAGACGAGGTGCTCGTCGGTGCGCAGGAAGACCTGGCCGCCCGAGATCGCGAGGGAGGCCACGCTGCGGCCGCCGCTCGGGTTGCGCGCCAGGACACGCGGCTCGCGGCCGGCCTGCAGCACGATCGTCTCGCCGGTCTCGCTGACGAGGTAGATCTTGCCGTCGGCCGCCACTGGCGAGGCGCTGAAGATGCCGTCGATCCGTTGCTGCCAGACCTTGCCGCCGGTCTTCGGGTCCAGGCAGGTGACGATGCCCGCGTCGTTGGCCATGTAGAGCAGGCCCTCGTAGTAGGTGAGCGAGGAGACGTACGGCGCGCCCGTCGGCATCGACCACAGCACGTGGCTCGCCGCCACGTCGCCGCGGCCACCGGCCCTGACGGCCAGATACGGGCCGCTGCGATAACCGCGGCTCATGTACAGAACCCCATCCGCGAAGGCAGGCACCGGGATCGCGAAGTTGTGGGGCTCGCCCACCCACCACAGCAGGCTGCCCGTGCTCGGGTCGTAGGCGTCGATGCGGCGGGTCGAGTTCACGATCATCTCGTCGCCGCTCGGGCCGCGAAACACGGCCGGCGTGGTGTAGGAGACGCTGCCCTGTGGTCGGTCCGCCTTCCAGCGCACCGCGCCGGTGCGCTTGTCCAGGGCCAGCAGGTAGGACGCGGGTCGGTGATCGCAGAGCAGGATCAGCAGCTCGCCGTGGAGCGCGGGAGAGCTGCCGTGACCCCACGAGATGTCGAACGGCGAGTACTCTCGGCCGAGGTGTCGCTGCCAAACGCGCTCCCCGGTTGCGGTCCGCAGCGCCACCAGCTGGCCGGTGCCGAACCAGGCGAACACGAGCTCGCCGTCGGTCACGGGGCTCGGGCTCGCGAGGTTGTGCTTCTGGTGCACCTCCGGCAGCGCGCCCTCGGCCTCGAAGGAATGCTGCCACAACCGGCGGCCGTCCTTCCGCTGAAACGCCTCGACCAGGAAGCTGACCCGCGTCGGGTCGCCCTCGGGTCGGGCTCCCGGGCCGAGCGGTCTCTCGGCTTTCGCGTCCTCCCCGCGCGCGAGCGTGGGATGGTTGCCGGCTCGCAGCGTGCCGCGCCCCGCCTGCGAGGTCACGAAGACACGATCGCCTGCGACGACCGGAGAGGAAACGCCCAGGCCTCCCAGGCGCACGCGCCAGGTGGCCTGCTCGGCGTCCCACGTCGTGGGCAGGCCCCGCTCGGGCGAGACCCCGATACCGAGCGGGCCCCGCCATTGGGGCCAGTCCTCGGCGTGGACAGCAGCCACGGCCCACGCGAACGTGAATGCGGAAACGATCGCTGCGCGCATGACGCCCCCCCCTCGTGTTCCAGGACCCGCCGTATTGAACCACAAGGAGCCCGGCTCGTCGTCGGCTCCTCGGAGCAGTCCCGTGTTGTATGCTCCCGCCACGATCCTCTGTTGCGGAGTTGAAACGTGATCACGATGCGCCGCGCGCCCTTCCTTGTCGGTCTCTCTCTTTTGTTCTCGGGGCAACTGAACCATCCTGTCGCCGTCGCCCAGCAGCGGCCGCAGAAAACGGCATCTGATCAGACCGACGTCATCGTCGTGGGAGCCGGGATCGCCGGGCTTTCTGCGGCACTGGAGGCCGCGAGGGGCGGCGCCAGCGTCGCCGTCATCGACATGTGGTCGATCTTCGGAGGCCACGCCGTGATGGCCGAGGGTGGCCTGTGCCTCGTCGACACACCGCTCCAACGCGCCCGTGGGATCCAAGACTCGCCCAATCTGGCCTACCGCGATTTCATCGAGTGGGGCGAGGACGCGAGTCCGGAGTGGGTGCGCTACTACGTGGACCACTCACGCTCGGACATCTACGACTGGCTCACTCCGCTGGGCGTGGGCTTCGATCAGATCCAGGAGGTGCCGGGAAACAGCGTGCCGCGGTTCCATCGCACTCGTGGGCGCGGCCTGGCCCTGGTGAGCCCGATCTATCGCGAGTGCGTCCGCAACCCTGGCATTCGGTTCGTCTGGAACACCAAGATCGTGAGCCTCGTGCGGGATCGGGGGAGAGTCGTGGGAGTACGCGGGCAGGATCTCCGAACCCAGGAGACCAAGGAGTTCCACGCGCCGGCCGTGCTGCTCGCGACGGGAGGCTTTCAGAGCAACCTGCAGATGGTCCGCGAGTTCTGGCCACGCGAGGCGCCCTTCCCCGACGGCATGCTGGCCGGCTCCGGCTTGAACTCGGTGGGATCGGGACACCAGGTCGCGCGCCAGGCGGGCGCCGCCCTCTACAAGATGGATCACCAGTGGAACTACGCCACCGGCCTTCCCGATCCACGCTACCCGGGGCTTCGGCGTGGCCTGAATGCCTCGAACCAAGACTCCATCTGGGTGAACTCGGACGGCAAACGTTTCGTCAACGAGCACGCAGGGGTGAAAGTGACATTCGCGGCCCTGCTGGTTCAGAAGCCCCCCAGCTACTGGGCGATCTTCGATGAACGCGGCAAGCGGACGTTCTGGGTCTCCGGAAGCGACTGGGGTGACTTCGCCGTGATCCAGGGACGCATCTTCGACGACACGAAGCTGGTCCGGTCCGCCGGCTCCCTGGACGATCTGGCCACGGCCGCCGGACTGCCGGCGGCGGCTCTCGAGGAAACCGTTCGTCGCTACAACCAGCTGATCGATAGCGGCCAGGATCGCGACTTCGGTCGCTTCGATCGCGCGGCTGCCGCACCTCCCCGCATCGAGTCACCGCCGTTCTACGCGGTGCAGTTCTTCCCGCTGACGCGCAAGAGCATGGGTGGCGTCGCGATCGATCGCGGCTGCCGCGTCCTGGACGACCAGGGCCGCGCGATCCCCGGTCTGTACGCCGCGGGCGAGCTGACGGGGCTGGCGGGAATCAACGGGAAAGCCGGGCTCGAGGGGACTTTTCTCGGTCCTTCCATCCTCACGGGCCGAGTGGCGGCCCGCACGATCCTGGCCACCCTGAAGCAGCCGACGACGCCTTCGGGCGTGGACCCAGCCGCACGCCCGGCTGCGCCCGCCGCGGCGGGACCCTCAGTGAGCGGCGAGTGCCTTGGGTGTCACGATCTCGACGGCCAGATCGCCACACCGCGCAGCGGGTTCTCGCACTTCGAGAAGGTCCACCGGGTCGTGCGGGAGCGGAAGTACGACTGCGGCCAGTGTCACGGCATCAAGCAGCCCTTCGATGCCGAGAACCACCGCATCGACCGGCTGGAGCAGATCGACAACTGCAGCTTCTGCCACGTAGCGCAAGAGCGCTGAGCCGGACTCCTCTCAGCCAAACCGATCTGGACCGGCTCCGCGCTACTTCGCTTCGGTGAACCGAAGCGAAGTGAAGATGCGCTCGTAGTGCTTCCGGTCCCGGGCCAGATCCTCGGTGTCGATGTACAGCGTCAGGGTCACGTAGCGGTGGCCCCGGCCGGCGCAGAGCATGACCCGGCTGGCGAGCCGTTCCTCTTGCGGCTGGGTCGTCTTCGCCTCCTGGACCAGACCGCTCCAACCCGGCCCATCGAGGGCCCGCGTTTCCCCCACCGGCGCGAAGACCTCGGCCTGCACCGCGAACTTCAGGTCGGCAAAGTCCCGCAGCGTCCCTTCGGTCATCGTGAAGGCCGCGGCGAAGACGTGGCCCGGCCGGGTTGGGTGCGAGACGTGGACAGGGGCGCTGCGGCCGGCGCTCTCCACCTTCCAATCCGCGGGGTACTCGAAGCTGAAGCCGGCGGCCTGGTGACGGTACTCCGCCCACCCGTCCGCGGTCGCGACGGGCGGATGGTGGTCGTGCTGGCCATCACCCCGCGTGAGTGTCGCCGCGAGTGCAATCGCGGCCGCGAACCGACCCGATGTCATTGCTCTCCTCCCCCTTTCGATCTCTCGCTGGACCGGCGAGCGGGACCTGGCCGAACCCATACCTGTTGTCGCTCCATCAGTAGAGGGCCATTCTATCCGCACCTTGGGCAGCGGGTGGCGCGCGGTGCGCTCTGGGGTGAGTTCTCGACGGGCGGCGCGCCGCAGGTGACCACAGGTTGCTCGTCTTGTCCGTCCGAGCCGGTCGCTCACCCCACGTTCGGGGATCAGCTGCGCGCTACGAGCGTTCCTCCGCCCCTCGACGGCGCCAGGATACGGGCTCGGCCAGCTTAGGGCTGACGCCACAATAGAACGGCATCACCAAGTCGGACATCTAACACAACCTCGAACCGAGACCTGCGCGCATTCCTTCCGTGGCCTGCGGATAGTCGCGTAAGTACGGCTGGGTCGGGTCAGTGAGTCATTTAGGGGTCTGCTTCGGGGCGCGCTGAGACAGGCTGATCTCCCTGCTGCGACGGGAGCGGGTAGCAACCATGGGGCAACTCAAGGCCGCTCTCGGCACGTCGGTCGACATGACGGTGTTTCGGAAGCTGCGGGAGATCCCCTGTCACACCAGCTACTCCCGCCGCGGGCGCTACTACGCACTCGATGCGGTGACTCGGTTCGATGTGCGCGGACTGTGGAGCTACCGTGGGGTCCACTTCTCGCGGTTCGGCTCGCTGGTGGAGACGACCGAACGGTTTGTCACTGAAGCAGAGCAGGGGTTGTTTGCCTCCGAGCTTGCCCAGATCGTTCAGGTGGACGTTGAGGAGCCTCTGCTGCGGCTGGTGCGGGAGCAACGCGTGGCGCGCGAGAAGGTGTCGGGCGCCTATCTCTACTGCTCTCGGGATTCCGCCCGGCGCAGGGCGCAGATCCTGGCCCGTGACGCCGGCCCGTCCTCCGAACAGCAACGACGCCGAGACAGGGCGCTCGACCAGAGCAAGGCCGCTGTCGTGCTGCTGCTCAGCCTGCTTGATGAGCGGCAACGCCGGCTCTTTGCCGGACTCGAGTCGATGTTGCTCGGATGGGGTGGCGATCGACGCATAGCGGAGATGATGGGCCTGGACGTTCATACCATCGCCAAGGGAAGGCAAGAGCTGCTCGCAGGCAAGCTGCACTCCGAGGGTATCCGGCGCCCCGGCGGTGGACGCAAGGCCGTGGAAAAAAAACGCCCGAGGTGATTGCCGAGATCGAGAAGCTGATGAAGGACGATGTCGCAGGGGACCCTATCAGTGGCATCAAGTGGACCCGCAGGACCGGCGAGAAGCTCAGCCGTCAACTGCGCCGAGTGGGCATCTGGGTCAGCGCCGGTACCGTTCGGCGGCTCCTCAAAAAGGTCGACTTTCACCTTCACGTCAATAGGAAGACGATCTCCTCCACCCGTTCCCCAGAGCGTGATCGGCAGTTCAAGTGCATCCGCCGTGCCCGTAGTCGATTCGAGCAGAAGCGGCTGCCGGTCATCAGCGTCGACAGCAAGAAACGGGAGATGATCGGACTGTTCAAGAACCCGGGGGCCAAGTGGGCCAAGGCTGCCACCCCCGTAAACGATCACGACTTCCGCAGCGATGCCCTCGGCGTGGCCGTCTCCTACGGTGTCCACGACATCGCGGCCAACCGCGGTTACGTCTTTGTCGGAACCTCCCACGACACATCCGAGTTCGCGGGCGACGCCCTCGCTCTGTGGTGGCAGCGCGAGGGCGCCAACCGCTACCCCCATGCCCACCGCATCCTCATCCTCGCCGACTGTGGCGGTAGCAACGGAAACCGCGTCGCCGCATGGAAGTGCGCCCTCCAAGAAAAGCTCTGCGCTGCCCTCGGCCTTCAGGTCACCGTCGCCCACTATCCCTCTGGCGCCTCCAAATGGAACCCCATCGAGCACCGGCTCTTCAGCGAGATCTCGAAGAACCGGGCCGGACAGCCCCTCACCAGCTACGAGACCATGCTCAAGTACATCCGCACCACAAAAACGCAGCATGGTCTCTCCGTCAGGGCGACAATACTCAAGCGAAACTACGCCACGGGACAGAAGCCCGATGCCCAGCAGCTCTCCCGACTTAACGTCCGCAGGCATCGCACCCTGCCGGCCTGGAACTACACCGTCGCTCCCCCGGGAAGGATGTTGATCTCTTCTTGTCTGCGGGCCTCGATCCGGCCGGCCGCGGCCTGGGGGGCGGTTTACTTCAGCAGACCCGCGCCGACGCGATGCACCCGCCCGAACACGTGACGTTGAAGCACACCGTCCGACCACCCTGTGTGATCGTCGAGGTGAACGACGCGATCCCGGGAGCGCAACCCAGGTTGCTGTAGGTCACTCCCTGGTAACTCAGGCTATTGCAGCCCGTGACCTGGGGCGCGCTCGAGGGCCCCGTTCCGCCATCCCCGCACGAGAGAGGCGCAAGGAGCAGAAGGCCTACGGCTACGGCGAGGCGTCGCACAGTGCGATTTCGAGGCATGGGGTTCTCCTTCTGTCAGAACAACACCCTCACACCCACCCCGACCCGAAGTCCGCCTCGAACTCAAGGCTGTCCTCGCTGGGTCGGGGTCGGCATCACCGTGGCGCGCGTGAAGCGGACGTGCGCGCCGAGGTCTATCCCGAAGGTTCCGTGCTCTAGAGAAGCTACGCCGTGGAGCGGCACCTGTCAACTGCTTGCGGCGCGGCGCTTGGGCGCACGTCAGGTTCGTTGCGGCCACGCGCTTCGCTCCTTGCGGCGTTGCTTTCTTTCGAGTACTCGAAAAGGAGGTCCGATGCCCAAACCCGCCGACCTTCCCCCCGCCGTTCGTGAGGCGCTCGTCGCCTGGCCGACCCCAAACCCATGCGCCGAGGCTCGTTGTCGGTTCGCTTCCTCGAATGCAACAAGTCCGGCTGCACTTGTGCCGAGGACCCCGACGCCCGCCGGGGGCCGTACACAAGCGTCGTCCGCACGGTGGCGAGCAAGACACGTTCCCGGCTGGTGCCGGCTCCCAGGCCGATGTGTTGCGCCTGCAGGTCGAAGCCGGTCAACGGTTCCGCAAGGACGTCGATGCCTACTGCCAGGCGTGCGAGCAATGGGCCGATGCCCAGTTGGAAGCGCCCGAGGCGGCCTCCGACGCGGAGGTGGCCAAGAAAGGGGGCTCAAAGGAGCCTTCGAGGCCGAGGTCACGGCCGAGGTGGAACCGCTCGTAGGCCAGGGCGCGGCCCGAACCCTGGAGTTCGAGGCGATCGAGACGGCGGCGCGGACGTCGGGCGCTCCAGGTCGCGGCGTGCGCGGTGCAGTCTTGTCTCAACGCCGACACGTCCGACCACGTGGGACCGACCCTTCCGTGCCCCTGCGGAAAGGTGCCGGTACGCGGGCCGTCGTCCCAAGACCTTCCAGACGGCGCTGGGCGAGATGACGCTGGAGCGCGCCTACTACCACTGCGAAGCCTGCCAGGGCGGCTTCTGTCCGCGCGACCGGGCCCTGGGAATGGAGGGCGCGTCGCTGTCACCGGCGGTCACGCGGATGGTCGGGCTGTCGGCGGCGATGGTCAGCTTCCAGGAAGCCGGCGAGTTGATTGGCGAGCTAGCCGGTGTGCCGGTCGATGCCAAGCAGGTCGAGCGTACCGCCGAGGACCTGGGCCGCGAGATCGCCCGGAACGAACGAAGCGTCGTCGAGCCCCAGCCGCCCTGTGCGCCAACGATGTACCTTGGCATGGACGGCACGGCCGTGCCGATGCGCAAGTCGGAGCTCGTCGGCCGCGAAGGCAAGCAAGCCGACGGCAGTTCCAAGACGCGCGAGGTCAAGCTGGTCACGGTCTGGAGCGCTGAGGACCGCGACGACGAGGGCACACCGGTGCGCGACGCGGGGTCGGTCCCACGCGACCTCCCGCCGTCGGCCACGGGCCCGATGCGGCTGCTGACCGCGTCGGGCTGCGCCCTCTGGAGCGCCCGCCCGACGCTCGCCATCCCGGCGGCCGTGTTTGCGGCCGCGTCAATCGTCTGGCTGCCGCGCATCAGCCGCGCCTTCGCCGACGCGCCGCTCCGCTCCCCCCGCCGGGCGCCCGGAGCGGGAGGCCTGACGCCGCGGCGCTACTGCTTGGTGGCCGACCAGGACTTGGCGTTCTGATCTGCCCCCCCCAGGATCCTGTCGCTGCCGCAGCCGCGGCTCATCACGAAGGCGTCGATCGTCCCACTGGCGTTTCGCTCCGAGCTGAAGCTGCCGCGGAAGGTCGTGCTGGCGATGTCGCCCTGACGGACCGGCACGCTGAAGGTATTGCCGCTGATCGTCACGGGCCCGCTCGACTGCAGGTTGAGCTGGCAAAGGACGATGATGACCGCCCCGCCCCCGGCGCTCCTGAGGTAGATGGCAGTGTACTCGGCGCTGGCACTGGTGATCTGGCCGCTGCTGATGGTGAACGTGACCGGATCGTTGTCCGACAGCCCACGCCAGGAACCGGAGTAGTCGGGTCCACTGGGTCCTGCGGGCGAGCCCCCGCCTCCGCCGCACGCGTGAAGGCCCACCGCGAGCACGAAGCAGACGCCGTACGAGAACGTGTTGCGCATGGCCGCTCCTTTCGTGGCAGTTCCCCCGGAGAAGCGTCGGCGCCTTCCGGACCGGGAACCGGTATCAGTATCCCATGGCATCATCTATGATCAGTAGGCCATTCTATCCGCACCTTGGGAGGCGGGCGGCGCGCGCGGTGCGCTCTGGGGCGTGTTCTCGACGGTGCGCTTGTCGAGCGGCTGGCCGCGGGCCTGGCTCATATAGGGCGCCGTTCCCAGGATCACTCCGGCGCGCGTCCCGGAGCTGCTGATCGTCGGAGACTGGGACAGCTCGATCTCCGAGGACTCCGGCGCCAGGGCCCTTGCCAGACCGAAGTCGAGCACCTTGAGCTTCCCGTCCCGCGTGACCTTCACGTTGGCAGGCTTGAGGTCGCGGTGAATCACTCCTCTCTGGTGGGCCGACTCCAGCGCTTCGGCGATCTGGCGCCAGACCTCGTGCCTGGCGCATCGGCAAAGGGCCGCGCGCGACGCGGTCGGCCAGTGTCTCGCCCGCGATCACTCCAGCACGAGGAGGCGAACCCCATCGGCTTCTTCCAGCCCGTGGGATCGCTGCGATGCCGGAGTGGCTCAGAGAGGCGAGCAGCCGCGCCTCGCGCGCGAACCGGGCAAGCCGGCCCGCGTCGCTCGCGAAGGCAACGGGCAGGATCTTGTGGGCTACCTCGCGCCCAACCTTGGCGTCACGCGCGCGATACACCTCGCCCATGCCCCGGCACACAGGCGTGCGAGGATCGCGAACGACGCCAAACGCTGCCCGGCTTCGAGTGGCATGAGATCTATGGGAGGCGCCGGGAGCATACGCCGTGCCGGGGCCGCGCTCAAGCGAGGGCTTCAGACCGGGTGCGTAACGGCTTTGGGGGGACGTCAGAGGGACGCGGGACAAGTAGCGTGCGGTAAGAGTACCCACGGTCGTCGCCCTCCGGCTGGAAGGGGGCCATCTCGGCGGCTTCCAAGGCGGCCGCCTTCTCGTTGGCCCGAAACCCGCGCGGGCGAGCTCATCAGGCCGATCCCAATCACCTCGATCAAGAACAGTGGCAATTGACTCGAGAAGTGTCTATCATCTGTAACGATGATAGATGCCAAGACGGCCGATCCTGGAACTGAGTCAGCGTCTTCCCTTTTGAAGCGGAAAGCGAGGGTACTGAAGCACCTGCCCCCATTGGAGGAGGTTCTTCGCGGTAGCTTCCTACACCGCGAGATCCGCTGTGGAAAGCCGCGCTGTCGTTGCAGCAACCCGAAGCAGCGCGGTCACGTCCTGCTGTGCGTCACAGTCAGCTTCCCTGGAGGGCGCACCCAGCAGGTCACTGTGCCTGTCGACTTGGCCGCCACGGTCAAGCTCTGGATCGACAACTACCGTCGCTATTGGCAAGCCATCGAGGGAATCTCGGCGATCAATCGGAGACTGCTACAGTTGCGGCAGATCCCGACTGCGCGGGGCTCCCGAGGCCGCGGCGCGTCTGTTGAGCAAGGGCGCGGGACACGACGATGAGGATCGAGTCGACGCTGCGCCGGATGTTGTCGAAGATCCGGATCGCGCCCTCACTCCCTCAAGCAGCCGTGAGCCAACCGACCTCGACGCCGCCTAGGCCACGCCATCCCCCGAAACCACCTCCCTCGGGGCAAACTGCCCCGAGGCCGCCCTCACGCCCAGCCTTGGCGCCCCAGGCCCCGCCTCTGGTGCAACTCGAAGCAGACGTCCTGGAGCGCTTCCGCCCACAGATGCGGCAAGCGCTCCAAGACGAAATCGCTGCTCTGGCGACGGCTCAGAAACACGGCTCAAGGCCGACCTGTTGTGGCAAGGCCATGTCGAACCATGACACTCGCAGTGTGCCGAGCCTGGCTCGGATGGGCCGCGTACGCATGCGCGCTCGCCGCTATCGCTGCAAGAGCTGCAAGCGAGAACGGCGCCCGCTATTGGAGCAACTCGAGGTGGAGCCGGGTCGGCCCAGTGGTCTGCTGGCACGGCTGCTCGGCTTGCTAGGATGCGTCGCCTCCTATTCCCTCGCCGCCGAGATGGCCGCACAGATCCTGGCGGTCAAGGTCAACGCGATGACGGTGTGGAGGGCGGTGCAGCGGCTGGGGGAGGCCGCCGCTAGCCACACGGAGGCCATGAGTACCTACCATGCCGATAGCCACAGCGAGGCTCTGCCAAACCCCCACCCGCCCGCCGCGGTCGTGGTTGCTGTGGACGGGTGTTCCCTGGGGATGCAGGTTCGTTCCAAACGCCGCCGCCGAAAGACCGCGGATGAAGTATTGCCTGCGCTGCCCTCCGTCGAAGAAGGACACTTCCGCGAGGTCAAGACCGGAGTCCTGCTGCTGCCGGCCGAGCGCGTGTCTTTATCGCCTGACCGGCGGGCGTTGGTGCGAAGGGTGCTGGTCACCTGCCTGGGCGATGCCGATGCCCTCTTCGGCCGCCTCTGGGCGCAGCTGCGCGAACTGGGCTGGCTCGGTGCCAACACCGTGGTCGTGGTCGTCGGTGACGGCTCGGAGTGGATCTGGAATCGCGCCAACATGTTCACCAAGCGCTGCGAGATCCTCGATTTCTGGCACGCCATCGAGTACGCCTGGGACTACGCACGGCCGCAGTTCGGTGAGGGCTCAAGAAACGCAGAGCGCTGGGTCCGTCGCCTCGCGCAGGATCTCAAGGCCGGCAAAGTGCAGCAGCTCATCGCCAGGCTCAAGACACTTCACCCGATCTCAGAGGACAGCCGCAACGCGCTTGCGGCACTCATCAAGTACTACACCGACAATGCCTCTCGTATGCACTACGACGAATACCTGCGGCTGGGCTATGGCATTGGCAGCGGTTCGGTCGAGAGTGCCCACAAGCAAGTCGTCCACGCCCGTCTGCGTCAGGCGGGAATGCGCTGGTCCGAACTCGGCGCCCGCCGGCTGCTGGCTCTGCGGCTGCTCTTGCTCAACGGCAACTGGGCAACGGTGAACCGGCTTCGCATGGTCCGCGTCGCCGCATAGCTCAGATAGCTCAGCCTTCCGCTTGCCTCGGCGTGCGCGACTGCTCCATCCTTGGTCTGTGCGCGCTTCCCCGCCCATTCCAAAGGACCTGCGTCCGCGTCTGGAAGCCGCGAGGCTCGACACGTTGGCACTGCTTCGCGCCATCGACCGAGCGTTCATCGCGCCACGCAATCTGCCCGAGCACGAGCTGCATCAGCTCTATGAACTTGACGCAGACTGCGCAGAAGCGCTCTGGGCTCTCGACCAGCCAGCTGGCTCCCTCGACTTCAGGGCCATGGTCCGCGATAGCCTCGCCTCCCTCGATCAGCTGGCTGCCGCCCGTGAGCTGGTCCGCGCTCGGATCCCTTCGGCCGCCCAGCCAATCGTGCTGACGCTCGAAAAGAGTATCCGCGCCAAGCTGGCCAGGCCCGAGGCATACAACGACGTATCCCGCCCCCACGTCGGTTAAGCACCCCTTCAGACCTTCAGATCGGAACGGATCGGCGTCCGACCGGGGTCAGACGCTCAGCAGCTCGTGCTGCTCGATCGTGCCGCGAGCCACGAAGAAGTAGGCCAGCACGAACGTCGCGTCAACCGGCGGATCGAGCCCGTGCCGCTCCATGACGGCGAAGTAGGCGTACAGGATGTCGCCGGCGCACTGACAGACGACTCCCGCGAGCAGCGCGCCCCAGGCGCGGAACACGCGGCCGCCGCGGATGAGGCGCGTTCGTCGGAGAGCGATGGGCTCGCCCAGATCAGGAGACGCCCAGCATGCGCTTTGCGCGCCCGAGGGCGTTGCGCCAATGGTGCTTGCCGGTCCGGTACACCGTGCCCGGCAGGCCGTAGCGCGCTCGCGCCCAGCGCTCGTTCGTGCGCCGGCTCCACAGCAGCGCGCGCTGGGGCAACGACAACGCGCGGCCCTCGTGGGCCTTGCGCACGATCGGGCAATCGGGGGAATCGAAGCAGTATCGGTGGAAGCGGCCGTGGAGCAACTCGCGCCTGATGCCCTGCATCAGCGGCGAGTTCCAAGTCTGCTCGAAGCTCCCCATCGGGGCCATCGGCCGGCCGCCATAGCAGCAGGGCATGGTGCCGCGGCGCAGGATGTAAAGGCTCGACCACGGCTCGCTGCAGGCCGGCAGCGCCCCCTCGCCCAGCGAGGGCAGCGGCGCCAGGTCCGGCGCCTCGGACGCCGTCTCGGCCGCGGGCTCGGGCGTCGCAGCAGTGAGCTGCGCGGGCGCCGCGCCGGCGGGAGTTCGGGTCTGCGCCGCCACCAGCGCCAGGCCTTCCCGTCGGCCCGCCTCGAAGGCGGCGTGGAACTGGGCCTCGAGCGAGCCGCCGAAGTTCATCTGGTCGGAAAGCTCCACACCGTGGTGCCGGCACAGCTCCGCGACTCGCCCGCTGATGCGGACGAGCTCCTCGAATGGCAGCAGCTCCTTCTGGTAATCGTAGTGGTAGCCGGCACGGTCCCACGTAAGGGTTACGCCCTCCGAGTCGTTGAGCGGCCGCAGCACCAGGCGGTCGGCGCCCAGCTCGGCGCTGAGCTCGACGAACGCGTCCGCCTCGTGGAGGTTGGCGCGCATCGGCATGAACACGAGATAGACGAGCGGCAGCGCGCCGCGGCCGCCCTTCGCCCGTACCAGGCGGCGTACGTTGTCGAGCAGCCGGGGAAAGGCGTTGTTGCGCAGCTTCGCGTAGGTCTCGGGTGTCGCCGCATCCAGGGAAATGTACAGGTGGACGTTGCGTCCCAGCAGCTTGCTGATGTTCACGTCGGTGAGGATCTGGCCGTTCGTGGTCAGCTCGAGCAGCTTGCCGCGCTCGCCGAAGGCGTCGAGCAGCTCGTCGACGTTCTTCATCATGAACGGCTCGCCGATCGAGCAGTTGACGAGCTCGAGCGAGTTGTCGAAGAACGGCCCGTAGTGGCCGAGCGTGTCGAGGCCGAACGGCGCGTCGACCTCGGCGCCTTCGAGCGCCTTGTTGAAGTCCCAGGCGCAGTAGACGCAGGGCGGCTTGACGTTGCAGGCGCCGGTCATGTCGATGCCCAGCTTCGGGGGCGTCGAGGACAGCGCCGTCTTTCCCTGCAGCAGCTCGCGCAGGTTGAGGACCGCATTTGCGTGCTGGCGCACGACATGCCCGTGGCGGCCGGCGTCGCCGTGGAGCCGCGCGCCCCGCACTTGCACGGCCAGCTCGCGCCCGTCGCCGGGGTAGTACTCGCGCGGGAATATCTTGCTGGCCCGCAGCGTCACCGAGTCGGCCCCGGCGGGGACCCCGATCGAGAGCGGGTTCCAGCCGCGCACCAGCTCGTGGGCCTCGGCCGCCGCCTGCCCCACCATCGCGGCGAGGCGCTGCGACAGGTCATGGAAGTTCGAGCGCACCCACAGCTCGAGGAAGCGTGGTGCAGGCTGCGGCTCGAACAGGATCCGCCCCTCGAGCGCCATCCAGTGGAAGGGCAGGCCTTCCGCACGCTCCTCGTGGTGGAATCCGTCGGCGAAGCGAAGTGGGGCTTGGACCGGCGATGCTGCGGGCGTCCCGCTTGGCGCCTCGGAGGCCAGGACGCGCAACGTCCTCATCAATGGCGCTTCCCCGCTCACTGGAACGCCACAGTCTAGCGGGGACGATCCGGCGGCGCAATCCTGGGCCCTATGGCTCTTCCGTGGAGTGCGCAGGACGATTCACGGTTTATGTCTTGGCCCCGTCAAGCCCGTTGCGCACCGAGGCACAAGATGGATACGATAGGGGAGCCAGTTGGAGGAGGGAGTAGCATGGCTCTTGATCAGCGGGACGGCATCTTTCGTGCGAATCGGCTGCTGGCAGCCGCCGACGCGCGGCGCATCGCCGAGAGCACCATGGCGCTGGTGGCGGCTCTGGCGCGTTCGCGACGCGCCGCGGTGTTCGTCGCGCGCGGCGCGACGCTCGAGCTCTTCGTCTCAGGGGGCGTGGACCAGATGATGCTCGACACAGTCCACCGGCTGTGGACGCTGTCGCGCGAGACTCTCGCTTCGGGAGAGCCTGTCTACCTCCGGGAACCCGACAACCTGCTGCTCTTGCCGTGCCTGGCGCAGGGGGACATCACCGGCGTGCTGTGCGCCGACACACCGGTCCCGGGCTTTCGCCTGGCGGCGGACCACGTCCTCACG
>Ga0214473_10005632_pt1 | contig 14987 bp, 7 predicted proteins | sample RVTome_7_FD_203509 | JGI IMG/M metagenome (GOLD analysis project Ga0214473, IMG submission 203509) | Soil microbial communities from uranium-contaminated site in the Upper Colorado River Basin, Wyoming, United States - RVT98D197 | ecosystem: Environmental > Terrestrial > Soil > Contaminated >... | reverse complement strand
TTCCCGAAAATAAGGTCGAATTCACCTTCAGCGACAACGGTATCGGCATTCCGGAGGATTACAATGAGAAGAAAAGCCTGGGTCTCCGGCTGGTGCGGCGTATGGCCGCACAGCTCGACGGCAAGCTCGAAATTAATTCCGCCGGCGGATCGGAATTCAAAATAACTTTCCGGCAGAGGATGGATCGGAGATGAAGAAGAAAATTCTTGTCGTGGAGGACGAGCCCATAACCGCTCTGAGCATGAGCGATCTGCTCGAAGTATGGGGATATAAAACCTGTGAGCCTGCTTCCACTGCACAGGAGGCAATTGCCAGGACGGAAGAGGAAAAACCCGATATCATATTGATGGACATCAATCTCAAAAGCGATATTAACGGAATTGAAGCGGCAAAATGGCTTCGAAGCCGCTTCGGGGTTCAAGTAATATTCATCACAGGCTATATCGACGAATATATAAGGAAAGAGGCCGAACTTGCGGAGCCTGTCGGATATTTGGTGAAGCCTCTGGACTTTACCCTTTTAAAGTCGATCCTTGAGGAAGTCCTGCTGTAAAAAATCCGGACGGCAAATTAAACTCACCTTTCGAGTTCCATTAAGACTATGCTGCCGGTCGGATCGAGCCTTGTGCTCATCTTTTCCTCCTCAAATCCGGCCTTTTTTGCCAGTCCTCTCACTTTGTCTTCCGTTCTGTAAACGAGCCGCCAGTCAAGCAGCCACTCCATCGCGGCACGCGAATAATGACCGGGGATGTAATTGGCGGCAAATATGTGAGTGCCGCCCCGGCATCCCCTGAATAATGATTCCAGGATGGCCAGAACGGTATCGTCTTCAAGGTATTCGATAAGCCCCATGCACATGCAGATATCGGCGGCGGCCGCTTCTTTTTCAATCGCAGCGAGACCCTCTGCCGATATCAGGTTCTCCCTTCTGGCGATGAACCCGGCCTTCGGCGATTTCAAATGCCGACCGGCGAATTCGAGCGCGTTTTTGTCGTAATCCATGCCGGTGATCCTGTAATAACAATTCTCCGACGATCTTTGGATTAATGTCCTTTCAATTGAAACGGGGCCGCACCCCAAGTCCAGCAGAGATGTCCCCCTGGATTTTCTCGCGTCCCGGATGGCTTCCACCCTTTTGATGACCCAGAAGGACCGTTCTCTGACCGCCTCCGAGCCGGGATAGGAAAGAAAATACCTGTCGAAATGATATCCGATGCCCCGCGCACTCGGTTCATTCCAAAAGATCATGTCCAGCAACATGAAATCTCCGGGATAGCCAAAGGGCTTTTCACTTGCACGGCGGAAGACAACGGATTCCCCCGCGAGCCGGAGGACGGCTTTTTGCATCCATAATTGCTTTTCCCGGATAAGGTCCGCCGGGGTCCCGGCTTCAAATTGCTTGAGCCTCTCCACCGTCGAGACGACAGCCTTTTCGAATTCCCTGTGATGTTCTTCCGAGGCCGCAACATTCACGCCGTCATCTCTCCATAGGGCTGCGCCCTTCTCCACCCTGTCGAGAAAACCTCTTAATACATCGTCCAGTCCTTTACCGGGCGAGGCATTCTCTGCTTTACGCATTTGCGAATCCGCCAGGCAGGCGGAATTCATTGCCAGGCTGAAGGCGAGTTTCTTCCCGGCTTCCAATGTAAAGGCGGAAAGGAAAGTCATGGAGGCATTACCCGTTCCGCCTTCGAAAACAAACCACGGCCCCCGCAGTTTTGTCCTGAACCCGGGCAGGACCCGTTTCAGGGAATTCGCCTTCTTGCCCGCTTCAAGCAGTGTCCAGACGGCAGTCGCCCACGAACCAAAAGATTGCGCCCCTTCCAGGGCCAAACTCCCGGCGAGCGAATATCCGTCTTCTCCCAGCAGGCCGCGCCATATCTCCGGGTCCCGTTCCTCTATGATTTCGATATCGATGCCGACAGGGCCCGGTCCTATTACTCCAACCACCATTCCTTCTATATCGGAAAGGCTCACATCGGCCCCGCTGAAGGCCTCGGCAACCGGCTTTCTCTCGAAGACCAGTTCCGGTTTGCCATCCGGCCGGTACGAAATCCCGACATCATTGGGCGCCAAATCGATACGCAAATGGTTTTTGACAAAAGCGGTTGCCGCTTCCCGAACACAGGCAAGCGACCGGGCCGAAGGTTTCTTTATCACGGCAGTTTTTTGGCCCAAACCGGGTTTTTCTTTTACGGCCAATGGGCTAACGGCTCTGATCTCAGGCGGGACCGTAATTGCCACCGAGAGCGGCACGCCGCGAAGAAGGCTCTTCAACGAGCCCTTTAATTCGGACGTCTTTATCCCCCATGCGGCCGTTTCGTCTTTCGCGCCGGAAGCCCTCGCGAGGAGAATGCCCCGCATGGTTTCCATCAGCCTGCCGTCTTTGCCGAATACTGAAATGTCAGCTTTGTACCTGCCGTTTTCCTCTTGCCGCCCCTTTACCCGGCAGATTACGGTGGAGCCCGGAGACAGCCGTTCATGGAAACGGATTTCACCGATCTCCAGGGGAAGATATCCGAATGGAAGGGCAAGCGCCCCGGATTGCAGGAAGGCATCGCGGGCCGCCGGAGAGGGTGTGAATAGAGGTGCTTCGTTATCGGTAAAATATCTCTCCCCAATCGGCACGCTCACGTCCGTAATGCTTTCGCCTCCCATTCCCAGAACGCGGATACATGAAATTCTCCGGAAGAACTTTCCCTGAAAGAGAGGCTCGGGCACGAAGGTCTCCGGGTCAATCCAGAGTCTGTCCGGCAAGGGCAACGGAAACGAAGGAGCTTCAGAGTCGTCGGTATCCGGCCCGAAAAAGCATTCCGCACTGAAATGGTCATCTTTAAAGCCGTCGGCCTCCGACCTCACAGTCACAATTACACGACTGATCTTTCCTCCGGACAGGTCCGCAACCGCCTGTATACGGATGCGCACCTCCAAGTCCTCCGGAACGATCAGCGGACGGTGGAATTTTATCGAACGCAATACAGGCAGGCCGTCTCTGCCCGTACAGGCCATCGCGGCCTCACAGATGGCTTCTATTCCCATAACTCCGGGGAAGACCGTCGTCCCCTGAAATACATGCTCGCGAAGATAGAGATCTTTTTTATGCGATAGTGAGGTTTCGGCCAGGATCTCGCCGCCCGGGATATAACGGACGATTCGCTCCAGATATCTCCCGCGCGGGCCGCCATAGGGCGGAAACAGCTTGCTTTCCAGTTCCGGCGTCAGGCGTCCGGTAACGGCGAAAACGGGATTTTCATGTCTGCGGCCCGCAAGCTCCAGGTATGACGCGACCCCCTCATCGGTGCCGATTGCGGTTATGCCGAGAGAAGAGAGGGTCTCGACGGCCCCCATCTTTTTGCCGAGCCCGGTCTCTTTCCAGATGGAGTATCCGAGGGAGAGGCACTGGACTGAGGGAAACCGCTTCTGAAATTGCATCAGCGCTTGGTCAAGCCATGCGTTGGCGAACGTATAATCCGCCTGGCCCTTCATCCCGGTCTTGCCAAGTATGGACGAGATTACATGAAGGACCCGCAGCTTTTCAGGGTCAAGCGATAAAAAAATATTATGCAGCCCTGCGGCTTTTATTTTGATGGAGCGCAGGAAATCATCCAAGTCCATATTGCTGAAGGGACTGAGCCGGCTCACGCCCGCACCGTGCAAGACCCCCGTAACCGGGCCGAACTGTGCCGTTATTTCCTGAACGGCGTTTCTTACAGCCTCCGCTTCGGTGACATCGCACTTGATGTATAAATGGGGAATTCCCTCTTCCTTCAGCATGCCTATATTGCGAAGGACCTCTTCATTATCGGCGGCTGACGAGCCTGCCATGGCGAGTTTCACCCCGGTCTTGCGGGCAATGCCTCGGGCCAGCTCGAACGTAATCCCTTTCGCTCCGCCCGTGGCAAAGAGCACGTCACCGGGTCCAAGCGCAAATGGGACCTCCTTCGCCTCCTCGCCCCGGACTGCGGCAGTCGTGAGACGAGTGCCATCCCCTTTATACTCATAAAGCACTCTTGGAGATGAGGTCTCTATCTCACTTGCGATTGCTTCCGCCTTCTTCCGGGCCGGCCAGATTAACGGCAGCTTTAACCATTTGAAAAGGATTTCGGGATACTCGAGAGACAGGGTCCTCAGAAGACCGGAGCCGCCATCCAGGTCCAGTCCCGGGTCTTCCTCCGGAGTTTCTCTTACAATACAGACGCGCAGTTCCTTGCCCCTGTTCTCCAGGACCTGCCTTGAAATGTGGAAGAGTTTTGAGGCGAGCCCTTCGATACGCGATTTGAATTCTCCGGGAGTGCATTCGAAGAAAGTCTTCTCCTCCCGGGACAGAATGGCTATTAGTGCGGAGGGGTTCGTTGAAAGCTCCAGTTGCTCCGAAAACAAATTGCCCGGCAAAATTTCATGTCCCTTCCCCTTAAGTAGGGCAGCGGCCTCTTCGGCGAGTCCGGATTCCGGCTCTGCAAGAAGAAGGATGGAAGACTCACCGGGGAGCGGATATGCACGGTCTTCGTCCGGAGGCGCCGGAACGGGTACGATCGAGAACGTCCGGATTACATGGGGCAGGGTTCCCTCATTCAGGAATTCGTTGGTTCCCGCCGGCATTGTTTCCGGTCCCGCCTCTCGTATATCGTCGTTAGATAGGGCTCCTTGCACGGAATCGATAATCGCCGAAAACTGAGCATTGGCATAACCGGACGGGTCGCCCTTGAATCCCACGCCGAATTTCCTGCCGAGCGCTATAATGAGTTCTCCCGCCTTTATCGAATCGAGGCCCAGGTCATCTCTCAATCTTTTCTCCGGGAGAACCTCCGAGACGGGAAAACCCGTCCGCCTGGAAATCCATTCACGGGCAAATTCGATCATGCCTTCCTTGGCGCCATTTTCCGTTCTTTCGTGCTTTTCAGGATAATGGTGATCTTTGGTGACCTCCGCGGTTTCCGGCAAATGGCTCCGCGCAGTACCGTAATGTTTGAAATCGAGTGCTATAAGCTCTTTAATGAATTCTTTCCGTTCCTCCAGATACTCTTGAAACCCGGGGGCTGAAATTTCCGGACTGATCAGGTCTGATGGGAATTTTTCCTGCCTGTGCGGCAATGAATCAGGGCTCTCAACCGGACGCTCGCAGGGATTTGTTATGAATTCCGGATTGTATTTTTCAGGGTCAAACGGGAGATGGAAACGGTGAGCAAAAAGCCGCTCCGTCCTGATCGGAAACCCGAGGACGAAAGCCCTCGCAAGCAGTCCGTTCCAAACCAGAGAGCCGTCTTCCTTCTCGCTGTCCGTAATAAAGCAATCGGTGTGACTGCCGAGCATATCCCGGACCAATCCGGTCAGCACCCCTTTGGGGCCGAGTTCCACCCATATATCGGGCTTTTCCTCAGCCGCCTTGAGGACGGCATCCGCGAATCGGACCGGCTTCCGGATGTGGTCTGCCAGAAGGTCCTTGAGGTCGGTGTCATGGTCGAGCTCGTCCCCGGTAAGCGTGGACATCACCCGCCCCGATATTTTTTCAAATGGAATGCTGTCCACGGCGTGTCTGAACATCCTGGAGGCGGGGGCCACAAACTCCGAATGGAACGCATGAGATACGTCCAGTGCCCTGCATCGGATATGCCTCTCTACGCATATATTCATCAATTTTTTTATGTCTTCCGTGCTCCCCGATACGACTGTCTGCCTCCGCGAGTTGTAATTGGATACGGCAAGCGAGCGCCCGAAAGGGTGAATCATCTCTTCCACCCTGTCCGGAGACTCGTTTACGGCGAGCATGGCGCCGCAGTCCCCGGAGGCAACGGATGTCATGGCCCGTCCGCGCAGGGCAGCTATGCGGACTGCGGTGAGCCCATCGAAAACTCCCGCAGCATGAAGTGCTGTGACCTGCCCGAGGCTGTGTCCTATCATGACGTCGGGTTTAAGTCCGAAGAACTCCAGCATTTTGAGCGCGGCTATGGACGAGAGCACTATCGCGGGCTGCGCTATCTGGGTGTCCTTCAGGCGGCTTTGAGCGAATTCCGGTATCCCTTCCTTGCAGGTCAGGGTATTCATAAAAATATAGGAACGCAATCCGCGCGGCAGCATGTCCCCGACCACCCCGTCCGCTTGTAAATAAACCTGATTTATAAAAGGATAATGCCTGAAGAGATACCCCCCCATATTCAGGTGCTGGGAACCCTGTCCGGGAAAGAGCGCCACCATTTTTGGCTTTTCCAATGCCCTGCCGGCGTAAATACCCGCCTCGGGCTCGTCGAGTGCTCCTATATCCCGCGATCCCGCAAGTTTTTCGAGCAGTTGCTCCAGTCTTTCGGCCAGTTCCCAGGGGGATTCGGCGATAATGGCGACCCTGAACTCTTTTTTACTATCATCATTTGCAAGATGGGCAGCCAGATCAGTCAGTTCGGCACGGCATATCTTCCGGGCAACCGGGAGCAAATCTTCTATTTTTTCTCTCAGTTCCTCAAGGCCCTCCCCCGTGAAGAGGAGAAGTTCCGTCAGCCGGTCGCTTCCCAACAGGGCCAGGTCTTCCCGGCCGGGTGCGTCTTCAGGGTTTGTCTCTTCCATTGTGATATGGGCGTTGGAGCCGCCAAAGCCCATCGCGCTCACCGAAGCGCGTCTCGGCGTATTCCGCTTTGCCCAGGGAGTGCCCCGCACAGTGGGGCGAAGTCGGCCAAGAGGCCTTCCAAACGCCTGATTGGGCTCCCGGCAGTTCATCGTCGGCGGAATAATCTTCCGTTTCAGCGCCATTACAGCCTTTATGAATCCGGCCATTCCGGCGGCAGACTTGGTATGGCCGATGTTGCCCTTTATGCTTCCTAGCCAGCAAATCTCTTCCCCCTGCGACTCGTCTATCAAGGCTTTTAAGCTCTCGACCTCGACCCTGTCGCCAAGGGTGGTGCCGGTGCCGTGGCCTTCTATGAGCGCTACTGAAGAGATGCGATAGCCCGCGCGTTCATAGGCGCTCCGGAGGGCTCGCATCTGTCCTTCTTTTTCGGGTGCCGTAATGCTTCCCTGCCCGTCCGAGGAATATCCCCATCCCTTGATGAGAGCATGTACCGGACGGCCTTTCTTGCGTGCGTCCTCTTCACGCATAAGCACGACTATGCCGCATCCCTCGCCCGGAAGCATTCCGGCCGCCACCCGGTCATAAGGCCTGATATCGTCCCCGGCGGAAGCGAGGGCCCGGGCCTTCGCAAAGCCTACAATCTCGAACGGGTCAAGGCTTACGTCAACCCCTCCTGCAACAACCACATCCAAGTCCCCGTTCCGAAGCGCGCTGGACGAATGGGCCAGAGCCAAAAGTGATGAGGAGCAGGCCCCGTCAATTGTGAACCCGCCTCCCCCGAAATTGAAATGACCGCAAATCCGGCCCGCTATTGTGTTTGACATGTTGCCGGCCAGGGTATCTTCCGTGATTGCGGGGAGCGGAGATTTATAGAAGTGCTCCATCTTCTTGATGATGGACCGGGCCGCAGCGTTTGAGAACCCGGCATGCCCGAGTGACCTGCTAAGCGCGCGCCCTACATAAGGCCACCGGAACCTGAGGCTCTGGGTTCTGGAATATTCCCCGGTGAGGCTGTTGCCGAGGATCACCCCCACACGCGTCAGGTCCGTTGATCCGAGAATCCCGGCGTCCTCAATGGCCGATTTCGCAGTCGACAGAGCAAGCCAGTGACTTATGTCGGATGCCTCAACCACTACCGGAGGGATTCTGAACTCGATCGGGTCGAATTTCCAATCGGCAATGAGGGCCATCTGGTCCGAATATGTCTTTTCGGGTGCGTCCGGGTCCGAGTCGAAATAATCGCTCATTGGCAGCCGCTCGGGAGGGGTCTTCCTGAAATAACGCCTGCCCGCAAGCACGTTTCGCCAGAGCTCTTCAGGGGAATTGGCGCCGGGATAAGCGCAGGCCATTCCTATTACGGCTATCCGCTTATCCTGTCGGGGCCTTTTCATCTTTTTGCTGCTCTTAAATGCGCCTGAACGGCATTCCTCCTCTAATTCTAAATTTGCCCGGCATGTAAAAAATGTATCCCGAATCACAAGTAAGCAGAAACCGGGTTCCCGGCCCGGCTTCTAAAAACTATGTATCCTTAAAGAAAATAAAAGGCGGCGGTAACTCCTCCGCCCTTCTTATCCGAGCTATACCTATAGCTCTTAGTAAATTCCTCAGGTAGGCTTAGTGTCGAAATAGTCAACATCGTATTCCTCAATTCTATTTCCGCTTGGGTCGTCGGAATCGACGGTGTCCGGCTCTTCGATGAGGGCTCCCGCATCCTTGTTGAAGGCGATGTTTTCGGTGCGGGAAGGCATATCAGTCCTCCAGGGCGAATCATTTTCGAGGTAACCCCCGTTTTCCTTTCCGGCAAGCTGTCCCCATTCCGACCACGATCCGTCGTAATTCTTATGCTTTATATTCGGATCGGAGTTTATGGCCTCAAGCGCCGCCAGGACAGAGGAGGCAATCACGCCGCTCCTGCAATACACATATGCTGTTTTGGCGGCATCGAGCCCTATGCCGTTAAAAATCGACTTGAGATCGGCCTCCGGCAAGTATCGCCTGTAATCGGCCGTGCCGTCCCCGTCCGTGTCGATGGTCTCAAAAAGTGCGGTCCAGGAAAGGGCCGCCGCGCCTTTGATATGGCCTTCAAAAGCCACATAGTCGCCTGAGAGAGGGCTGAAGACTCCCGAGGTCGCCTTGTAATCGCCGTCATAGGAATATGCTGTGCCGCCGGGGCCGTCACTGCCACGTGCGTCAATTGCCAGCGCATTGGCTATCTTTCCGTCCGCCAGGTCTATCATGTCCTTCAGGGAGGCCCTGAAACACCCCCCGAAATTGGTGAACCTGCGGATACCGAAGTTATCGGCAGGCACAATTACCGGGACCTCCGTCGTAAGCCCCCCGTATTCCTCCGAATAGGCCGCATTGAGCCCGTTCAGGATTTTGAGCTTATCTTTCGCGAAGCCCCAATAACGGAACGTGTAATATGCCCTGGCAGTGCTCAGATAGGCGTTGGCGTCCCCGGCAGTTGAAGTGGCGCTCGTAAACACTATGGTCGTATATTCGTCCAGGCCCCACTTGTCCACAAGCACGTCCATGGCAGGGCCGTCCAGGACCTCATTATAATTCGAAATGACTCCGTCATTCCGGGTCTTGTAAAGCTCGCTCGCGTTCACAAGGATCGCCCCCGGGATGTGCCCGGCATTGTAGTCCGTGGAGCTTGTCACATCGAGGATGACCACCCTCCCCTCCCCGGTGCCGTTAACTTTGCCGGCATCGACCCAGCCCTTCAATGTCTCTGCCGTGATCAGTACGCCCCCGCTATAAATGTCAACGTCGCCGTCTCCATCCCCCGATCCGTCTCCCCCATCGCCCGTATCCGGGATGGGGTCACTCGACCCTCCGCCCCCTCCGCATCCCTGAAAAGAAAGAAACAGTGCTAAAAAAATCAGCATGAGAAAAATTTTTCCCGCTTTGAAGAGTTCTTCCTGCATTTTTTTTGACCTTCTGTTGCCTTGAATTTCCTCCCAAAAGCAAAAAAGGCAGGAAAAAGTGGAATAAAAGGAAAAAAAGCGGAAATTGTTCAGGTCACATTATTCAGGTTAAAAGGTTTTTAAACGCGCCGAATCAATTCCGAAATAATTGAACGGATTCTTAGCCTGGCGAATGCCGCTTCAGCTTCTACAAACATTTATCAAATTATGCGGGCAAAAGCAAGAGGAAAGTAGAAGGTTTTTATTGCGGAGGGTCTTATAAGCAAATATAATTAAAAAAATTATGGAACTTACAATTATTTTCGATAAATGCACGAGGCATCGATAGCCGAGAGTATCCTCGATATTGCCGCCCTGAACTGCAGGAAGGCGGGGTTCGAGAGGGTCCGGTCCATACGGGTGCGGATAGGGAGCGCATCCGGGGTGGAGCGCGAGGCCCTCCTCTTCGCATTCGAGTGCATGAAGGGCGGCACGGCGGCCGAAGACGCCACCCTCGAAATAGAGATGGCGGCGCTCGGGGGAACATGCGATAATTGCATGGGGGAGTTCGAGGCGGAGGGGGCCTATGTGCTCTCATGCCCCCTTTGCGGCTCGAATGCCTTCAGGATAACGAGAGGGCATGAAATGGACATTGTTGAAATAGAGGTAAACTGAACGGAGTCAGCTGAATGAAGGTAAAAGTGGTCACGCGCATACTCGAGGCCAACGACAGGATAGCCGAGGAGAACTCGCGGCTCTTCAAAAGTCACGGGGTGTTCGTGGTCAACCTGATGGGCGCCCCGGGGGCGGGCAAGACCTCCGTGCTGGAAAGGCTGATCGCGGGACTTGGCGGGTCGCGCAGGGTGGGCGTGATTGAAGGCGACATCGCCGGGACCGAAGACGCAGAAAGGATAAGCGCGCTGGGTGTGCCGGTCGTCCAGATAAACACCGGCAGCGCCTGCCACCTTGACGCCAACATGATAAACGAGGTCCTGGCGGACCTGCCTTTGGATGAGCTCGACCTCCTCATGATAGAAAATGTGGGGAACCTCGTCTGCCCGGCGGAGTTCAACGTGGGCGAAGACATGAAAATCATGGTCCTGAGCGTGACCGAGGGCCACGACAAGCCCCTTAAATATCCCCTCATGTTCCAGAGGTCGGGGGCATTGATAATCAACAAGACGGATATACTGCCCCACGTGAATACGGATATGGAGAGGGTGAGGCGCGACGCGCGGGCCTTGAACCCCGGGATAAGGATATTCGAAGTCTCCTCGAAGACCGGCGAGGGATTTTCTCCGGCCCTTATTGAATTTATTGAATGTCTGAGCGGGTTGAGATAACCATAAAGGGCATCGTGCAGGGCGTGGGTTTCAGGCCCTTCGTTTACAACCTGGCCTCCTCAATGGGCATGAGGGGGTACGTGGCCAATACCTCCGAGGGCGTCGTAATAGATGTCGAAGGGGACAATGTGCCCCATTTCCTCGATAGGGTCTTGAAGGAGGCGCCCCCACTTTCCCGGATCGAGGAATACAGTTTTTCCCCTCTCGAATGGAAGGGATATGACGGGTTCCGCATCCTTGAGAGCCGGGACGGGGGGAGGTTCACCCTCGTTTCGCCCGATTTTTCCGTCTGCGACGAATGCCTCAGGGAGCTTTTCGACCCCGCGGACAGGCGCTATCTTTATCCCTTCATAAACTGCACGAACTGCGGGCCCCGGTTCACGATAACAAAGGCCGTGCCCTATGACCGGGCCAATACGACGATGGCCTCTTTCGATATGTGCCCCCGGTGCCTCGAAGAATACACGGACCCTGCAAACAGGAGGTTCCACGCCGAGCCGAACGCCTGTCCCGAGTGCGGCCCGAAAGTGGAGCTTGTCCTCTCACCGGGATCCGGGCCGGAGGAACTCTCTTCGCTTTCAGCTATTGAAAAAACCGTTCACCTTTTAAAAGAGGGCTTTATAGTTGCCGTTAAGGGCCTCGGGGGATTTCATTTGGCATGTGATGCAAAGAACGAAAGGGCCGTCCTCTCCTTGAGAAAACGAAAGAGGAGAAGCAACAAGCCCTTTGCCCTCATGGCCCCCGATGTCGAGAGCGTAGAGGAATACTGTCATGTATCGCCGGAGGAAAGGGCCCTCCTCCTTTCACGGAGGAGGCCTATAGTCCTTTTAAAAAAGAGAAGGAAATCCAGCCTCGATGCCGCCGCCCCCAATAACGCCTTTTTCGGGTTCATGCTCCCCTATACTCCACTGCATTATATTCTTTTAAAAGGAGTGGGTCTTCCTCTCGTCATGACGAGCGGGAACCACTCCGAGGAGCCGATCATAAAAGACAATGACGAGGCCGTAAAGAGGCTCTCTCCGCTCGCGGACGCCTTCCTCCTCCATGACAGGTATATATTCATGAGGGTTGACGATTCGGTCATGGGCGTGAGAGACCTTGAAGGAAGCGCCTCGACTTATTTCATCAGGCGCTCGAGGGGCTACTCGCCCGAGCCGATAGTGCTCCGGGGAGCGGGCCCCGAGGTGCTCGGGGCCGGGGCGGACTTGAAAAACACCTTCACGCTCACAAAGGGGAGCTTCGCCATACCCGGCCAGCATATAGGGGACATGGAAAATTATCTCACGCTCCTCGCGTTTAAAGAAAGCCTTAAAAGCATAAAGGGCCTCTACAGGGCCGAGCCCCGGGTGATCGCCCACGACCTCCACCCGGACTACCTTTCGACGAGCTGGGCCGCCGGAAAACCGGACGTCCCGAAATACGCCGTTCAGCACCATTACGCTCATATCGGTTCCGTTATGGCCGAGCACGGGTTGAGAGGGAAAATAATCGGCGTGGCGATGGACGGGACGGGGTACGGGACGGACGGGAGGCTCTGGGGCGGGGAATTTTTAGTATGCGATATAAACGGCTTCGAAAGGCTCGGGCATTTAAGATATGTCCCTCTGCCGGGCGGTGAAAAAGCCATTAAAGAGCCCTGGCGTACTGCCGTGGGCTACCTGCTCCAATCGGCCCCGGAAAAAGCGAGATATTATTTAAAACGCCTGGGCTTTTTCGACAAGTACGGAAAGGACAAGATCGAGAACCTTTTAAAGATGTGCGGCTCCGATGGCCTTTCGGCCCTATCATCCGGCATGGGAAGGCTCTTTGACGCGGTCTCCGCGATAGCGGGCATCTGCGATATCAACACGTTCGAGGCGGAAGCCCCAATCGCCCTCGAGGCCGCCATTAATAAAGAAACAGATGAAGAATACCCTTATAAGATAGAGGACGGTCTGCCCTCGGTCCTCGATTTCTCCCCGGCTATAACGGAGGTCGCCGAAGACGCCATTAAGGGAACGGATAAGGGGCATATCTCAATCAAGTTCCATAACGCGGCGGCCTCCTCGATTGTCGAGATGGCCCGGAGAATACGGGAAAAGAGCGGCATAAACGAGATAGCCTTGGGCGGCGGCACCTTCCAGAACAATTATCTGCTCTTAAGGACAGTGAAGCTCTTAAAAGGGGAAAACTTTTCCGTTTACATAAACGAGAAGGTCCCCGCCAACGACGGGGGGATATCTTTAGGACAGGCGTACCTGATAAGAGAGAGGCTGAACGAAGGCCAAGACTGAATGAGATATGTTAAGTGAGATAAAAACCCTTGCGGGGAAGATTGGTAGGCCCATAAGGCTAATGGAGGTGTGCGGGACGCATACCGTGGCCATCTGGAGGCACGGCTTGAGGGACCTTATCCCGCGCGATATATCGCTCTTGAGCGGCCCGGGCTGCCCCGTATGCGTGACACCCGTTAAAGACGTGGACCTGGCGATAGAGATGGCCCAAATGCCGGAGGTCATTCTTGCCACATTCGGCGATATGATGCGGGTGCCGGGGACAAGGAAGAGCCTCTACGAAGCACGCGCGGACGGGGCCGATATCCGGGTAGTCTATTCGCCCACGGACGCCTTGAAGACGGCGGAAGAAAACCCGCTAAAAGAGGTAGTCTTTTTCGCGACGGGATTTGAGACCACCTCTCCCCTGATAGCCGCCACCCTTTTCGAGGCCCAAAGGCGCGGGGTGGGGAATTTTTACATCCATTCCGCCCACAAGCTCGTCCCGCCCGCCCTCAAGGCGCTCCTCGATTCCGGTGACGTGAAAGTGGACGGGTTCATACTGCCGGGCCATGTAAGCACAATAATAGGGAAGCTTCCCTACGAGTTCATCCCGCGCGATTATAAAAAACCTTCCGTCATAACCGGGTTTACCGCCGGGGAGATCATCGAAGGGATACTGATGCTTCTAAGGCAGATGGCTTCGGGAAGAGCGGAAGTGGAGATACAGTATAAAAAGGCCGTGAGGCCCGATGGGAACCCCAAGGCCCTCTCACTAATTAAAAAATATTTCGAGCCCGTCACTGCCGACTGGCGGGGGATCGGGACCATACCCGCGAGCGGATTACAGTTAAAGGAAGAATTCAGCCGCTTTGACGCCCTGAAAAAATTCAACCCCAAAATCCCCGAACCAAAGGAGCCAAAATCCTGTGCGTGCGGAGATATACTGAAGGGAATAAAACTCCCCGCCGAGTGTCCCTTATTTGGAAAAGCCTGCACCCCCGAAAGGCCCGTTGGGGCCTGCATGGTGAGCACGGAGGGCTCCTGCGCGGCTTATTACAAATACGATTACAAGTACGGGGGACGGAATGGATAAAATCCTCCTGGGGCATGGGAGCGGCGGCAAGCTCATGCACAGGCTCATAGCCGAGCACATTGGCCCGGCATTTGATATAGCAGAGCTTGGGGACTCGGCAATTCTCGATTTAGAGGGCGCAGCAAGGTTTTTTGTAGGGGCGGCGCTTGCTCCGCCCTGGGCCCCTACATTGAAATCCTGCTCGCGGCTGGCCTACACAACGGATTCGTACGTGGTCTCGCCCATATTCTTCCCCGGCGGAAATATAGGAGAGCTTGCCGTCTACGGGACGGTGAACGACCTCGCAGTGGCCGGCGCAAAACCGCTCTTTCTCACCGCCGGGTTCATAATCGAAGAAGGCTTTTCGCTTGAAGAACTGAAAGAGATTATAAAGAGCATGAAAGAGGCCGCCGCGCGCGCCGGGGTCAAGATAGTGGCCGGAGACACGAAAGTGGTGAATAAAGGTAAAGGGGACGGCATTTTTATAAATACATCGGGCATCGGCGTTCTTACGGACGGCATAGAGATAAGCCCCCGGAGGATACAGGCCGGAGACGCGGTCCTCATAAGCGGCGAGATAGCAAATCATGGAACCGCGATTGTCGCGGAAAGGAACGGCATCACCTTTGAGCCGCCGGTAATAAGCGACGCGGCCCCCTTGAACGGGCTTGTTCAGGCCATGCTTTCCGCCGCAAAAAATATCCGCTTCATGCGCGACCCCACACGGGGCGGGCTTGCCACCACGCTTAAGGAAGCGGCCCTCGAATCCGGAAAATGCATCCGGATAAGGGAAGAGTCGGTCCCCCTCTCCCCGCGAGTAAAGGGCGGGTGCGACCTCCTTGGGCTGGACCC
>Ga0214473_10005631_pt1 | contig 14988 bp, 9 predicted proteins | sample RVTome_7_FD_203509 | JGI IMG/M metagenome (GOLD analysis project Ga0214473, IMG submission 203509) | Soil microbial communities from uranium-contaminated site in the Upper Colorado River Basin, Wyoming, United States - RVT98D197 | ecosystem: Environmental > Terrestrial > Soil > Contaminated >... | reverse complement strand
GCTCCACTGCACTGCCAGAGATACACCAACAGCACCGAGGGCTGCCCAATCCGCGGACATGGCTGCATGATGTGTGTGGGGGTGTGTTTGTTATATTCCGTTGAGTTCACGTGCGTTTCATTCCTCTCCCTCCAACAACAACTCATCGTCCCCGCTCTCGAGATCAGACGGCGGCACGTCCGGTTCACGAAAATAGACACAACAGTCGGCGGCACATTGCCTCCACCTTGCGCAAGAGTGTGGAGTCAACATCCCCTGATCGTGGAGGATCAGTGCAACAACAAACAAAAAAATAGAGACAATCACCAGGATAAGCACACTGTCGGATAACACGCACACGCTTGTCATTTTATTTTAAATTTTCCCTTTGGATGGTGCATAAATATACAGCGGATCGTTGCACTCTCTCTCCATTCCATTGGAACCGCGGCAACTTTGAACGGCACCACACATCAACAGCCTGTTGTATATGGCCCTTTGTGTTGTGCACAAGCACTGCCAGCATGGTTGCCATTTCGTGTGAGTTGGCGGTGCTTATGTTGGTCACTGTGATGTATGGAGTCCTTTTTTTCATTTGTTGCGTGTATGAAATGGCTCTCATAAAACGGTTCATGGGTCCGCCAAAGCCGAAAAGGATGCCGCTTCAAAAGGACGTTGCCGCAACCACATCAAGCATCGCTGATCGTGTCGTGAGGCGGCGGCATAGTGTTGCGGAAACGTGATCACACCATCATTCATTGGAAATTTGTGGCCACGTCACTTCTTCAAAGTGCGCAGCGGCTGCTTCCATTTCACCAAGGATGCGCGTCGTGATTTTGCGCGTTCGCTTCAAGGCATCCACAGCAGCCCTGATCTTGAAGTAGCCCAGATTGTAGTCGTGTATGGGGGGAGATTTCATCACAACCCGTTGCTGTCCATCCACTGCAATTTTGCACGCGACCTTTTCCAGATATCCGTCACATTTTTTGTAAATCCCTGTGCGGCAAGACTTTGTCATGAAATCGCCGCGCTTTGCGCCATGCGCCAACAGGTACATGAAGTATTCGTATCTTCCATATTTCACAGCAATATGAAACCCACGGATCCAGTCCAATGGCGCACCAATCCAGCTCCGCCATATTTTGAAAAGCAAAAAAACGGAGGTGAATTGGAGTTTTTATGGGGGCACGCAATGCATCGCACACAAGTGCGAATTTTGCCTCATATGCATTCAACGTTTCAACCCAGCACAAACAGCACTCCGCTTTGCAGCCAACCCAGCACTGCTGTGCTTCACAATGGACGAAATCCACCCAGCGTCCATCTTGCGCGATGAGAGCTTTTCGTACATCTTCACATTCCGCACAGGCAGCGGGGGGCCGTGTGTGCGCCTTTTCTTGGTTGTCTGCTGTGTTCCCGAAGACGACGGAAATGACATCCGAGAATCGTCTCCATAAAGGCTTCCGCCCTTGTCTTCTTCTTCCCCCGAAGAAGGGGGGTCGGGTTCTGCAGCACCAAACGCGGAAACAATGTCGCGCACAGCCCCCGACGTGTCCAGCGTCCGCTCATCCATCTCAACTTGTTCCAAAGTAACTTCACTGCCAGCCACTCCACCGTTCTGTCTCCGCAGCTTTGCAGCCCACCGCTCGCGGTGCGTCACGCCGCCGATGTTTTTGTTCGGATCTTCCTCCTCGTGGCCGTTTTCGCGAGCCTCATTTTCTGCCTGAAGAACAGCACGCTGCGCCGCAATACCCTTCATCTTTTTGTATGTCTCGGTGAAGTGTGTGTTGTGTGACGTAATGGCGTCCTTCGGGTAATCAATCGCCCTGCGAATGTACGCTTCTGCGAGTATGTTCTCCTTCGCGTCCACAACACTTGGGTGGTGCTGCCAGTACTTTGCCACAGCAGCACTCTGCGCGTCAATGTCAGCGTTTTCTGCAGGCGCCACAACACAGCCGCTGTCGTCGCGCTCCTCTGTCAGCAAAATGCCCAGTGTCTTGTTGCGTGTGGCCAGAGCATACGAGTCGATGTCCGTGTTCAGCCGAAGAAGCGCCGAATTCGCTGTGCGCGTGACACCATTTGCGCGCACCACAACATTGCCCTCTTCGTCGTACTGCTCAAGATCGCCATACATGATCGCTTCGCTCTCTGTGCTGTCAAAAAGCACATTCGGCACATGGTGGACGTGCGACTCCTTGTTGGATGTAATCATGACAGAGAGAATGTTCGGGTTCTCGTCCGACGTCTCTCCGTAGACCAGCTTGCGGTCGGGGATTGTGTACTTGTGCCAAAAGGAGTTTATCGCCTCGGCCATGTAGTCCTTCTTCAAATAACAATCCTCCAGAATGCTCGCATGCACCGCGAATGTATTACCAACACGATGCGCAGCATTCTCCATGTGCACATTGCTCGTCACATCCACAATCGGGAGCACTGTGCGATCGTACGGTGACGCGCCAGGCGGGAGCATGTAGTCACGCGTCTCAATTGTAGTGTCGCACAGCATCAGCAACACGCGTTTGATGTGCTGCTCAGGCAGCGCATGGTCGCCGTGCATGCTCTGGTGCAAGATCTTGATCATCTGCCCAATCGACTTGGGGAACACAATCCACGACGGATCAACGTCTCCTTTTTTGTGCGATACTTCCGCGTTGTCGCCAACAGGAGCTCGTGCGGGCGCTGCAACACCTTCGTTGGACCTCACGCGTTTTTCTCCATACAAAGAAGCGCGTTTCATGCTCCGGTGCAAATCGCGCAGAGCATACAAAACACGCTTATCCTGCGGGTTGGCGTATTCCTCGCACAGATACCCCGCCGCAAGCACACAGTGCTCCAGCTTCACGAACAGCTTCCCATCCACCGTCAGAAGATCCTTCATGTCAAACCCAGTTTTTTTGATCGCTGGCGTGTTCTCAGGCACAAAATGCTCTCCACTCGGCACGTTGAACGTGCTTTCCAGCGCGTCCTGAATTGACAAACTCTCACACATTATCCGCATCCGCTGCATGATCCGCGAATCTCCAGGGAGGGGGTGCCCGTTGTCCGAAAAGTACTGCCGCACGTGGGTCATGAACACGTCACACGCAATCGTAGTCACGCGCGGCATGATGTTGCACATGATCATCTTCTGCACAAAGATGTGCAGAAGATGCATCTTTTGAACCTCCCTAATAAAGCTTTCCTTGTTGGAGCCGTGTTCACTGTTTTTCTGTATGGCATTCGCCAGCATCAGGTCAGCAATCACGCGGTCCGTTCCATAGGTTTCCTCGTGGATCTTCCAGTGAAAACGGCTCTGCAGCGCCGAGCTCAGCCGCGTGGTGTCGTCGTTCGTTGCAATGAGCGTCACTGAGATCTGCTCGGCGACGTGTGTCAAAGTCACGCGCTCGCCAGTATCCTTGTTGATGTGTAGCGTTGCCACGCGAATGAAGCTCGTCGTCAGGCGGTCCTTCCACAGCGTCGCAGAGGGGCCTTCAGTCTGCCCAGGTTTCGACACAAGCTCAGACATGGGCGCCTCGTGATACACCGCAATCTTGTCATTCCCGTTGTCCTTGCTCGCGTGTGCTTTGCCCGTGGTGTACGTGAACCGGCTCACAGCACCCCGAACAAGCAGCGCCTCAATGATCTCCAGCACGTATGACTTGCTCGCAGCCATGCGCCCTCCAATCGCACCGTTAAAGTGCATATCGAACCCGTGCCGGTACGCATCCATGCACCCCAGCCACATCACGCGCGTTGTGCGATGGGACGACGCCATCGCCATGCGGTAGTTGAGTTTCTGTATCCACCGCACCTCCATGGACCCGAATATGGATATTGTGGGGTCGAATTTGTAATGCCGGATTTGCACATCGAGCACGCGGTCTGCCGCCGCATTCTTGAGTATCCGCGCCAGCGCAGGGGAAATGTTGGCGCCATCGGGGTCGGACGTGATTGCCTCAAACCCCTCCATCGCACTCAGCTGGTACTTCAGGTACCGCTCGCGGAATTTCACTTCTCCCCCCGGCTGCTTGCGGCTGCGAGATAACCGCGCGAGTTTTTTCGCGTTGTTGTGGCGCAGCAGCATCAGGTCTGTCGTGTGTGTGTCAACGCCAATGCCATCCCCGCCATTCAGAACAGCCAGCGATGCCTCCAGAAGCAGATTGGATGGGGTTTGCACGGTGGGATTCTGCCCGTAGATGGTCACCTCATCCAGCTCGCGCTCCTCCTCCTCTGTGGATGGGAGAAGCACGCCAACAAGCCGCGCGTCGTTCCCGCCATCGTCAGCTGCATCTTCTGCGGCTTCATCCATTGCACTCGCAAGCGCTGCACCATCCAGACGCGCCGCTTCTGCCGCTCGCGCACTCCCAGTCTGCACAACCGACGCGCGCATGTGATCATTGTACGCCACGCGGTACGCGCCCCACTCATCCTCGCTCATCCGCGGAATAAACACGTCATCCACCAAAAACTCACGCATGTTTTGGGGGATGTGGTATTCAGGAGGATGCACAGGAGCCGCCGCAAACGCTGCAAATGGGTTTTCGGAAGCGCGGATGAACTTCACAGTGCGCACAGCATGCGTTCGCCGCCGCCACCGCGTAGTCAGCATCGCGTTCGCGTATGCCTCGGGGTCCGCAGAGAGGCCGTTGTCCGCAAAGACGGATGGCATCACATCGTGGTAGAAAGGATCCAACACAAAGCGCTGCTTGTGTGGCATGAACATTGCGGTCATCGCGGAAGGCTTCATGAACGCCATCGGCACATTCACCACGCGGGACGGCACCGGGAATGAGAGCACACCCTCCGTGAGGCGGTAGTTGGCACGATTGAACATATTCTGCTGCGGATCAACGCACATGCTCGAGACGCTGCATGCGCGTTCCACGCTGAAAGCGTTGCACGGATTGAGCTGGTTTTTCTCGTTGGACAGCGTCATCGGCCGCACGGAGCTCGATCCGAATCCAGCAACAGCCGCGCGCTGTCTGTACGCACCGAGCGCATGCCCCCAGAGGGCGCCGCCATTCATCAGCATCCACAGCATGTGTTGCTTCCCCTTGGCGTACACGGACGCAACTGCCTCATCGTCACGAGCAGTTTTCGTTGCTGCCTCTGCATACGCGCCACGGGCACGCTTCTTTGATGGCTTTTTCTTGTTTCCGGCATTCTTGTCTGCGTCTGGATCATCGTCATCCGGGATTCCCATGGATGCCGCAACGCGCGCCGCGTTTTCCTTGCACAGCTTCTGCAGCTGGTCGCCCATCTTGACGCTGTCGGAGTGCAGCACAATCCACACGCGCAGCTCCTCCATGTACTGGTTGGGAGAGAAGCCAAAATCTCCCGCGAGGATCTCCTCATCGGTGGGGTCGCGTGGAATTGTATTCCGCGCGACTGTTTCCAAGAAAACGTGCATTGGCGGCCACACTGTTTCCGCGCCATGCTTGCGAGAAAACTGCGTGCTCATCAGCTCCAGGAGACGCCACAGTGTCACGTACAGAAGCTGCACCTCCTTTGCGCGCGGACTCTCTCGGAAATCGCCCAAGTGTGTCCCGTTCGGGCGCAAAAGGTCGTGCGGGACAATAAAACACATTGCGGTCTTCCCCACAGGCAGCGCCACGTTGTTTTGTGGAACGCGGTACTGCTCGATGGTGCGGCGCGCAGCCTGCCGCTCCTCGTAGGTGGAAACATCTGGCGGATCCGCGTCAAACTCGGCGCACGGCACACGGCGAAATTCGAGCGGCCAGCGGCAGCTCTGCACGAGGCGCATCTCTTGCTGGAGCTCCTCGGAGGAAATGCCGTTGGCCATGCTCGTCTGCCCGTAGTCTTGCGCGTCAATCTTGGCGCTGATATTTGCCAAATCGTCTTCCGCATTGCGCGCGGCGCGCTCATCCTCATTCTCAAACGAAGAGGAGAACTCACGTGAGCTGAGTGGCGCCGCGGGGGGTTCAGGAGGCGGAGATAGCTCCGCTCCCTCAAGCGAGAAGTCTCCAACGAGCCCCTCTCGCAAGTCGAAAATGTCCATTTCGTCCATGGTTTTTTGCGCTGCACACACAGGCAGCGGTTGTGTTTATAGGATTCCTGTCACGCACAATGAATCACCACACGATTTTGCGTTTTTTGTCCGATTTTTCACGGTGATGCAACATGCGCACCGTGGTAAAAAGTTTCTGAGTTCTTCTGCAACGCCATGGACGCCGCACCCGTAGTGTGTGGACCGCTACAAAATGCTGTCTTCAACAAAGAGGGGAGTGGCGAATTGTGCGACATGCGGATCGGCGCTCAACCACAGCGAGACATGTCAAAGTTATGCGATAGGCGTGGCTGTGACGTTCACTATGCTGGTCCTGTTTATTAGGATATTCTTGTTAAGTGAATGAAATGCCAGTTCACCATGCATTCCAAATCCAACGACGCAAAAACGCCGCTGCTTGAAGTTGACCATAATCCTCGGCAACGGATAACGCACCCCGGTAATCCGTGGCACCACAGTACCGCGCCTTCATGGCCATTTTGCAGTTGTGGAGGCCATGTTTTGCGCGCAATTTCTCAGGAACGCAAAACAATGTGATGCAACAGCATGAAAAATAAATATACACCGAATGTGGTAAATCACTCCCACTTCATTATCAGCACGACGCCATCAACGAGCGGTTGGTCATCTCACAGTCCACAAGCTCACACATCAGTCCGAGAACGCGCAGCTGTGACATCTTGTTCAGTGCTGTCATGATCCGCCGCGCGCGCTTTGTAGTTGTCGGCATCCCGAAGCACCCCTCTGCCTGCAGTGTCGCCATGTCCACCCGCAAGATACTCCCCAGAGTGCCAGTGATAATATTGTCCCAAAACGTGTCATCAAAGGTTGGCGGAGGAGCCAGATCCATCTCCTCAAACTCTTGCAGCTCATCGCCCCACTTCGACTTGTTGGCAATCGTCATCGCGCTCGTGATCCGCGACGCAGCCACGCGCAGGCGCATGATGAGAGAAAAGTCATACACACCAGCTGTCAGCACATCCGTCTCGAGGCACGCAGGCTCCTGCAGCAGCTGCAGAGCGCCAGTCACATCCCGCACAAGCCGCACAATATCCGGAAGCAACCACTCCGGGCAGTCGTCCCCAAAATCACCTCCGTCGTCGTCTCCAGCGCGCGGGGGCGCCTCAGAAGGGCGATGCTCAAACTCAAACGTCACAGGCGGCGGAGATGTTGACGCAATCTCCCGCGGGGGCCGCCCCTTGTTGTTTCCGCGCTTCCGTTTGCGCAGCACGACAACTTCCTTGGTTGGCTGTGGATCACGCCCCTTCCGACGCCCAGGCTGCCCCTTCCGCGGCTGAACATTCTTCGCCTTCTCCAGCGCCAGTGTCCGATCGTCGCAACGCTTTGCGAAAGTTTCCGCAAACGTTCTCAGCCACGCAATAGCCATATCCCCAGCGTTCTCGTACATGTCCAGCACACCCGCAATGTGCCGGGGGCCTCGCCACATCGCCGGGATCGACGGATCGCTGGAGAGCTTCACGTTGGGGAACGCAGCATCCATGCTCTTCAGAAACGTGCGAAAAAAGTGCTGGTGGCACATGTGGCAAAGCATGTGATCCGCCCCCACGCCCCGATCGCCGCCCTCCAGGCCAGCAGCCATCGTGAGAATGTTCGCGTGTGCGCCAAAAGCCCGCTCACACTCACGCACCAGCACAGTCCACTGGGTACCGCAGCGCGTGCACACTGCCTGTGGAGACTCCAATTCGCGCCCGCGTGCTGCCGCCTCCTCAGAGCGCCACCTGTGGATCCGATCCGTCCCCAGGATAAGCACCAACATGTGCATGAACACGCCTCCTCTCGCCGATCGCTGCGTCCCAAAGTCAGTGGAATCCCCAAAAGACCGCCGCGCCGCGTCCCAGGCGCGAGAAGCTTTCGCCCACATGCTGGGCGGGCAAAGCCGCACCGCTTCCTCTGCAGAAACGCCCTTGGCGGTGTACTTGGATATCCAAGGAAAACAATCGCTCGACACCGCCCGCGGCTCCTTGCGCCTGTTGCTCCGGATAGCATTCCGCTTCAGAGGCATCATGCGCACTTCCTCGCCATAGTCGTGCGGCGGAGGCAGTGGAGAGGGAGTTGTGTGGGAAGACGCGGGGTATGGCCGATGATACACGCTATCTTCCACCAGCGCCGATCCAGCGTTGTAGAGGTTGAACAGGTCCTGTTCTTCCACAGAGTTGTCCACGGTGTGAAACAGTGCATCCCAGGGAAGGTTCACATCCCCGGTCCCCGCAACATCCGGGAGGCCGCCGCCAGCTTCTTCGTCTTCGTGCATCAACATGAGAGGTGGCAGTCTTGCATCACCGCCAGCGCTGAAATATTCAAAGTTGCTGTTGTGCATCATTGTGCTTGCAACTGATGCAACAGTGCACTTCCGATTTTTGCCAACTCCGATTTCCAACTCCGATTTTTGCCAACTCCCCAGCTTTGCAAAAACAACAGTGGGCCCAAAGGTCTGCATTCACCCCGAACGCCCGTACAAACGAACACATACGCGCCCCACACCAGGATACATCCCAACCGCAGTGGTTGTCAACATCACCGCGCGAAAATCCATCCCCGATACGCCGCCAGCAGAAAGTGCAGCCTTCACACCAGAAACAAGCGCCGCTCCGCTTTCCCTGAATTGCATATCTGACCCCACAAACACAGCTGCTGTCTCCGCTCCCGTGGACGGAGCAGGATACTGCCGCGCAAGAGAAGACAGCTCAGACAACAGCCCCGCCTCATCCCGCATTTCCTCCGCCCGCACATCTAGAGGGCGAATGGGCTCATTGCGCGACTGCACTTCGCGCATGAACTGCAGCATCCTCTTCCCATCCGCACCATCCCAAACGTCCATCGGAAGAAGACCCACAGTTCCTTGTGGCAACCGCCGCGCCATGCACCACTTGGCATACGGAACGCCGTATGTGCCCTCTTGGGGTGACACCACAGCCAGTTTTGTGCACGGAATCCCCGTCCACTCTGCCAACAGCCCAGGCGTGAACATGCTCACTGTCCACTTTTTGAAGTGGTTCAAGCCCGTCCCCCCGTTCGACTGCAGCGCAAGCATGGGCCCGTTTGCGTCGCCCTCAAACGAGGGGCGCATGTGCGTTGTTGCGCTGCGCAGTGCGCGGCTCGACGACTGCACATCCTTCAGGGTCTTCAGCCGCGCTTGTGTCTCTTCCAGCGCAGAAGCATCACCGCGCGCATACGCAGCCGCAGGAGCCTGCAGTTCCCACATATTCCCCGTCCCTTCCCCGAACAGCGGAAGAAGGTCCTTTTCCCACGGCTTAAAATTAGCTTCTCGCGGACGTGCCGTGCGCGCAAACGCAGCAAGAGAGCTGGAAATTTCACCGCGTGGTGAGGAGGCTGCTGTTGCATTCAACAACCACACCACTGTCTCGCGGGGGATCAGCGAGGATGCCTCGTGTGCCAAGTAATTTACGCTACTGTAATTCCCGCCACCATCTATAGGTGCGCCTGTTGCTGCGGCACTTGTCACCGCATACAGCTCCTGCATTGGAACGTACAGCGCAAGAGCGCGCTGCGCACGCTGCAAAAGAGGAGACGAAAATGCACGTCCCCCAGAAAACTCGTGGTACAGAATGTTGATAGAATCTTTGCCGCCTTCCTCGCAATCCGGCGCGCCCGTTGCGCGCAGGTCATTGTAGCGCTCCGTCACCTTGATGGTGTTCGCTCCGTCGTTGGCAACATCTGTCAAATAGGGAAGCGAGGTGCACAGCAGCACACTGGCGCGCACAATTGCGCCCATCGCGCGCGTGAAATTCCACCGCACACGGTCACCATTTGTGTCCGCCAGCTGCGTGTCAATCGCACTCATCCACGCTTCCTCCGTGATGCCACACTCAAACAACGCCTGCTGCATCAACCCCACAAGATAGCGCTCACTGCAGGGCGCAACTGGCTTCTCCAGCACATACGCACTCGCGGGCATGCGCTGCAGTGAGTCCACCGACGCAAAAGACGTGTGGATCCTGTCAAGCGCGCGATGCGCTGGCTGGTACGACTCGAAAAGGCCATCCAGAGAACGCACAACAACATTTTGCGCATTCTTGTAATCGCGTTTCAGCTCCGTGACGCTTGCCCCAGAATTGGAGAACTGCTGCTGGCCCACAATGGGACCCAAATCCACAGTCAAAAAAGAAACACGCAATACTGCCCGCTGCGGGAGAGTGTCTTTTTCGTAGGAGCCGCGATCGATCAGCGAAAGATCAACGGTGTCCTTCTCTTTGCACGCTCTCAGCGCATTCTCCAGCGTGAAAGAAGTCGTTGCTGCAGCCTTTTGCGCCTTGTAGCCCTCGTCCGTGACGGTGCGCGTGTACATCTTGAATCCCACCATCGCAGACGCAGGCGCAATCGCGCCCACTTTTTGCGAAAGAGGAACCGTCAAGGTCAGTCGGCCCTTGCGCGGCTCAGGGTGCAAGTGCAGTGCAGTCACGGCATACACCCCCTCCTGTGTGACATCCTGCGAGAGGTACATGCGGATGTCCGGAGAACGCTCCGAGTACACATCGCTGTTGTTCTCTCCTGGAGCGTCGTGCCAACCCAAAAGCTCCACATCTGCCACGATCCGCGCAACAGACATGTTTGTTGACATTCCCAAAAACACTCTTTATAGCGCAGCCGGTGTGTAACGTGTGATACATCCCGCGCACACCCCCGCACCCTATAAAAGAAATTTATTTCCACACAACACACAAACAATGGCACATATTGTGTCTTTGGTTGTGGATGTGCGCGAGCGCGAGCTCCTACGACACATTGGCACGTGGCCGCGCGTGACCAACGGAGGTCTCATTAATATTGGAGACATTCACGTCAACATTGATGGTGAATTGTACATGATGATCGAGCGCAAAACAGCCGCCGATTTTGCCGCTTCCATCACAGACGGCAGATACCACGACCAGAAACGGCGCATGCTGGACAACGCACCGCGCGTGATGTACCTGTTGGAGGGACTCTTTGATGTGCGGTGCCCCGAGGTGTTTCGAAACGGCATCAAACGCACAACTCTGTTTTCGGCTTCGGAGAGCGCAATGATGGGAGATGGAATTTTCGTGGCGCACACGGAAAATATGCAAGGCACTGTGGCGTTTCTCAGGAGGCTCATGACGCGCACTGGCGCACTCATGCACCCCGAACTACAAGCGGCACGTGCAGGCAAAACACCTGCAATGGCGGAAGCCCCCAGCGGTGTGCGGTACGCTTTGTATGGGGGTGTGCATGCGGAGAAAAAAGCCAATCTCAATGCCGAGTCGGGGTTCATTCGGATGCTGGCGCAAATCCCAAAAATATCGGCAGTGAAGGCGGAGGCAATTCGGCAAAAATTCGGCAATGTCGCCACGCTGTGTGCGGCAATCACGGAGACGGAATCTGCGGACGTGCTGCATGCTGTGTTGACGGAAACAGCGCGCGCGGCCACGTGCAAAACGGTGCTGGCGCCCATTGCCGACATTGTTGTTCCGTCGCCCAAGGGCGACCGCAGAATCGGGCCTGCCGCTGCGCGCAATGTTGTGGCGTTTCTCATTGGAGACAGCGCTGCGTCTGTGGTGCCCAGCGAGAGTGCGGACACGATCCCCGCAAAAAAGCGGCGCCGAAAGCTGACGCCTGTGGCGACTGAATGAGTGTGTAGGGAGGATGTTGCAACATGTGGTGTATAACAAAGAATTTATTTATCCACGCAAACCGCACTCATGGCTCCCCGCCACGAAGAGTCCAACTGGATCGATGATGCAACGCGCGTTGTGTTTTGGGTGGGGGCTGTGTGCTGGTTACTGTTTCTGATCATGCTAAACGTGAAAGTTAGCTTGGCGGGAACTGCAATCACACAACTCGTGCGGGACAATTGCACAAACACCGCCGATGCGGCCAACATAAACTGGGGCGCGGCTTCGTGGTCTGATGTCTTCATCCCACTCGTTGTGTTCATGATCCTCGTTGTGCTTGTGTGGTTCATGCGGCTGATGGACGCGGTCCGAATGCACGAGCGCAGCAACATCAACGGCGGAAATTCCTACGGAGACGCAGAAGGGGGAATTCTTGACGCGTTTGCGTGGGGGCTGGTGATTGCGCTGCTGTTTATTGCCATGGCGTGGACGCCGCGCTATCTTGACAATCCAGAAGAAGGCCTGGAGAGCATTTTCATTCCGCTGTACATGCTGGGGGGGATTGCGTTCCTTGTGGCGACGTACGCCTCGTACAGAAGCTTTGCGCCGCGAGTGCAGAATATGTTTATTGAGCATCGCGAGTCTGTGCGCATGGGCAGTGGCGGAGAAACGCTGTAACAAATGTATTGCAATACAATTCCGTTCACACAACCTTGCGAACCCAAGTTAACACCCCCCAAAAATTGTGCAGCGCCGCTTCAAGCGCCCCCCAGTGTGCCAGAACGTATGGCGCCAAAATATGCGTGTGGAATAGCATGAACGCTTCGAACGCCAAAAAAGTTCTAATAACAGCGTAAAATGTCTTCGAAAGATGCACAACCACCCAAAGGCCCACAACAGCAGCAATTGTCACCATCACCACAGTGATCAGCATAACTGTGTTGGTCTCATGAGGAATCAGCTCGGGCTGTGGAAGTGTTTTTGCCTCCCAAAACCACGCCATCGCTGTTTCTGGGTGAATGTGACAATGATATATATGAACACACTTTGACACCAAACACACCACAGAATCTCCAATGGAAGATGTCTCCCACCAGCGTGCAAGTGCAACACCCGAGCCGAACGAACGCGTTCAGCTTGCACGAACACAGGCCCCCGTGGCTCCCGCACGGGTGATCAGGCGGATTGTGCCCATGCAAGTTTCCGTTCCTGATGGGGACGCGAATCAGACTTTTGAGGAACGCCTCGCTGCGCGCGCGAATGAAAGGATCCGCACCGAAAGATCTGTTTCTCGTGAACCAGTGCAACTCGAAGAGGGCGATGACCTCGAGGAAGAGAGTGAAGCGGAGGAAGAGGACGATGAAGAGCATTTTCGTTCCGACCCAAATCTGGGGATCAACCCCCATCTTTTTCCGCCACAGTGGGCGGCCCAAAACTTGGATGACAAATGGGTGGAAAGCATTGACGCGTGGCTGCGGCCGTACGTTTCCATGGATACCATCAAGCACACTGGAATTTACCTCGCCGGCGCCCCTCCGTACAATTTGCAGGGCACGAAAACAAACATTCTTTTGCACCTCCCAGATGTGCTTGTTGTTGATGCAGGCGCGCGGCTGCGCACTGTTTTCCGGGTTCATCACGCGAACCCCTTGTATGAAACTTCGCGCTGGGCTGATCATCTGATTGCAGACTTGCACGGCATGATCCACGCGCGCCCCCGAGTGCGGCTTGTGTTTTTCGTTGCGGGTGACGACGTTTCCTCGCACATGCTGCGCGTGATGGAAGTGTTTGCGGAAAAACTGACGCGCATGCCTGAAGTGCTGTTCCGTGTCCCGAAAGAGGGGCTCGAGGGGATTGTGGAAACGGTGGAACTCTCCAAAATGGAGGTGCCTTTTGTGGAAACGGAACAAAACGACGACGATGGGCTGGCTGAACCCCAAGCACACGACCCTGCACTGGTGGAACGCAGACGTGCATTTATTCGTCAGAAAGTGCATGTGCGCAAGATGGCGCGGCTAACGAGTCTCGACACGGAATCACGCCACGGCGCCAAACTGACTGTGGTCGTTGCCATGGCGACGTTGCAGCAGCCGTACGTGCTCACTGCGCCGCAATCTCTGTTCAAAGCGGATATCAAACAGTGGCGAATTGAACACGCGCAGCGGCTGGCAGAAATTGGGGGCCCGCCGTTGAACGACCCTTTATTTGCGCACGCGTTTGCGCTGGCTACAAGCACAAGGGGGCGCCTTGCTGCAATTAACCGCCTGCTTCTGTACTCACATTTCATTCGCGGAGGGGGGGAGGCTGCGTCAGAAGATGAACGCATCGCACGCGAGCACAAACGCTCTGCGTGGCACGTTGAAACTGTGACTGATGACGGCGAAGTTGCCATTGGACAGCTTCTGGAGGCAGAGCTAACACGCAAGGAGTTCCAAACGCGTTTGCCTGACGAAGCTGCATTTCGCCCATTCCATCCATGGGGAGATGTTGAATTCGATACGCACACCACATTGCGGAATGACAGCGCACGCACAGCGCACACATGTTGGGTGCGAGTCACTTCAGCACAGCCCGACCTTACAAACTCTCCCGAAATGGAGGGGCATGTCATTCACGTTGATGACCTGCGTGATGCGATCACTCGTGCTACAGACGCATACCTGCACACGCTGGCTCTGCTGATGACAGAAGAAAAATTCAAGGAATACATTGCTGAGGCGGATGTGGGAAATTACAGAGGCCCTCTGGAAATGTATTACACACGGCATACGGAGAGCAGGCACGTGGTGAACTGGGCTGTGCTGTGTCTTCTCGGGCACAACGACTTTGAGGGACAGCCGCGGCAGCACATTCCATTGGAGAGCTTTGTGTCGCTGTGGCACAAATTTGCTGTGTATTTTGCGCAAACATGCCCCGATGTGCCAGTGCTCGCTGTTTATGATGACACTTTTACAATAGATGCGCATGCTGTGGCGAGAATGCTGGGTACGGATTTTAAAACCCGGATTGAAACAATTGAGCGGGGTCCTCCGCATGTGGCGAGCGTGGCTGCAGTGTATATCTACCGCGATTGGGCACTAAAAAAAATCAATTCTGAAATTGCCGCCGAACTGGGCACAAATCTTGATGGCGCCTCCGCGCTGGCGCAGCAAAAGCATGCCTTGCACAAACTCATTGAGTACAAATTGTATTTGTGCGGTACCTTGAATGATGGGACCGACGTCTTGGGGGAATGTGCTGGCATTTTGTTCACGTACACTGATGAGAGCATTGGCGAAACGGTGGACGCTGTTGCCACACGCATGCGTGAAAAGATTCACACACTCAGGAGCGCGCCCACCGAGAATTTCAATTTCTGGAGTGAAGATGTTCGTTCTGCGAAAATGTGGA
>Ga0214473_10005630_pt1 | contig 14988 bp, 20 predicted proteins | sample RVTome_7_FD_203509 | JGI IMG/M metagenome (GOLD analysis project Ga0214473, IMG submission 203509) | Soil microbial communities from uranium-contaminated site in the Upper Colorado River Basin, Wyoming, United States - RVT98D197 | ecosystem: Environmental > Terrestrial > Soil > Contaminated >... | reverse complement strand
GGACTGCCGGACTGTAAATCACTAAATCAGTGTTTTTTGATAAATTTTTAGCTTTATGAGAACCGCTGAAAATTTTAGCCCCTAATTTCAAAAGAGTCTTGGTAATTTCCGATGGAACTAAATCAGAGCCGGAAATCCGATACCCCTTTTTTAAATAATATTTAGCCAAAGCGCTTACCCCAATACCGCCAATACCGATGAAATATATTTTGTTCGAAGAGCATTCGCTCTTCTCTACCCTTCGCTTCGCTCGGCTGTTTGATTTATCCATTAATTTCATATAAAATAAAGCAAATATAGTCGATGAGGTTTACCCCTTCGGGTTTCCTTCATCTCCACCCTTCGCCGCGTTGCGACTCGGGTAATATATGGAATTTCTTTTTATTAGAACAGCTTTTTTAGGTATTTCTTCTTTTACCTTTTTAAATTCGGTAAAGATTTTACATATACCTCTCCATTTTCCCTGGCTCGTCCTTTTTATGATAAGCTTTGGAATTTGGATATTCTGGGAAAAAATTTATAAAAAAAGGTTTGATTCTCCAATGTTTATGGGAAGCTTTTTTCTTTTCCAACTCTACACCGACATCTTAGGCAACGCTTTTGAACTCTATAAAAAATTTAATTGGTACGACAAATTAAGCCACTTTATAGGAGGAGCAACTGTTGGAGCATTCGTAATTCTCATCCTTAGTTATTTCAGCAAAAAAAATCAATGGAAAATAAGCCTTAAAACTCTTGCGATTTTCGCCATTTCTTTAGCTTTATCTCTGGCCGTTTTTTATGAATTCTGGGAGTATTTCGCCTATTCGGTTCTGGGTTATAAACTTTTAATAATCGGTGAAACGGATACCTCAGGTGATTTATTGTTTGGTTTTCTCGGAGCGACAATTTCTGTTTTGCTTTTAATCACTATTTTTAAAAAAAGGGGTTATTTTTTTACCCGAGCCGCAGCGAAGGGTGAAGAAGAGGATTTATCCTCTTTGACTACCCGAGCCGCAGTAAAGGGCAAAGAAGAGGATTTATCCTTTCCGACTCCCAATAATAGCGATTCTAAAACAAAATAATCAGGACCTTTGGGTTTTAACCGACTTTCCATTATTTCAACAGAACTAACCTCAAAACTTAAGGAAATTTCTTCTGAAATTTCCGGCCTTTCTTCCGGCTCAATGGCTTTAAATTCCCAAATTTTTAATCTTCCCAAATTAATATGAGGCGCATAAGGACGCCCCGAACCAGAAACTTCGTTTCGGTACGAGGTAAAACTTTCTAATACGGCTTTTTCCAGGCTGATTTGTAAATTTCCTAATTCTTGGCTTTTTTCCCCTTCCGCCCAGACCATTCTTGGCGGTTTTTTATCGGTTGCCTGTCCCGTACCGTGCTTGCTCTGGTGCGGGGGACCATAACAAATCTTATTTAGATTTATTAAAAAAGGTTTATTTCTCATAGCAGCTTCTTCGGCGGTTTTTAAAATCTCCGGCAGTTCTTCATCTTTAACGTAACCTAAAAAAACCAAGGTAATATGCAAATTTTCTTTTCTTGTCCAGCGGCAAGGCAGTTCAGGCCATTTGGCTTGATAAAGAGAGAGTTGTTTTTTTACGTCTTCAGGTAAATTAATGGCAATAAAAACTCGGTGTCCCATAATAGTCAAAGAGGTAAGACTCTTCTTCATCTTCGCTTACCGAAGCGTCAGCCGAGGTGGAAAAGAGGTTTACCTCTTTGACCCTTCGGAAGCTCAATGTTGAATTATAGCGCATTTTAAGTTAAAATTAAAGAGCGAACTTCTGCCGTGCAGAAGTGAAGCTGATGAAAGAAGCATTATTGTATAAAAAATTACTCGATAAAAAGATTCAGTGCTTAAATTGTGCGCACCGGTGTCTTATTTTACCCAGCAACAGAGGGATTTGCGGGGTAAGAGAAAATATTGACGGCAAATTATATTCCTTAAACTACGCTAAAGCCATTGCCTGTCATATTGACCCGATTGAGAAAAAGCCTTTTTTCCATTTTTTACCGGGTAGCCATTCTCTTTCTCTAGCCACTATCGGTTGTAATTTTCGTTGCGATAATTGCCAAAATTATAGTATTTCACAAGCTCCAAAAATACAAAATACAAAATACAAGATACAAGATACAAAAATTTGGGGTGAAAATTTGCTGCCAGAAGAAATTGTCAAAATGGCTTTAGAAAATAAACTGCCGAGTATCTCTTATACCTATACCGAGCCCACAATTTTTCTGGAATATGCTTTAGACACGATGAAAATAGCTAAGAGCAGTGGTTTAAAAAATACTTGGGTGACTAATGGCTTTATGTCAGAAGAGGCCTTAAATTTAATCGCTCCTCATCTTGATGCTGCTAATGTTGATTTAAAATCTTTTGATGATAAATTTTATCAAAAGAATTGCGGCGCAAAACTTCAACCCGTCTTGGACTCCTTAAAACTGATGAAAAAACTGGGCATTTGGGTTGAGGTGACAACTTTAGTTATACCCGGCCTTTCCGACTCAAATGAGAACTTCAATGACATTGCTCAATTTATCTACAAAGACTTAGGACCGGAAACGCCTTGGCATATATCAAAATTTTCTCCTGAAATATCTTGGAAGCTTCAGCATTTGCCGGAAACCTCTCTCAAAACAATAGAAAAAGCATGCCAAATTGGTTTAGAAATAGGATTAAAATATGTTTATTCAGGAAATGTGATAGGCCAGGCATCAGAAGATACTTATTGTTCCAAATGCAATACTGTCAATATTGACCGAACAGGATACCAAATCGTCAGGTTGGATAAAAACGGATTCTGCTACAAATGCGGTGAGGATTTAAATTTAATTTTAAAATAATATTTATGCCAATTGTTTTTGCCTGTATTTCTCCCCACCCGCCGATAATTCTGCCAAATGTCGGCTCAAAAGAAGACAGAGAAAAGGTCAAAAAGACAATTGAATCTTTAGAAAAATTAGGAGAGAAATTAAAAGAATCGAATCCTGACTCAATTATTATCTCTGCGCCACATCCTGACTGGGGATTTAATGTCCCCCTATTCTTTCTGGCCAAGGATTTCAAGGGCGAAATTAAAACATATTTAATGGGTATGGAATCCCCCGTTTTCTACTTTGAACAAGGAAAGAAAGCTTATCATGAAACATGTAACATAAAACCTAAAACAAGAAAAATAGCACTGATCGCAAGCGGAGATTTATCTCACTGTCTAAAAGAAGACGGGCCTTACGGATTTAATCCAGACGGTCCGAAATTTGATAAAACATTGATAGATTCTTTGAAAAAGAAAGATATCAAAACAATTTTAAAATTAGATGAAATGTATCCAGAAGCCGGCGAATGCGGCTTGCGGTCGTTTTGTTTCATTTTGGGAATTCTTGAAGAATCAAAAATAGATTATAAGCCAGAAATTTTATCTTATGAAGGACTATTTGGCGTTGGCTATTTAGTTGCGAATTTTAAATTAAGGCGATGAGAACATGGTTCTCATCTTCACTTACCCGAGTTGCAACGAAGGGGGGAAAAGAGATTTATCTCTTTGACTCGTCCCGCAAGCGGGACTCATTATATGAAGTTTATTTTAGAAAAATCTGCTAAGGAAAATATTTATACTTTAATAAGAAAAGTTGGCTACTATCCCCTGTCAGTCGATGAAGCTGGCGCTTCATCTTCACCCTTCGCTGCCGCTCGGATAAAAGATGAAAAAGAAGAAGAAACAAATTGCGTTCGTCCATTAGACAGAAGCGGGTATCCAAGATTTCACCTATATTTAAAAACAGAAGGAAACAATTTTATTTTTAACTTGCATTTGGACCAGAAAAAACCAATCTATAAAGGTATCACCGCCCATTCCGGCGAATACGATGGCGAAATCGTCGGGAAAGAAGCTAAAAGAATTAAAGAGATTTTATTATGAAAAAACTTATTGTTTTTGATGTTGGCGGGGTGCTGGTTAAAGAAAGGTCTTGCTGGGTGTCTGTCCGCAAAGGATTGGGACAAAGCGTAATTAAAAAATGTGCTGTTTTACGACGCCAATATTTTAATTTGCATGGCAAAATGTCTTACGAAAAATGGGCCAAAGAAGATGTAAAATTGTGGGGTGATATAAATTTGAAACAAATTAAGAAAATTTTAGACAAAGTCCCTTTAACGAAAGGGGCGAAAGAAACTTGTAAAACATTAAAGAAACGGGGCTATTTATTAGCAATTATCTCAACAGGCTTAAATGTTCTAGTGGAAAGAGTCAAAAAAGAACTTGGTTTTGACTACGCTTTCTATAATGAGCTTTGCGAAAAAAATGAAAAGTTATCAGTTAAGGTAAATGTTTCTCTTGATAAAAATCCAAAAGACAAAATTTTAAGAAAATTAATCAAGAAATTGAAAATTAAAAAAGAAAATATAGCAGTGGTTGGCGATAACGAAGATGATTATTCAATGATGGAATTGGCCGGACTTTCCATTGTTTTCAATCCCGATTATAAAAAATCAAAAATGGCCAGAAAATCGGCTGATTTAATAATTAGAAAAGGAGACTTAAGAGAAATCCTTAAATACTTATGAAAATTGCGATTATTTCGGACACTCATGACAATTTGGCGAATTTAAAAAAAGCGATTGCTTTTATCAAGAAGGAAAAAATTAAGACCATAATTCACTGCGGGGATATTTTCAAACCCGAAACAATAAAAGAAGGCTTAAAGAATTATAAAGGAAAAACTTATATCATTTTTACTCCGACTGACGCTGATTTTAGCGGCATTCCCAGAAATGCTTTTAAGGGTATGTCGCGAGTAAAAATTTATGAAGAATTCGGAGAATTCAGAAAAGATGGAAAAAGAATTGCTTTTTGTCATTTTCCAGAAATTGGCAGAGATTTGGCTAAGACCCAAAAATACGACTTAGTATTTTATGGCCACACTCACAAACCCTGGGAAGAAAAAATCGGAAAAACAAGATTGGTCAATCCCGGAAATCTGGCAGGGCTTTTCTATAAACCAACCTTTGCTGTTTATGATACCAAAACCGACAAATTAGAATTAAAAATCTTATGACACTGCCGGAATTAGCGAAACTTTCAGTTGAAACTTATATAAAAGAAGGAAAAATTATTGAACCGCCGGCTGACTTATCTGAGGAATTTCTGCAGAAAAAGAGCGGTGTTTTTGTGACAATTGAAGAAAATGGCAAACTCCGTGGCTGTATTGGAACTTATTTACCGACCAAGATAAATATTGCCGAGGAAATCATTCATAACGCCATTGCCGCTGCCGCCGAAGATTATCGCTTCGGCCCTATTCACGATAAGGAGCTTAACTCCTTATCGTATACGGTTTACATTCTAAGCGAGCCAAAACCGGTAAAAAATATTAAACAGTTAAATCCTAAAAAATTTGGTATAATTGTAAAAACAACCCCCTTTGCTTACCCGAGCGAAGCGAAGGGTGGAGAAGAGATTTATCTCTTAGATTATCCCAATGAGAATGTGGAATGGTTTGACTGCCATGTTCCTTTTAAATCAGGGCTTTTACTGCCAGATTTAGAGGGAATAGACACAATTGAAAAACAAATCTTTATTGCCTGTCAAAAAGGAGGAATTAATCCTGCGAAAGAGAAAATTATAATTTACAAATTTACCGTTGAAAAATACCAATAGTCGCGGAGAACAGTTCTCCGCGAGAGCATCTATGATAAATAAAAAAATTGCCAAAATATTTTACGAAATAGCTGAACTTTTAGACATAAAAGGAATCACTTTTAAGCCGGCGGCTTATCGTAATGCCGCTAAATTTCTTGAAAATTTAAATACCCAAGCGCTAGCGAAGGGTGAAGATGAACGAAGTTCATCGACTACCCGAGCGCTATCGAAGGGTGAAGATGAACGAAGTTCATCGACTACCCGAGCGCTAGCGAAGGGTGAAGATGAACGAAGTTCATCGACTACGGATATCTCTCTTATCTATAAAGAAAAAGGGCTGAAGGGTTTGGAAGATCTGCCGAGGATTGGAAAAAGTATGGCAAAAAAAATTGAAGAGTATTTAAACAAGAATAAAATTAAATATTTTGAAGACCTGAAAAAAGAAACTGCTATTCAGCAAATTGTTACTCATTATTTTAAAACCAAAGACCTCTCGTTAGAAGAACTCAAAAAGAACGCTAAAAAAAGAAAAATTGTCTATTCCAGATTTACCAAACCTGCGAAACAGCTTTTAGAATTAGCCGGCTCAATTGAAAAAGCTGAAGAAGCGATAACAAAAGTTGCCGAATGGGCCAAATCAAGAAATTTAGATTACGCCATTGAAACGGTTTTTAAGAAATGGCTGGAATTAGACAGACTAAAACCTAAAGAAATTGTCAAAAAACCCTACTATCAGAGAAATCCGATGATCTGGTCGGAAACCAAAAGAAAATGGTATGTAATTTCTCCAGAAGGCGAATGGCTGGAATTTGCCGACAAAGAATCAGAAATTGAGTGGCGTATTGTTAAGTAATCAAGCCTAAAAATTTTTATTTATGTTAACCCATACAGATCTAAGAAAAGGTGTCAGAATTATTATTGATGGCGAACCCTACGAAGTGCTTGAATCTCAACCGATGAAAAAAGCTCAACGCCGGGTGGTCATTCAAACTAAAATCAAAAACCTCATCAATGGGAATGTTCTTTCCCAAAATTTTCACCAAGGGGACACTTTCGAAGAAGCCGAGCTTTTAAAATTTAAGGCAAAATTCCTCTATTTTCACCGGGGCAGGTATTTTTTTTGCGAAGAAAACAATCCTTCCAATCGCTTTGATTTGGGTGAAGAACAAATTGGTCAGGCAAGCAAATTTTTAAAACCTAACCAGATTGTTGAAGAAATCACTTTTAATAAAAAAATAATCAGTATCTCGCTTCCGATAAAAATTCAGTTAAAAGTGACGGAAGCACCACCTAGTTTTAGAGGAGAGAGAGCTCAACCAGGAAATAAAATCGTTACCCTGGAAACAGAAGCTAAAATAAACGTCCCCTTGTTTATTGAACAAGGAGATGTGATTGAGATTAACACCGAAACTGGCGAATACACGAGACGGGTTGAATGATACTTGACAAAAAATTTAAAAGGTGTATAATATAATCAAAAGATAAAACAATTTAAATATTGACCTTTAAAAAGGAGGTGGTTGGAATGTCATGGCATTGCGTCCATTGCGGATGTCAAATTGACAGTATTGGATCAGATACTTGCCCCAATTGCGAAAAAGATCCCTTTCACACAGAAGACGGAGAGCTTCTACAAATACGCCCTGCCGATTTCAGAAAATTTATTTCCACCGGTAAGTTAAATAAACGAACAAAGAGAATCAAATCTGAAAATCACCAACGGTACTGAACTGATATTAATCGCAACAAAAACCCCTTACGTTATTCTAAGTAAGGGGTTTCTTTTTTGGTGATTTCGCCGAATAATGTTTTTCAACTAACTTCTCAAAATTTTTCAGTACCGGGTATTTAACCCCGAAATCCAAGTCAGCCTCAATCGGCTGCCAGCTCAAAATCGGGATGGGCCAACCCTCCCTTTTTTCTTTTATAAAATAAGGCGGAGCCAAAACTCTAAAATGGGGTTTTTTTATCGTTACCAGAATTATTTTTGCTTCCCAAAATTTCTCTAAGTATTCTTTTTCCAAAAGCAATTGTTCCTCTAAAGCTTCAGGGTCTGTTCTGAATTTCACCTCTACCAAAATCGGTTTTTTCATTTGAGAGATAACAATAAAATCCGGAATAGAAGCAATCTTTCTGCCGATTTCAGATTCTCTGTCCAGTTTTTTCTCTGACTGGATTAAATTTTTTAAAACTTCTTCTGACCCAAAGCGATAAACCCTGTTTCCCGCTTTTTTAAGCATTTCTTCAACTAAATCTTCGGCTATTTTTCCTTTTAAAATACTTTCCGGTTTCATACATCTCTATTTTACCGCCAATATCAAATCAAAACAATTGACAAAAGGCTTATTGTATTATAAGATGAAGTGTTGTTTCAAAATTCAATATGGAAAAAGGAGGATGAAAGGATGAAAAAAGAAAGAAGATGGAACGAAGAACTATTAAAGGAGGTTGTAGAAAGGCTTGAAAAACAGGGCTTCAAATTCAAGAAAATCATTGAAGACAAGGCCTGCCGCGATGTTATGGTGGAAAGTGAAACCACACCTTTTGGTAATTTTCTCTGGCTTCGTGCTGTCAGCAACGCCTTCATACCTGTAATTTGCAGTAAAAACCACAAAGGAGCAATTCTTGAGTTTGCGGATATCATCATCAGAAAGAAAGTAGAAGAGAAATTTCCGTTATTTAATATGGGTTTGTATAAAACAGCCTATGTTAATACCAATGAAACCGCGAAGGCGATCGTGGAAGCTTTCCGGTATTACGAAGGTCTCTGGAAAAACCTTATGCCGGAAAAAGAGTTAATTTCTCTTATCAACAGCGCCGTGAACAAGGCTGAAGAGAGTTTAAAATAGCACCTTAACATTGTATGCAATCAAAAAGGCTACCTGCTTTAGGTAGCCTTTTTTAATTATCTTATTCCGTGGTTTTGCCGTCAAATTCTTCGTCATCAGCTTCAGCCTCCTTTTTGGTATTATGAACCACGCCGTCACGGTGATGGGGCGGAGAATAAATCGTGTAAAGCTTCAGGGCTTCGCTGTCAGAGGCGCAAATCACGTTGTGATTGGCGCCGGCCGGAATGACAATGGCAAAGCCGTCTTGGATTTCATATTCGTTACTATCAATAATCACTTTCCCCTTACCCGCATCAACGCGGAAAAACTGGTCGTTGTCTAAATGAACTTCCATGCCGATTTCCTCGCCGGGTTTCAAACTCATCAAAACCAGTTGGCTGTTTTTTCCCGTATAAAGCACTTTCCGGAAATTATTATTTTCTTTGGTTGCCTCTTCAATGTTTATAACGTAACCTTTCATAATTTTTAAATTCGGCTAATTTTTATCAGACCTTTGTTTTATTATACTACATAAAAATTTTGATATCCATTTTGTCGCCGATTTTCAAACCGATATCTCTCACTCTTCCTGCTTTTAATTCCAGAACGTACTGCGCCTTTTTGTCAGGATTAATGAAAGCACACTGATTTTCTGAACAAGGCTGCGTATTTTCGCTGATGAAAACAACTTCTTTGTTCTGATTAATCCAGATAATATCCAGAGGAATTAAGGTATCCTTCATCCAGAAAGGATATTCTTCTTCTTCTTTGAAAACAAACAACATTCCTTCATCTTGGTCTAAATTTTTTCTAAACATCAAACCTTGTTTTTGTTCTTCGGGAGTGACGGCCAGTTCAACTTTAAAACAATTATTCTTAAAGCACACTTCCCCTTCTTTCTTATTTCTTGATTCAAATAGAATCAACCCGACAGTTATCAGAATTATTGGCAATAAAATAATAAAAATAATCTTTTTTTTCATACCTTTCAATCACCAAGTTTTCGCGTAGCGAAAGCGAAGGTGTCAAAGAGGATTTATCCTCTTTGACTATTAATCTTTTTTTGAGTGTTTGCGAAAATTTCTAACGTTTGACTTATGAACCTTGCTTTTTAATCTTGCCGGCCGCACCATTCTCAAACCAATCATTTTTGGAGAAATTTGTATTCTTTTTGGTTTTATTTTCATATGTTTCATTCTATCAAAAAATAGCCCCCGCCGAAAGGCGGGGGCGATAAGTTATTTCATTTCGGAATACCTTTTAGTAAAGCACCTGGATACCGGCAATATCACCTTTGTATAGATCTCTTTTTATAATCTCCCCTTCTGTGGAATAACCGTACATTGTCTCAAGATTGCAAGAAGTGTTGTACAAATCATCCATACCTGCGCTGTGGCCAAGTTCATGCGTGGCAATGTTCTGCAAATCCATTAAAGAAGGATTTGTTTTTCCATCGCCCCAAGCAAAATAAGTATTAAACAATATATCCCATTCCACTAATTGCCGGGTTTTTGGCGGACCGTAAAAATATCCCCAGACATTAGTCACAGCAATTACCCTTGAATCAAGATAAGAACCGAACGCAGCGACATTATTTCCATCAACCTTGCTATCGTCATATATGGCATTTGAATCTAAATTTGCTGAGCCAAATATTTCTCCACCATGCTTCTCCCACTCTGCTACACCGGCATTAACAGCGGATTCAACGAATGAGAACGGAAGGTTTGAGCCCGAAGGATTAATATAATAGCTCTCAATTGTCTTCCATTTGGCGCCGTTTGCCAAAAAGCCATAACATTGCGCTGTTTTTGTTTTGCCTGCGCCGGCCGGTTTAATCTGACCGTCTTTGTAATGAATAAAAGTAATTTTGGTTAAAGGACCTTTATCTTCCAATCCTTTTGGAATATCATTGCTGCTTTTGGCTAACGCCGAAATCTCTGCTACCGCCACCAAAGAAATAATAATTAAGCTCGCTAATAAAATTTTGCCTTTCATAATATCTTTTATATTAATATTTATTCATCCGACCTTTTATTTTTTCACAATTTTATAATAAACTTTTTCGTAATTATCAACCATTTTTTCAACTGTAAAATTCTTCTCCACGTGCGCGCGAGAATCCTGGCGCATCCTTTGATATTCATCCTCTGGCATTGCGTAAATCCTTTTAATGGCATCGCAAAGTCCTCTAATGCCAGTTTTTTTGACAATCCAATTTCCCCTAATATCGTTCGGAGAAAAATTGACTATAAATCCGGTTTTACCATCTTTAATAATCTCGGATACAGATCCTCTGGCAAAAGCAACAACAGGCGTCCCGCAAGACATTGATTCGGTCATTATAAGGCCGAATGGTTCTTCCCATTGTATGGGGAACAGCGTGGCTTTCGCATCTCCGTAAAGTTTAGAAACTTTTTCGCTGAAGACTTCACCCGCGTATTCTATGCGGCCGCGATTTAATTCTGGCTTTACGTATTTTTGAAAAAAAGAATAATCTTTCATTTGGCTCGTTTGTATCGGGACACGGCCCGCAATTACTAATTTTAATTTAAGTTTTTTCGCCACCAAAATTGCTTCCCTAACTCCTTTGCGTTCCACCAGCTCGCCCAAATACAGTAAATAATCCTTAGGATTAGGATTGAATCTGAATAGATTTGTGTCAGTGCCGTTGTAAATAGTGGCAACATAATTAAGCCGAGGGGCGTCTTTGCGCTGATTATTAGAGACACTGACTAATTTAGAATTTAATTTTCGGTAGACCCAAGCGCGATTTTTATTGGTAGGAACATGCAGAGTGTGCAAAATAGGAATATTAAGGCCCCCGTACAGGGCTAAACTGAATGCTCCAAGATGATCGTGAAGAATGTCTAATTTAAGGCGGGGCGATTTTTGTAAAATAATATTCATTTCATAGGAATAGTAAGGCGTGGTTTCTCGAATTTCGTTTGTCCAAAGGCTTTTTGGCGTAATGGGGATTATTTTTCCTCCAGTTTTCGCGTCTGCTGCGGCAAAAAGAAAGATTTTATGGCCACGTTTAGAAAGCCCGCGGCAAAGAGCGTCAATTATGCGTTCGGCTCCGCCGTACTTTTTTGGAGGGATGGGTACGTTGAGCGGCGCAATTTGTCCAATGCGTAATTTTTTCATACTAAGATTTAGTTTTTAATAATTTAATAGCTTCGTTATAGACTTTTTCTTCTCCTTTTTCATAGAGAGCGCGTTGTTTTCGGCGCATGGCTTCGCGCCGTTTTTTATTGAATAAAATATCCTCTGCGTAATTTGCGATAGCGTCGGAAGAATCGTCGAAGAAAAACATGGCGCATGCGCCGTATTTGGCGAATGGTCCTACTTCCCAGGCATGCATATGGCGCTTAGGATGTTTTTCATATTTAGGGTCTTTTACGTTGGAGATAACAGGAACCTGTGCTCCAATGGCTTGTTCCAGCGTGGAAAGTCCCTGATGCTGGAATACTAAGTCGGAGCTCGCAAGTACTTTTGAAAAGTGTTCAGTATTTGTCTGGGGGAATGTAAGAAACCAGTGGCGGTCTTTAGCATTCAAAGAAGCGGGCGGCGGGTCTCCAAAATAAATTACTTTTACTTTCTTCCCTTTTGCTCTAAGTTTTTTTGCTACCGCATATGCTTTAAGAAATACTGCGGGTTTTATTAAATATCCTATGCTGGTGTAGAGAAATATCAATTTTTCGTTCTTATGAACGCCGTAATGTGTTCGTATTTTGTTTTTTTCTTGGCTGGATAAGGGGTGATACGAAGGAATAAGCCCCACCACGCTTATTTTTTTAAGAATTTCTTTGGGGATTCTGTAGTGTCCGCCATTTTTTTTAAGCCCGAGCTGGAATATTGGTTCAGGTAAGTTTAGACAGTAGCGGTCAACCCACGGATTAGAAGGGTAGAGACTTGAGGGACCGAAGAGCCAGTTGGAATCTATGGAAAGGCTTGGTAGTTTTGGTTCGGGCGGATGTTTGTGGAAATTGTCGTTTCGGGTAAAGATTTTTGAATTGCATAAAACCAATACATCAATCTTTTTAGAATTGAGAGTTTTTTTGAGGGCTGTTGAATCTTTTATGATAAGCGATGAAAATCTGGGATGTCGCAAGCGTATTAATGGAAGGTACCCGGCATTGGGCACCGATAAGGCGACAAAGTTTCCGCGACTGAGCGCGTATCGCGTGAATGCCATCCCTTGGCCAATTTCTCCAGGGCCCATTGCGGCAATAAAAAATCGATAGATGGAATGTTGCGATTGGCGCATAATAAAATTTATAGTTATGCTTATATTTAATCCATAGAAGATTCTTTGTTTTCAACAAGGGGTAGAATTCGCCTTTTGAATATCGTATGGAGGGAGAATTTTTTTATGACCTTTCGGTAAAAATAGGCCTGAGGCATCTTTTTAAGACTTTCAAGGATATAGTCCGCAATCTGCTCCGCGCTTGCATCACGCGTGAAATAGTTAATATTAGTGCTGCCAATTTCACGCAACGGTGGGATGTCTGCGGCGAAGATGGGGCAACGCATAAGGCCCGCCTCTATAAGGGGTAAACCGAAACCTTCTACGCGGCTTGTAAAAAGAAGAAAGTCTGAAATAAGGAAAAGTTCTGGGATGGGAATCGTAGGCGCAGGTTTTTTATCGGTTGCGAAACGTTTAAAATACTCTTCTAAAAAGAAAACGTGGTTTTTGAGTTTAAGTTTTTGGACGAGATCTTTAAGATGGTTATAATAGTTAAGGTTTTTTTCGCGCTTATAGTCGATATTGGCGGTGAGCAGCAGTTTAAATTTTAGCCCTTTGTTTAGAATAGCACTTGCAATCCGGAGCGCAAGCTCTAAATTTTTTCTTGGGATAGCGCGTACCGGGAGGCAAGCGATCAAATCGCATTCAAGGCCATGAATGTCTTCATACAATGATCTCATCATAGGGCTAAGTCCTAGAAATTTTTGAATATCGTGGCTATCGGAAATTACGGTAATTTTCGTGGGTTTCGAACCGTTGAATGCTGTCAGAATGTTATGCTTCAGGAATTTAGATACGCATACATAAGTAAGTTTGGGTACCGGTTTCACTAGTAGATTCCAAGGATATTGATTGCCTAGCTCGCGTTTCAGGGCCGTATCCGGCTCGTTGTAAAATACAACATCATGCACCCAGGCAATAAATCGAATATGGGGCGAATCCTTAATAAGGCGGGTTAGGGCCGAAGTAAGAGCAAGGTTATAGGAACGCGTGAAGAGATTATGCAAAATGCAAACTTGAATATTGTTTCGGATTAGATATTTTTTGATTGAGTAAAAGAGACTTCTCTCCAATTTTTTAAAATTGGAGGAAACCCTTCCTTCTTCCAACTCTTTAAGCGTTGAAAGTACGAGCGGATGTATGGGGCTTATTCTTTGGATTATGTGTACAGGGATGTCTTTGCGGAACTGTTTTGCGAGTCCCGCTACAATTTCCACCTTATAACCGTGAAGTCGAAATAATCGTGCTTGGTCACGGACAACAATATCAACGCCCGAGGTATTCGGCGGTCCGGAGTAATGAAAGATGGCTATTTTGGGTTTTTGATTATTGTTTGCTGCAACTTCGGTGCCATTCTGCATAAAAAATTATCTGTTTATTGTTAAGAATCCCGTTATTCACGGGATTCTACACCTATACTGCATTTTACCCTTAAATAAGCCGGGGCGTCAACGCCCTGTACTGGTTCATACTCGGCCTGGAAGCGAGATTTTGAGGGGAAATTAGGTGGCTTCTTCCTTCTCCTCCTTAACGTCTATTCCTTTTTTAATTTCCTCAAATTCATTTTCAATAGTTTTAAGCCGCTCCTTGCTGGCTTTAATAAGCTCTACTGCTTCTTTTACCTTTTTTAATCCCTCTTCAACATCAATTTCTTCCCGGTTATCAAACCATTCGGTAATTTCGGCGAGATGTTTAAGGCTATCGTTTAGATTTTTTGCATCTAATTTTTCTTTTGCCATAATTTTTAACTTTGTTAAAAATTATAAAGAAGAATTTTAATTCTTCGCTATATTTTTTTATTTAAACTTTTTACCTCCGAGTTAATTTTTCCATCAAATACTTGAATGTCTATGTTATCCCCTATTCTGGTGTTTTTCACGGTTCTAATTATTTTACCATTGCATCTCGCAATACTGTAACCGAGCATTAATTGTCGTTCCGGATTATTAAGATTAACTGCTTTTTCAGCGTGTTCTAGTTGCTGATTAACCTTTGACAATAATGACTTAAATCCGGAAAAAGATTTATTGACCGAATTTCTTAAATTAATTTTAACATTTAATAAAGCATTTTTAAAGTTCCCGAAAGAAATCATTAATGAGCGCTCCGCGCTTCTATATTTTTCAAAAATTCCCTCAAAGTATCCCAAAATTCCCTTCTCATATCTCTCCAAACGCAGGAGAGCTTCTTCCCATGATTCATTAAGCAGGTTGGCAACGGCAGTAGGAGTGGATTCCGAAGCGTCGGCCGCCAAGGCAACCAACGGCTCGTC
>Ga0214473_10005629_pt1 | contig 14994 bp, 14 predicted proteins | sample RVTome_7_FD_203509 | JGI IMG/M metagenome (GOLD analysis project Ga0214473, IMG submission 203509) | Soil microbial communities from uranium-contaminated site in the Upper Colorado River Basin, Wyoming, United States - RVT98D197 | ecosystem: Environmental > Terrestrial > Soil > Contaminated >... | reverse complement strand
CGGCAAGGGGACCGTCGCCGTGGTGGCAGCCGGAACCTCGGACCTCCCGGTGGCTCTGGAGGCCGCCGGCGTCGCGATCCGCTTCGGCAACCGGGTGGAGACTCTTTTCGACGTGGGTGTCGCCGGCCTGCACCGTCTGCTCGCCTCGAGCGAGACGCTGCGCAGAGCCCGGGTGTTGATCGTCGCGGCAGGCATGGAGGGCGCGCTCCCCTCGGTGGTGGGAGGCCTGGTCGACAAGCCGGTGATCGCCGTTCCGACCAGCGTCGGCTACGGCGCCTCGTTCCACGGCATCAGCGCGCTCCTCGGAATGCTGACCAGCTGTGCGTCCAACGTCGCCGTCGTCAACATCGACAACGGATTCGGCGCCGCCTACGTCGCGACGCTGATCAACCGGCTGTGAGCCAAAGGCGAACGGAGACGAAGCGCAAGACCGAAGGTCGCGCAGTGAGCCAAAGGCGAACGAAGAAAGACTGGAACGGCATGGCCGACCGGATCCTGCACCTCGACACCTTCTCGGGAATCGCCGGGAACATGTTCCTGGGCGCCATGATCGACGCCGGCCTCCCGCGTGTCACCCTCGAGTCGGATCTCGCTGGCCTCGGCGTCGACTACCGCCTTCGCGTTCGCAAGGTAAGGCGAGGAGCGCTGGGCGCGCGCTACGTCGAGATCGGGATCCCCCGCCAGGCGGAGCGGAGACGAGCCCGCCGCAGCGGCCGCGGCTACGCCGAGATCCGCAGGCTCCTGGATCGGGCGGAGCTCGCTGCACCCGTTCGCGAGAGGGCCCAGGCGATCTTCGAGACGCTGGCCCGCGCCGAGTCGAAGGTCCATGGGGTGAAGCTCGAGGAGGTGCACTTCCACGAGCTCGGTGCCATCGACGCGCTGGTGGACGTCACCGGAGCTGCGATCGCCCTCGAGCGGCTCCAGGTGAAAGCGGTGACCGCGACTCCCCCCGCCGTCGGCCACGGAAGCGTGGAGACGCGTCACGGGAGACTCCCGCTTCCCTCTCCGGCCACCCTGGAGCTGCTGAAAGGAATCCCGACCGTGCCCGCCCACGTGGCCTGGGAGACGGTGACGCCCACGGGCGCCGCGATCCTGAGGACCGTGGTGGAGGAGTTCCGCACCCTCCCCGCGATGACCGTGGAGGCGGTGGGGTACGGCGCCGGCGAGGACCGCGATGGCCCGATGCCGAACCTGCTGCGGGCGGTGCTGGGTCGCGGCACCGCTCTGGGCTGGGACCGCGTCCTCTCGCTCGAGACCAACCTGGACGATCTGGTCCCGGAGCACTTCGATCACCTGATGGAGCGCCTCTTCGAGATGGGTGCGCTCGACGTGTCCATCCAGCACGTGCAGATGAAGAAGAATCGCCCTGGATTCCTGCTGCGCGTCCTCGCCCGTCCCTCGGATCGAGCCGCCCTCTCGGGCGTCCTCTTCGCAGAGACCCCCACCCTGGGCGTTCGCGCGGTCGAATGCGATCGCCTGCTCTTGAAGCGCGAGGCTCGCAGGGTGGAGACTCGCTTCGGGAGGATCGCGGTGAAGATCGCCCGAGGCGAGCGGGGAAGGATCGATGTCTCCGCCGAGTACGACGACTGCAAGCGAGCGGCGCGGCGGAGCGGAGTGCCGCTGCGAGATGTGATCCGCGCCGCGGAAGAGGCGGCGCTGAGCAAGGCAGGTGTGGGGTAAACCCAACGTGATTGTCAACGCTCCTGCGTTGACAAGTACGACGGGGCACTCCTACGATGGGAGCCCACCTGCCCGCGGAGGAGATGCCATGGGGGAGCTACCGAACGCAGTGATGAAGCGCCTTCTCTCCAAACACGGAGATGGATTGCGAGTCTCCGGGAGCGCCATCGAGCAGGCCGTCGATGCGGCCGAGGACTACATCAGCCGCCTGGCGCGAGAAGCCCACGCTTCGGCGATCGCGGACAAGCGCAAGACCATCATGGACAGCGACATCCAGAAGGCGCGCGAGAAGCTCAGGTAGACCCGAACGCGCCCAGATAGCTGATCAGCATCGACTCGTTCTCGTCCGGAAACGAGTGGAAGCGGAGCCCCAAGCCTGGGCTCGCGGAGTGCTGGGCGGGTAGCCGGTACAGCGCTTCCACCTCGAGGCGCAGGGTCTCGCCGATCTCCGGGAGGGTGAGCTCGCAGCGCTCCAGCGCCCGCGTCGAGCCGTTCCTGGCGGTGCAGACGAACATCCCCATGCGTCCGATATGGGTGGTGAAGCCAGCATCCCGCGAGCCTCGCCAGTAGACGGCGAGGCGCCGCGGGTAGCGCTTGAAGCGGCGGCGCTTCGGCGCATCCAGCATCCGAGCCAGGCTCGGTGCGATCCGGGAGACCTCCATCGGGTGTACGAGATAGCCGGCAGCGCCCATCCGCTTGGCGGCCTCGCGACGCGAAGGGCGCATCCGGTCGTCCACCAGCACGATCGGAAGCCGCTGGATCCCCGCCAGGGCGTGGATGGCGGGAATCAGATCGATGCCCTCACATCGGCCGAGCTCGGTATCCGAGAAGACCAGCTCGAACGATCGGGAGTCGAACGCCTTTAGCGCCTCGCTGGCGGTGCGGGCCCGGGCGACCTCGTAGCCCCGCAACTTCAGTCCCTCGGCGACGCTCGGATCCTTGGCGAGACGGGGCCCCACCAGCAGGACCCGGTTCCGGCGGCGCCCGATCCCAGGCCCAGGCTGGTCGCGCTCTGCGGCGAGGGAGAGGCGGCGCCGATCGGCGAGACGCTCCTCGGCTCGCGCCAGCTGCTCGAGCCGGCTGGTGATGGCGATCTCCAGCTCGACCGCGGAGTCGTGATCCGGATCGACCGCGAAGAGGCGGTCCTCGAGACGGCGCAGCGGCTTCCCCGCCAGCGGGCCGCGCCCCGGGAGCACGATCTGTCCCGGCCGGCTGCAGCGCGCCCGGGCGCTCTCGTCGTCGATGCCGATGGCGAAGGCGAGCAGCGCTCCGCCCTGCTCCGACTCCATCTCGACGCCGAGGCGCAGCAGGGATTCCCGCGCCTTGCGCAGGGATTCGGTGCGCGCGGACCAGCTGGCGCGGATCTTCTCCTCGATCTGGGCCACCTCGGTGCATCCCGCGATGCTCACCAGCGGCAGGTGGAAGAAGGGGACCGGCTCCAGGCACTTGATCTGGTTGGGACCGACCGTCGCGAAGCGCACTCGCTCGAAGTAGCGCGGACCTTCGAGGGTGGTGAAGGGTGCGGTGCCGAGGGGCAGGGTGGCGATGACCGAGCGGCGGCCCGGGAGGAACTCCACCGCGATCCCCAGTCTCTGGAGGCGGCGAAGGACGAGCTTCTGGCCTCGCCGATCCTCGGCTTCTCCCATCGACTCTCCCTCGTCCGGACGGATTCCCGCAGGCTTCGTTTCGGCGGCACGCCGGAATTCCTTGAGAGGCGCCTGCGAATGCGAAAACGCCCCGGAGGCGAGCTCCGGGGCGTTCTCTCAGGCGAGACCCTGCGGGGGGGCCGCCGCCCGTGCGCGCGGCGCAAGCGGGCGGCGCCGGCAGCGACTACATCATGCCGGGCATGCCTCCGCCGGGCATCCCTCCGGGCATGCCGCCGCCGCCGCCCTCCTTGTCTGGCTTCTCGGCTACCGTCGCCTCGGTGGTCAGCAGAAGGGCGGCCACGCTGGCCGCGTTCTGGAGGGCGTAGCGCACCACCTTGGTGGGATCGATCACCCCGGCCTTGACCAGATCCTCGTACCGCTCGGTCGCCGCGTTGAAGCCGTAGGCGCCCTTGCCGGACTTGACCTTGTCGACCACGATCGAGCCCTCCACCCCGGCATTCTCGGCGATCCGCCGCAGCGGCTCCTCGAGCGCCCGCCGCACGATCGAGACGCCCGCCGCCTGCTCCGGGCCGAGGCTCGCCTCCAGGCCGTCCAGGGCAGCCTGGGCGCGAAGCAGCGCCACGCCGCCCCCCACCACGATTCCCTCCTCGACCGCCGCGCGGGTCGCGTGCAGCGCATCCTCGACGCGAGCCTTCTTCTCCTTCATCTCCGTCTCGGTGGCCGCGCCGACCTTCACCACCGCCACGCCGCCCACCAGCTTGGCGAGCCGCTCCTGAAGCTTCTCGCGATCGTAATCGGAGGTGGTCTCCTCGATCTGGGCGCGAAGCTCCGCCACCCGACCCTCGATCTCCTTCTTGGAGCCGGCTCCATCGATGATCGTGGTGTTGTCCTTGTCGATCACCACGCGCTTGGCCTTGCCGAGATCCTTCAGCGTCACGTTCTCCAGCTTGAGACCCAGCTCCTCGGCGATCACCTGGCCACCGGTCAGGATCGCCATGTCCTGCAGCATCGCCTTGCGACGATCTCCGAAACCCGGCGCCTTCACGCACGCCGCGCTGAGCGTGCCGCGAATCTTGTTCACCACCAGCGTGGCCAGCGCCTCCCCCTCGATGTCCTCGGCCACGATCAGGAGCGGCTTGCCCTGTCGCGCCACCTGCTCCAGGAGGGGCAGCAGATCCTTCATGTTCGAGATCTTCTTCTCGTGAAGAAGGATCATCGCGTCCTCGAGCACCGCCTCCATCCGATCCGGATCCGTCACGAAATAGGGCGACAGATAGCCGCGATCGAACTGCATGCCCTCCACCACCTCGAGGACCGACTCCATCGACTTCGCTTCCTCGACGGTGATCACGCCCTCCTTGCCCACTTTCTCCATCGCCTCCGCCAGCATCTTGCCGATCGCCTCGTCGCTGTTGGCGGAGATGGCACCCACCTGGGCGATTTCCGCGGAGTCCCGGGTCGGCTTCGACTGCTTCCCGAGATCCGCCGTCACCGCCTCGACGGCCCTCTCGATGCCGCGCTTCAGCTCCATCGGACTCATCCCCGCCACCACCAGCTTGCTGCCCTCGCGAAAGATCGCCTGGGCCAGCACCGTCGCTGTGGTGGTGCCGTCTCCGGCCACGTCCGAGGTCTTGCTCGCCACCTCCTTCACCATCTGGGCGCCCATGTTCTCGAACTTGTCCTCGAACTCGATCTCCTTGGCCACCGTCACCCCGTCCTTGGTGACGGTCGGCGAACCCCAGCTCTTCTCGAGAATCACGTTGCGGCCCTTCGGTCCAAGCGTCACCCGCACCGCATCGGCGAGCCCATTCACACCGGTCAAGAGCTTGGCCCGCGCCTCCTGGTCGAACTTGATTTCCTTCGCCATCGACTACTCCAAAATCCCGAGGACATCGTCCTCGCGAATGATCAGGTGTTCTTCGCCATCCAGGTCGATCTCGGTGCCCGCATACTTGCTGAACAGCACCCGGTCGCCCTTCTTCACCTCGAGCGGCTGAAGCTTGCCGTCCTCGTTCACCTTCCCGGCCCCAACGGCGATCACCTTGCCCTCCTGGGGCTTCTCCTTCGCGGTGTCCGGGATGATGATCCCGCCCTTGGTCTTCTCCTCCTCGTCGAGGCGCTTGATCAGAATCCGGTCTTGAAGCGGACGGATCTTCATGAATCCGAAACCTCCGATGATTGCGATGATTCGTTGCGAATGGGCCAGGCCCAAAGGGAGCCTACCCGATTGGCGCGATTGGCACTCGAACGCCCCGAGTGCCAAAGCGGGGCCAATGTATCGCCGCCCTCCCTTCGGTCAACCCATTGACTTTCGCCCTGATTTCGCCGAAGCTCTGCTTTGGCGAAGAAACGGCGAAGAGGCCCCTTGGCGCTCACACGGCGACAGCGCGAGATCTACGACTTCGTCCGCGAGTACGTGACTTCGCGGGGGTACTCCCCCAGCCTCGAGGAAATCGGGGCGCACTTCGGCCTCTCCTCGGTGGCCACGGTCCACAAGCACGTCCAGCACCTGGTCGAGAAGGGCTGGCTCAGAAAGGCCTGGAATCGCTCGCGCTCGGTCGAGCCGGTGGAATCGGATCCCTCGGGCTACGTGGCGCTGCCGCTGCTCGGCCTGGTGGCGGCTGGCGCCCCCATCGAGGCCATCGAGGTGGGGGAGCGAGTCGCCGTGCCTCGGGAGATGGTGCGGCGCCAGGAGGAGAGCTTCGCATTGCGGGTGCGCGGCGACTCGATGATCGAGGAGCACATCTGCGACGGTGACACGATCGTGGTGGAGAGCCGGAGCGAGGCTCGCAACGGCGAGACGGTGGTGGCGCTGATCCGCGGCAGCGAGGCGACGCTCAAGAGATTCTACCGGCGGGGCGCCAAGGTCGTGCTCGAGCCCGCCAACCAGGCCCTTCGCCCGATCGAGGTCCCCGCGAGAGAGGTGCAGATCCGCGGAGTGGTTCGCGGACTCCTTCGCGTCTACTGACCCCCGGCGAGCTCGACGAATGCCTCCTGGCCGCTCCGCTGAGCGCCGGGCTGCTCGGCAACGGCACTCGCGTCCGCTACTCTTGTTTCTCTTCAAAATCGGGGATTTGCGAGGATGCTCCGGATCACGCGCGGGATCGAGTTCTCGGCCTCGCTTCGCTACCGCCGCGATGATCTTTCCGAGGAGGAGAACCGCCGGTGCTTCGGGCCCCGCGCCTGCCGCCACGGGCACAACTACCGGCTGGAGGTGACCGTCCGCGGCGAGCCGGACCCGGCCACCGGCATGGTCCTCGATCTCAAGGATCTGAACGATCTTCTGGAGCGGGAGGTGATGAGCCGCTTCGACCATCGGGACCTGAACGACGACACGCCCTACTTCGAGAAGCGCCTCCCCAGCCCCGAGAACCTCGCCACCGCAATCGCCGAGATCCTGCGCGAGGCCCTCGCACCCGGGCAGTTCGACCGGATCCGCCTCTACCAGGACCGGGACCTCTGGGTGGATGTGATCGAGCCGTGATCACCGTGAGCCGTCGCTACCAGTTCGCCGCCGCCCACGTTCTTCGTCAGCCCGCCCTTTCGGACGCCGAGAACGAGCGCGTCTACGGCAGGTGCGCGAATCCGAACGGTCACGGGCACGACTACGGGCTGGAGGTGACGATCACCGGGCCGGTGAGCCCGGAGACCGGGCGAATCATCGAGCCGGAGCGCCTCGACGAGATCGTCCGCCGCGCCGTTCTCGAGCGCTTCGACCACCGGCTGCTGAACGAGGACTCCCTTTTCCAGGCGGCGGTTCCGACGGCGGAGAACATCGCCCTCGCGGTGCACGGGCAGCTCGAGGAGCCGATCAGCAGCCAGCGGGGAGTGCGGCTGCTGCGCGTGCGCATCGTCGAGACGCGGCGGAACCACTTCGATTACGGGGAGATGCCATGAGCGATGCGGGGAAGCAGTCGACGACGCGATCCGAGGCCGAGCGGCTCTCCCGCCCGGGGGGCGACCCGATCGCGCCGCTGGTGCGGGAGCTCTTGAGGGAGCTGGGCGAGGATCCCACCCGCGATGGCCTGATGGAGACGCCGGGCCGGGTGGCGAAGGCGCTCCGCTTCTTCACCGGGGGATACCAGGAGAATCCCCGGGAGGTGCTGAGCGAGGCGCTCTTCGACGTCTCCTACGACGAGATGGTGCTGGTGAAGGACATCGAGTTCTACAGCCTCTGCGAGCACCACATGCTTCCCTTCTTCGGACGGGCGCACGTCGCCTACATCCCCGACGGGAAGGTTCTCGGTCTCTCCAAGATCGCGCGACTGGTGGAGATCTTCGCCCGCCGCCTGCAGGTGCAGGAGCGCCTCACCGTGGAGATCGCCGAGACCATCGACAAAGAGCTAGATCCCCGCGGGGTAGCCGTGGTGATCGAGGCCATCCACCTCTGCATGATGATGCGCGGGGTGGAGCAGCAGAACTCCTTCGCCATCACCAGCTCCCTTCGGGGTGTCTTTCAGACCGATTCGAAGACGCGGAGCGAGTTCATGGAGCTGATCCGGCACCAGAGGCAGAGCTTCGCCTGAGGCCGCATCGACCGGCCCGAAGCAGCGGCGGTGCATCGGGCCCGGCTCGCTCTGACGCGGCGTCCCAAGCCGGGTCGGGCCGGGGGAGCTTTGTCGCGCTGCGTCACCAATTCCCCGCGGGACCCACATCGGAGATTCCTCTCAGCCGATTCCCGGTCCCCCCTTTTCCATGAGATCCCCGAAAAAAAGCCTTGGCAAAGCCTTGGAACCGTCATATGCTCCGCGCCGATCGAGGGTTGCGGTATACTCGCCGCAACTCCTCGCAGGTCGGAGTGGTTCGAAGCTGTTGACGCAGTCGTAAATGCTGGGGTGCTGCGTCGCGTCGCAAGCGAGGTTCCCATCCGAGGCAAGGGCTTCCGCACGGTTGCTGGCCGGGGCGGATGTCTCACCTACGGAAGGCTCTGGCTGATCGACTCGATCGACTGACCGGTGGAACCGGCGGGACCGATGGGGCCGATCGGACCAATCCTACTCAAATTGGGAGCCCGGTTGCGGCGGCGCTGAGCAGGGGAGACTGCTTCGACTGGCGAGATGCCCCCTCGGTGTCAACCGCAAGGCGGGACGCCGTTGTATGCCCGAACAGAATGAGGCTTCGGCTTCCAGCCGCCACAGGCAGCGGGGAGAAAGGTCCGGCTTAACGTGATCTGAGCGTCGAGTGGACACCCCTGGGGCAGGCGGCGAGCGGTTTTGGTGCACCTGAAAAGACTCCCCGCACCGAGGCCGTGGCGAGAGTGGCCCGTACCAGACGGGACCAGCAGAGAGGGCCAGAGGGCCCTGCGAATGGAGGAGAGAGGGTGAGCTACACGAGAGAGCCCTCCAGTGCGAAGAAGAGCCGCGATACCTGGCGGCCGGTCGGCAGCCGGAGCGAGCTCGGTGCGAGAACCGACCAGCAGGCGGTTTCGGACCCGCGCCGCATCAGCGGGGCGACGGTCGACCCGCGACGGCTGAACACCACGGGCGAGAGCCCGCGCTCGAGCGAGCGCGGGGCGCTGGTGTCCTACTTCCGCGACATCGCGGACATCCCCACCCTTGCCAAGGAGGAAGAGGTCCTCCTCGCCAAGGAGATCGAGGCCGCCACTCAGGCGTTTCGCGACGGCATGATGAAGGTGCCCTGGACGTCCAGGGAAGCCGTCCGCATCTGGCGCGGTCTGAAGGCCGAGAATCGGGCCACCGGCAAGATGTGCGAGTCCTTCGGCAGCGGCTCTCCCGAGGGCGAGGATCTGGGCGCCCGAGTCGATGCGATCCTCGGCAAGATGGAATCGCTCTGGTGCAAGCGCGAGGCGGCGCTCGAGGCCGGCCAACCCGAGGAGGTCGCGAAGCTCGAGCGGCGCATGGCCCGCTTGATGAGGGACGCGGACCTCTCCATGCAGCTCTTTGCGCGCATGCACCGGAACCTCCTCGAATACCGCAAGCAGGTCGCCCGGGGAGCGCGGCGGATCGCGGCCCTGGAGTCCGCGCGGCGGGCGCCCCGGACCCTGGACGGCCGCAAGAGGCGCGCGACCGAGCTGGCCAGGTGGCGCAGCTGCCAGGTCGAGTTCGAGACGGAGATCGGACTCGAGGCGCGGGCCTTCCTCGATCTGGTGGTGGGCATCGAGGAGGAGTGGGAGCGACTCACCGCGGTCAAGAACCTCTTCGTCCAGCACAACCTGAAGCTGGTGGTGGCGATCGCCAAGGACTTCAGGAACATGGGCATCCCCTTCCAGGATCTGATCCAGGAGGGAAACATCGGTCTGATCCGCGCGGTCGAGAAGTTCGAGTATCAACGCGGTCACAAGTTCTCGACCTACGCCGTCTGGTGGATTCGCCAGGCGCTGATCCGCGCGATCCAGAACCACAGCCGGACGATCCGGATTCCGAGCCACGTGCACGACACGCTGCTCAAGTACTACCGGGCCTACAACGCCCTCGAGAAGAAGCTCGGGCGCGACCCGACGACCCGGGAGATCGCCGAGGCGATGGAGATCGAGGTCGAGCGGGCGGAGCAGCTGCAGCGGATGGTGCGCGAGCCGGTCAGCCTCGAGAAGGAGGTCCCGGGGACCGATTCCAAGAGGGTGAAGGACATCGTCGCGGATCAGACCTCGATCTCTCCCTTGAGCGGACTCGACCACGCGCGACTCGAGCGCGCCTCCGACGACTCGATCGCTCAGCTCTGCGAGCGCGAGCGCAACATCCTGCGCTGGCGATTCGGCCTGAAGGGCGAGCGAGAGCACACGCTGGAGGAGATCGGCGGCAAGCTCGGTCTGTCGCGGGAGCGGGTCCGTCAGCTCGAGGCCCGGGCGCTCGCCAAGCTGCGCAACTGCGAGAGCCGGGATCGCCTCGAGGCGTTCATGTTCGAGTGGGAGCCGGGAGCCGCCTAGGCCCGCCGGCGGGCTACCTCTCCAGGGCCTTCAGGCTGTAGAAGAGCTTGCCGCGCTCGGCGAGGGAGTCGCGGCGGGCCGTGATCCAGCTCTGCTCGAGCTGGGATTTCCTCTCCTCGGTCAGGCGCGAGCGCTCCTCGCCGACCAGGGCCTCGATCTCCTCGGGAGAGGGCTCCTTGCGCTCCAGGAGCTGGATCAGCGCGAGCTTGTCGCCCTGGACGGTGAAGATCTCGGCGCTGCTGGGCTGCTCCGGGGTGAGCGCGAAGGCCGCGGTCAGGAGCTCGGGCGCCGCGCCGAGAGCCGGCACGTAGCCGTCGGGACGGCGGCGGATCAGGTCGGTCCGTTCGATGGGGAGCGCGGCCTGGCGGGCCGCCTCGAGGAGGGAGCGTCCCTCGCGGACCGCGGACGCCAGCTGCTCGGCTCGCTCGCGGGCCCGCTCGACGGCTCTCTCCCGGCGGATCAGGTCTCGCGCGATCTCCTCCCTTGCCTCCTCGAAGGGCACGACCTTGGCGGCGCGCCTCTCCTCCACCCGGATCAGGTGCAGGCCGTGCGAGGTGCGAATCACGTCGCTGATCGCTCCCGGCTCGAGGGAGAAGGCCGCCTCTTCGAAGGGGGGCACCATGCGACCGCGCGGGAAGGATCCCAGGTCTCCGCCCTGGTCCTTGCTGCCCGGGTCCTCGCTCGACTCGAGGGCCAGGTCCGCGAAGTCGGCCCCCTCGCGGATGCGCTTGGCGATCTCGTCCATCCGCTTCCGTGCGGCCGCCTCGGCCTCCGCGCTCGCGTCCTCGGGGAGCCGGATCAGGATGTGCCGGGCTCTCACCTCTTCCGGTCGATCGTACTCCTCGGACCGCTCGTCGTAGGCCGCCCGCACCCGTTCGGGGCTGCTGGTCAGGAAGGCCTCGAGATCGGCCTCGGAGATCTCGAGATCCCCGGCCGGCTCGCTCTCGTCGAAGCGGACGAAGGCGATCCGCACCTCTTCGCGGGCGTGGCGCAGCGCCTGCCGCGCCTCGGCCTCGGAGACGGCCACGCTTTCCGACAGGAGACGGGCGACCTTCTGGATCAGGAGCTCGTCCCGCAGCGTCTCCTGAAATCTCCGCACGCTGCCGTACTCGCGCTCGGCGTAGTCGGTGATCAGCCCCTGGTCGAGGCGGCCCGAGTCGTCGAGGGTTCCGGGGATCCGCCTGAGGTAGCGCCGGATCTCCTCGTCGCTGATGCGAAAACCCAGCCGTTCGGCCTCACCGGCCAGGAGCGCCATCCGCAGCAGGGTGCTGGCCGCCATCTCGTCGAGGAATTCCGCGGCGCCCCCGGCGTCGAAGTCGTCCCCCAGCACCCGGCGGTACTCGGCCTCCTGGCGCTGGCGGGTGCGGTACACGTCACGGGCCGTGTAACGCCGCCCGTCCACCTCCACCACCATGTCGGGTCCCCCAGCGCCGCGAAAGCCGCCGCCAATGCCGAGGTAGAGCACGAACACGGCGCCCACGCCCAGGATCACCAGCCACATGATCCACTTCGAGCTCTTGCGCATGATGCGAAGCATCCGGTCTCCCTCCACTGAGGTGAAAGACACCCCTTGCCCTCGGGCTCCTTCGGCTGGAGCGAGGGGAGGGGATCAGCGTGCAGGGTACGATCGGCCCTCCGAGGCGGCAAGCGAATCGCGCCGGTCGGGGCTTTCCTCGTTGAACGCTTCGCGGGGGGCTGATAGCATCCCCGCTGGCTTCGTCGTCGGTCCAAAGAATTCGCGAAATCGACTAGTTAGCGGGCCGTTCGGGCAATTGTCGAACGTCGTTTCCCAGCCGGGAAGGGGTTTCCGCCACCGCGGCCGGGTCTTCGTGAAGGAGTAGAGGTGCCTCTCAAGCGAATCCTCGGATGGTTTTCGAGCGACCTCGCCATCGATCTCGGTACCGCCAATACGCTGGTCTTCGTCAAGGGCAAGGGCATCGTCGTCTCGGAGCCGAGCGTCGTCGCCGTCGTCAAGGACGGGCGCGGGCCCGACAAGGTGCGCGCCGTCGGCGAGGAAGCCAAGGAGATGCTGGGGAGGACGCCGGGCAACATCGTCGCGATTCGTCCGATGAAGGACGGGGTGATCGCGGACTTCGAGGTCACCGAGGCGATGCTTCGGCACTTCATCGCGCGCGTCCACAACCGCTCGTCGAATCTGGTTCGGCCGCGCATCGTGATCGCAGTGCCGTCGGGAATCACCTCGGTGGAGCAGCGCGCGGTGAAGGAGTCGGCTCTCTCGGCCGGAGCGCGCGAGGTCTACTTGATCGAGGAGCCGATGGCGGCGGCGATCGGCGCCGGCCTCCCCGTGACGGAGCCCTCGGGCAACATGATCGTCGACATCGGCGGCGGCACCACCGAGGTGGCGGTGATCTCCCTCTCAGGCGTGGTGTACTCGAACTCCACGCGCGTCGGCGGCAACAAGATGGACGAGGCGATCATCAACTACGTGAAGCGCAAGTACAACCTGCTGATCGGCGAGCGCACCGCAGAGCGCGTCAAGATCACGATCGGGACCGCCTACCCTACCGAGGATCTCAAGGTCATGGAGATCAAGGGACGCGACCTGGTGGCAGGGGTGCCGAAGACGCTCGAGATCAAGTCCGACGAGGTGCTGGAGGCGCTGCAGGAGCCCATCAACGCCATCGTCGAGAGCGTCAAGGTGGCCCTGGAGCGCACCCCTCCCGAGCTCGCCGCGGACATCGTCGACAAGGGCATCGTGATGGTGGGGGGCGGTGCCCTGCTCTCCAATCTGGACATCCTTCTCCGCGAGGTGACGGGTCTCCCCGTCATGCTGGCGGAGGATCCGCTGACCGCGGTGGCGCTCGGTACCGGACGCTGTCTGGAAGAGCTGCGCCTGCTCAGGGAAGTCACGATTCGATCCTAAACCGTCCCCGCCGGCGCGGAGGTCATGCGCGACTTTCTACGTCGGATTCGTCTCCCGCTCGCCTTCGCCGCGTTGCTCCTGCTGTCGACCACGCTGATGGTGGTCGACCGGCGAACCATGTTGGAGGGAGGCCGCGATCACTCCTGGCTCTCGGGTGTCCTGGTCGAAATCGCCGTCCCGATCCAGAAGCTGATCCGGCTGCCCGTGGATCTGCTCGGCCAGACCTGGGCCGACTACGTCGCGCTGGTCGATCTCCGCCGTGACAACCAGACGCTGCGCGAGCGCGTCGCGGCTCTGGAGGAGGAGAATCTGCAGTTCCGCGAGGCCCTGGTGGCGAGCGGGAACCTGGAGCGCATCGTGCAGATGCGGGAGAACTTCGAGGTGCCCCTGCTCCCCGCCCAGGTGGTGGGACAGGACGTCTTCCCCTGGTTCCGGTCGATCCTCCTCGACCGGGGGCGGAGCCGCGAGGTGCTCTCCGGGATGCCGGTGGTCTCCGATGAGGGCCTGGTCGGGCTGGTGACGGCGACCTCTCCCAACGCCTCGCGGGCGATGATCCTGCTCGACCGGCAGAGCGCGGTCGATGCGATCGTTCAGCGCAGCCGCGCCCGGGGAATCGTCCGGGGCAAGGGCGCCGGAGAGCTCGAGTTCGTCTTCATGGTTCGCGGCGACGACGTGCAACCGGAGGACGTGGTGATCACCTCAGGTGTGGGAGGTGTCTATCCGAAGGGTCTCCGCGTCGGCAGCATCGAAGCGGTGCAGACCGAGGAGGCGCGCTTGCTGCACACGGCCTCGGTGAGGCCTTCCGTCGACTTCGGGCGGATCGAGCAGGTCTTCATCATGCTCGAGCGGGGGCCGATCATGGATCTCCTCTACACCGGGGAGGGAGACGAGACGGGGGCGGAGGTCGGCCCGCAGGAGGCGCGTCCGTCGCCATGAAGTCGATGCTCGCGATCTTCACCCTCGGCGTCCTGGCGCTGATCGTCCAGAGCGCGCTCCTGAACCTGCTTCCCGGTCGCTGGGTGCCGGATCTGGGCCTGCTGATCCCCGTGGTGGCGATCCTGCTGGTACCACCTGCCGAGGGCCTGCTCCTGGCGGTGGCCCTCGGCATCGGCGCGGGGTTGCTCTCGAACGCGCTCCTCGGCCAGTACGCAGTGGTCCGGATCGCCGAGTTCGTGGTGATCCGGGTCCTGAACGCCCAGCTCGACCTCAAGCGGACCCTGCCCCTGGCGGTCTTCGCCTTCGCCATCACCCTCTTCGACGCAGCCGGCGTGGTCGGGATCACCTGGCTCTTCTATGGCGAGTCGCCTCTTCCCCTCTCCGAGACCGGAGATCTCCTCTTCCGCGCCGGAGTGAACGGCGCCGTGGCGCCGATACTGCTGGCTCCCCTGGGCGGGATCGCCGAGCGGTTGGCGCAGAGAGATGTCCGTCGCAGCCGCGAAGTGCGTCTCGACACCAAGAGGCCGGTGCTCTGATGGTGAGCCAGCTCGGGAAGTCCGACATTCCCATCGACGGGCGGCTCCGCCTGATCGGCGCCCTGATCGTCGCGGTCTTCGCGGTCTTCGTGTTTCGCCTCTTCCAGCTCCAGATCGTCGAAGGAGAGGCCCTTCTCAGACGCTCGATGCAGAACTCGGTGCGCACCGTCCGCCTCGACCCGCCGCGGGGCGACATTCTCGACCGCGAGGGCCGGGTTCTCGCCACCACCCGTCCGGCCTACGAGCTGCGGGCGATCCCCAGCGCCCTCCGCCAGCCCGAGACCACCTTCGCGGTGCTGGCTCGGCTGCTCGACATCGACTCCGCCTCGCTCGCGATGCGGGTGGGCGCGGGAAAGGGCGCCGAGCGATTCCAGCCCGTCACCCTGGTCGATGACCTCGACTTCGACCGCCTGGCGAAGCTGGAGACCCACCGCTACGCGCTCGCCGGGCTCGTCACCGACGTGCAGC